>Ga0099800_1022_pt1 | contig 50146 bp, 27 predicted proteins | sample Uncmet6_SortRC_1_FD_89868 | JGI IMG/M metagenome (GOLD analysis project Ga0099800, IMG submission 89868) | Marine eukaryotic communities from CALCOFI LINE 67, Pacific Ocean - CN11_C50_N6_SortRC_1 | ecosystem: Environmental > Aquatic > Marine > Oceanic | place: Pacific Ocean: Monterey Bay... | reverse complement strand
TGGGCTTCAGTAAAAAAGCAATGTCTATTGAAGAACGTATTTCAAAGATAAGAAAACAAGCGAACAAAGAGCAAGAAGCTATGGATAAAAGAATATTAGAAAGAAGATTAGCTTTTAAAAGATTTGAACATAAAAAAATGATTGAACAATTTGAAAATGATGCACGTGATATCATGAAAAAGTTAGAAATTGAATTAAAACAAGAACGACGTGAACTATTAAAACAACAAGAAACACAAATACAATCAGTTATTACTGAAACAAGGGAGACAGTGAAAGGAAAAGTGAGAAAACAATGCTCATGTCCTCAACCTTATCTGTGTAGACATAATCGAAAGAATGGTACTTCCTTACGTAAGCCCTCGAAAAAATTAGTGGAATTAAGAAAACGTGCGATGATATTATCCAATTCTGGGTATACAAGTGAGGCTTTGGTCTGGCAAGAAAAAGCAATGAATTTAGATCGACAGGAGGAACTTGATTGGAAGAAGAAAATTTCTTCTTCAGTTTTTGCTTCACCATGGGGTGCCAATGATGCCAAATTAGATAATCTTATGGTAACACACAATGAAGCACTTGTAGCATTAGATGAAAGGCATCATTTTCAAAGGCGTAAGAAACTTCATGCGATTGGAGAAAAACGCAAAGTGATGTTATATAAATTTGATTTCGAATTGAATAAAGAAAGAACCAAGATTAAGAAACATGATTTCGTCAAAGCTTTACCAGACGGGGAAGTTAAACGAAGAATGACTGCCTTTATCAATAAGGATAATAATTATACACCATTTGGAATTACCAATGGAACACCTATCTTTACGTCTGCAACACCAACTCAAACTACATCTAGTGCTACTAATACCAATAATGATCATCAAAATCATGATGATAATAACATTAATAAAAGTAATAGTCATAGTAATAGTAATAGTAGTAGTAGTAGTAGTAGGATGGATTTGAATGCTACTTCTGATAATGCTAAAGACGATGGTAGTCGTACAGATGCTCACAATAATGGTAATAGTAATAGTAATAGTAATAGTAGTAATATTGGTGAACTTACAGAAGGTTCGAAAGTTGAAGCCAAGAGTAATAGTGGTAGTGATTGGCTCAGAGTTGAGATTATCAAAGATCATAAAAATGGTCGATATGATATTAAATATGATGATGGGCATATAGACACACAGGTTATCAATGGTGATTTACGTTTATCAAATAGTGGTAGTGTTGATAGTATTGGTAATGGTAATGGTAGTGATTACAATGAGGCAGTAAAGGCCGTCGAAAGTGGTAATCAAGATGAATCAAATAAAGATAGCAATAATCATTACAATAATAATAACAACAATAGCCTATTTAGTCCAATTATTCATTCTAATGGTGCTACTACCACTCCTAATAGACCACACACCACTGGGACATCAAGTAGACCACATGTACAACACAGACGTAATAATGATCCACTTGATATGTATGTACCAATGACTAAATCTGACGGTGAATCTATCTCACACATTTTAACACCCACTGCACCCCATCAATCAACCAGACCTTCTAGTAGCTACACTCCTTCACGTTCATCAAGGATTAGCGTGTCCGGGTTGGTCCTTGGCAACTATTCCTCAACATTAGAGATGAAACAACGGTTGATAGCTAGAGGTGTTAGTACTGTCAAAGTCAGTGATAATAATAGCAATGGAATGAGTGATTATGATGGTGGTAATAGTGGTTATAACGGTCAGGGTCCAGAGAGTGATACTAGTACAAATCGTATTCTTTTTGCTGATGGCGAAGCAAATATGAATACTAACACTATCACCTATCCTACTTCTCCTACTACTCCTACAACATCTATGAATGCTACTCTCACTTCCCATGCAGTATCAGAATATGAGGAAAAAATAGTGAGAAAAGGTGAAATTAATGATTCAGATTTTATGAATATATCCCAGTCTATTCCTACTTCACCTGAACGTGTATTATATCAACCGGATATGGTATTAGCTCTTGAAGATATCAAAATACGTGATTTTATATTCCATGAAGCTGATGCATTTACAAATCGTATGGATGCATATGCCACAGAGCTGTCAGATTTAGAACAAGAATTGCAAATCCATGTGAAACAAGAGACATTCTCCATCGAGTGTTCTCGATTGGAAGGTCTGATAGACATTGAGCTTTCTAATCAGGTGGAATTAATACAAGAAATAGGTGCTATAGAAGCTAGAATATCTTATTTGGATCCGTATTCCTCAACAAGTAATAATAACTCGAATGGTTATGATAACCATATTCATTATACTCACGGTAATAGTAATGATAGTAACATGGGAACACCACAGGGAACTAACAAATATCACAATAACTCACATGATGATCATGACGGTGTCCACATGGTGAAGAAGAAGCATCAAATTGGTGATGAAAATGGTAATAGTGATACTTTTCATGATATTGAAGCGGAAAAGGCGATAGAAGATTTAAAACTGCGATTGTCAGAATTACAATCCCAAACACTACTGCTCAAAGAAGAATTGTCGGGCCAAAAGAAATTGTTACAAGAGTTAGAAGTAAAAGCCAAAGGCTTAGCATTTGAACGTGCAAGAACTGCTGAACTAGTGAAACAGAGAAAGTTAGTAGAGGAGTTGAACCACTCTAATACTACTACTCCATATATCGAAGGTGATAGTAGTTATAGTAATAGTAGTAATAAAAATCATAATAATAGTCATAGACGTTCTAGAAGTGCAGGTGCTCCTACTAACCCTAATCCTAAGGGCACAAAAAGTAGTATTAGTAATATTAGAAATACTAGAAGCAGTGGTAGTAGAAGCAAGAATACAGACCTTATAGGTGTCACAACATCCGTTTATAATAATGGGGATTATAATAATATTAACCCTGTCGATATAGGAGACTATGATCATAATTATAATAATTATAACTACTATATCAATCATAGTGATGATGATGGTCCTACTGTGTCTCTAGAAGATAACCTTGATAACCTAAATTCAAGTAAATTTGAACCTAGTCTGTATAACCTTCCATCGGAGATTGCCCTGGATACTTCAACAGCTACTATCAATATGAATATGAACTCGAATAATTATGCGAATAATTTCAATAGTACGAATGGATTGGATGATGGCTATGAAGATCGTCATAGTAATAATAATGATAATGATGATGTGCTGATGAGACTACCAATGTCCCACTCTTATTCTCCTTTCGAAGGTCGTTATAACAATAATAACAACAATAATAATAATAATAACAATTATGGAATATCTGAAATTGATTATTATCATAACGAAAATACCAACAACAACCACAGTACTAGTAACGCCAATGACAGCGACAGGAACCAAATAGGAGCAGCTTTGCAGCAGATGTCTCTGATGCAAACACAATTACTACACTTGCTACAATTACAAGGCCATAGAAATCACATCGCCTCACAAGAAGGGATGGGAGTGGATGGTGCTAATTTTCCAATACATGAACTAGAAAAAACCATCGCAACTTCGATGAATGCATTCAATAATATAAACTTGAATATGGGTAACGCTAACGCTACCAACGGTGTATATGACAATACCACAAATCCTAATTTCAATAACATGAATCTGATGGATATGTCCCTTACAGACGGTAGCTATGTTCTCGAACCAGAATTGATTCGTACCGCTGGATCTCCTTCTCCTATGAATCAACTTAATCATGTTGTTAATGTTGGTGCAACTCGTTTAGCTACTACTACTCCAACTGAATTTACCAACACTGATATACAAAGTGATACATCTGATCGTCGATCTAGTGGTTTCGAACGAAGAAAGCAGATCGCTGCCAAACGGATAACGGCTATTGTGAGAAGAGCTTCCGGTGTGCGTAGGAATAAACGGGAAGAAGTAATAAAAAAGAAATTAGAAGAAATTGCAGCTTCTAAGATTGCTAAAGCATATCGTAGACACAGTCTTGTTGAGAATGGGATCAGTTCTAATGATATGACACATGAAGACGATATCACTTTACCTGAAGTCAGTCTTGGACCCTATGGTGACTATATGATTCCATCATCTCTTTCTAAGTCTGATAGGACGAAAGGTGAATCCACACTCAATGCTGACAGAAGAATATCTATCGGTAATACTACATCTATAGCATTGACAAGGATGCATTCGGGTCTTCCTGATTATATGAAAGATTATACAAGTAAGTCAAACTACAATATTGATAATCGTGATGATGGGTTTTCTATTGCACCTAGAAGATCTCCTATGAAGACCATCATCGATCCTAACTATGATCCTTCCACCCGTTCTAGATCTAGTTCTGCTACTAGTGATAGAATTGACAGGAAGGGTAGTAGTAATGACGGTGTTAGTGGAGTTAGACCTGGTTCCGGCTCTGGCTCTGCTTCTCCAAGACAACAAAAAGTGTTGCAAGAAATCCGAGAAATTGTAGGAATTGCTGTGAATGGAGATACAAGAGATGATGAAATTGATGGTAATAATCCTAAGAATAGTAATCGTGAGGGTCCATTAGTAATGGAAGATCATCATGTAGACAGAAATATTGATAGGTTAATGTCAAATCATGATCTAGAGTCGTCTGGCGATAATGAAGCATATAAGAATGATAATCATAAAGAAGAATTTGATGAATTTGATGAACAATTACATCAAAGGACTGGACAATTACATGTACCTACAGCTTTAGATGAAGTGCTGCTCCCTGAATCCTCGGTAGTACGAGTGACCAGAAAGGGTTCAATCACTGTTGATGCTTTATTAAGTAAAGCTGAGTTGTCCTCACTTGAAGCTACTTCTCAGGGAAGCACTCAAGCTGTTTCTGAAGAAGCAGCATTGAAAGAAAGAATAGAAATTAGAAGAACTTCTATCAGAGACAGGTTAAAGCAAAGAGAAGAAGAAAAAGAGAGAGAGAAGGAGAGAGAGATATGGAGAGAAAAAGAAAGAAAACTAGAAGAAGAACGTGAGAAAGAAAGAGAAAGAGAAAAAGTTCGACTGAAAGAGGAAGAGGATAGAAAGAAAGAGATTGAACAGGAGAGACAAAGAGAGAAGGAAAGACAGAGGGAAGAGGATAGAAAGAAAGAGATTGAACAGGAGAGACAAAGAGAGAAGGAAAGACAGAGGGAAGAGGATAGAAAGAGAATACAAGAGATGAAGGAAAAACGAGCCGCATCAAGCGTGAGCTTTAGTGAAGTTGATGATGTGATTGATTATGATGCCCCTGATAGCGATAAAATGATGTCTGATTCTAGAATAAAAGCCCCCATAACCACTAATAATACTAATACTAATACTAATACTAATACTAATACTTCTAATGATGCTAGTATTACTGATCCATCAGTGGCAGAAACTGATTCACGTGTGGCAAGTTCGACAAAAACAACATATGTCGTCAAGACCCTTCAAAGTGGTGCTATTGACACCACAGCCATGTTGAACGATCTACTTGGTAGCACAGATGAGGATGATGTTGAAACTCATGCTGTTGATACAGAACGAAAAGAAAAGGAAGAGAATGAACGGAAAGAAAAGGAAGAGAATGAACGAAAAGAAAAGGAAGAAAATGAACGAAAAGAAAGGGAAGAGAATGAACGAAAAGAAAAGGAAGAGAATGAACGTAAAGAAAAGAAGAAAATGAAGAGGAAAAATTCAGAAGGTAACGATAAGAGTAAGGCAGAGAAGGAAATGAAAAAGAGACGTAAAATCGAAGAACATTTACGTAAGCATATATCGGAGACTCTTAGAATTCTACTACTAAATCAACCAACATATGAATTTTGTGAAGATAAAGCGAGTAAAATTGAAGCTACCGACAAAAACGATACCACATTCAAATGTTTGAGAATGCTTAAAGGACGCATACGTTTGTCTAAATATGGTAAAGAGGACACTGTTTTAACCCCACGTAATGCCAAGATCTATCTAGCTGAAGGCTTAAAGTCGGCTTTGGGATGTCAACTAACCTCATATCCATCACTTAAAGAAGCCATCAAATCAAATGAAAAGGAAGGCAAATTCAAAGAAGCAGAAAGATCTCTTTTCAATAACTTTGTTTTACCTCTTATAGGTACTGATGAATTATGGGGAATTGGAAAAGAATTTTTTGAAAAAGTTCAAGCGAAATCTCCTAATAAGGACAGTAGTAATCAATTGAACGTACCTGAACAGACTTGAGTATAATTAATAGGAGTTGTAATAGTTAGATTAACATGTTTGGAACAGGGGCAGCAGTATTAGTATTAGTAGTAGTAGTAGTAGTAGTAGTAGTAGTAGTAGTAGTAGGACAAATCGTTATAACATAAACTTTCAGTTGGAAGGATAATAAGATGGACGACTTGATATGTTGTCAAGCATAGGCATATTCATGGTAGGAATAGCAAATCAACCCTGCTATAGTATTAAATAATCAAAAGAAGCAAATAAATAAAGATGAAGTACAAGGTTCTTATGTTATAAGTTAACGTTAAAATATTTTTAAAAATTTCATAAAACAATCCAACAAGTAAATTATATTTTTATTTCATTTTACATGATATGCATCCTCTTGCATAAATAATATGGTTTTATAGTCACCTGAGATATCAGTAACAATTATTTTTAGTATTATACCACAATTTTGCATGTTAACTTATGCATCTGTATAAGTAGCGAAGGATGTGCCATATGCGACCAGTGCTAGACTTATCCATGGCTTCAATGTACGATTGCCTTCGTTCTCATCAGCCAGAATCTCTACATTATCTTCATCAGTACCTTTTTCTTCGGAATTTCCCCCATTTTCCTCCTCCTCCTCTACATTTGGTTCAGGAAAAATTTCTTTTAATTTTTCAATTTCTTCATTATTTGGTTGAATTGCAGCACCTATAGCGCTGGCAATACTCATATCTTTCAATCCATTAGGTTCATTACCACTGTAATTGGACCAAAATGCACGTGACAGACGTTGCAATGAACAAAAATTCAATGACCATTGAGTTTGAAGGACACATCCTACTCCAGCCAGAGACAAGAGAACTGCCATAGATAATGAAGATTCCGCAGCTATTTCATCCTGACCTTTAACATTATCTCCAGTATTTAGACGACGATACGATGAATCATTAAAACCTTTTTCCATGGCCATCATTAATTGAACTCCATCCAGAGACAGTACTGATAATTCACGCGGGGGGAGCACTCCACCGATACGACCTGGACTTAACATGTAAATATTTGTTTTATTTACTTTTGAGTCAGCAGATAATTTCGCCCAATCATGTAGACAAATCGGAGCAGAAGGCGGACCATCTACTAAAGGTGTCCATTTTCCACCACCAACCACTGATTGTGTACAAAGTTCTGCTATGAAGGATCGTAACGATGGTCTTTCTATACCCTCCATCGTGACTCCTTCATCATCTCTGAACGGATCGACAACGACACGCATGGAAGATGATTTAATACTCAAATTGCCGTCAGTGAAAGAATAATGTAAGCGATGTCCTAGCATATGCAATGAAAAATCACGAGCGATACGCCCTTGGAAAGAGTTGAACAGGGCTAAACCCTCCCATGGTAGAGCTTGGAGACGTGGATCAAGCAGTAGCATAATACTGCTGCTGCTACTACTAGCATCATCATCATTAGATTGTAACGATGACAACGCATCACACAACACTGATCTAGATCCTAACAATGGCAAGAGACATTCCTGCAAATCAGTCAATGTTTGATTAAACCTTGTTTCCAATAGATTTTCTGCCGCATCCATAGCTTTGTCAGCGAATTTTGATTTAAAACCATTTAGCATTTGATCAAATGACATAGAATCACCAAATTTGGCCACAAATTTAGTAGCATCTGCGGTCCATACGTTGTGAATCGCAAGCAAACCTTGGAGCTTACGACGCGAACGTTCGGATAACTCTAACCGATCTATTTTCCACTTCCTCTCGCCACCCATCACTGAACCGCAGCAAACATATAGTGTCTTGGCTCTTGAACATAATTGTATGCTGACGATATTCACACTCTCAGGGATTTTTTCTAATATTTCTGATGGTGATGATGAACATATTAATCTCTTAGCAGCTGGTGCAATTTTTTGTAAATATGCTCTTTCTGTGATCAATTGTATCATAGATTCTGTAGTTGGTAGATGTTGCGATTCAAGTTTTTCAATTCTTTTCATTGTTGCAGCAGCTTCAGAGGTTGGATTCAAAGAATTTTTCCAAATATTCAACATAAAATCTCGAGCTGATAAAGATTGTAACCATAAAAGTTGTTCACATGATTTAGTAGTGTTACCACTATTTGATCCTAGAGCATCAACTATGGCACTTAATGCATTGATTGCTAAATCATAACGATGGCTTTCTAATAACTTAGGAATAGATCCGATTACTGCTTCTACAACTATCATACTGTCTTCATGAACTATTGGTGCATCACTTATGGCTCCTTCCTCACCATCATCATTGGTTGGAGGAGTTGGAGGAGTAGGAGGAGTTGTCCATGTATGTCTAAATGCACCCATACCCAGATATCTTTTGAGTTCACAAATTGTAGAAAAACATGTTGCTACCCCTTCAAGATACAATCCAGATGCAATGCTTCTCACACCTGAAACTAATGAAGCGGCCATATATACTGGAGGGACTTTAACGTCATCAAAAGTTAGTTCTGGAGCAGGTAGGGTGGCGGCCAAATATTTGTCAACAACTTCACCCATAGAATTTGCACCACTACGAGCTAGTAATTGTTCCTTTGTCAATGGTGGTAATTCATCACCCTGGACTGAACCTAAGTAAATAGCTACTTGCGCTTGTTCAAGCATACATACAGCCAGCATACGTTTTAATGATGATTGTAAAGGAATATTATCATTATTAGTATTAGTATTGTCGACATCAGAGTTGCTGGTATTACTTTTATTTGGGATACTACACTCTTCGATAGGTATTCTGGATAATATACCACGTATTACATCGGAAGCATATTGATAAGTTGTCATGGATTCTTTCAATGAGGTCTCTAACCACTCAGGATATCCTTCTTCATCAATACCATTGAGCTTGGCAGATTTGAAATCATCAATATATTTGATCAACTTCATTAATAATTGTCCTTTTTTATGCAGTAATTGTACACTTGAAAAAGATAAAGAACCATGCACTGCAGCTACAATAGAATGAGTTTCATCTATACGATCACATACACTTCTAATGGTATGTAAAGTATCTACAACACGTGTAGGATCCGATGTGTTGACAGCTCTGGCGACAATACATTCACACATACTTATGACTAAAATAACTATAGCAGAGATATTATTAAATGAAGTTTCAATAACGTTGGTATTAGTTTCATCAGATTTACTCTTTCGTACGACACCTCCAGTGAAAGAGGAACGCCCCACCATCGAACCAGCAGCAGACGCAGCACTAGCAGACATAGCTGATGAAGGTGGAGGTAGTGCTCCAGATTCTGATCGACCTCCAGCTGTTGGTGGTGGTGGAATACTGGACATAGCGGTCATTGCACTACCAGGTTTGATAGATGAAGAACCGACGCCACCAGCAGATGTTAATGCACTCCCAACACGGCTCATACCTCTTTTAGAAATGGTCATACCAAGAGATTGGGGCTGAATTGCAACCTGGGAGAGCGCCTCGACCATCATTAATGCATTGTTGCAAGTCTCAATAGCCATGTCGAATTCACCTGAATAGATCTGTGAATTAATTAAAATAGATACTCTCTTGACTAATTCTAAAGAGTCTGATGCACGCTTAGCTGAATCATCAGAAACCATGATCATAGCTAAAGCATCCTTACTCCTACCCCTAATCATTTCCAATTCTGCAAGCAATCCTGTTGAACGCAAGACACCTCGAGCACTCTTTTCTTGTGCAAATTGACTATAAGCTGATCGAATAATACGTTCACATGTACCTAGTTGACCACAAACCATCAAATCTGATGCTATATTCATCCAACAGTCAACTACTTTGACTCCTTGAATTGCATGAGTAAAAGATTCAAAACCAAAAATACAAAGTTGCTCGTTAGGTAATGATTCAACGGGGACAGCTTTCTGAATTTCTGAACCTAATGATGATAAGTATTCTGAACCAATCACACCTGTATTTCCAAGTTCTTTCGGTAATATATTAAGTGCATTGATGGCTCCTGAATCAAATAAAATTCTTTTTACTCTAGTATCAATCACTGCAAACAACGCTACTCTCTCATTTGATGGTAATGCTATAGGTGCGATGAACCAAATACAAGCTCTTACATAACCTAAACATCCCAATGCAGAATTAACAAATCCGTTCATACACAATGTATTAGTAATTTCTAACATGTAATGCACTAGCAATGTTGGAGACAGTATAGAATCTGCAGATGGCACTTTAGTAGGTGTCAGAGTAGTCGTCAATTCAACCAACTCCGGATGACTTTCTGCAGACGGACACCAGGACAGAAGGTCTAATGGAGATTCAAGTTCGGGAATTATCATTGTTAGGGGATAAGAAGGTTCCCATTCTTCAAATTCATGAGAATCTCTCCAACCAGAAGGTTGCTTCATGTATTCTTTTACTTTATATGCTGATAATAATGATTGATACCATGCATCAAGTCCTCGTCTTACAAAATGAACGACTTCTAATGCACGTTTCAAACGTGCAGTCTCATCATCTGCTAGCAACATAGCCATCCCGAATGCCCGAACTGCCATGTCTGCATGTTGAAATGTGAACCTTCCTTCTGTCTCCTCCATTCCTGGAAGAGTTGTGGTTATAATGGTTTTAGTGACACGACTACCTTTTCGAGATGATGCTCTTGATGGAGGTTTAGAAATTGATTTGCGTCCTGCTTTATTACTTGTTGCACTAGTTTTGGTTGCTTTAGATCCTTTGGAACGCGAAGACCGACGACTACTACCAGAGCGTTGACTACCCGAATGAGATTGGGATTTATCTTCAGCAGTATCGTTGTCATTATCATTTGTAGTAGATTCTATATTTAACTCCATTTCTTCTGCCTCATAAATTGCATCAACAGCACCAGATAAAACATCATTAATCGCTGCTTTAGGAATAGATGAAGATGCCATCCATTGACATGTTTCTAATAAATAATCAACTCGTAAAATATCACCAGCTAATATTTCTGCAGCTTGATGATAAGCCTCAAGTTGCTGCTTTGGATTCGAAGCACTTCTGGCTAATATTCCAAACACACGAGCCTGTAATGACTTATCAGATTCTTTCATTTTTTGTAATGAATCAAGAACATTTTTACCTTTTTTAGACATTACAACTACTCTCCACTTCCATAATGGTTTATGCATCGATTGGGGTAATTGAGCAAAAGCTTCAAGCACTAATTTTAATGCTGCATCCCAATCTAATATTTGTGACTCCTCATCAATCATAGAGACATACATTTGTTGACAGACTTCCCAGCCACGATCATCATCGACCTCTTTGGATATTGGTAACAATGATTCTATTATTTGACGTTGTAACCGCATTAAAGATTCGCGAACATCTGTTACTTCGACCATATGAAGACTTACATTCCAAGCACATATACCTGCTTCAATTACACAATCTGGAACTTGTGCTTTCGCACCAAAATTACAAGCTAAAGAAAAATGTCGCATAGCGGCTAATCTCAATTCATACTGTAACGCGGGATCTTGCCCTTCAGGAGATATAATTTTAGCAATAGCTATTCCAAAATAACGTTCACAAATAGAGATCCATCTCCAAACGCGGGTGGATAGCCTCTTCTGATCCGAAGTCTTCATGACATCCTCTGAAACTAGCTGCAGACAAACTTCTGCTGATTCTTGTGCACCATGAATGTTATCAATATTTATATACATACGGGTTAATCGTGTCCACGCTTCAGCCTGCATCTCTTTCAATTGATCGAATAACGTTTGATTCATTACTTCCCAGTCCAAACTTTCTAAGTACTTAGTAACTTCTCCTTCAAGTAATTCTCTAACTTTACTACATATTCCACTCAAAACACTAGAATCGGCACGAGGGATGGCATCTTCTCCCTGTTTGGGAGCAGGAGGTGCAGCTAACATTTCTGCTTGCTTTAAGATAGCAAAACTATTCAATAGTGGATTATCAAATTTAGGTGCTTCACCACCACCTTTTCCTCCAGCACCAGCTCTAGCAGCCATAACAGTATATTTTGTAGCTAACTCGGCAGGTGATTTTCTGTTATAAATGCATGGAGTAGGTGCAGGACCAGTAGCATCTCTTAAAGCAAGACCAGCCTTGGTGGCTATATCGATACCTTTAGGGAAGTCACCGCTTGAAACTGCAAGACCTGCCCTAGCCTCAGATAATGATAGTCTCAAGCGTTCATCAACCACCAACTTTTTATTAGCACCTTCACCAATAGTGGCAGAAGTAGCACTAGGATCCGATGACATAATATCCATAATTTCTACAGCTTTATCAACAAATTCACTGAATTCATTAGTTCCAAATTCATATAAATTTTTTCGAAAGATATGTAAATGAAGATTCCAAAAATAAACAATGGCGTTTTGGACGGTATGAAAATCTCTAATGAGCATAGCTAACTCCATACCTTTTTGCAAACAAGTGATAATCAATGATTTGATCTCTGTAATAGCCGCATTTTCAAACTGACTCTTTAGACCAAGTGCCCGAGGATCAAATGTATCTTCATCTTCATTACACGCCACTTCATAATCATCTGCAACTTCATCATCAATCCATAATTCATTCAATGATTCCACCAAAGAATCCACAAGACCATAATGCAATTCAGATTGGGTGGTAATTAGTGAATGCATATGTTCGTCAGAAGGATCCCAAACTATACTTAAACAATAAATAGAAGATGCTTGTAACGTTGGCATTACAGATTTCTTCTTCAATTTTGCTATCATTTTACTTACCTGTGACATAGCTAAAGTCCTACATTGTACTAATTTAGAAAATTCTTCGAATGGACCATTGCTTCTGTCAATATTAAGAATTGTACGAATATCTTCAAGAGGAGTTTCTTCAATATCCTTTTCGCTATTTGATTGAGAAGTTTCATTAAAGTTATTAGTATCTTTCATTTCTTTATTATTTGAATCTTGATTCTCATCATTAACTGTAACGTTTGGTATCAAACCAATAGCAGCTGCGTAAGGGTAGTCAGGTATCCCCTCCAGCATCTGCACTGTGGCTTTACGTAACATATTTGCTTGAAATACCTTTGATTTTGATTCTTTTGCTTGTTGTATTGTCATCAATACTTGTCCTTCAATGTCTGTAGGAGCATCATACACTGATGATCTCAATTCTAAGACGTTAACGATCGGTAATATAAACATATCAAGCACTCGAGAACGATCAAGTTCCAAAGGAACAGGAGCTTCTTGCCACTCCTGTGGACCAGCAAGTGCTTTGCTAATGCTTTCACTTTCAATAATGCCGTAATCTAAACTCACGCTTTTATTTCCTTCAATTTTAGCTTTGCCTACAAAATCAGCGGCATCTTCACATTTACATACTTCAAAATGTAATTGAGTTCGTAATTGCATGTTTGGTGAAGCGAAATCTTCCAATGCATCTACTGCTAATGTGAATGCACGGTGAATATGTTTGCGTAGATGCGGTTGTAACAAAGGTAAAGCAGCATTCCATAATACAATACATACTTCTTCAATAAATGCACCATCACTCATTCTAGCTGCTGCTATCGTCAGCACTCTTTCAACCAACTTAACAGCTTCTATACGCCTTTCTACGTTCAAACCTTCTGCTTCTTTTTCACTAGTACGAATTTCTAATACTTCATTAGGTTTAAGTGTATCTAATTCGGCCACAATCCGCATTGCTTCACATAGATCTTTTTTCACTGTGCATACTGGTGATGTGACGTTCATCGCACTAGCTTTATTAGCACAATCAATTGCAATTTCTTTTAAATTAAGGCGCCAACCATAACGGCATGAGTCTAATAAAGTTTCTGCTTCAATAGCACCTGCTTTTTCTACATCTACTTCAGCAATAATTGCATTAAAAGTAGTCTCCCAGTCCTTGTCGGGGATGGCATTGCTAACCATAGCTTGCAGTTGGATTAAACATCTGGCACGAACACTTTCCGAATAATATGGAAGCCCTTGAATCTTTTTAAAATCACCTGGCAACATATGAACACGTGTCATACATAATGAAATCAACAGCTCTTCATGGGGGGTGCGTTCATCTGTCATTAGGTCTCTTAAGCGGCCTTCACTTCTACTTTTGGCAGCTTGTGCAATATCTAATTTCCCCTTTAGATCAGTATATTCTTCAGCTTCAGCTTTCTCTAGAGCTGCGTCTTGTTCGATTTTTTCTTCTGGTGTTAGTGTTATAGGTTTGCTTTCATCTTCTCCATCTCCATTACCATCAGCATAACCTAAATCTTGCATTTTACTTATATCTTCATCTTCAGCATCGGGATCTATCTTAGGGGGTTTTGTCCTCACCGCTATTCTTTCATCTAAATCTCTTAGACTAACCATTAATCCATCGGTTAGTTCCGTAGCTTCTTTAACATCATTTTCATGTCGTTCTTGTACCTTTTTAATATCATCTAGAATAGTAAGACCATGATCAATAGCTATATCCATTTGATCAGTAGCTTCTTTAGTTTTAGCTCCATCGTAATAGCATTGAGCGCTTCCCGCTAATAACATTAATCTCCATCTTCTATCATCTGAATCATTAATAGATTCTAATGCAGAGCATAATTTAGACATTTCATCCATAAAATATTGTGCTCGTTTTTCTCTTAAAAAAGGTTGAATAATCTTCCAACCAACCAACGTAGCATTATAAATTAAAAATTTATATCTATACAAATTTTTAGGTTTGATTGCAATATCTAAACAATCTATCACTTCATTAAATGCTCTTTTTGATGCGGCTATTAATTCTGCACCATTTAATACTTGCGCTTCAAAATTTAAAACTTGAGCATATACTAATTTTGATCTACAATAAAATTGATCACATTGTGGATTAGATAAAAAAAATCTGGTTACAACAGTTTTTGCTATCTGAATATCATTTGATGCCAATGCAGCTTCAGCAGCTGCAATATGTAACTCAGGATGTGTTTTATTTGTTGTTGTCCATGATATATTATTAATTGATTGCATTTTATCATATTCTTCGTATGTTTCCAAATATAAACGTTTTGCTTCGTCTTGTAATAAAGCTACTTTTGCTTTTTCTGCTTTTAATGCTGAGGATGCTACTTCTTTTGAAGATTCAAAACGTGAAACTAAATGTATAACATAGGACATCTTTTATATTTCTTTGATTATATATTTTTTTTGAAATATTACGAAATCGAAATTTAATAATTGTATATAAATGTTTAATGAGATTCAATTTTAAGTAATTTTGTGACCTTTCACACTTAATTTCTCGTCAAACTTTCTTTTTTATGTTTTAGTAACAACCAAACTTGTACTGACTGTCAACGACAGTCATAATCCATGTGCCCGTGCTGCATACCGTTTTGATATTGTCTATTTTTGGTTAATAACTTTACAAATATAATACTTTTCTGATATCATCTAATAATGGAAACAAATGAAGATAGTGCAGTACAAGATTTTTTAGAAATTTTGGAAGAACATCGCAAAAACTGTGAAAGGCAGGGTAAATATGTTGAAGCAGAAATTGCAAAGAATCGATTAGATGAATTAAAACTTCATGAAGAAAATAGAAGACGTGAAGCAATGAGATCAAGACAAATTGCTGAAAGATTAGGCGTTGAAGAAGCACATATGTTAGAATTTCAACAATTTAATGAAATATGGGATAGAAAGATGCATGAATATGAAACACATGCAGAAGAATTAGTTGAAACAATGAAAGATAGACATGCAGCAGAGCTAAGAGATTTTCAAAGAAAATTAATGGGTAAACAAATAAGACCAAAATTTTCAAAAGATTTATTAAATTTAAGAAAAATTCAAGATACATTAGCGAAACAAAAAGATTATGCTGAAGCTCATAAAATGAAATTAAAAGCAGATGCTTTAGAGGCATGGGAATTAGAGAAATGGCATTCACAAAGACAACAAGATCTATTAGCTAAGGAAGCAAAATTTAAAGTTGCTAAACAAACAGAATTACAGGCATTACAAAAAAGAATTCAAACAGGTCGTGAAGAACAAAAGAAACAAAGACATTTAGATTTAGAAAGATTGTTACAAAGATATCAAAATGTTAAAGCCGAATTGGAAGCACAACAAAATTTAGAACGTATACGTATGGAAAAATTAGTACAATCTGGTGCTTTAACAGCTAAAAAACCAAAGAAGAAGAATACTAGAAGAGCTGGTAGCACTACTGGTGGTCAGTAATGGAAGTAATAATAATAATAATAATAGTAGTAGTTGTTGTTTATGATTTTTTGGTATTAGAATGTAACTATTCAAGTTTAGAATTCAAATTGTGTAGTAGAAAGAAAATAATATAATATAGACGTCCATTGTAATTATCATTGTACAAAAAAAGTAATTATCTTCAAAAAAACAAAAACAGTAATTAAAAATTTAGTCTTCCATTTTTTATTTCAATTGATAATACATCAATATGATAATTTGAAATTTAATTTGCAGGTTCATATTTTAAACAAATACCATTCACACAATGTCTTTCATCTGTAGGTGTTGGGAAACCTTCACCTTTAAATACATGCCCAAGGTGACTTTCGCAATTGGAACAAACTATTTCAACTCTTCTTCCATCAGGGTCAGGTATTTCTTTAATGGCTCCTTCAATTCCTTCATAAAAAGCTGGCCATCCACATCCAGAGTCAAATTTAGATCCAGCAGTGTATAATGGTGCAGAACAACCCACACAAGAATAAATAATGTCTTCTTTAGGACATTTTGTACCAAATTCTTGTTTTAATTCAAATTCTAATTCTCCAGGTTTGTTTTCAGAATATCCAGGAGGTTCAGTTGCAGATTCTCTTAAAACTTTAAACTGATCAGGAGACAATTTAGTTCTCCATCCTTCTATGTCTTTTGGTACATCTCCAGTTTTGGTTGACATTGATAATAATGATGTTGAATGTATAAGTCTAGGTGAACGAGTAATAAATTTATTAAAAGAGAGTGTAGAAGTTAGTCCTAAAAGGCTAAATAAAGCAAAAACAGTTCTCATTTAGATAATATCACTACAAATACAGATGAGTCATCATCAAAGGGAGGGATCGGTAGTAAGGCAGTAAGGCATCCTTCATTCAGCTCAGCTAGAAAGTAAGAAGCTAAAACGCCAATACCAGACTAACATGAATTTAAGCCTTCGATTACTCGATTACTTCTATCATATTATATAACATCTAAATTAATATAATAATATCATGAGTAGTGGTACAGGGGTAAGTTTATAACGAAATGAACGTGATTGTGTGATTTAAAAGTATAAGTTTTGTAAAAGACTAACTTTATATTCTATTTTAATTTTATATTTTTTAATTCGAATTAATTCTTACTTTTAAATACTATACTTATAGTATGATTATTCATGTGGACAATTTTCGCCGGAAGGTAGAATTTTTCAAACAGAATATGCTCAAAAAGCAGTAGAAAATAGTGGGTAAGTTTGTATAACTTAATTTTTTTAATAGATTTTTTTCATATTTTTTAAATTACTCATATTTATATTATTCATCATGATTTTCATAACTTATTAGAACTGCTATTGGTATCAAATGTACTGATGGTATTGTAGTAGCAGTAGAAAAACCTCAACAATCAAAAATGTTAGTACCAGGTAGTAACAGAAGAGTCTTTGGTATTGATAAACGTGCTTCATTAGCAATTACTGGGTTTGTTGCAGATGGTAGACAAATTGTTAATCGTGCAAGAGAAGAAGCTGATAATTATAACTCATTATATGGTCATAAAATTGTACCATCAGTACTTTCCAATCGTTTAGCACTGTATGTTCATTATTTTACAACTCATGGTTCTCTACGTCCGTTTGGTTCTACATCATTATTAGCAGCATATGATGAAGATATTAAAGAAGCACAATTATATATGATTGAACCTAATGGTATGATGTTTCGTTATTTCGGTTGTGCTGCAGGAAAAGGTGCAAATGCTGCTAAAACTGAAGTAGAAAAATTATTATCCAAACGTGGTGAAGCCGGTATTACATGTATGGAAGCTATTGATGAATGTGCTCGTATTATGCATACAATTCGTGATCCTTCTAAAGATAAACCTTTCGAATTGGAAATGGGTTGGCTATATGAAGGTAATGGTTATACACAGGAACTTGTACCAGCAGAGATTGTTAAAGCAGCTGAAACTAAAGCAAAATCTACATTAGAAAGTGGTATCGATGTTGATGATAGATCCATGTCAACTTAAACTCTTCATATATCCTACTACAACTATATTAATATTAAGAAAAGGAGTATAATATAGATGCTCTTCAGTTAAATGTATCAAAATAGATAAAATATTTTATTAGTTGTAGTAGCGGTAGAAATAGTATTAGTAATAGCAATAGTAGTGGTAGAAATTTACAAAGATGAATTTGGTAGTTTTGTGGAAATAATAGAAATGTAATAATAGTAGTAAGAGGAAGAATAATAATAGTTATAGTAATAGGTAAGTAGTATTGGAAGAAGTTATAGTATTTGGGAAGAAAGGAAGGAACAAAAAGAAGGAATGGTAGTAAGAAATAGAAATGAAAGAGTGTACGCGTTTTCAATTTTTAAATAAACAAAAAACAAGAAATGAGTCTAAATCACTTTAGATAGTTGTTCACTCGGTGAATAGGAATCGTCCTTCGTTAAGACTAGGTCTTGAATATTTACTGTATAGTAATAATTCAAAGATATTAAGTTACAACTTTGAAACTAAGGTCCGCTTGGTGCTTGGGTCAGCGTTCCCTTAGGTTAGTTAGCGGGTTAGCGTACAAGCGTAGCGTACAAGCGTAGGGGGGGGGGCAACGTACGGGTTTTTTTTCCAAGACATTATAATATTTTAAAGGTTATGATAGATATTAAGACATTTTTAAAAATATAATCGTTAAAAATTAAAGAATAATGGCACTTTTTTCATCGGCGTTATTAGGATTTACTACGTTACCTTCAAAAGTTACTTCAGGTCCATTTTGCGATATAGGTTTAAATTTATGTGATGAAATGTACTCAGGAATGTATAATAATAAAATGAAACACGAAACTGACCGTAAATTAGTATTAGAAAGAGCTAAAAGTATGGGAGTTATAAAAAACATTATAACGGCTGGCACAGTTGAACAATCAAAAGCATCAATGGAATTAGTCAAAGAATTTAATAATATGAAAGATGATAATAATAATCCAATATTTGATTTATATTCAACTGTCGGTGTTCATCCTACTAGATGCAATGAATTTGTTGGACAAGAGGATGAGGTAATATCCCAATTATCAAAACTTATTGAAGAAGGTATAAATAATAATATTGTTGTAGCTATCGGTGAAGCTGGTTTAGATTATGACCGTTTACAATTTTGTGATAAAGAACAACAATTAAAAGGTTTTATTAAACAAATTGATCTAGCACAACAATTTAATCTTCCAATGTTTCTTCATAATAGAAATACAAATGGTGATTTTGTTGATATTGTTAATAAATATTCAGATAAAATTATCAATGGTGGTGTTGTACATTCATTTGATGGTACATCAGATGAACTTGAGTCGCTATTAAATCTTGGATATTATATTGGGATTAATGGTTGTTCATTAAGAACAGAAGAGAGTCTGATAGTGGCTGCATCAATACCAAATGAAAGACTTCTAATTGAAACTGATAGTCCATGGTGTAGCATCAAAAATTCTCATCCTTCGATGGAATATGTCAAAACTATCTTCACTGGTTGTACAAAGAAGAGAGACAAGTACGAATCAGGATATATGGTGAAGGATAGAAATGAACCTTGTACCATAGTACAGGTGGTAGAAGTACTAGCAGCATTAAAGGACATGGATCAACAGGAACTCACGGATATTATATATGATAACACATGTAAATTGTTTTTCAAGGGTGAAAAGTAGTTTCAATGTTGGTTTATATATTCATTTTTATATCAATTCATTATAGTAGTGGTATTGAGATCTTCATACATTCATGTAGTCATATATAGTGACGGGAGGATTAAATTACAGGAATGGGAAATGAGAATGTAGTTTAAATGATTATATGATTGTATGATTATATGATTATATGATTAAATGATTAAATAGTTATGATCATTTTCAATTATTTTAATTCCTTTTCTTTCTCCTTAGTTGTAAGGAAACCTTCTTCAAGGAGTCTTACATATTACATGCTTGTGATTTGGTATTGGTTCCTATTTTTTTTTTTTTTTTTTTTTTGTTCCTATTCATTATCAATCAATCAGACAATAAATAAAGAAATATATCCTGGATATACGCCATCGCTAAGTTGTGTTGCCGTCTCTCACTCAGGATTGATTTAACTAATATTTTGGTAAGATTATGTTACTTTTAATATACTTTTTCGGTGTATTATCTCTATCAAATAGCTTTCATGTTCCATTTGCATTAAAAAGTTCAAAATATGCTCCTAAAGCTCCTAGAATGAGTAATATAGTTTATGAAGAAAAAAAACCAGGTGTACATACAGTTAAATTTGAAGTTGCCGGTAAAGCAATAAGTTTCGAAACAGGTAAAATTGGTAGACAGGCTAATGGTGCAGTAGTTGCTAAAACAGGAGATTCGATGGTTTATTCAACAGTATGTTGTGAAAGAGAAGCACAACCTATTGATTTTACACCATTAAGAGTTGATTGGTTTGCAAGATATTCCTCTGTAGGACAAACTGTCGGTGCATTTCATAGAAGAGATAGTCGTGGTGATGACACTGAAATATTAGTTGCTAGATTAATCGATAGACCATTAAGACCAATGATAGCAGAAGGTTGGCAATTTGAAACACAAGTACTCACACATGTTTTATCATATGATAGAGTACATCCTTTAGAAGCATTATCAATATGTGCAGCATCAGCAGCTATGGCTATTAGTCACGTTCCCATGATTAATCCTATTGCTGGTGTAGAAGTAGGTCTAGTAGATGGTGAATTGAAAGTAAATCCAACTAAAGAAGAAATGACAAATTCTACATTATCCTTGACCATGGCGGGGACTAAAGATGGTATTTTAATGATTGAAGGTGCTGCAGATTTCTTACCAGAAGAATTAATGGTTCAAGCATTATCTATAGGTCATAATGCTATAGGTGAGATTTGTGAAGCTATTACAGAATTACAAAAAAAAGCTGGAAAACCTAAAAAAACAGATGCATTAGCTTCATTACCTATTGAATTGATGGATGCTATTGATCAAGTTGCAGGTAAGGATTTAGAAAAAGCGTTAAGTATTGGTGATAAACATAAGAGAGGAGCTGCAGTAGGCAAAGTAGAAGAAAAAGTTTTAGTTGATTTTGTTGGCAGCACTGCATCAGCATTATTAAAATCAGGTATTATTACTACGACAACTACTGAAGATAACACATCAGATTCTAGTTCAGAAACAGAATTAGTTGCTATACAAGAATCCGAAGATAGCGATACTACCACTACAACAATGGATGAAGAAAATGAAGATCCTAATGCTGAAGATGAAGCATCAGAATTAAATTCATTATCTTTATCATCTAAAACTGTTTCTTCTGATGAAGAATATACTGCAATGGATATTAAAAAAGCGACAAAAAAATTATTAGTACGACGATTACGTGAAATGGTTCTGCGAACTGGTAAGCGATCCGATGGACGCTCTTCTACAGAAGTAAGACCTATAAGTGGTGAACATAATTTACTACCCCGTGCTCATGGTTCAGCATTATTTACTAGAGGTGAAACTCAAGCTCTCGCTACTGCTACATTAGGAAGCAAAGCTATGGAACAACGTTTTGAAACATTAGACGAATATGGTACGAGAAAATTTTATTTACAGTATCGGTTTCCACCTTCATCTGTTGGTGAAGTTGGACGTGTTGGCGGTATTAATAGGAGAGAAGTTGGTCATGGTAACTTAGCTGAAAGAGCATTAATTCCTGCAATACCATCACAAGATGATTTTCCATATGCAATACGTGCTGAATCATTAATAACTGAATCTTGCGGAAGTAGTTCTATGGCTACTGTATGTGGTTGTTGCTTAGCTATGTTAGATGCTGGCGTACCATTAAAATCACATGTTGCTGGTGTTGCAATGGGTTTAATTTTAGGTGAAACTGCCACCGATGAACCTGTTATATTGACTGATATACTTGGTTTAGAAGATGCTTTAGGTACAATGGATTTTAAAGTAGCAGGAGACGATAAAGGTATTACTACATTTCAATTAGATATCAAATCAGAAGGTTTAACATTAGAAATTTTACGAAAAGCATTGGATCAAGCTAAAGTTGGTAGATTAGAAATATTAGAAAAGATGCGAGAAATACTGGAAGGACCATCAGCATTAAAAGATACAATACCAAGAATTTGGGAATTTAAAATTGAACCAGAAGCTATTGGTAAAATTATTGGTCCAAAAGGTAAAACAATACAATCTTTAATCGAAACTCATGGGGTCACCAATATTAATTTACAAGATGATGGTAGTGTCCAGGTAGAGTCATTTAGCGATGAAGCGAATACTAATGCAAAGGAAGCAATACTAAAATTAGCTGAAGAAGCGAAAGAAAATGATAAACGTAAAGGTGCTAGAGGCGATGGCAAAGGTGGTAAAGGAGGAAGAGAAAAAGTTACACCAGAAGGACCACCACCAGAACCTGGCATTATTTATAAAGAGTGTCCTATTCGAGGTGTACAAAATTTTGGTGTGTTTGTTGAAGTTCTTCCTGGGTACGAAGGACTTGTACATATTTCAGAATTAGACACTAAGAGAATCAAATCGCCTGAAGAAGCTGGTTATAAAGAAGGAGATTTATTAGATGTCAAGTGTCTTGGTAGAAATGATAAAGGACAATTAAGGTTGAGTAGACGGGCGGTATTGTTACGCAATCAAGAAGATGAGAAAAAAGATAAAATACCTAGTACAAGTGCTGCTGCTGCTGAAGATGTTTATGGTAGTTAAGTCAAATGAAGGAGGACCTAGTACAAGTGCTGCTGCTGCTGAAGATGTTTATGGTAGTTAAGTCAAATGAAGGAGGAAAATGTCAATGCTATTTCATACTTCATCTCTCATTCTTCATGTTTGATATTAATAATAGTAATAGTAATAGTAATAGTAATAGTAATAATAATAATAATAATGATAATGATAATATAGTGGTAGTAGTTTTTGTTGTGATGGAGCATCGTGTAAGTAGTAGTAGCATCAATAGCAGTAGGAGTATGAATATTAGTGGCAATAGTATAGAAGATCATAATGGTTGGAGTTACATCCTTTATATGCATTAATAAACTATCAAAGAGTGAAATTATAGGATCAATTTCAATTACAGCCATTTTTTGATTATCATTATCATCATCATCATTATCTCTTGATTTTTTTGAATTACCTGATAAATCGATGGTATTTCCTTCCTTTTGAGTGTCTTGTATTACAGGAGTTATTCTTCAATTTAAATTTTTTTTAATTAATACTATTGTGCGGGGGGGCTCCCGCGCGGGGAGCTCCAACGTAGGTGGAGTTTGGAATTTGCCAACAGGTCATCAAGTCGTCTTGCTTTCTAGGCTAAAATCTTAAAAATGTACAGCATATTTGTAGTATTCTCCAGTTTGGTTATAGGCACATATGGCTTTCATCATATGAATAACAATTTATTAAAATTAAATGTAAAATCATTTGACATTAAATGTATAAATAATGATAATTATGAAAATGATGAATTAATACCAAAAAGTCCACAAATTAATGTGAAACGTGGTTTATTACAAGGTGGTGCATTCTTGGGTTTAGGTTTATTAGCTACAGGATCAAATATTGAAGATTTATTACCAACATCAGCTCTAGCTACCGATGGTAATAGCAATAATAATAATCTTTCAAAATTACCTTTAATTGCTGATAATTCAATAATGAACAAAAAATCTTATGGTACAGGTGGTGCACCAGTTCAAGAAAAATTACGTTGGGGATGTGATGTAAAAACAGCTGATCGTATTTGTAATTTCAATCGTGCATGGGCTGAATATGCTGGATATTTTACAACAACACGTTATTTTACTGAAATAGATCGTACGAAAGAAACTACTTATTATGATTCGGTAACTGGCAAACCATTATTTATAGCACCACGTGGCCGTACATTTGAAGATTTCGAATCAGAATCACGTATACATGGATGGCCATCATTTAGAGATGAAGAAGTTGTATGGGAAAATGTACGATGCTTAAAAGATGGTGAAGCGATTTCCCTTACTGGAACACATTTAGGACACAATCTACCTGATCGTAAAGGTAATAGATATTGTATTAATCTTGTTAGTATTGCTGGTATACCAACAAATTCGGCCTAAATTATTCATTATAAAAAATATCAATATCAAATATCTATTTATGTTGTATTAGTTTCTCGAAATAGAAATCAGTAGTAGATGTAGTAAATGATTTTTAATAGCTTTAATGACTAAATTATTTTAATAGTGAAAATAATGAAAATATGTAATTTAAATTAAATGAAATCTAATCAGAGAGTCTAACCGATTCAACCTATTTACTTCTTACTCCAACTCCAGTACATGTTATTATTATTATTACTACTATTACTATTACTACTACTACTACTACTAGAAATAAAAATATTTTAAGCTTTTTTAGTAAATGAATTAAATCCACCTCCGATCTCTTTAATTTCTTCATATCTTTGTTTATATAATTCAAAATTATCCATATCTCCAGAATTTTTATACAATACAGCTAAATTATGACATGCTTTTAGATTATTGCTCTTGTCACAGCCAGTTGTAAGAAAAGGTTTTGCTTTGATAGGATCAAAATCAGGACCTTTTGATAAATAATGTGATGCTAATTTTTCACATGAATCTGCAAAACCATCTTTACACGTAGATTTAAATAAATCTAATGTTTTATTTAAATCTTTTTTATTTTGATTATTTATTTGACTATTATTATCATTTTTAATTTTTTTCATCACTTGAGAATAATTCATTACACCTTTATGATAACATGCAGCATGATGACCCCATTTACACGCTTTATCAAAGTATTTTTCAGCTTCATCATCATTCAATTCAACACCTTTGCCGGCAAAATATAATTTAGCTAAATTAAAACATGATGGTCCAAAATCTCTTTCATTACAATTTTTTTCAAATACTTTCTTAGCGCGTGGTCTATCATTTAATACAACACTAAAAAATTCACCGGTATTGTGACATGCCATAGGTTCACCACCTCCAGACGCACAATCAACTTCAAATCCTGTCATTTTTGTTATATATTCATCATCTACTAAATTAAACTCTACATCACCTTGTTTAAATGATTTTCCATTTTCTACTGTAGAATCAGACATTATTTTTTAGAAATGGTATTTTCTACTTATTTTATAAACCAACAGTCTTTATTTGTAAACTTTTTTGGCACTGATTCATTCATATATTCCTCGAAGCATAGAGAAAATTCCTCATGCGCCCAGTCGGGATTCTTTTCTTCGAGGCATGAGGAATTTCGACTGGGGAGCCCGGGAGCCGCTGCGCTGGGGACTGACTGGGACTCCTGCTGGCTCCTGGCTGGGGCTAGGACAATAAAAATTAAAAATTAAAATTAGCCTATTTTTAAAGGTCAAGAAAATTAGAGTAATTGTAATATGATATCAACATTAAATCGCATTTTATCTAACCCATCATCGTTTGGAAATGAAACAGGTAGTTTACCAATGGGTGAATTTGAACCAAGTCCTGAATTATTAAAAAATTTAAAAGAAAATACACATGTATTAGTTGTTGGTGCTGGTGGTTTAGGTTGTGAATTATTAAAAGATTTAGCATTATCAGGTTTTAAAAAAATTGATGTTATTGATATGGATACAATTGATGTATCAAATTTAAATCGTCAATTTTTATTTCGTCATAAAGATGTTGGTAGATCAAAGGCTGAAACAGCTGCTGAATTTATTATGACAAGAATACCAGATTGTAAAGTAAATTTTCATGTATGTAAAATTCAAGATAAAGAAGAAGAGTTTTATAAGCAATTTAATTTAATTATATCAGGTTTAGATAATATTGATGCAAGAAGATGGTTAAATTCATTATTAATTAATATGGTTTATGTTGAAACAGAAGGTGAAGATGCTGGTGAAATTGATCCTGATACTATTATACCATTAATTGATGGTGGCACAGAAGGTTTTAAGGGTCAAGCAAGGGTCATAGTACCTAGACTTACATCATGTTTTGAATGCTCATTAGGTGCATTTCCACCTCAAACTGCATTTCCTTTATGTACTATAGCTGATACTCCACGTATTCCTGAGCATTGTATAGCATATGCTTATTTAATTGAATGGGACAAGGAAAGAAAAGATATTAAATTAGATAAAGATTCACCAGAACATATGCAATGGATTTATGAAAAAGCAGCCACTCGTGCAAATTCCTACGGTATTCAAGGTGTTACATATTTTAAAACAATGGGTGTTGTTAAAAATATTATACCTGCAGTGGCATCAACTAATGCTGTTATTGCGGCAGCATGTACATTAGAAGCGTTAAAATTAATCACTTATTGTGGTCAAACATTACACGAAAATATGAGATTTGCCGGTGTTGATGGAGTATATACACATACTCATTTATATGAACGTATTAGTGATTGTCCTGTTTGTTCTGATACAAGTATCACACGTAATAAACAATTAGCTTCCACGACTACATTGACTGCTTTTATGGAATCATTATCAGAGCCTCCATTTAGAATGAAGTATCCATCTATTACTAGTTCTGGTAGTAATGGTGAAAAAACTATATACATGCAAAATCCTGAATCATTGAGAAAAGCCTTAGCTCCAAATTTGGATAAAGAGTTGGGGGAATTGATAGAAGATGGTGACACACTTTATGTAACTGGTCAACCATTAGTAGGAGCATTACCAATAAAAATTAAATTAATTAATTAATTTAATTTAATTTTAGACTATGTTAAGAGAGTAGTAGTAGTATTTGGTTCAAGTAATTACCAAAATTGAATGGAAGTCCAGAAGTAACAAAAATAAAAAAATAAAGTATGACAAGACAATGGAAAATAGAACGAAATAAAGAGAAATAAATAATTACTTAAGATTTTGTTTGATTTTGAATTAAATGTTTAAACGAAAAGACACTGATAAAATAATAGTAGTAATAATTTAGTACATTTGTGCACATGAAAAACTATAGAAAGATGGAAACATGACACACTATTTACTGTCCAGTAGAATGGACTGACAATAATATCCTGACTATGTTGATGATCATACTCTATCTGTTCCTATCACCGACTAATGCCGATGCATTGGATGGATGCTTGGGGAATAGAAGGCAACATAATAGCCGTAGAAGTCTAGTATCTCCTGATAGGCGATGAGCTGTTTAGTATGTGCCAATGTTGTATGTGCCAATGTTGCGATTTAGACGATTTAGACGATTTAGGATTTAGCTGAGTAGCATAAAAAAACTTAATTATAGAAAGAATGAAAGGATTATCAGTTATATCAAAAGTCCAAAAATTAGGTCGAACTACCTTTAAGATGAATTCTAATATAGATATGCAAACACGTACTATACGTTATATTATACCACCAGATTTTAATTATGGCTTGATGAGAGGTGATTTATATCCTCATATGGTTTCAGAAACTGAGAAAATATTATCGGAATTGGATGATACCAAATGTGAAGAGGTACCACATGCTCGTTATGAATACTTAAAACCATCTCAAGCAAGAGTAGAAAAAGCAAATAGAAAAGCTGGTAGTAGAGCAAGACGTAAAGTAAAAGCATTATTAGATTTGCTGGACATTAAAGCTATGATTAAAAGTCGTTAAATAGAATATATATTTGAAGGAAATGAAAATTCTATTAATTTACATATATGATCGTTTTTTAATTAAATGTAAGATATACGTGATACTTAAAACTATTATATTATTACTACTCTTACTTTTTTTGTTTACTGTTTAAGCGTTTTATTATTAGAATTTAAATTAGATGAATCCATAGGGTTGGTAATAGAACCTAACCAATTTTGAAAGAAATTACCTTGTTTCGGTTGTGCATCTTCTCTGTTAATAATTTCAATAACTTCATCAGGAAATGCTTTCAAACAAAAACCATATTCAAATGTTGTTTCTTTATCTTCATCAGATCGAACATCATAAAATGCTTTCATTTTGGGATATAGTTTAAATGTACCTTCTAATAATTCTTTTTCAACTTCAAATACAGCTCTAGCTACTGGTGTATCTCTTGGTATTGTCATAGAACCAACTGGTATCCATTCTTCATCACCACCACCTGTTGTGCGCATAAATATATTATATTCAGGCACACCACGTTTTTGTTGCGCTTCATATGTCATAGTACCAGCATCTTTTTCAACAATTTCATCTGAATTGTCATTTGTTTTAGGTTTTGGTGTGCCAAACCCTTTTGTTGTTTGTTCATTTTCACTATATAAACGTGAATGTAAACTTTTTTTGATTATAATAGATTTCATCATATAACTATTAACATTTATTAATGTTAGTAAAAGAAAAAATAAGAATATCGTCAACATAATTTATACAAAATAACTAATAACTTAGTCATTTAGAAATGACTCAGTGGTCTAATAACGCTAAACCCATTAAGTAAGAGAAAATGAGAAAATGTTCAAAATAGCAATTTAAAGGGGCAGAATGTACATATTATACCTTTTTTTAATATTACTAAAATAAATTTTAAATCCAAAATAAATGCTCAAATAATCAATGAAAATATTGAGAAGGAATCTCCTAAAGTTGTAACTAAGTTGGAGATTTCTAAAGATGATAAACCTTGTGTAATGTGTAGATGTTGGAAATCTGCTACATTCCCAAATTGCGATGGTGCTCATGCTAAACATAATGAAGAAACAGGAGATAATGTTGGACCTTTAATAATGAGTGTAAAAAAAGAATAAAACAAATGATTGAATCGATTTAAGAGTACTATTGATATTTTTCAAAATGATATTTAACAAACGATAATTATAATACATTCTTTTATTTCTTCTTTTAGGTTCTATCACTTCTTTCATTTTTTTTTATTCTTTTTTGAAATTCATAATCATATACTAAAATACCAAAATGATCTGAAAACAATAGTACATTTTCTATTCATTACGAGACAATATTAGAAAATACTATCATATTACACCATATTCAAAAAGAAAAAAACTATTTAATACACTGAAATTTAACAACCGCTTAGTAGTAATTCAACAGCAGCATTTTCATCTCCAGCACTTCTTCGTAATGCATCTTCAACAGAACTTTGTTCAAAACCCATATCCATTAATCTTCTTACAGGAGCAGGTATCACTATAGCAGCAGCTGATGCAGCAGCTTCAGCATTGGAATCAGGTGGACTACCATCATTTGTAGCGTAAGTTTGTGTCCAAAATTTTGCAGTTTTATCAAATTCACTTCTATTATTTTTATATTGATCAGCCACAACACCGTCTTGTGGATCATCTGGTTCTGGTGCACACATTAAAGCTTGTAATGAAATTAATGCAGTTTTTATAGTTAATGCTGGTGACCATTGATCTTTTAAGATATCTAAACAAATTGCACCAGTTTGGGAACTAACATTAGGATGCCATAATTTAGTTATAAATTTCATTTTAGGTGGATTAAATGGATAATCATTTGGTACTTCAATACTTACACGAAATGTACCTTTATCATATGGTGTACCATCAGGACCTTCAATGACTCCGGTCATATGTAAAATATCATTGCCAGGTATAATACTTACATTTTCACCTTTATTGTCCTTACGAAAATTATCCATTTCTCTTTTAATACGACTTGAAGCAGACATGCTGTACTTTTAAAATAATTTTAAAGAGAGAACCCTGAAACTTACGTCTTGCTTATAAAAAATGTGTAAGTAGGAAAAAAGTTACTTTGTGAGTTGTGAGTTGTGAGTTCCAGGAGTTGTCCTGGTTGTCCAGGCCAGGTTGTGAGCTGGGGGAGCCAGCCGACCGAGGGGAGGGAAGAAACGAGTGGCGGTTGGCGTACTTCTATCAAAATCTAAGTATGTTTTGATACATATACATGTATAATATATATTGAAAAGATTTTGATCACCAGACATGTTTTCTTTATTATTTTTCGCCTTGATTGCTTCAATGGCTTTATTAGCTATGTCCAACAATATCACATATAGTAAACCACATTATGTTGATTATGATAGAAGTGAATTTCACAGTGATAAATTCCATAGTGTAGGAAACGCATGTCCTGACGACTATCCAACACAAGATGGTCATTGTTGTCCTCCAGGATATCCAGTCCTATGTACTGCAGATCAAAAAGCTCATAAAGGCTGTTATGGTTGTGATGAAGGTTACTTTTGTTGTACAGAGGATGGTGATGCTATGTGTTGCCATAATGGTGACCAATGGTAACGGTTAGGTTAATTGAATCTATGTTATAATGCATATATATATATGCATATATATATATACATATATGATATATATCATTTATATAACAAGTAATAATTGTGATCATGAAAATCATCATGATCATTAATATAATATTGTCACAAAAACATATTAATAGTGTATAATGTGCAGATAAATTATCTTTTGTGTTTGAGTAGTCGTTTTTATGGATAGATAGATATGAATTAATTAAGAGATTTAGATATTACATTTCATTCAACTATGATTCATTTTAGTTGAATAAAAAATAAGTAAATAAAAATTAATTTACAATTTACAAATACAATAAATAATTTTTCATTATAATTAATTTAATTGAATTATTAAAAAAATAAATAAATAAAAAAATATAGATTTATTTGATGGTTGATGCAATATAGTATGTTATGCATGTGTATACATACGTATGAATTTGTTGTATTTGACTTATATTTAATCTAGACAATGTACATATTCCTAATGATGGTGCTATTTGTTGTGTATTATGTTTATTAACACCTCTTCCTAATGTAATACTCTCTATTCTTTCTTTTCTTTTGTTTTATTTCTTATAATTATTTTGTTCCATTTTTTCTAATTTTTTAAAATATTGTTCAACATGAGCTAAATAACATGGAATATCAAAGGAACCTCTGAAGAAGTTACATGATAAATTAACTTCTAGGAAACAAACGCCATGAGTTGTGAAGCATACATCCCAACCAACAATCGGAACTTCTGCTAACATTTTAAAATGTGCATTAGTAACAGTAGTTATAGCATCTTTTAAACCGGGTATTTCATAACCGGTAATGGTGGCGTTGGGTGGATCCGGGTGGGTATCAATATTCTTTTCTTGTGGTAACCAAGGACATGTAAATGGTGCTTGTATGCCTAATTGATACCAATGTGCATTACTAACGCCTTTTCTTACTCTTGACGAAGGGATATCGACGTCAAACATAACTGATGAATGATCTGTGACAGCATTTTCTCGACCCAATCTTAACACAGCTGATAATACAAACACGTGTGTAGATGCATCATCTTCAGTAACTGCATGTTCATCAGTATCATCTTCAGCAAAAAAATCAGGTGGTCCATCTAAATGTTTTAAACCCCATCTACTAAATGTTATAACTCTCATTGTACTTAATGGTGCATTCTTTGGTAATAAATTATTTAGCCATTTGGCATTATGTAAACGCTTTTGTAATATCCAATCACCACCATTAGTAGCATTTTTAAACATATGTATTCCCATTCCACCTTCAATTGATTTATGTTTACATACTAATTGTTCTATATCTATTAAAAATGGTGAAACAGCCACACCTAATTTATGACCTTGTTTCAAAAATGACCATTTATCTTCTAATTCATAATGACTAGAATTCGTTATTAATGCATGATACGCAACTAAACGACAATTTAATCTCCAAAAACTAAACCAATCATCAGGATGTAATAAATGATTATAATAATATTCTAATAATCTGTCATTAAAATATTCTGACCATGTTAATAATTTGTCTTTACTAGCTTCATTAGCATTTAAATTTGCTTTATTTATAGCACCACATAAACATATAAATGGATTTATAAAAAATACAAAATACATACATAAATATTTTGAATAACAAAATATACTTAATGGTATACCAGTACCTGGTATAGCAACATTTTTTAAATTATCTAACATATCTTGTTGAAATGATGCACATCTATAATGTGGCTTATTCCATAATTTGAAAATTAAAGATAAAGAATATACTTGAACACGTGCCCATACATCATCTTTATAATACTTTTCACTACCTTTTTCGAATGTTGTTTTTAAAAATATAAAAGAAAATAAGCATATCCAATAACTAAATGTTGCTTCAATACACTGAAAGAAAGTTTTGGTCATTCTATATCGTAATAAATGACTTTTTTCTCATTTTACTTCACATGTTTTAATCGGACTGAAAAAGACAAAATTTGTAGGTATGTGCCAGTGTTGCTTCTGTCTTCTTTCTGAAAGCATAGCATAATATCGTTGGAATTTGTACTCTCAGTGTGGTAGAGTGTCAAATAATATATCGTTGATTAGTGAATTGATATATTTCTGGTTGGAATTTCGTTTATTTATATAAAACAAAAATTAGAATTGATTAAAATTATTCATAATATATATAATGTTTTGTTTAGTTAAAGGTGCAACCAATAAAATGAATTCATCATCATTAAAAACTGTTAAAAGAGTAACGAATGATCCTAAAATTAAAAATAACTTATTTAATAATGTTATTAAAGCATCATATAATTCACCAGCTCATCATAAACCATTAAAAAATGATAATGAAATTAAAACATCATGGAATACTATATTTGATCGTACAGCTGATGTATTATTTATGACAGAAATTATGAGAGCATTATTATTAACTGCTGAAGTTGCTTTTTTACAACCTAAGGTAACTATTAATTATCCATTTGAGAAAGGGCCTTTGTCTACGAGATTTAGAGGTGAGCATCTTTTGAGAAGATATCCTTCTGGTGAAGAAAGATGTATAGCATGTAAATTATGTGAAGCTATATGCCCTGCTCAAGCAATTACAATTGAAACTGAAGAACGTTCTGATGATTCAAGAAAAACTACCAGATATGATATTGATATGACCAAATGTATCTATTGTGGTTATTGCCAGGAAGCATGTCCAGTTGACGCCATTGTCGAAGGACCAAATTTTGAGTTTGCAACTGAAACTCATGAAGAATTATTGTATGATAAAGAGAAACTGTTAGCCAACGGTGATAAATGGGAATGGGCGGTATCAAGGAACTTAGCTGCTAACGCCATGTATCGTTAAATGTTAGGTGAAATCTGAATGTTTTAAAACATTCTTATAATTATTAATACAGATTACGTTCTAAGTAATGATTTGCAATAATTTTTACTGCTTAATACTAGTATTGGTATTAAAGTTGGTATGAGTATTGCATTATGAAGAGTATGAGTATCAGTATTCGTAATTACTGAGATAGTTTCCAACAGTAACCCTAACGTTAACCAAGTACTTGCTTCCATTTGAGAAAATTTAATTACGATTGAGATTGACTTGACCTTCCTTGATAAGTAAAACGAATGTAATAGTTGAGAAATACGAAAAAAAAGAAAAGTAAAGAGAGAGTGTGTGTGAGAGAGAGAGAGAGTGTAAGTGACACGATTTGTCAATATTATACCAATAATTATAGATACTACTCTTAGTTAGTTAAAGTTAGGGGTAAGGTCAAAAAGATCAATACAATAAATAATTAAGTAAGATTCACTTACAAACAAACAATTAATATTTAAGTGTAAAATTGAAATCTAAAACATACAAATTTCTATGAATTACTTTTCTTGTCTTAAATGATGAGAATCAAATACAATAGATACTTAGATATTTGGGTAGTCACTTAGATACTAAATACTAGATTTACTTTCATCATTAATCATTGTCATTATTATCATCACATAGAGATATACATAAATACATTATATAGTATAACCTTTAACATTGAATACCAGTTCCACTATAATCATGACCACTATACTACTATTATAAACAAAAATATTTGCTTCGAATTATTGTTGAGAAAGTTTCTTATTCCATTGCGATATTGATAGTATGTGTTGATTCAGCTGCTTATTTTGCTGGTATTGTGGCGACCGTGCAAGTAATATTTGTTGTCGACCATTGTGACCCTGATCAATACCCCCACTATTTCTGTGAGTACGGGTTGCAGTATTTCCTCTTATCATACCATGACTATTGCTATTTCTCATACCATTGTTAGTGTAATTGACGGACCTATTACTATTTCTATTTCTAAAACCAATATTCCTAGTAATGCTTTTAACGCTATTCCCACCAACGCTACTATTACTACTACCGTTTGGATGAGGCGTCCAATAAGACATCTGCTGTTTGAACTCAGTAGCAATTGGTAAATTCGGCTGCATATTAAGAAAATGATCATTATTTCTAGCATCAATTAAAACTGATCTCTGCTTATTCAATTCACGTCTACGATTTAAATTGGCTTCTATTCTTCCTCCAAATCTTGTCCTTCTTTGAGTAGCTCCTCCTTCAAAAGGTTGTAATAAAGAATTAGGATCATATGCTTTTGTACCTACTTCTAACGACATTACACTAAAATCATCATCATCAGGAGTAGCATCATAAATAGCGCGTTTTGAACTTTTACTTACAGCTTTGACATTATCGGTTGGTGAACCTATACCTGGTAATGTAAAATCAACTTCAACACCTGAATCTAAGACACCTTGAAAACGCTGAGGAGATTTGAAATTCACACCTAATGACTGTGTATCTTGATCATCATCATTACGATTATTAAAATTATTATTATTGACTTGTCTTTTCCCTCTATGTGATTGATTTCTAGATTGGTTTCTACTTTGTAAACGATTAAAATCACGATCACCAATAGAACCAAAGTTACGATTACGATTATTATGTATTCTTTTACCATTCCGACTTGGATTACGCCTATTTTTATCATTTTTCTCTACATCTTTATTTCTTTTTCTTTTTAAGAACAATAAAGGCATTGAAACATTATATAATTTCACTGATTGTGAACCACATGATACTAATCTAAGTGGTATTAAATCATTAATATTGCTACTATTACTATTACTATTACTATTACTATAATGATTACTATTATTATTATCAGTGTTCATCCATTTAATATCAAGACCATGCAGAGCTTGCTCCTCAGAGACCAATGATATTGCTGTACCAGTTACTACTCCACCATTACTAGCCATGTTATTATTGTTACTAAAGCTCGATTGTTTTTCTATTCTTCTTCTGTTATTACCATTACTATTACTATTCTCTGTTCTAGTAGGACTTGCTAAAGAAAGAGGTTCACCCGTACAAGTATCAAAAATACGAATATGACCATGGGTATCAGCAGTCCAAAGAGTTGGAATCATTACTTCGTTAGGCTCTAAATTGATGTCCATATCTATGCTTAATCCAGAAGGTGAAGAAGTTATAGGCGCTGCTGCAGCAGCATCAGCTACAGATCCTCTTTTGATTGAAGAAAAAGATGATGAAATAGAAGATGAAGAAGCTGCTCCAACAACCTGAATAGAGCTAACAACAGCAGTAGATGGATGAGACAATATTCCCAAAGATGTAACGGGACATAAATTTTGTATAGTAAATACGCAAATTCCATTTTCCATACTCCAGATTTTTATCATCTCATCAGTAGCACAAGAAGCCAACATGGATGAATGCTTAAGTGGATCGTACCATGATTTCAAACATATGATTCTTCCTTTATGACCTGATAATGTTTCTATTCTATTTGTCTTTCCTTCTCCTTCTTGTTCCTCTGATTGTAATAATTGTGCAGAATCATTTTGATGTTCATTTAAATAAAAATATTTTATTAATTTATCTGCTCCACCAGTAGCTATAAAGGTGTCTATATTAGATGAATTTAATGAATTATCATTAAATTTTTGATACAAACAAAAACAATGTATAGTATCATTATGATGCTTTTCATATGTTCTTAATGGTATACCAGTTACCATGTCCCATAATCTTAATGAACGATCATCACCAGTAGACATGATTGTTATAGCATTGCCTATATAACATATTCCAACTTGTCTTATACGATTTGAATGTCCTTTTAAAACGTTTAATAATTCCATGTTGTTATATGACCATAAACGTATCGTAGAATCCCAACTACCACTTATTATTATAATATCATTGTTATGTTCTGCATGTGTTAATGATTTAATAGAGTGTTCATGACCAATTAATTCACATTTTAATCTACCAAATGTTTCTTTATTGTTAATATCAGCATGCCATATATATACTTTTTTATCATGACCTCCTGTAACTATAGTATTTCGAAATTGATCTATTGTATAAACATCACCAATAAATCCATCAAATTCAGTTAATTCTTTGATTTCCATGGATACTTAATTATACGGAAATATCGAAAAAAGTAATTGTTACAAAATCCAAATGATTTTTATAATCAAAAATAATTCTGGAAGGACATATCAAACATAATTGTAAAATATAACTGGGGCTCCCTGGTTGAAGCTCCCTGTGCCTAGCCTGGCTGGCTTGCTTGGCTCTGGTCTCTGGTCTCTGCAAGCAAGGCGATCACCTCCTTGGTCTCTGGTCCCCGCTGTCCCTCGTCTCCTCTCGCACTCTCGCAATCTGCCCCCGGTGTCGCCAAAGTCCCTCTCACCCCTCTTTCTTCACAGACTTTAGTTATTAAGTTAAGAGCTATATTTATTACGCATATTTTGGACAAATTGACCATATAAATGAGCAATACATGGAAATATAGGTAAATATATATCATTAAACTTACTTATTCAATTATAATATTTTTATACATTTAAATTAGTTAAAAGTATCAATAAATATATAGAGTAATGCTTTCTCTTTTATTATTAAAACTATTATTCATTGCGATTAATGTTGTAGTGTCATTATCAATAACACAAAAAACTGATTCTGATATACCACTAGTGTATTTTTATAAAATGACAAAAGGTTATTCATCATGTAACATTCAAATGCCTACATATTTAGTATATAGTTTAGCTCAAGCATTATTAGTACGTAAAACCTCAGGTGGCGTATATCCTGTCATATTTATGGCAAATTTAAGAGAATGTATTGGTTATAACAATACATTTGCAAAACATCCTGAATTATTTGAACTGGGTTTAAAGTTGATTGATACCACCTCTATAGTATCTGAAAGAACAAAATTTGCTGAAAAAATATCTACTCGAGCAATGATTGAAGTTTTGAGAATGTATGAACCATTATATCATACAGCTTTAGCTAGATTTTTTTATTTAGAAGATTTCATGAGAAGTTATGGTTATAAATCTTTACTTCATATGGAATCAGATAATCCTATATTTGTATCTTTAGATTCATTATTAATAAATTTACGTAAAAGCGTCATAGGTTTCAGTGTTACACCATTGACCGATAATGATTGTATGTCTACAGCATCTGCTGTATGGATTCCAACTATAGAAGATCTGATAGATTTTAATAATAATGTAACGGAATTGTTTTATCAAGTACAACATGGTGGTCGTCAGTACGATGAGGTGAATGTGAGCCAGTTACCATTAGAAGTAGGAAATAGAGTAAATAATTTTTCATTACGTGATAGTTTTATTTCTAGTATGAGACATTGTTCCAAAACTGGTCCTTACTTCGTTGGTGGTAAACGCAATAAAGGTATTTTACCACACACGTTTAACGAAATGTCATTTTTAGCATATTACCACCTGAAACATAGATCCACAACTAGCTATTTACCTGTATTACCAGACGTTCCATATAGAAAAAACAGATATGTTAGACATTGTAGGGATTATGCTGTTAATGGTAGAAGGGTAAGAAATACCGCTGAAGCCGTATGGGATGTTGGGTCCTGGGGTCAATTCGTAGGAGGTACTAATAAAAAACATGGAACAGATAAAGGTTATCATGAAGGTGGACACGTAGTGGGTAAAGCTATTGGTCTTACTGGATGCAATGTAAAACATTTATGTAACACATATAAAAGACTATATAATAGAGGTTTAGGATCTAATCAAGCCGCCTTGTTACCATCAAAAATTATATCAAATAAGTCAGACATAAATTACTTAGGTAAAGAAATCTGTTGGACTCAGCCTTATGCACGATGTGGAGATCTAGCAAGAAGTAATCTGACAGAGGAGGATTTTGAAAGTGGTAAATATAATTGGACATCTGCAATTCAATGGTGGCCTTTGGTGAATCTTCATATGCACGCTAAAGATACACGTAGTGTGATGAGTAAACCTTGCTCCTGCTATACTGGTGAAGAGCTGAAAGTTGATAAATGGTATGATTATTTGTTGTAAAAATTATTATTTTATGTTGACTTTATAATGTTTAAATAAATACATGAACATATCATTTACTGGTGATCCCATTTAACTTAATATCAATATTCTTTCGTATAATTCAATTTATTATTGCTTATATGATTTATTTACCACGGCTTACAAAATATAACATTCAAAATTACAAATATTTTACGATTTCTCTTAATAAAAAATGAGTCTCAACATTCTTATCCACTAGAAATGCTCCCATTCTCGTTGGTCGATGTGCTTTATTATCTAGATGATCATCCCAAAGACGCATAAGTATCAAACATTTTCTTCTTCTCCATCTCATTTCACATTTTAGAATCTTGACTGCTTCTACATGATAGTATTTTTCCGCTACTAGTAATGGTAGCTCAATATTCTCTGTACCTGCTTGAAGTAATATCCTTATTATATTAACAGAATTTTTATAACTAGCCCAATAAAGAGGAGTATAACCTGTAAAATCACACATATTCACATTAGCCTCACCATTATTAACAAGCAAATTTACCATTTCTTCTCTTTCTAATACTACTGCATTCAATAGAGGTGTACAATTAGAACTAGTGCTAATGTTCACATCAGCATTTGCTCTAATTAGTCGATCAACGATTCTGATATGATTCTCATTGGATGCCTTATGTACTGCAGTCATAGACCAATCATTGATAAAACTGTTAACATCACAACCAGCAAGAATAAGTTCATTTACTACATCTAAGTGATTGAAAGAGCAAGCTATATACAATGGTGAATATCCATTTACTGTAGTTTGATTGACATTAGCACCATTTTTTATTAATAGTTTAACAATTTCTGTATAACCTGCTCTTGATGCTATGAATAATGGTGTTTGATTAAATTTATTTGTAGCAGTATTTATATCGAGCTTAATGTTCGAGTTAATTAATTTTAAGACACTATATAAATCACCTTTGGCACTGGCTTTAATTAATTCTAATTCTGACATGTCAAACTCCAACAAAATGTAACTTTATGCGGCAATTTCCCTGTATCTTGTATGTGAACTAGAATAATCTTTTCGATTAATCCTTTTGAGAAATATAATACAGAATAATTATATTTCTCTTTCATTTCATTTTCATTTTTTTCAAAGTTGGCCAGTCAGCCAGTTGGGCGGCAATCAATACAGTCAAAAAAATGTCGTTAAATGTATATCTGATTTTTTTTTGCAAATCGAAAATTGCAAATCTGAAATTGAATATGAAATCCGAAAAATCGAAAAATCCCAATTTATGATTAATGGTTAATGGTTCTATTTGTGGCTTCGTATGATAGATAAGATATATTAAAAAAAAAAATGATGTTAAGAATGCTACTCATATTTCAACTATATATTTCTCTTATTTATTCTTTTGAATCAAGTGTATGGTTAGTAAGGGAAGCACTTAATTACGCATTTGATGAATTTAATAAAACTATGGTAAAAAATCGTCGTTCTTCAAGTTTACCATTTATCACAGGTGATTTATTTCGTAATAATTGTCCAGAATTGTGTGATTCTGGTAATCGTTGTCGTATGTGGCCTGATCGTGTTAAAGAAAAAGGTACATGTATCTTTGTCCAAGGAGATATGTATGGATTTTTTCAAACTAATGTTACAAATCGCATAAATGCACCGTATGTAGTAGTATCACATAATGGTGATATTTCGACGCCCGATTGGCAAAATGATGCACCAGCGACCAGATTTGATAAGCATTTAAGATTTCATACATCAAAAATATTAGAAGATGAATATTCCAAGGGTAGGTTAATAGCACATCATGGTTCTAATCTATGGTGGAGAAAGATTGATGATGATGACAAAGGTAAAGGTGGTACAAAAAATCCATCTGATAAACCTGAATATTTACATTGCTTGCCTATTGGCATCGAGAACAGATACAATCCAATCGGCAGAGATCCAGGCAGATATATAAGAGCTATGCGAAAGTATGTTTTAGAGGCAAATAGTACCATTAACAATGACAACGATAATGAAAAAATTCATTTATTGATTGCATTTAGTGCTAAAGGAAGGGCTCCAGACCGGGCCAGGGCTTTGAAAGCTTTGTTTGCTACTTTTGGTACACCCAAAGCTCTAAAATCATCTACTACTACTTCTATTCCTAATGATACTACTACTACTACTACTACTTCTACTGCTACCAATACTACAATTTCATTCAATCCACGTCTCCCACACGATAAATGGCTAGAAGCCATAACTAAACATAGATTTGTCGTAGCACCACATGGACATGGATTGGATACGCATCGCATGATGGAAATACTCTTAATGGGCGGCATACCGATTATAAAACAATCTAGCATCAGCAGCTGCTACGATGATTCTGATAATATATTATTTAGACCAGATGGTAAAACTTTAACTAGAGGTAGCATACCAGTAGTTGTAGTTGATTCTTGGTCAGATGTTACATCTGAACGTCTCCAAAAAGAATGGAAACGTATCATAAGTACCCCAAGACATGATTGGGATTGGTCTCGTCTCTTTGCTTCTCATTGGTTGGAAAGAATAGCCTTTCATAAAGACCGATAGTATTTGTAATAAGTGATGAGACATCTAGAGTTACATTCAATGGTTATTAACATTTATGTTTATATGTAATGAAAAATTATTAATAAAACAAATAAAAGTATTTTTTAAAAATATTTATTCTTTCTTTCCTTTCTTTTCTTTTTCTACTTTTTGATATGCAGCAGTTAGTATAAAATCTTCATTACGATCACTACAATTTTCACCCAACAACTTGACCTCCAATGTGTGGCAGTCCACTTTTAACACGTAGTCGGCATTTTCAGGAATCCCGAACACAATTTCATTACCAGTAGAACCGTGTGCCAAGTACCCTCCTTGCCACTTATCCATTCCATTTTTTATGACCTCTTGACCAATTTCTATCAATTTATCGGTGTTGGTGTCGATCACTAAAATGTGAGAGGCGTGACAGGGTATGCAAATGATCAAACCATTACTTGCTAGCACCCCACCTTGCCACTTATTATGATTATACTCATGTAGTGAAGAATGCTTAGATTCATGCAATTCACCGGCATCAGATTTACTATATACTTTACAACCAGGACCACCAAATCGATCGATTTGATGATTATTTGTATTAATTTTAAGAATGTCAGTAGAATCAGAAGGGATACAATAAATAATACCATCTTTTGTTTCTACAGCGCCACCCCATAGATATTTCCCTCTTTCTCCAGGGACTGGTATCATATCTATAGTATCTACATCTGGATTTATAACCAATACGTTATTTGCATTACTAGGAATACCATATATTTTACCGTTGCTAGTTGAAGTCAAGCCGCCATGCCAAGTTTGGTCAAAACCTTGAGTTATATCCTTATGATGTAATAATTCTACTGGTAAATTTTGATTTTCTGGATTAATTTTGATAACATTTTCACCTCTATAAGGTATACCATAAATGCATCCTTTAGATGATAATAGACCACCATAATATTTATTTCTACCTTCAATTTTAGGCCCAATTAATGTTGCAATATTAGATTTTGTATCAATTTTTAACGCTTGTTCAGCGTTACTTGGTATAGCATACAAACAATGATCAATTGGCGATAATTGACCTCCATGCCAATTCCATCCTTTCTTTTGATTTAATTTGACGTAACCAAATTCTTTTGTACTGCCATCTTTAGGATATATTCTTAAAACATGATCCGACCATGCTGGTATGCATATAATACTATCTTCATCATCAATATAAATTCCTCTTAACCATTTAAATTTGCCATTAATTTCTTCTTCAAGTAATTCGATACTGTCTGTTTTAGGATCTATTCTTAATATTCTATTACTACATGCAGGTACACCATAGATTAATCCACTCGAATCTACAGCACCTCCAAGCCATTTATGTGCTCCTTTCATTCTCAATCCTTTTTGATTTGGTGAATTAATACAATCAATTAAATTTCCCATATGAATTACTATGACAAGCAGAAACAAACTACCCAAGTGCATCAAGACTGCAAAAAAGTTTAGAAACAAAAAATAAAGAACGAAAGACGAAAGGAATATGTTACAGACTTCTTTTTCCTAACCGGACTTTCTTGGTACGGTCGCGAGCGAAGAGGTCAATGGTAAATGAACCATGAAGCTAAGGAAGGTCGGAAGCACGGATTACAATACAGAGGAATAGAGGAAGGAAAAGAGAAGGAGGAGAGAGATAGAGTAAAAGAAATATTCCAAATATTTTCACTTACGTTAACTGCTACTGCTATACTATAATTATAAATGTTTCAAAATGTTCACTTCTTTGTTCCAGTTTTGTTACTCAGAACAACAAATTTGTAACTGTACTTACTACTACTATTACTACTATCTTCCTATATTTTCCTGCACTATTTACGATTTTGATTTATTTTCGTGGTGGTGCTCTAGAAGCAGGGGGTGTATTAGGCCGACCACTGGCGATATCACCAGCTTGACTTAGTCTCTGTCTTTTTTCAGCAGGCTTTAATATTTGGAAGGAACACATAAGAGTATCATCAACTGACATCATTGCACCAGCGTTATCGAATTCACCACAATAATTAGGTGCTGAAAAAATAGTAACTAATTGCCTTCTAGCGAAGAATTCATAACCATCTTCCACTACCTGATGCGCTCTACAAATTAAATCTAAATCGTGTCTTCTTAAGAAGGTAGCTACGACGTCTTCACCAAATGTAAATGAAACACCACGGTCATTCTCACCCCATCCCAAGATATCTTTATCAGGATCAGCCCATAATAAATCACATAACAATCCCATATCAGGGATATCAGTAGGGCGCATAATACGTTTAATCTGTTCCATATGTTGTAATTCAGGGGACAGGCCGCCGTGCATACAAAAGATTTTTTCATCAACAATTGCCGCTACAGGAAGACAATTAAAGCAATCAGTAAACGTTTTCCACAATTTTATATTATATCTTCTTTTACATTCATCATAAAAACCGTAAATACGATTAATGGATGCACATTCATGATTACCACGAAGAATAAAAAAGTTTTCAGGATATTTAATTTTATAAGCGAGTAATAAGCATATCGTTTCTAGCGATTGTTTACCTCTGTCTACATAATCTCCCAAAAATAAATAATTTGCTTGCGGTGGAAATCCACCATACTCAAATAATCTTAACAAATCATAGTATTGACCGTGAATATCCCCACAAATTTTTATTGGAGCTTCCAATTCTAATAATACTGGTTGACTAATAAATATTTCTCTGGCTTTTGTACATAAAAAACGTATTTCAGCTTCTGATAAATTTACTTGTCTACCTGGTCTTGCACCACGTACATGAAGTAATTGTTCTATTATATGACCTACATCAATATCAGAGTCTGCCATCTTATATTAATATATTATATTTAAATTAGTTTAATTCTTCTACAATTAATTATTTATAGAGTACTATTATGGAATTCAAATAATTTCTATTCTTTAGAATATTTTATATATTATTTAAACCTTATTTAATAGTGCTATTAATTAACTTTTTGTTAAAAATCCTTATGAGTCCAACTGTCACTAAAGGTTCTTCTAAAGTTAATATATTTAATTGCTTTTAAATAACCAAAAAATCTTATATGTATATCCTTTCTTATATAAAAGATAAAAAAATAGATTTTAAGACTGAGAAGTTACAAAATCAAAGAATTATTTTAGTGGTGATTTAAACAGATTTTCCAATGGTTTGAGAAAAAGATCGACTATGTGCCTATGTTGTGTATGTACCAGAGTTGTGGACAAGTGTTATGTTACTAAATGCTTGATTTCTCTTTAAAAGAATACAATTTTTAAATTTAATTTTACATAATATTATATATAATATTATATTTTAGTAATTTAAATATTTTTTTTAATTAAATAATGACAACACAACGTAAAAAAACAAATATTAATAATTTATCAACAGATGATAGTGAAAAGCAAAATAATAATCCATTTACATCCTTAAGATTAGATATAAGAAATGTTTTAGAACGTTGTAAAAAACAAATAGATGAAATTCAAGAATTAGAAAGAAAAGGTATTGGTCATAAACAACAAACAGATGTTATTAAATTAAGAAATGTATTAAGAGGAGATTTTACTTTATTGAATGACTTGATTAAACAAAAAGAAGATTTATATAAAGTTGAAAAAAGTAAAAGACGTTCAAGATTTTCAAAAATTGAATTAGAATCAGCATCGGAACAAATAACAAGATTGAAAAGAGAAATTGCAGACGTAAATCTCTTATCGAGGTCGTCACATACACAACATTTAAATAATATTGCTTCAAATCGATTAGTAACTATGGAAGAATCAGGTATACTAGGTGGTCCTAACTCAAATAAAAATCCTGATGGTAGTGATAGAATAGAAGAAGAAATGAGTTCAGATCATGTTGAGCAACATTTAGCTATAAAATCACGTGATAAAAAAATGGATGAAAGGGTTTCACGAATAGGTAATAACATTGATGTCCTTAAAGATATTGCTGAAAGACAAGGTGAAATTGTACGCGAACAAAATAAAGATATGGATGCATTAGAAAATCATATCAATAGCACATCAGAAGAGGTGAAAAGTGTCAATGATCGAATGAAGGAAGTCGTCAAACATGTCGGTAAGTTCGACCGCGTATGCTGTGATTTATTTTGCATTGCAATTATGGTAGCATTGGTTGTATTGATTGTCAAAATAGAAGAAGGTGAAACAGTGAAAGATGATAATGACAATAATAACAATAACAACAATAACAACAATAACAACAATAACAATGGTGGCGGTATCACGCGTATGTTGATGGATCAAATCCCTGGCCTTCGGGGGTTCCAAGCTGACCCTAACCGCAACCCGCCCCTTGGAGGGTTCCAAGGTCATGATTATCATAATCTCGACTATTATTAGATTTATTAGTATTTATGTTGAAAGAATCAAATGCAATTGATAGTGGTATATAATGCTCAGTCAGTTATCCAGGGTTATCTTGTTATCAGGTCCATATTCTTAGTGTTCGTTAATGTTTGTTTTGTGCTCATCATTGTCGAAATTACGTTATCTTTATTGTAAGTACATAGTAGTTGTAATAGTAATAGTAATAGTAGTAGTAATAGTAATAATAATAGTAATAATAATGGCGTTAGTAGTAGCAATAGTAGTCTAGACTTAGGTAATAGTAGATAGTAATTCGTGCAACCGTAACATTACTTAAAGCGGAAAGGACTTACATAACTAGTCTTTATAACTAGTCTTTATAACTAGTCTTTTAATATTATAAGCTATTTAAATATTATCAAAATTTTTTCGTCTCATTTTTTTCATCATATACTACTGGTACTAATACTACAAACATAGCTATCACAACAATAATCTCTTGTCGGTATTTCCGTGAGAATAGTTTTTCTTTTCCTTCACAAAATCGTTCGAAATAAAATCAAAATTGGTTTTTTTGTTTACTCATCTCTATGCATATTCTTCTACATCACATCCTAAGAATTATCTTCTTCCACATCAGCATACACAGTATCAATGGTTGGGGTAAGATATATTTTCCACATCCCTTCAGCGTTCTTCAGTTTCTCTTCGCCTTCACCTGCGGTGGTCCTATCAAGATACTCTGTTTTGGAAACCCCTCCAATGGTATCTACACCATCACGAAAGTCATCAATAATAACTCTTTTACCTTTAGTTTTAGAAGAATTCTTTTCATTATTTTTCATTTTCTTCTTAACAACTTTCGTAACGGGGGAACCTAACGTTCTGACCAATTCTCTTTCGGCTCGTCTGGAAACCCACTGCTCATGCTCTTCCAATCCTGAAGCTAATGTCACAAAATTGGCGACTGATTCAGCACATCTTTTGGCACCTAGTCGACTGACTTGATCATAACTAACACGACAGAATGTCGCAGAGGGGTGTTTCGATCTATATAATGCTTCTTTCATTCTATCTTTTCGTCTTAACTCTCCACGAATAAAATGATGTGGACCATCTACTTCTAAGAAGGCCACTGGATTATTTTCATTATCGAATATTGTAGCATCTACTGGGAAAGCTCCTCCAAAGGCTGAATATTCATCTGCCACTTCTAAATCTCGAACTGATCTTCTTTTAAGTGAGTCAGTTAAAGACCATACCATTCTTTCTTGTAGTTTAGATGGACAATTCATTTTTGGGGTCACTCTAATTATGCTACCATCAAGATTTCTTTCTCTTTCATCAATAGATACAAAATGCTCATCATGAGGTACTAATGTTCTCAAAATAGAAAGGTAAATCAGGATCTGTTCCCTTTCTTCTTCCTTGAACTGACCAATTCCACATCTAGATACTGCGTCCAACAGACTTATATGCACAGCTTCTAATTCCCAATGTATTGCCTTATCTTGTAAATCAAAAACTAAGAGAGATAAAGAATAAACCATATTCGCGACCGCTGTAGGGAATGATACGTGATCAAATAAAGATTCAGCACCATCAGATGAGTCGATATCCTCTTCATAGAATCCAATTTCACATGATTCTATATAGGAACCATCATCACCCACTACTGCCAGACTCCTACATTTTTGCGTATCTTCAACAGCCACTCTTCGAATAGCTTCACGCAGAGCTGCTCTCATCCTGGCACTAAGCTCAGACCATCGACATTCCATAAGACCTAGCCCGAACACTGCTGCACTCACTTGTGCAGCATCTCCAGTTTCCGCAACCGTGTATAAGACAGAAGTTAATGCGGCTTTGGAAGAAACGTTTAAATCAGACCATCTCACACCTAGACTGCCTAATGCTTTCAATATTGTTGCCATATCTTCAATGTTAAGATGTTCCAACAGACGAATATCAAAGGAATTTTGTTCTTCAAGGCTATTACAATTACTGTAATTATTTTCTTCATTACCATTCTTCTTCTTCTTATTACGATGTCGTTGGCGCTTAGTAGTCACACCACTACCATATACATGTTTGTGGATTGAGTCAATGATTGCATTTCTTCCGCGATGACCAATGCTTCCCCAAGTGACACCCATTTTGGATAGTCCATGCACTGTGACAGCTAGTTGTCTAGATGACATTTTAGATGATAAGGATGTAACTGCTTGTTTTAACCATAGAAATGTGGGTCGAGGTAGTGCAGATGCGTCTACCACGCCCATCTTGACGAAACCAACTAAAGTCATTGATAAGCCTTGTGGTGATAACTTAGAACGATCCCTACTACTACTACTACTACTACTACTACTACTACTATTATTATTATTATTATTATTATTTGCTATATCAGTATTTTTGCTACTTTTATTCTGATGACCAGGAGCTTGAGTGCGATACAGGCAGTCAAGGAGATCATTCTGAAGTTTTACTGGCAGGTCATCATAAAACCTACAACCCATAGTACCGAGGGAGAAGATGAGTGATGAAAGATGTTGTTCGTTGAATGTACCAGCTGAAGCAAATCGTTTAACTCCATCAACCAGTGAACGTTGTACTTTCACTGGAGACAAATCCCAACGAAGACCCATTCGAGCTAGACTCCAAATTATATTCACTAATTGTGTGTCAGTAGTTAATGGTGCAACTTTTACAACTTCATCCACTATAGCTAGAGTCACTGATGAAGAAAGTTGTGACCATTCTACGTCCATTCCAGCAAGACCTAACAAACTATTCGCAACACCCAAGGCAGAATAACTATCTCTCACATGACACACTACAATTCCTTCCTTCAGAGACGTATGAAGATCAGGATGAAGATCTCTCCATTTTCGTCCTAGTTTGGCTAAGCCATAGAGTAGTGAAGAAAGTGAATGCTCACCAAGCTCGGATTGACGAGATATTGACTGACGTAAGAGCATTCTTAATCCTTTTGGTAGATCTTTCCGCCAATACACATCTAATTTAGCTAGACTGAGTATAGTGACACTGATACCTCTACTGCTCATCATGATAGAGGCACCAGCAAGTGCATCAATGAAAGCATCTCGTAGAGCTACTGGCAATTCCGACCAAGTTGCTCCCATCGTAGACATGGCATGTAAGAATGAAGGCACATCTTCTGACGACAACCGTGGCAATTCTTCTAAAATTCGTTGAGTAAGAGCTTCCTTACCTTCAGCGTTTAGAGTAGACCACTGAGCTCCCATACGACCCATGCTCTCCATCAATGACATGATGGAAGAACGTTGACCTTGATTACTATTGTTGTCATTATTATTATTAATCTTATTATTATAGCCGTTACTACTGATGCCGTGATTAGATGTTCCACCAGCAGTAGATACACTACTACCACTAGAACGTCGAGATGATTTGACTTGAATTCTATTACTGCTAGATGTTGTAGCGGAAGTACTAGTACTTGTTGTTGTTATTGTGGCTGTTGCTATTGGTGCTGTTGTTCGTGTAAAGACATCAAGTCCCATGTTTGATGCTGCTGCCAATTTTGCTTGACCTATTGTAGGTAATTGTCCGTGATTACTCATGCTCCTCGCCCGGTCTGTTGTGGCTGAACTAGCACGATGCTTTGCCGCTGCAATCACATCTTCAATATCTAATTTTAATTTACCGTTACCGTTACCATTACCATTATAATTATGATTATAATTCTTATTCAATTTATTGTTATGACCTGTACCCTTCGACTTTAACTTCCTATTATGATTGTTATTATTATAGTTATTGTCAGGGTTATGGTTATTGTCTTTCACGTATTCACCATGAGATGAAGTGGTTCGACATTGTGCTCCACTATAACTACTACTACTACTACTACTACTACCACTTACAGTGAAGAGATCGGCATAATTACGACTGCCAAGTCCCACACTTTTATAACCACTACTACTACTACTAGTACTACTACTACTTGTCTCCTCTCCCTGACTATCATACAAAAAAATATTGATTAAAGCACCTGAAATAGAATCAGGTAGTTGGTCCCAGTCGAAGCCTGCTGTGGACAGAGCATGTACCAGAGCACTAACTGATCTCATATCAAGAGATGAACTGATAGATTGGGATTGCGATTGTTTCTTGCTCGATTTACTTTTGGCTTGGTTGCTTCTATGCTCAGAAATTGTAGCAGCTGGTTGAAGAACACGACTGATCGTTTGCACCAATGCAGATCCTAATCCACTAATATTATTATTATTATTATTATTATAGCTACTACTCATAGACATAGATCTTATACTTTTGAAATCATATCCCATACTAGATAACCCTTGGAGGCTCATTACCACACCCTGTGCATCCATCTCTTTCAATTTGTGTTCCAATGCTACTAGTAATGTTGATCTGACATGGTCTGGTATAACACTCCAAGTCACTTTCATCTGACCCATGGCCATAAAGACGCTCGCCAGTTCCTGCTCAAA
>Ga0099800_1021_pt1 | contig 52580 bp, 33 predicted proteins | sample Uncmet6_SortRC_1_FD_89868 | JGI IMG/M metagenome (GOLD analysis project Ga0099800, IMG submission 89868) | Marine eukaryotic communities from CALCOFI LINE 67, Pacific Ocean - CN11_C50_N6_SortRC_1 | ecosystem: Environmental > Aquatic > Marine > Oceanic | place: Pacific Ocean: Monterey Bay... | reverse complement strand
GAAATTGTAGTCTCATCGATTTCTACATCCTTCAATGAAGATAATATTGGAGTTGCAAATTGATCATCAACTGTTGGATTATCATCATCTTCGTCTTCATTTTCATTAAAGTCTTCGAACTCAAGATTTGGGTTATTTAATAACATACCATCAACCGGATTTAATGTATTTATTTTACTATTTTTTGCCTTATTCGAAACAAATATTGATTGGGTTGAAATAAGCTGATTTATAATATCTAGCTCACTTTTTGTTACTTCATTTGAAGTATTTAAAAATTCATTATCAGTAAAGATTGGTTTTTGAGTTTCATCAAATGAAAATTTTTCATTTTTAGTAGTATTATGTAAATGTTTAGTCTGATAATAAATAAACATTTTTTGCTTAATAGCTTCAGTTTGACTTCTCTTAAACGAATTATGAATAATTGTTGATGGTAACTCATGATCTAACATCCGTGAAACATTATGAGTAATTAATGCCCGGTATAATGGAGAACGTTGATATTGATACAACGTATATTCAGTTTGAAAATCTGTTTGATTTAACAATTTAGCAGTACTTGCTTTTACTAAATTTGAAGAATTTGATAAAGGTTCTTTTGCTTCAACAGTACGTGAAAAAAAAGTTTGACGTAGAATTTTGCTGTCTACTGATTTTTGAGAAGAAGAATCTAAAGGAGTTATAATGTTTGGTAAAATAACAGAAGCAAGGCGTAAACGCCAATAAGGAAACGTACTTGATTGCTCACCGAAAGGTAAATGAAAATATTTTGCTGTATATAAATAGTCATGAAAATATAAAGACACATTAGCAAAATGTAAAATACGTTTTTTTGGTTTTGAAAAGTATAAAGAAGACGGAAGAGAACGTGTAATATGTATACCTTTCTTAACTGTAAAACCTGCTACTTTTTTTGAACCTGTAACAATCCCTGAACCAACTTTGGAACCAGTATATAATGCCCCTTTTTTAACTAAATTAAAAACAGGCTTTCCAATAAGTTCATTAAGAAAACGATCACGACGAATTCTCCAATATTCCGCATTTTCTACACCTGGCCCGTGTACTTTCTCATATAATGCTACTGAATTAACTCCGCTTGGATTAAATGTAGCACGCAAGTAATGTGCAAGTACACCGTCCCGCTTAGGAGTTGTAACTTCTGGACGTCGCGAATACCCATAATCATCTTGCGCGTCCATGGCTTGCATTTTTGGATCAGGAGCATTTTTATCAACCCTACTTCGATACCAATCACGAGTGGATGCGCTCCCTATGCTAGTAGGAGGCGCAATTGGGTTACCTTCAAGTGTATATGCATTAAATGAAACCTTGCCATCCCGTCTATGGTTTGGTGGTTGAGGACGACCTTCAGAAAGTTTTAATTTCGGTCGTCTTATTTCAGTACTAAAATGTGGTGTAGCATTACGGATTCGGCGACGCTCCTCTTCATATTTTTCTTCCATTACTTGGGTATACTTGTTATGAGATTTAGTTGTTGGGTTTGGCGAAACTGTTTTTGTATCAACTGATTTCGTGTTAAATGTTTCTGCCCCAAACACATTTAAATCATCAAATTTTGGCTTAATTTTTAATACAAAAGCTGAATTACTTGATTTCTTATTACTCCCTTGAGACTTACTTGATTTCTTATTGACCCCAAAAAGCGCAGCCATTGTATCAGCAAGTGGCGGATTCCGGTCGTAATCGCCTAGTGTTTGTAAATCTTTTTTGAGCTGCATTTCAGATTTTTTTGACAAAGAGAGTTTTGAGTCATCAAGATCGGTTAAAGGGGTTATCTGTCGAAAACCTTGCCATAAATTTGCAAAATACTGACCTCGCCATAAATCCCAACCGATACTATTCTGTAAAACATTATTATTTATTTTTGCTTTTGAACCAATATACAACTCATCAAGAATATTATTATTATCTTCCTGTTTTTCATCGGCCTTGAGTATCTTATTAACTTTTGGATACAGGTCAACCCTTTTTGATTTTAGTTTATTAATTGCCGATTTAAATTTTGGACTTTGATTTATTCGATCATTAATCTCTTTTTCATATGAAAGAGTAAAAATCTTAGGGCGTTTTGGTTTTAAATTCGACGGTCGGACATATTTGATTTGATCCCCACTTTTCCGTCCTCTTATTAATCTACGTGGTTTTAACGTATCTTTTCGTAATAATTTACGCGTTAAGCTTGAACGAAATTCATTTATATGGCGCTCTTTTGCAAGATAAATTGATTTATCTAACAATGGCCGAAATAGACGGTAATAAAATTGACGAGATCCATCTAACGCTAAACTATTTGAATCACGTTGAGCCAAACTTTCACGTTCTTCAAAATTCAGGTTAAAATCACGCTCTTCAATTACCGGATTTTTTTGCATTAATTTTTCAGAAAAATTCAATGGAAGATTATCAAGTTTCTCTAATTCTTCTTCTTCTTTCTGATATGCTAAATGAAGCTGATCAAGTGGTTGTTTACGACGTATTCGATATAAACTATCAAGATCTTCTTCCCCCTCATCCATACGAATCGATCGATTTTCATTGGTAATTCGATTACGGATATCTTTATAAGCTAAATGCTGAAGTGGGCGGTATGAGATATATTCATTAAAAATTTGAAACCCTAGATTATCCACTTTTTCTGTCCTTTCTAAAAGAGTTTTTGTAAAAAGTGGCTCTCGAAGTGCAAAATTAAAACGAGTTAGCTCTGCTTTTCGAACGGATTTTCGTTTTATAGCTAATCGCTTCAATCGTCGTTGTTGACGATCATACCAATCAAGAAGGAAACGCTTAGTTTCAAGAGCGGCTTCATTTAGTGGTTCCTCTTCTTTTTTTGCACTAATTGCAAAAAAATCAGCTTCTAAATTAAACTCTTCATCATCTTGAAAAGGTATTGGAATATAAGGTATTTTAGACTCATCATCTTCATCATTTACAACCGAATCTTCCGTATCCTTCTTATCAGTTTGTCTATTTTTTATATTAAACTCATTAAGTTTAAAATCAAGGTCATTACTATAGTCTTCAGTATCGTTTTCACTATAGTCTTCAATCTCGTCTTCGCTATAACCCTCTTCACCTTGAAGAGAATTATCCATTTTCAAAAATGTATCATGGGTTAAATTTTTATCATTTTTACTAAATAATATATCATCTGATTGTAATTCATTAAATTCTTGAACTTGCGTAGGTAAATCTTTTTCCTCAAACTCAAAATCTGACTCTGAATCATCATCGTTATCTTCAAAAGTATCTAAATAATTAAATTGTGTCTGTACTGGAAAAGTATCCAAAGATTTTAAATTTAAAGATTCAAGCTTTAAACGCATATCATCATATGTAGGTTTATTTGGAACTTTTTGATCAAGATTTTCAATAAAAACCTCTTCTTTGTCAGACTCTTCCTCGTCGTCTGATTCAGAATCCGATTCTGGATCGTTCTCATTGTTTTCTGTGTTTTCCTTCTCCTTTTCCTTCTCTTTTTCTTTTTCTTTTTTCTTTTCCGAATTCTTTTTAGTTCGTGATCTTGTCTTTTTTTTAGAAGGAATTCGTCGTTTTGACTTAGTGGATGAAGAAGGAGATTTTGATTCGTTCTTATCTGATTTACCTCCTTGTAATAATTCTTCAGCTCGCTTAATTTCTTCAAATTTAAACGAAGTTGTAAGATCAGTCATTGTTTGCTGAACTTTTTGAATTTTATTTCGATTTTTAGATCGTCCGAACCGCTTAACAAGGCGTTGCTTTTCTTTAAGCTTGTTTTCTAAAGTGTTTAGTGAATCGTAACTTCCATCATTAACCTCACTATCGTCGACACCGTCAAGGAATGGGTAAAGACTTCGCAATCCCCAAAAATTTCGTCGTTCTGCTAATGCTTTTACAGTTTGATCTTCAAGGAGAATTGTTATAATTTCTTGCTGGCGAGCTTTGGACTCATCAGATGAATCACTTTCGCGTATTCTTTTAAGTGCTCGAAGATAATTTTCATAGTCAAACTCTGATTTTTTAGTTGTAAAGCTTAAACTTGGTCGAAGACGTGGAAAATTTTCTACATAAACATCATCAATTAAATATTTTGGATCTAGCTTTAATCCCCGTGCTAATTTATTTGGATCTTCACGCAAACGTTCTAAAAACATCAAATAATCAATGTCAGTATTATTTTCTGATGCTTTCTTATCAAATCTGATTCGAAATGTACCAACCTGTTTACTGAGACCTTTTTCAGCTTTTTCTAAAACTTCATCCTTTTCAGATAATTCTTGATACAACTCTTCAGTTAAACGATCCTTTTCACGATTTTTTTGGAAATATTGAGTTTTCGTTACCTCATCTTGCCGGTCTTTTTCCTCTTCTTTATTATCATCGTATCTCGTTTTAATTTGATTTAAACGTAACACAACTACATCTCGTAATCGCCCAGCCCGTCGTAAAGACCAACGAATTGTATCAAAAATTTTCATCTGAGTAAGGGTCATATTTAACGGTGTACCAGGTAATAAATTTCGCTCGTTAAAAAGATTCTCTTCAGTATATTCACCCCAACCCCATGACCGACCATACTTTTGAACAGGCATTAAAGGTCCAAAACGTGTTAATAATTGTCGCGAATAAATCCGATCCCCAAAAAGAATTCCACCCTTTTCTTTAAGCTGTTTTTCAAACTCCATAAATTCCGGAGTTAATATATACTTATCTTTTGGCTTTTTTTTGGTTACTAAAATTTTCGAATAAAGTTCCCCAATCTCCGGAGGAGGTTCCGGTGGAATATTCTGTTCATATTCTGATTTAAAAATACTAGTATCAAAATATTGACTAACGAGTTGTAAACCTTCCGCTGGAACATAAAACGCAGGGTAATGGGTTAAATGAAACCATGTCAAACAGAAAATAGTACTTTGGAGTATAAGATCAACAAAGCTTTTAGTTTCTAAAAGTTTAGGTCGAATTTGTTCCGCATAAAAAAGAAGAAAAGGTGATAATGAATCAGCATTATCTATGTTAAAAAAACCTTTCCCACTCCCTGAACTTGGAACATTAAATTTTGGACTTTGTTCAAGTTTTTGAAGATTAGTAAAGATTACTGTAAAACAAAATGTCCCAAAATAAAACCATAAAAACGTAACTAATAAGTACCCTGCTAATAAGCCAATACAAAATGAAAATATTGTCCCTGGAATAGTTTGATCAATATATCCATCTGGGGTTTTAATTAACGAACCAAAGGAAATTTTATCATCCCAATCGAGAGCAATATTTGATAAACGATGACAAATATAAGTCTGTTGCGTAATTCCAAGAAAAACATGTGCAAAAAAGCCAATAGAATACTCGGACCACGTCTTCTTAAAATTATTTCGAGGTCCAATACTTCCTTTTAAACCAGGGAACATTGAAAATGTTGTTACAAATACAATGTATGTAACACTCAATAACATAAAAATCGGTGCCATTACATACCAAGTATGAAATAATGATCGCCAACCTAAAATTATTGAAAAAATTAATAAAAGTTCACCAACACACTTTCCACAAACACCAGCAACCCCTAATTTCCAACTTTCATAAAAGGAAACCCGCCAAATTAAAAGATGAGCTACGGATAATGGTAATGCTAAAAATAAACCCTTCCAAACCCCTGTTTGCCAAGCATCAGCAATGACTGCTAAACTTGAGCTAAAATCATATATGATCATTTTTTTTAATCCTCAATAACAGTGTAACCAATTATTTATATTTTATATTTCTTAATAAACCATAAAATTATCGGGCTAAATATTTTGACTGAACCAAACTAATTAAAAATAGAATAGATAAGGATAATAATAAAATTGTCACACCAATAATTGATGCACTAGTGTAATCATACTGTTCTAATTTTTGAAAGATTAAAACAGGGGTTACCAAATCATCAAATGGTAAATTTGAAGACAAGATGACAATTGAACCGTACTCTCCAATAGAACGCGATAAACTAAGTGTAGCGCCTGAAAAAAGACTCGACCGTATTCGTGGAAAAATAATCTGTTCAAAAATATCCCAATCTGATGCTCCCAAAACACAAGCTGCTTCCTCATATTCAACATTCATTCCTTGTAAAACGGGTTGAACTGTTCGTATAACAAAAGGCAGTGAAACAAATATCATTGCTAAACAAACACGAAATTCAGATGAAATTGTAATAGCTGGAATAAATGTAAATATTTTTTCAAAAAATCCTTGTTTACCATATAAAAATGACAATGTTAATCCCGCAACAGCAGTAGGTAATGCAAATGGTAAATCAACACAAATATCTAAAAAATTGCGACCAACAAATTCATAACGAACTAAAACCCACGCTAAAATTAATCCAAATGTTATATTAAAACATGTTGCAATTATTGCAAGTTTTAAAGTAATCCAATATGTATGTAACGCAATTGGATCACTTGCAATTTTAATAATTTCAAAAATATCTGCTTTTAATCCTTGTTTAACTAAAATTCCAAGCGGAATAATTAAATTAAAAATTAAATAACCCCCAATAAAAAATAATAATTTTGATGAAGTCTTCATTTTTTTTGTTTTTATTTCAACGTACATTAATTATTTTCAATATCATTTTGATTTTCATCATTAACCTTTTGCTTATATTTCGAACGTTGTGATAATAACATCTTTGCGGTTGAAAGCGCATTTGTCATTGATGTTTTAATTTTTGCTTGCCAATTGGCAAAACGTTGACGTGCCTTCATCTTTGATGTTTTCTTCTTAGGTACCGCCATAATTTTTATTAATGTATAATTTTGTTATTAAAAAATTATACTTACTCCTCCAATTTTTTAATTAATAACATTAGTAAACCTCATAAAATACAAAATAAATAATAATATACGCATGCATGGCTGAGTGGTCGAAAGCACGGGACTCATAATCTCGATCCGAAAGGACGCCGCAGGTTCAAGTCCTGCTGTATGCAATAGTACATTTTAGATAATGTAAAAATAGTTTTCTGGGGCGGAAGGATTCGAACCTCCGAATGACGAGGCCAAAACCCGTTGCCTTACCTCTTGGCTACGCCCCACTTCGCCAAGTAAAGAAGGGCTTCTATTGCATACTAATATTAAATTAGTACTCTAATATTAGTATGCAATAAAGTAAAACTATGTAAAAAAACCAATAAAAAAAAAGGTTTATTGATTTTCGTCTTCCGCCAAGCTAGATAACTTATCTATACTCGGGGAATCAAATCGACGTAAACAAGATATCCTCTTGCGTCGGCAAATTGACGAATCGTAAACGGCCCGTCCGTTCGGTTTGGACAAGCTGAATATGTAGTCTCTAAACTACTTTTGCACATCTGCACATGAGCTGCGAAAGCTTGTAAAGTAACCACATCAAAAGGATTTATTACCTTCGTGACTAATAATTCAAGTAGCTTTTGATAGACCTCAACTATTTTAATAATAGCCAAAATCTTCTCTGCAGCTACTTCACCCTGCAAAGTTACTAACGACTGAAGACTGCCAAATATTCGAAGTACCGATTCATAATGTGTAAATATATGCACATCTGTTAATCTCGGGTTTTCAAGCCGTTCTAGGTCGGCTAAAATTCGAGACGTATCATCCCAAATGGTTTGGAACAATGGTTGATACGCTGGATTAGGCAATTTTTGATCAGAGTCTTCAGGTGTAAAATTACACATCGGCTGATCAATAACCTTACCTTCCGAACCACTGTTAGCAGTATTCAGGTACGATTCTATACAAGAATCATACCCGTCTAATATTGCTTTACAAATCCATTTATAATAATTATTATAAATGTGTAGAGATTTCGGATCCGCAGTGGACCCGCTTTTAGATCCCCGAAACGGGAATCTATAGACTTTTACGACAAGCCTATTAGGACACAGCTCACCCGGAACCCTTAACTCATATGGGCTGCTGTTATTGTATAACGCCTCTAATCCATTCGAAAAAATGACCTTTTTTCTAGTCAAATTTTTTCGGGTTAAAATGGAATCCAAAGGACGTCGAATCTTTGGATATTTTGTAACAACTTTTGGCCTTGGGTATGGCCAAAACCTATTCAAGGCTTTGACGCCTTGAGTAGTATCTAGAAAAGCATTTGTATCCCGACCAAACGATGACCGCGCATTTAAGCGCCGTCGAGCACTAGAACTGTCCGGGTATTTTGGACGTAAACGAATGCCCGCTGTAAATACTACATATCCTGTTGATGGAATATGGATATTTACAAGAGTTTCCAAATTTTTTGATAAAATACTTGCTGGTATGGGTATTCCTAGAAACACCCCTAAAATGACTAAACCACCTCCCAGCCCAAACTCGATAAAAGCAGAAATCCACTGTGGTAAAGTATACACAGTGATGCGTGAAGTTAAGGGCACCAGTTTTACTGGCGTTTGTGTAGCCTTTTTGGAAAAATACGGCTTAAAAAGGGTTAGAAAATATTGCATCAACATAATCTCAAACCGCTTATAATGTTAAACTCCTCTTTTTAAGAAAAACTCGTTTACCAAAAAAGGTACCGAATATAACCAAACCGTTACCTGTGCACTAATCCGATGAGACAGAGCAAATACTACCGTAGAGTAACATGCGCGAATAATAGCCATTCGTTTTATAAACTCCCCTTTCGTAATGCTAAAAATAAAACTATAATTGGACCAACCCCAACTACCAAAGCGATTGACGCTAATTGTAAAATAACGTTCATAATTTGACACCTCCTTGTTAATCAATTATACTAAAAAAAAAATCACATAAAACCTACTTATGGTATGACATATTATATAGCAAAAGAAAGTTCTTTGTCAATACTATAATAAAAAATCATAAAAAAAAACGCAATACTATTCTTTTTATATTAAAAAAATAATTTATCCAAACTTTCCAGAAGTTGAAGCAATTAAAAAGGCTGCATATGTAAAAATATAACCTACAGCAAAATGTGCAAGTCCAACTAATCGTGCTTGAACAATTGATAATGCTACAGGTTTATCTTTCCACATAACAAAATTTGCAAGTGGCGTTTGTTCATGTGCCCACACTAAAGTTTCAATTAATTCCTGCCAATATCCACGCCATGAAATTAAAAACATAAAACCAGTTGCCCAAACTAGATGTCCAAATAAAAACATCCAAGCCCAAACTGATAAACTATTCATACCAAATGGGTTATACCCGTTAATTAATTGTGATGAATTTAACCAAAGATAGTCTCGAAGCCATCCCATTAAATATGTTGAAGATTCATTGAATTGTGCAGGATTACCTTGCCATAATGTTAAATGTTTCCAGTGCCAATAAAATGTAACCCACCCAATAGTATTTAACATCCAAAATAATGCAAGATAGAACGCATCCCAAGCTGAAATATCACATGTTCCACCTCGTCCCGGACCATCACATGGGAAACTATACCCAAATTCTTTTTTATCAGGCATTAATTTTGATCCACGTGCATCTAATGCACCTTTTACTAAAATTAACGTCGTTGTATGTAAACCTAATGCAATTGCATGATGTACTAAAAAATCACCCGGTCCAATAGTAAAGAATAGGGAATTGGTTGATGAATTAATTGCATCAGACCACCCTGGCAACCAAATGTTTTCACTTGCTTGTTGAGCAACGTTACCATTTGATGATAGCAGAACTGATAAACCATATTCAGTTTTTCCTTGAGCTGCCTGTACCCATTGTGCAAAGATTGGTTCAACAAGAATTTGTTTTTCGGGCATACCGAAAGCCTGCACAACATCATTATGAACATAAAGACCTAAAGTATGAAACCCTAAAAATAAACTGACCCAACTTAAATGCGAAATAATAGCTTCTTTATGCTCTAACATACGCGCAAGAACATTATCTTTATTTGCAATTGGATCATAATCCCGAACAAAAAATATTGCACCATGTGCAAAAGCTCCTGCCATTAAAAAACCTGCAATATATTGATGATGAACATATAATGCTGCTTGTGTTGTATAATCTTGAGCAATGAATGCGTAACTAGGTAAGGAATACATATGCTGAGCAACCATTGATGTAATAACACCTAATGATGCTAAAGCTAATCCAAGTTGAAAATGTAACGAATTATTAATAGTATCATATAACCCTTTATGACCCGCTCCTAGACCTTTTGCCGGTGGAGTATGAACATCTAAAATTTCTTTAATTGAATGCCCAATTCCAAAATTTGTTCGATACATATGACCAGCTACAATAAATAAAACACCAATAGCTAAATGATGATGTGCAATATCACTTAACCACAAACTTTGTGTTTGAGGATGAAATCCTCCCAGGAAAGTTAAAATTGCCGTACCACTACCTTCGGATGTGCTAAATAAATGTGCTGATGTATCTGGATTTTGTGCATATGCAGACCATTCACCTGAAAATAAAGGTTTCAAACCTTGTGGGTGCGGTGAGTGTGTTAATAAATTTTTCCACGTAACAACTTCACCACGTGATGCGGGAATCGCAATATGAACAAGATGTCCAGTCCACGCAATTGAACTTAACCCAAATAGCCCTGATAAATGATGATTTAAACGGGATTCAGCATTTTTAAACCAAGAAAGGGTTGGGCGAAATCGTGGTTGAAGATGTAACCATCCCGCAAAAAGCATTAAACAAGCCAGTAAAAATAAAAAGATTGATCCTTCAAAAAGCTGACTATTTGTTCTCATTCCAATTGTATACCACCATTGATATACACCCGAATAAGCAATATTTACTGGATTTGTTGCTCCACCTCGAGTATACGCTTCAACAGCAGCTTGACCAAAATGGGGATCCCATATACGGTGCGCAATTGGACGGATATGTAACGGATCCATAATCCATTGCTCAAAATTTCCTTGCCATGCAACATGAAATAAATTTCCTGATGTCCAAAGAAAAATAACTGCTAATTGACCAAAATGGGATGCAAAAATTTGACGATATAACCCTTGTTCAGTTATACCATCATGACTTTCAAAATCATGTGCGGTAGCAAGACCATACCATAAACGCCGCGTCGTTGGATCTTGTGCAAGACCTTCATTAAATCTGGGAAACCGTAATGACATACTTATTTTCTCCTCAAAAACTATATTAATTAATTAACCAACAGCAAGAATTCGTGCAAGGAAGAATGACCATGTTGTTGCAATACCACCTAGTAAGTAATGCGCAACCCCAACTGCTCGACCTTGTGTAATACTCAAAGCACGCGGCTGAATTGATGGCGCAAGCTTCAATTTATTATGAGCCCATAAAATTGATTCAATTAACTCTTGCCAATATCCACGACCACTGAAAAGGAACATTAAACTAAAAGCCCACACAAAGTGCGCCCCTAAAAAAATTAAACCATATGCAGAAAGTGATGATCCATATGATTGAATAACCTGTGATGCTTCAGCCCATAAAAAATCTCGTAACCAACCATTAATTGTAAGCGCACTTTGTGTAAAATTACCTCCAGTAATATGACTTACTGTTCCATTAGAAACTGTACCCCAAATATCTGATTGCATTTTCCAACTAAAATGAAAAATTACAATTGATAAACAATTATACATCCAAAACAACCCTAAAAAAACATGATCCCACGCTGAAATTTGACATGTTCCACCTCGCCCAGGACCATCACACGGAAATCTGAATCCTAAAAGTGCTTTATCTGGAACTAAACGTGAGCTTCGTGCAAAAAGAACTCCTTTTAATAAGATTAAAGCTGTAACATGAATTGTAAATGCATGAATATGGTGTACCATAAAATCTGCTGTACCTAACTTCATAGGCATCATTGCAATTTTTGATCCTAAAAATAATGCATCACCGCCCCAAACTGGACTTGTTGATGCAAAGGTATTCGGAACAGTTAACTCTGGAGCATGAGAATGTAATGTTTGCACCCATTGAGCAAAGATAGGTTGTAATTGGATCGCTGTATCAGAAAACATATCCTGAGGACGGCCTAATGCTTGCATCGTATCATTATGAATATATAATCCAAAACTATGAAAACCTAAAAAGATACAAATCCAGTTTAAATGCGAAATAATAGCATCGCGATGTCGAATTACTCGATCTAAAAGATTATTATAGTTTGCGATTGGATCATAATCTCGTACCATGAAAATTGCTGCATGCGCTGCACCACCAACGATACAAAAACCACCAATCCACATATGATGAGTAAATAATGATAATTGTGTACCGTAATCAATTGCAATATACGCGTACGGAGGCATTGCATACATATGATGAGCAACAATTATTGAAAGTGATCCTAACATTGCTAAATTAATGGCTAACTGGGCATGCCACGAATTTGTTAAAAGCTGATATAATCCAGTATGCCCAGCACCAGTAAAAGGCCCTTGGTGGCGTGTTAAAATATCGTCAATTCGATGCCCTAATGCCCAATTCGTTTGATACATATGACCCGCTACAATAAATAATACTGCAATTGCTAGGTGGTGGTGTGCAACATCTGTTAACCATAAAGCTCCCGTTGTTGGATTTAAGCCACCTTTAAATGTTAAGAAGTCTTGATACTGACCCCAATCTAATGTAAAAAACGGTTTTAACCCAAGATTAAAACTTGGAAAAACTTCTGCCATAAGTTGTGGGTTCATTAACCACTCATGTGGTAAAGGGATTTCACGCGGATCAATACCTAAATCTAATAATGCATTAATGGGCGCAGCAATATGAATTTGATGGCCAGCCCATGATAATGAACCTAAACCTAACAAACCAGCAAGATGGTGATTTAACATTGATTCAACGTCCTGAAACCATTCTAAACGTGGACTAGCTTTATGATAATGAAACCATCCAGCGAATAAAAACGCTGCTGCTAAAATCAGTCCTCCAACTGCGCAAGAATACAATTGAAGTTCATCAGTGATTCCACTTGAACGCCAAACATGAAATAATCCCGAAGTTATTTGAATTCCTTGTGTACCAGCACCTAAATCCCCATTTAAGATTTCTTGCCCAACAATTGGCCAAACTAATTGAGCACTGGGTTTAATCTGCATTGGATTTGCAACCCAGGCCTCATAATTTGAAAAACGTGCTCCATGAAAAAACATTCCACTTAGCCATACCATGATAATAGCAAGTTGTCCAAAATGCGCACTAAAAACTCGACGTGATATCCCTTCTAAATTTGTTGTCTGGGTATCAAAATCATGAACATCAGCATGTAAATTCCAAACCCAAGTTGTACTAACTGGCCCTTTTGATAACGTTTTTGCAAAATGGCCTGGTTGAGCCCATTTCTCAAACGAAACAGGAACACTTTCTAAGTCTACACTAACGCTTGATCCAATAACTCCTTTTTTTACTGGACTTATTGTCATAACCATGTTTCCTCGTGATAAAAATAATAAACTAAATAATAATATACTTAAATAACTATATATATACTATAGACTTTAACTCAATTAAAAAGTAAACAACTTAATTAATTTCATGCTACTAAAATAATTATGAAGTTAAATGCTCTTTTGCCTGATAAAAAACCTCTAAGGTAATAATTGAATAATTATGATCTTCTGCAAATCGTTCAGTATTCTGTCGTACACGATTTCGAACAAACCCAGGTATTTGTTTTAATTCATTTTTAGCTTCATCTGACCACATATCTTTAACTAGATCAGTTTCAAAAACCGAATCAAGCTTTGTATCGTGCCCACCAAAAATTTCAAGAAGATGATCTTCCATACCCAATGTAAAACAATTATAAATTAAATCAGCAATTTGATTTGCTCCTTCAAACCCTAAAAAGGGCCTAAACCCTAGTGTGAAATTTTGAATATGAATTGGTGAAGAAATAACTGCGCATGGTATATTAAAACGTTTACCAATATGCCGTTCCATTTGTGTTCCAAAAATTGCGGAAGGTTTTAAACGTTGAATCATTAACCCAACTTGGTTATGATTATCCGTAAATAAAACTTCATCACATAGTCCATGAACTTGTTCATGAAACCAATTTTGATCCTCTTTACAGTATGTACCTGAACATAAAACATGAATTCCCATTTCTTTTGCGAGAATTTTCGTTAACATAACTGCGTGTGTTGAATCACCAAAAACGATAGCAGTTTTATTTAATAAGTTTTGACAATCAATTGATCGTGCAAACCATGCTGATTGTGAAACAAATAAAGTTTGCATTTCTAAATATTCATCAAAATTAAAAAATGACTGCATATTCATCGGTAATAAAGGTGAGTTACACACAATTGACTGTACCTCTTGGACAAATTTTGTTGTCTGTAAGAGTCCAAACGGAGGAGTAGCAATATATGGCATTTCATGTTTTTCTTCTAAATAACGGGCTAAAAGAAGACCATGCTCGCGATATGGAACAACATTAAACCAAGCATTTAAAAGCGTTGGTATTTGCCCATACTCACACCCTTCTGGAATAATTAAATTAACATCAATTCCTAAATCTAGAAAAAGTCGTTTTAATTCACGACAATCATGATTGGCATGAAAACCTAAAGTAAACATTCCTAAGATATTAACAGAGGGTTTTTCAGTTTTAGTGGTAGAAGATACATCAGATTTTTCTAATGCAAATTTAACAATTTGTTCTAATGTTTTATCAGCTGCTTGTAATTCATTATACCGATAATGATTTATATCACCAAGTAATACATCACAAGTCGTTTCTCGTTTTGCACGCTCAATAAAATTTTGTAAATCCTCTTGCAATATAGAAGAAGTACAAGTAGGAGTCAACATAATTAAACCAGGTTGATCATCTTGATCTTTTCGGATAATTGTATTACAAACTTTCGTTTTAGAACCTTGCCCTAAAACTTGCCGACTAACAATACTAGTACTAACTGGAGTAAAATCCCGTTCACGTTCTAACATTGATCGCATAACATTAAAATAATCATCCCCAAGTGGGGCATGCATTATTGCATGAACATTACGAAATGAACTAGTAACTCTTAACGTTCCTATGTGTGCTGGGCCTGCATACATCCAATAAGCTAAACGCATTATAGTTATTTTTCCAAAAATTAACTCAAATAATCTATAAAACTTTATAACACTTTCTAAATCTACTCAAATTATATCTTTTGCTAAATTGTTTAATTTTGGTTAAAAATTAAACATATGCACTTAAAATACCTGCACAAAATAACAGAAAAAACCATATTGTTACATTAACAAAAACTTGTTGTTTTGAATTAACCCAACCCTCTGGTGAAGCAACTGTAACGGGAAAACTTATAACTAAAGCGAAAGACCACCCGACAAATGCAAGAAGAAGAAGTTGATATGCAAACGTTAAATTCATAAATAATTTTCCTCGTGATACTATATTATATTGAAAAAGCTTAGTATTTAAAATTTTATAACGAAGATCCTAAACCAACATAAGATCCATAAAAAAATAATCCTAAAATTCCTAACGCAGCTAATCCAACTACAGTTCCAACTAACCATAGTGGGATACGTCCTGTTGTTTCAGTATTAAACATAAATCAAAAAGTATAAACATAACTTTTTTAAACTTAAATTCTTTTCGAATGACCCTAAATCAATTTAATTAATTAAAAATGTAACTTGAAAATAAAACAGCTAATACAAAAATAAGTAAAAGTCCCCAATATAAACTTGTTCGATTAAGCTCTACAATTTGCTTATTAGGATTTGGTCGTGTCATATTTTTTTAATTTCCTCTATTATAAAGTTTTAACGTTGAATAAATTGCATTGCTGAAATTGATCCAAGAAAAAACACAGTTGGAACAGCAAGCGCATGTACTGCAAGCCAACGAACAGTAAAAATTGGATATACTTTTGTTTGATTTGAATTCATAAAATCTTTTTCCCCTTCGTAAAAATATTAAAGTTGTTTTTCTAATTCAGTTAAAGCATCAAATCGATTGGTAATTAACGGTGCATCTGATCGTGTATCAGTGAAATATTCGTTTGGACGTGGCGTTCCAAATGAATCATACGCTAATCCAGTACTAACAAATAACCACCCTGAAATAAATAAAGCAGGAATTGTAATACTATGAATTACCCAATAACGTATACTTGTAACAATATCTGTAAATGGACGTTCTCCTGTTGATCCTGACATATAAATTGAATAGTAATAAAATAAAACCATACTACTTACACTGGTTTGTCTATATAATTCTATAACATAACATAATTGCAAAAAATATTTTTTATTTAAAAAGCTTATACATATACATTATAGTATATTCTATAAAAAATTAGTTCACGACGTTTAGTACAAATCCTTATATTGTTGCACTATAATAACAATTATTATTATTATTTATTATGAAAAAAGTTCAATATGATTTACAACAAGTTGAGTATTTTTTCGTAATAGTTGTCGAGATTTTAATAATAATAAATTTTGTGATCGTTTGCGACGCCGAAGAACCTTCTTTGTTTGTATGAACTTCAGCTTATATTTTTGGATTTTTTGTAAAATAAATTTTGGTAAAAAAAGTTCATTAATAACTATTTTTTTAGTTATATGTTTTTCAAAATTAAATAAATTTAAATTTTGTACCGTTTCATCACCTAATAACGATAAATTTATATTAATACTTTGAAATAGACTACTGGCTTTAGTAGTTGCATTTAACAAAGCATTATATGGTTTAATAGTACCATTCGTTGTGATATCCCAAATAATTAATTGGACTGGTTCATGAAATCGTAAATTCTCAACTAATCTATCTTGCAATAGATAACTTGCTTCAGTTACTGGATTAAAATTAGTAGTTAAAGGAAGCAACGTTCGTGTTTGCAGTAAAAAATGATTCCTATTCCGAACAAGATCGTCCATTTGATTGGCAAATCCAATTCCCTGCTCAAGGTAACATGTTATATCAATAACACTTTTTGTTGTTACATGCATTAATATTTGATCTGGATTAACCAATTTAATAAAATTAGGCAATCGAAGATGTTTTCCATAAATAATTCCTGGCCCAACGAAAATTAATCGCAATTTTATTGGTCTATTAAATGAGTGCAAAGTTTGAAAGCGTAAAATCTGAAATGATGTTAAAATTTCAGCCATTGGTTCATTAACACCATCAATATGGCTTAATTCATTAAGATATGGCAGCCATTCGACTGCAGTAATTGATAAACCTGTAAGATCTCCCAACATAATACGACGTAATGTATGAACAATAGTTAATGCATGTTCTTTTGGAAGATAATACATAGCAAAGCGTGCTCGCTGTAATCCCGCTGATAAATCTTTTGTTAATCCTAAAGGCTCAATAAAAAATTGCCATGTTAATGGCTTAAAATTGTGTTTATCCATTATCTTTTTCCTTTAAAAATATAAAAAGTTCATTTTTAACATTTAATTAATATACTATTACCAACTTGATTTAACGACTCCTGGAAATAATCCTTCTTGAGCCATTTCCCGTAAATTATGTCGAGATAACCCAAACGATCGATAAAAACCACGAGAACGACCTGTTACTGCGCACCGGTTTTTTAAGCGGGTTCTTGAACTATCGCGTGGTAATTTTTGTAATTTACTATGTAATGCAAATTTTTCTGGAAAAGTGTTAGCTTGTAAAAATGCTTTCTTTATATTTGAACGTTTCTTTGATAAACGCGTAATTAATTGACGTCGACGTAAATCTTTTATTATATGACTAATTTTTGCCATTGTAAACTATATCCTCCTATTTCGATTAATTATAAAACTTCTGTTGCTAATGAAATAATCTTCATAAAATTTAAATCACGTAATTCTCGGGCAACTGGCCCAAAAATTCGCGTTCCACGAGGGATTCCATCTTTATTAACAATGACAACTGCATTATCATCGAATGATATTCCATTTCCGGTAGAACGCTTAATAACTTTTTTAGTACGAATAATTACTGCCTGAACAATATCTGATCGCTTTACTGGCATATTTGGTGTTACGCTTTTTACAACTCCTACGATAGTATCACCTACACAAGCATGCTTTCGTCCGCCAGCCGATAAAATTCGAATACATTTAATTGTACGAGCTCCTGAGTTATCAGAAACATCAAGACATGTTTCTACTTGTATCATATTGTTTATTAAACTCCTTTCTTTTCAATAAAAATTAAAAAATAAACCGCGTTTTTACAGGCATTTTATGTCCTGCAAGCCGCATACTTATGCGTGCAACTGTTTCTGGTACGCCATCAAGTTCAAAGATTATACGCCCAGGTTTAACTACAGCTACCCAATATTCTGGAAGTCCTTTTCCAGAACCCATACGAGTTTCTGCAGCACGTGCAGTAATAGCCTTATCTGGAAAAATTCGGATCCAAACTTTACCACCCCGTTTAGTTTGTCTTGAAATAACTCGCCGCCCTGCTTCAATTTGCTTGGCAGTAATCCATCCTGGTTCAGTTGCTTGTAAACCAAACGAACCAAAAAAAAGTGAACTTCCTCGAATACTTTTACCTTTTAAACGACCACGATGTGGACGACGAAACTTCATTCGTTTTGGACTTAACATAATAGTAAACCTCCTCTAAAAAACTACCAAAATATTCTTCCTCATAAAATTATACTCTTTAAAACTAGTTTGTATTATAAATCCAAACTTTAATACCAACAAGACCAGCAAGAGTGTGCGCCTCATAAGTATTGTAATCAATTTTTGCTCGTAAAGTATGTAACGGAACACGCCCACTACGAACTTCTTCAGTACGTGCCATTTCAGCACCGTTTAAACGGCCTGAAACCTGTATTTTTGCTCCGGCCACCCCCTTTTCCATAATATCCACTAATGCTAATTTCATAACTCGACGAAATGGTTCTCGCTTTTCAATTTGTTGCGCAATTAAAATTGCAGCAAATTTTGCATTGCTTGTCGAAATTTGATTTGTTCGAGAATTTTCACTCATATTACTATTTGGAGCAGGTTTTAATTTTATACTTGTAACTTTGTATTTCGTTAATTTTTGTACAAATTTATATAGTTGTGTTAATTCACCTTTATCTATATCAAAATTATCGAAAAACGCTGCATGATTAAAAGCATAAATAGTTAATGAAAGATTTTTTTCAATATCCCGAACAATGCGAATTTTTAAAATATAAGGATCAGCAATTGTTTTTATTTTAGAATCTTTCAACAGTGCTTTTTGCGTATATTTTGCAAATAATTTTTGTCGAATCATTTGATCTTCAATAATTAGTTCTGGATAAGTGTGTTTTGGTTGAAACCATTCAGATTGATGACGTTGGTTTAACCCTAATCGAAAAGCAACTGGATGTACTTTTTGTCCCATGTATAATTGTTACCTCTAAAATATATTTAATTCTGCATAGACAGATCACAAAACGAGATTAACGTTTTGATTTTTTATCCTTTTTTATATGACCTCGAAAATTTCGAGTTGGGGCAAACTCGCCTAATTTATGCCCAACCATTTGATCAGTGATATAAACTGGTATATGTTCTAAGCCATTATGAACGGCAAATGTATGACCAATCATAATTGGGGCAATAGTTGTTGAACGTGACCATGTTAGAACAACAGTACGAACTCCTGTTGAATTCAATTTTTTTATTTTTTTTATAAGACTCTGTGAGAAAAAAGGACCTTTTTTCAATGAACGACTCATTAATTATATCTCCTCTATATATATATATAACGTTTTTTTAAGCTTTGCATCGCTTTATTCGTAGCATATTGCTATATTTTTTCTTTTTTCGGGTATGAGGTCCAATAGCCACTTTACCCCATGGGGTTTTTGCATTTGGGCGACCAATTGGTGCACGACCTTCTCCACCTCCATGAGGATGATCAGCAGCATTCATCGCACTCCCTCGGACATGAGGTCGCTTTCCTTGCCAACGGCGAGCACCTGCTTTACCCAACGTTACATTATTTGCAACTAAATTACTAACTTGACCAATCGTTGCCCAACAATTTAAAGATAATAATCTAACCTCATTTGATGGTAAACGAATACTGGCCCACGCCCCTTCTTTAGCGATAATACGTGCAATTGTTCCCGCCGCACGTACTAATTTGCCACCTTGACCAGGCTTCAATTCAACATTATGAATAGGAGTTCCCAGAGGAATTTTATATAAAGGTAATGCATTGCCAAGTTGTATCGGTGCAGTGATTTTTGCGACAATATCATCCCCAACAGATAAACTATGTGGACAAAGAATATATCGCATTACATCATTTTGATATGTTAGTAATGCAATTCGAGCATTTCTGTTTGGATCATAATGAACGGCGACAACTTTAGCATACATATTTGTAAATGTACGGTAAAAATCAATACGACGATAAAGACGTTTTTTACCACCACCACGATGACGCAAAGTTATAACCCCACGATTATTACGGCCTTTAGAGCGATGATAACCGTATGATAATCTTTTACTTATAGGTCCAATCTTTTCAGCAAATTGACTTATTGAACGATGGCGTGTACCATTACTTGACGGTTTATAAAAACGAATACTCATAAATAAAAAATTCATAAATATTAATTATAAAAATACAAGCTTTATAACTTCATTTTAACTTTAACTAAAAAAAAATTCAAAATATACCAATTTTAGTATATCAGAGTCAAAAAAACTTTCATATTAAATAATAAATAAACAATTTAATTTAGTAATAAATAGGAGTGGAGGGGATTCGAACCCCCGGTATAATAGAGATTATACAACAGATTAGCAATCTGTCGCCTTCGACCACTCGGCCACCACTCCTTTATGGAGCGTCTTCCCAATATATAAATTTAATACCATGGGGGGGAGCAATAATTATCCTATTAAAAATTGTAAATAGTCACAAGTCAGTACAAGAAATTGCATGATAATTAGATGATACTCTACGGTTTGAGTCCAAAGATAAAATATATCTTAAATATATGAAATACGGTGGCATAGCCAAATGGTAAGGCAGTGGATTGCAAATTCTCGATTTCCCAGTTCAAGTCTGGGTGCCACCTCCACTTAAATACAAAATGAAAGCGAATATTTCATGAGTTAAGTGTGAGATTACAATTATAATATCAATTCAAAGTTATTATTAAGTATATTAAATGTAATACCTCTTTAAAATATTTTAACTTCAAGGAATCTAGAGAAAAATCTAAAACACTAATAATACCCTATTAATTTTTGTTATAATAACAACTAAAACTATTATACAAGTTTTTGAATTATAAATTATGGCTTATAAACACAATATATACAAAGAAACAAAAAATATTAATAAAAATTTAATACGATCGCCACTTAATTCGCATTGGTTAGATTTAAAATATAAATCTCAGAAATGGTGGTATCTTATTTTTCTACTATCATATATTATCTTTCCACGTTCAAAATTTGATTTTACGAATAATCAATTCAACATTGATTTAATGCATAAAGTTAAAAAAGAATATTGGTCAAAATTTCCATTAAATAAATTTGCACCTTTTAGTGCTCGCAACAAACAAAAAAATAAATTAAATAAAAAATCAAGCAATCTTATTGAAAAGATTAAATATAAAAATCATCTTATTCAACAACCAATTGAATCCTTACCATTATTACCGGATTGGGCATCTGAATCTAATGTTGTAAAAAATTTTACTGTAAATTCCCCTACCTTATATGACAACAGCATTAATTCTTATAAACAAAAAATAAATAAAATTAGGTCCAAAGCAATTACATCAGACTCAATACAACAATTTTACTATCCAGCCAAAATACAAAAATACGGGCAAAAATCGGTTACTTATTCATACAATAAACCTTATATTACTCAAAAAATTCTTACTGATTTGCAACTTTTTAAAGAGAATAATTGTGATCTACATACTATTTTAGATAATAAAATTCAGTATTTATTACAAACACCAGTTAAATCAAAACTAAAATCAAAAAAAATATATCGACATATCCGTAATAATACAGCACAATTACCTTTAAAAACTTCCTCAAAAACACTAACCCGCTACACCTATAATTTACTTACACAATTTATTGGAGATACACCAACCAATGAAGCATTACACTTATTTAAACGTGATTTAATACAAGGACATAATTTAAATATTTTTCAAGTTACTGAACGTATGCGTCTAGATAATATTGAAACTACTCATATAAAACCACTTGAAAAATTATTAGTTTGGGATCAATCAAATATAACAACTTTACACAAAGAAGAATTTATTGATAAACTCATTTTTCAATTGGAAATATGTTCTCAATTGTTAAATTCACGAATCAACTTACAACATGGTATTCAAAAAGAACTAGTTGGGAAAAGTTTAGAACACATTGATACAGAAGCAACTGGACTAATGTCAAATCTAAAAATATCTGGATTTTTAGAGGAAGCTAAACAAATTAACCAATTATTGATTCTTTTAACAAATAATCTCTTATTAAAACGCCATGCCTTATTTTATACAGGTTTCGTTCGGACAGAAGTTAAACGCTTAAATGACGAAGAGGAAGCTGAAGAACAAGCTCGAATGGATGAGAAAGCTGGAAAAAAACCTGTAAAAAAAACCAGAAGATGAAGGAAAGACTCTTCTTACTGAAGAAGAACGTGCAAAAATTAGAGTGATTCGATCTAATAATAATGCGGAAATAAGACAAATCTATGATTACGCTCTTGAGCCCTTTAAAAATCGTTTTAAAAAATACGCGTTTCATCCAGTGCCACCTTTTGAGGAAGTCCGTGATCTTGTAGAGCAGAGTGGGGTTAAATATCATAAATTTCATTACTTACTACAAAAATATCAAGCTGCACAAAAAGCTCAATATGATAACGAAGAAGCATCTATAGAAGGGTTAGACGCGTTTGAAGAGAATATTGATGAAGCTGTTCCAAGAGATTGTAAAATTGTTGATGGGTATGACGAGTCAATAGAAATTGTAATTGATCAAATCCTTGAAGGTATAATTCCATTAATTGATTTGGATAAAATGGGAGAAGCAAAATCTAGTATTTATTTAACTCCTGACCTAGTATTGAATCATAACATTCGACTTCTTGATATTATTAAATCAAATATTAATCTGTTAAAAAATTTACAAAAATATGTAAATCATGATTTAAGTAAAACAGAATTAAACGAAGTTTCTATTGAAAATCCGCCATTTACATCTGATTTCAATTTATTGGCTGAAGAACGAATCTTACATCACCCAATTGAATATTCGAATGCATTTAATAAAATTGTCGAAACTTTTAAAAACGTATGTAGTCTGGTTGATGAAACTAATATTATTTTCAAAACTCCTGACTTAAAGCAGCCTGAAAACATTCAAACAACCATAAAAATTGACAAGAATGACAAAGTTTCAGAAAAATTTGTAATTCGACAAAATCCACTATTACAAAATGCTAAAACAATTGCTAGCCCTTACAAGGCTATAAATCGTGTGGAACGAAAACTAAAAAGATTGGCAAATGCGGCAATTATTATGGATATTCCTCAAACCAATCCTAAAACTGTAACTAATAAGTATTTCGATTTAAATCCTAAACAAATTGATGATTTTTTATATTTGATGACCCATGAACCGGAAGAAGAAATATCTATTGCTTTATCAAAAATTAATAATACTAAAAGGTATTTGCGAAAAATTTATAAAAAAGCAAGGCTAGAATATAAAACAGCACGACGTGAAATTGAAAATCGATACCGACGTGAAAAAAAACAAAAAGAGATTGAATTAAAGAAAAAAATTCGTGAAGTTACAAAAATGGTTAACATTTTTGAGAAACAACCAGAATTAGCAAAACAAACAGAAGTAGCAAATGAAACATATGATTTACTCAAACGGCAACTTGAACAATTATTAGCTCAACAACAAATCGAGCGCGGATTTGATCCCGATGGAAGTCAACCTATTGATTTAGATGATGAGAGCTTAACACGTGGAATTGTAGAACCAGCGAATAAAACAAATGATACTGAGGACGAGAATACAGATTCAAAAAAACCTGGTGAAATTAAGCCTTTAACTCCTCGTCAACTCCGCCGACTTGAAAAACGAAAACGCCAATTACGTAAATTCTTGTTATATCTTGGTTGGCTTAAAAACCATCCAGTTGATCTTGAATATTTAAAATTTACGCGTCAACAACAGCGTTTTGCTCGGCAACATTTTAAAAATGTGGCAAAAACTCGAGTTCATCGTAAAATTAAATATAGAAAAGTTACTAAATTTCAAGCAATAAAAGATTTAGAAACTTTCAAAGTTTATAAAAGAGCACGAAAAAAATTTAAGGAATATTTATTATCAAATTTAAATACAGCATATTGCGATGAGAAATTCATTCAGTTAATAAATCAAGAACAAAATAATCAAAAAATTTGGGGTTTTCAAGATTTATATGAAATTTTTCGTAAAATGCAATTACGAAATGAGTCTTATAACATTGCGAAAATTCACAATATTAATGCTAGCGGACCATTTAACTCACACATACCTACTGATACTAATACTTCAATGTTTGAAATTGACGAGGACGAAGAAAAACCATTGGAAAAAACGTTAGCTCAAGAACTTGGGTATGATTATGATGAACATCTAAAATATGACGATGAAGAACAAGAGGATGATGAAGATGATACAACTCTTGTTGATACTATTGATCATGGTAGTATAGAATCACAAGAACGTCGATATACACTTCATAATAGTGGTTCTGAAATGGAACCTCGATTCTTGGATGATAAGGAATTACGTGAAAAATTCTTTTTTACTCCAATACCAGTAGAGTTTGATGAAAAACAGGTTTCGAAAGAACACGCGTTAACTGAAACTGAAATTGCTACTGAATGTGCTGAGTATCAACCAGAATTAACAGCTTTTATGAAGAAGGCTTTAAGTGAAGAAAAGAAGAAATATGAAACTTTTCAGTCTACACCATTTTCAGATGACGATGAACATGCTCGACTATATTATCCTGGGCCTGTAACAATTGATGCATTAACTGATCCTGGAAATAATGAAATAGCAGATGAGCTTTCAGAAGCCCCGCCAAATTTAGAAGAATATTTAGTATTTGATATGCCAACCGAAGCTGAACGCCATGAAGAGCCATTAAAAAAAGAAGACATTCCAGATGATGACAGTGAAGAAAATTCATATTATATTACCACAATTGATTTTAAAGAGAAAGATGGCAATAGTAATAAATATTATACAAATAAAGCAACTACTTGGATAAACCATCGTTTAGAAAAAACATTTGGTCGTTTACAGCATAATGTTGCAAATGTTAAATTTTTATTAACAACTCGAAAACAAATGTTAATACATAATCATATTAATCAAATTCTTTCTCCTGGTATAACAGGTTTTATTTTATATGATTTTTTAACACAGCAATCTGATATAACGCCAACTAACATGCATACCGTTATAAACCGATCAGTAACCCACCTCCGTCTTCGTGGATCAAAAACATTAAATTTTGCTTCATTAGGAAATATCCCATTAGAACGCAATATAGTACAAAAGATAACGCAAGATTACAGCTTAACTAAAACACTTCATTCAAATATAAGTGAGAATAAAAATAAAACTCAACTCTTAAATTCGCCGGTAATCGACTATTACCAAGCTCCATCAACTCGGCGAAAACATAAATCAACATATAAGAAAGTTTCTTCGATTTTTCATTTAATCAATAAGGCTTGGAGATTATCTAACTTTATAAGAAATCAGGACATAGCGAAAGGTATAATTGACTTTTCGGATTTTGAAAGATTGGAGTGGGAGAGTACTATAAAACAATTATATAAAGAAAGAGAGTATTGGGACACATTTCTTGATTATGCAGATCAAGGTGATATAAGACGATCAGAATGGCTCTCAAAGTTAGCTGCACATCATCTAGATTTTATTGAAGGTGAAGGTGAATTTAAAAAATTCATTAATTCATTGGAAAGGGAAGGATCATTTTCATTTAAAATATCAGGAGATGAATATACCAACGAATTAATTTGGAGTGCATTTGGTTCTTTTTATCATTTAAATAAAGAGTTTGGTTTTGAACTAGATAAAAAATTTTTATTAGATAATAATTATTTTCAGTCATTATTTAGTGCTAATGAAAATAATATTTTTTCTATTTCAACCTATTTAGATAATATAATTCCACCATCAACAACTCGTACGCCTACTTATTCACCTACATTAAACCGTAAATTTATTCCGCTATTCAATCCTAGATCAAAGCGTAAGCGTCAATTAAATTATTTACCATTTCAAATTTCGAGTTTAGTAGAACGCTTGGAGTATGCAAATCAGTTAAATTTTATGTATGATTTAGCATTAGGTGATATATCACTTGCAACTCAATATGGACTTCGTTTTCGACATTTGCCACCAAAACGGAAAGAGGCTGCTTTTTATATGGCTTTATATTATCAAGCGATTATGGAGGTTTGTGCTCCATCCTGTGCTGATTCGTTTCTTGAAGCAAGTTATTTTGAGAATATAGATGATATATTTGATCAGGAAGATGAAATAGAAACTGAAAAATTTGATCTGTTGTATTCGTTAACACAGGTACCTTTACTAAAACGAGATAAACTATCTATTCCATTTGGACAAGAACGATTAATTCCATTAATTTTTAAAAGTTATAAAATACTTAGAAAATTATTTGAATATCGCGTCCCTAGTACATTACCATTACGTCTAGAAGATCAACTTAATCAAATTAATTTTAGAGATGAAACCGATTTAATGGATACAGTAAATAAGGAGTTTTTAAACCCATTAAACGTAAATACTCAATATCAACCTGATTATTTACATCCAAGCTATAATCAAAGACTTAAACAAGCGACTTTACTTGATAAAAATCAAACAAAAACTTCTAAATTTCAATTGAAATACAAGTTCACTAATATACCAAGTATTCCCAAAAAGGTATATAAACGAAGATTTCGTCGGATTGAACAAATACGAAATTTTAAAGAAAATCATCAAACTGGAGAATCGTTTCCATTAACGATTGGACCTGATTTTTTAAATCATGTACAAAATTTATTAAAATCCTCGGTGCCTGGAGATGATTCGAATGCAATTAAGCCACATTTAATCCAAGATAAGTTTTTAACAAATCTTCAGTTACAAAATTTAAGTACACAAAATTATATTAATCTTTTTTCCAATTTACATAACACATTAAATGAGAAGCAAAATAACATATATGAACGAAATTATAATAATCGACTTGCGTTACGTTTTGAATCATATTTTCCAAATGAAACTCACGATGATTTAATTCAAATAGCAACATCATTAAATAATTTTTTACGAAAAGCAGCTCGCCAATCTCAGCTTTCGAATCAAATTTTAATAAATAATCCGAAATTACTTGATATTAATAAATTGTTTTCTATATTTTCAAAGACAGGATTAAGAAAAATTGGTCGACGACAATTAAAACGAAATACATTTTTTAATAACAAATATAAAAATTTAGTTATACAAGATGCAACAATGTTTGCAAATACATGTAATTGGTCAAATTGGTACTTGAATAAAATTACAAACTCAAAACGCGAAGCATTGTTAAATACGCAAAGCTTTGAAACAAATTCATTACGTCGTAACGAATTTTTTGAAGATATGATAGATTCTCAAACAACAAGTAAATGGGTAAAATTAGATGAAGCAAAACTTAAAGGTTATACTTGGCCAGCATTTGAAGATTCAACCCCCTATACAAATTCAAACAAATTAACTAGGAAACATAAACGGGTTGTGGAGCGCCAATTACGTAAATTTTTAAAGCAATTTGATAAGCTATCAACTGAAGTTATTGATACTTACTCAAAAAATACAAAAATACATTTTACGAGTGATGAACGGGCGAAATATGAAACACTAAAAGATAATCGTGATTCAATAAAAGCAAAATTACGGTTTTTACAAGAATTAGTGGATGATTTTGAGAAACGTGAAATTTTACGTATGCATGAAATAAGTCCGGATACTATTATGAGAAATTTTTCATTTTTATTAGAAAATCATGAAGAGGAACCTGAAGATATTTATGCTCCTGATATTTTACCATACCGGGTTTATTTACGATTAATGCTTGAAAATTTAAATAATTTTCAAATTCCAAAAACACCAAAATATATTCCCAATTTTGGTGGACCTGCAGTTGAGACCGGTCGTTCACCAATAACCCCAACACGTTTTAAAACTCGTAAGTTTAGTCTTCCAGGTTTTTGGGGACAACCTCGTGAAATTCGTCGAAGCAAAAGTATCATTGATCTTAAAGAAGAACTTGAATGGTATCCATTTGCAGAAGATGGCTTTGATACTGTTGAAAAAAGTCGGCTTGGGCGATTAAATTCGTATTACCATCTTTCGAACTTTATGAGTACGTATATTCGTGACATATATTTTGAACCATATAATAGTTTGGATGATGAGGAAGATGCTCAAACGCATGATCCCGAGGATTTAAATGAGTTTACACGAAATATTAAAATAAATGAATCCATCTCCAAACGACAAGTAGACAAATTTAAAAATCTTTCAGTATTATCTAAACAATCAATAGATAATCATAATCATGAAATTTTTACAATTGATACAGTTAAAGCTCGAAATGCGAAAGCAGTAAGTCTTGAACGACCTCAATTTGGAAAATCAGATCGTTTTATCTGGCCGGGACCTTTTTCAAACTCACATGATCAATTAATCATTTTAAGTATTGTACTTGGTTCTCTTATTTATTATGCATATTTGTTTTTTTCGTTATTCATTCTTAAAATTCCAGGTTCAGAAGAATCTAAGGGGTTTATTCGTGATGAGCGTCGTCTACATATTTTATCAAGAAAATTCTATTCAGTTAGCTTGATTACTAATTTACAGTTTCATGTAATTTTATCAGAATGGGCCTTAAAGCGAGCAGAATTTTTAAATTATAATGTCACTCGAACACCAACTGTAATTCCATTTTATTGGGGCGAGATGCATGGTGTTTTAGAACAAATTTTATCATATAAGCCACATATGTATCAACATCAAACATTTATTGATTTTACTTATAACCCTTTTGCATGGATTACATCAAGTTTTTCATCTGAACATTTTACTGTCTCAAGTTTAGGTTCACCACGCTATGCACAAGCATGGATTCAAGCAATGTTTACAACGGAAAATATTACTAATCTTCATGTAGACTTATATAATTTTTTACGCACGAATGTTGAAAAACGTAAAAAATTTGTAATTTTTGATGATGGTTCTATCGCATTAGAGTATAAGCCGGTAATTTTTAAATCGCAAAAAGGTAATAGATTAAAAATAAATTGGTCAAGATTACCAGTTTTCCAAACAGGACAACGAGCACGAAAAGCGCGTATGCGTAAAAACCGCGCTATTAGACGTAAAGTATTTTTTCCAGAACGTACTTTTGAACGTTTAATACATTTAGCGCGAGAATATGCTCCATGTTTTATTGTTATTGATGGTTTTGATCGGGCAGTTTTATCTCAAAAATCGTTTAATGTTTGGAATAAAGAAGGGAGTTACGGTTATTGGTCTGGTGGTATTTATGGTTCATTTGGTAAAATTCCATATGATAATACAAAAACATTAAAGTTACAAGAGACTATTATTCGATATTTGTGTAACATGACCGATAAAGTAGCTCAAACTAAGTTATATAAATTTTGTTTAACAGTTCCTGATTCAACACGCTTAGATTATCGATTAAGTTTACCAAAACGCTTTTATTTCCGTTATATTTTAGAAGATCGATTAAAATTATCAGCACAAGATATGCATATTGGTCGTTATGGAAATGAACCAAATTTTGACCAGCCAATGAATCTTGATTTTTTTGAGTTAAAATGTCCAGCTCAGTTATATAACGAATATTATAATTATTATTCATTATATCGCTTGCAATCGATTAAATCTGATTATCGCCCAAATCGGAAAGAAATGCGCCATGATAACTTAAATGTATTAACATTTACAAATCTTGAGCTTTTTAATGATAATTTAATTTGGTATGGACGTGACCCATCTCGTCCATTAGAAGGCCGAACAGATCCAAGAGAATATACTAATCGTTATCTTAAAGCACAAGTTTTTGCCTCTAGTGTTGAACGTTCCGATCGTGCACGTTGGTTTAATTCTGCAGAACGAACAGTACCTGGTTATTTGTTTTTAAATCAATGGTTACAATTAACAACAGTTCGACGTATTGGACAATTTGAGTATGTAATGGCTTGGTTACCAGAAGAGCATAAGCCATTATTAACGAATCAAAATCGTTCAACTTTAGCTTTTTGTTTTAATGTTTCAAATATTCGAAAAACAATCTTACTTCGATTTTATTTAAATCTTTACTTTTTTGTTCAATTATTTTTGATTTTACAAAATATTGAGTAAAGACTTATAATTTTTTTATACCAAAATTTATATTACTTGTACTATCTTTTATGGCAGTCAAGTAATATAAATTCTTGCATTTCTCTTTTTGAAGTTAGATACGTAGGGGGTTGACGCTTTTTGTTATATTTTATATTGTTATTTTGTAAGGTAATTCAAACTTATATTAAAATATAATAGAGTGTGTAGCTCAGTGGATAGAGCACGTGGCTACGGACTACGGTGTCAGGGGTTCGACTCCCTTCACACTCGATTTATTTTATTTAATAATCTAACAATGTATATAGTTAAGATATATGCTAGGGTAGCTCAGTCGGTAGAGCAAAGGACTGAAAATCCTTGTGTCACCAGTTCAAGTCTGGTTCCTGGCATATTAATAAACAAATAAGATGTGCAATTGTATTATCTGATATAATATAATAACATATTATGGTGGGCATAGCCAAGTGGTAAGGCAGCAGACTGTGACTCTGCCATTCGCGGGTTCAAATCCCGTTGTTCACCTAGAGAATTATAAATTATAAATGTTTTATAAAAACTTAATATATATATTTTATCCAATACATCATACTATGTAATTGAAAAAAATATTAACTAAATCGACTCAAATTGATAATCGTTTTGTTGAAGAAAATTATAAAAAATTTAATGTTTTCTTTTTCTTACATAAAATTATAAATAAAAATAACATGGCTTTAAACTTATTTTATAAAAGACTTAAGCTAAATATTGATTGGAAAAATCTATTTGTTTTTACATTATTTTCAGTATTAGTTTCAAATTCTGTACAAGCATATCCAATTTACGCACAGCAAAACTACGAAAACCCTCGTGAAGCAACTGGTCGTTTAGTATGTGCAAATTGTCATTTAGCGCAAAAACCTGTAAATTTAGAACTACCGCAATCAGTTCTACCTAATACAGTTTTTGAAGCAATAGCTGAAATTCCATACGATAAACAAATTAAACAGGTTTTAGGAAATGGTAAAAAAGGAGCATTAAATGTTGGTGCAGTTTTAATTTTGCCTGAAGGCTTTGAAATTGCTCCCGAAGAGCGTTTAACTGATTCAACAAAAGAGAAATTAAAAAATCTTTATTTCCAACCATACGCAAGTGATAAGAAAAATATCATTGTTGTTGGACCTGTTCCAGGAAAGAAATATAGCGAAATGGTTTTCCCAATCTTATCACCAGATCCTGCAACAAATAAACAGGCCAATTATTTAAAGTATCCAGTTTACTTTGGTGGAAATCGTGGTCGTGGTCAAGTTTATCCATCAGGTGAAAAAAGTAATAATACTATTTACACTTCAAGTTATACTGGAACTATTTCAAAAATTACAGTTGGTGAAAAAGGTGAAAATATTTTATCATTTCAAACATCTAATGGTGTAAAAGAACAAATATTGCCTGCTGGTCCAGATTTAACGGTTAGCGAAGGTATGAATATTATGGTTGATCAGCCATTAACGATAAACCCTAACGTTGGCGGATTTGGACAAATTGAAACTGAAATTGTTTTACAAAGCCCATTACGTGTACAAATTTTAGTAGTATTTTTAATTTTTGTTGTTTTAGGTCAGATGTTCTTAGTATTCAAAAAGAAACAGTTTGAGAAGGTACAACTTTCAGAAATGAATTTTTAAAAAATTACCTGTATTTTTAAGTATTTAATTTGTTGTATGAATATAACAACTCAAAAATGTAAATATAAGTTTTAATAAATATTTAGTAAATATTTTTATAAAAAGACAAAATGGTTGAAATTTTATTATCAGGTATTGTTCTTGGTTTAATTCCTGTCACTCTTTTTGGTTTATTTGTTGCGGCGTATTTACAATATCGTCGTGGTGATCAATTAAATTTTTAACAATTTTGATAAATCATTAATAGCAGGTTTAAATTTAGGTCCTTAGTGTTATTTTTGTTCTCTAATTTAATTGTTAACAATTAAATTAGAGAACAAAAATAGGATTTAAAACATTTAGCAAATTTATAATAATAATATATTGTTACATATTTTAGTATGCATTTATAATTAAACGAAAATTAGTCTTAATAAATAATAATTATGGGTATTTTAATAAATAAACTTCAGAAAAAAATTAAAGAACATTATATATTAAAGCATATAAGTGTTGAAATTAAAGATGGCGCATTTGCATGTTTAATGGGATCATCAGGTTCAGGAAAAACAAGTCTTCTTAGAATTATAGCAGGATTAGATCAACCAACAGCAGGTGAAGTTTGGATTAATGGTTATAATTGTTTAAATTTGGCTGCTAACCGACGTAATATTGGTTATGTTTCTCAAAGTTATGCTTTATTTCCCCAGATGACAGTTTATGAAAATATAGAAGCTGCATTATTAATTCGCGGCATATCAAAAATTGATAGGCTCGAACGAATTGATCGATTTTTACGATGGACACATATTGAAGGGTTGGAAACGCGATACCCTTTTGAATTGTCTGGTGGCCAACAACAGCGTGTTGCTTTAGCGCGGGCTTTAGCTATTGAACCATCTTTATTATTATTAGATGAACCCTTTGGGGCTTTAGATGCCGAAATTCGTAAAGATTTACGTTACTGGATTCGTCAAATGCAAAAAGAATTTAGATTAACAACACTTTTTGTAACACATGATAATCAAGAAGCCCTGGAACTGAGTGATCAGTTAATTGTTTTACATGGTGGAAAACTTCATCAATCGGGTCTTCCTGAAGATGTTTTTGATTATCCTGCAACTTATATGGTAACAGGTATTGTTAGCCCAACTTTAATAATGCCTGATTCAAAGATGAAACAAACTCAAGTATTAACTTCTTTTCAGGCACGTAATTATTTTAAAGTAAACATAAGCACAACAAAATTTTATGATAGTCATTGTATAAAAATTTCTCGTTTTATATTTCGAGGAAAAAAAACATTAGTATATTATTCACATAATAAACAAAATTATGTATTAAATTTACATAGACATAGTTTAAAATATTTATTGCGGAAACGATGGGATTTTAAAACATTATATTTACGAAAATTACCAAAATTACAATTAAATAAAAATTAAATTTGTAGTAAAATAAGGAGATACTAAGGGGGGTTTGACGGTTTACCCTCCATAATAAAGTATGGATAGTGGGTAATCTATTATTTTATATTCATTATCTCACTATCCTCAATAGCTCAGCGGTAGAGCAGTCGGCTGTTAACCGACTTGTCGTAGGTTCAAATCCTACTTGGGGAGGAATTACAACTTTATTAATTAAATAAGTTAATGCCTTTTTAGCTCAGTCGGTTAGAGCAATGGATTCATAAGCCATGGGTCACTGGTTCAAGTCCAGTAAAAGGCAGCTAAGTATAATAAGTTTTATAATGTGCATTAAAAAATAAAGTTAGAAATCGACTAATAACCTTGCTTTTATATTTTGTATAATGACTTCCACAAATAATTTTATTGATCAAACATTTAGTATTATAGCCTCAGGTATTTTACAAATTATTCCAGCATCGAATTTAGATAGAAAGGCTTTTACTTCATATAGAGATGGCTTAAATGCACAAAGTGCAGGGCAGTATGCGACAGCTTTAACACATTATATACGTTCATTAAGATTAGAAACTGATGTTTATGATCGAAGTTATATTTTATATAATATTGGTTTAATTTACGCAAATAATGGTGCATATAATCGGGCAATCGAATATTATATTGAAGCATTAGCAAGAAATCCATACCTTGCGCAAGCGTTAAATAATATTGCGGTTATTTATCATGCACGAGCACAACAAGCTATTGAACAAAACGAATGGGCAATTTCAGTTGGTTTGTTTATTCGTGCAATTTCTTATTGGAAAGAAGCGTTGCGCGTTGCTCCAAATAATTATATTGAGGCGCAAAATTGGATTACTAGTGTGACAAAAAATAAATAATGTTTAAGTTTTTTGTAAATAAAGTTTTAAATTAAAAAAAAGAAATTAATCTAATGTATGAAATTAGCAGTTTATGGTAAAGGAGGGATTGGAAAATCAACAACAAGTTGTAATATTTCGATTGCTTTATCGGTTCGTGGAAAAAATGTTTTACAAATTGGTTGTGATCCAAAACATGATAGTACGTTTACATTAACTGGGTTTTTAATACCAACGATAATTGATACATTACATGATAAAGATTATCATTATGAAGACGTTTGGCCCGATGATGTTATTTATAATGGATTTGGTAAAGTTCATTGTGTGGAAGCAGGTGGTCCACCAGCAGGTGCAGGTTGTGGGGGTTACGTTGTTGGGGAAACGGTTAAATTATTAAAAGAATTAAATGCGTTTTATGAATATGATGTAATTTTATTTGATGTGCTAGGAGATGTTGTTTGTGGTGGTTTTGCAGCACCATTGAATTACGCTGAATACTGTCTAATTGTAACTGATAATGGTTTTGATGCATTATTTGCGGCAAATCGGATTGTGGCGTCCATCAAAGAAAAAGCTCGAACTCATCCATTACGGTTAGCTGGCTTAATTGGAAATCGTAGTACAAAGCGCGATTTAATTGATCGATATATACAAGCTTGTCCGATTCCAGTGATTGAAATTTTGCCTTTAATAGAGAATGTTCGCATTTCTCGTGTTAAAGGACAAACATTATTTGAAATGAGCCAAGGAACTTCAGGTATTGAAGAAGTTTGTGGATTCTATTTAAACATTGCTGATTATGTTTTATCACAGCCTGAAGGTGTTGTTCCTAATGAAGTAAGTGATCGTGACTTATTTAGCTTACTTTCAAATTTTTATTTAAATCAACATCAAAAACCAGATACTAATAAATGTTTAGATGATGAATTTACAAATGATCTTATTTTAGTATAAACTAATATGGAGGTATAATAATGAAAACAACAACATTTGAATGTGAAACTGGTAGTTATCATACTTTTTGTCCAATAAGTTGCGTTGCTTGGTTATATCAAAAAATTGAAGATAGTTTTTTTTTAGTAATTGGAACAAAAACTTGTGGGTATTTTTTACAAAATGCGTTAGGGGTAATGATTTTTGCTGAACCTCGTTATGCGATGGCCGAGCTGGAAGAAACGGATATTTCAGCACAAGCAAGTGCTTATGAAGAATTAAAACGGCTATGTTATCATATAAAAAAAACACGAAATCCGGGTGTTATTGTTTGGATTGGAACTTGTACAGCTGAAATTATAAAAATGGATATGGAAGGAATTGCCTCAACGCTTGAATCGGAATTGCATATACCACTTGTTGTTGCACGTGCTAATGGGCTAGATTATGCGTTTACTCAAGGGGAAGATGCTGTTCTTGCTTCATTAGCACAACACTGTCCAAAATTTTCATCAAATGATAATACTATTGAAGTGCATACTCCTTTGGTTTTAATTGGCTCATTACCAAATCCTGTTGCCAATAGTCTAGTTTTAGAGTTAAAACGTCAAAATATTACTGTTTCTGGATGGTTGCCTTCAAATACATATAAAAAACTTCCAGCATTAGGTCAAGATGTATTTGTTTGTGCTATCAATCCATTTTTAAGTAGGACGGCTTCCACTTTAACAAGACGTCGTCATTGTAAATTAATTAACGCACCATTTCCAATTGGACCAGATGGTACTACAGCTTGGATTCAAAAAATTGCAGCGGTTTTAGGTTTACCAACTTTTAATTTAAAAGAGCGTGAATCTATTGGATGGAAAAATCTTCAAAAATTTGTCTCCAAATTGCAGTATAAAAGTTTATTTTTTATGGGTGATAATTTACTTGAAGTTCCATTAGCGCGTTTTTTATCAAACTGTGGAATGCATGTTTTAGAAATCGGATTGCCTTATCTTGATCGGCATTTACAAGCTGCTGAATTAGCCTTATTAAAACGCGCGTGTTTAAAGAATAATAAACCAATTCCAAAAATTGTACAAAAACCAAATAATTATAATCAAATTCAACGAATTCATGATTTTCAGCCAAATTTAGCAATTACTGGTATGGCTCATGCAAATCCTTTGGAAGCCCGTGGTATTTCAACAAAATGGTCAACCGAATTTACGTTTGCGCATATTCATGGTTTTGCTCATTCTAAAGATATTCTTGAATTAATAACGCGTCCACTGCAACGTCAAGACAGTTTTGAAAAAACTGCAACACAATTTGCTCTTAATTAATGAGTGTATTTTGATATTATTTTTTAGTTACTTTTTATTAATAAAAGTATTGACAAAAAAAACTTTATCTTAATATAATATAATTAAGAGGCAATTCACACCTCGGTTGTATATTATCAAACAAAAATTTAATTTATATTATGACAGCAATTATTGAAAAGCGTTCAAACGCAAGCTTATGGGCACGTTTTTGTAACTGGATTACATCTACTGAGAACCGTCTATACATTGGATGGTTTGGTGTTTTAATGATCCCTACATTATTAACTGCAACTTCTGTATTTATTATTGCATTCATCGCTGCTCCACCAGTAGATATCGACGGTATCCGTGAGCCAGTATCTGGATCTTTATTATATGGAAACAACATCATTTCTGGTGCAGTTATTCCAACTTCAAACGCAATTGGTTTACACTTCTACCCAATTTGGGAAGCTGCTTCTGTAGACGAGTGGTTATACAATGGTGGTCCTTACCAGTTAATCGTATGCCATTTCTTTATTGGAATCTGCTGCTACATGGGTCGTGAGTGGGAGCTAAGCTTCCGTTTAGGAATGCGTCCTTGGATCGCTGTAGCTTACTCAGCTCCAGTAGCTGCTGCAACTGCAGTATTCATTATCTACCCAATTGGGCAAGGATCATTCTCTGATGGTATGCCTTTAGGAATTTCTGGTACATTCAACTTCATGATTGTATTCCAGGCTGAGCACAACATCTTAATGCACCCATTCCACATGCTTGGTGTAGCTGGTGTATTTGGTGGTTCATTATTCTCTGCAATGCATGGTTCATTAGTAACATCTTCACTAATCCGTGAAACAACTGAAAACGAATCTGCAAACGAAGGATACCGCTTTGGACAGGAAGAAGAGACTTACAACATTGTAGCTGCACACGGTTACTTTGGACGTTTAATTTTCCAGTATGCATCATTCAATAACTCACGTTCATTACACTTTTTCTTAGCTGCATGGCCAGTTGTAGGTATTTGGTTCACTGCTTTAGGTGTATCAACAATGGCATTCAACTTAAATGGTTTCAACTTCAACCAGTCAGTAGTAGACTCACAAGGTCGTGTTATTAACACTTGGGCTGATATCATTAACCGTGCTAACTTAGGTATGGAAGTAATGCATGAGCGTAATGCACACAACTTCCCATTAGATCTTGCATAATAATATTTTTATTATATATTTCTATTTCGGAAGACATTATATACCTTTTTTTATAAGGTTCTCCTCATTCGAGGGGGCCTTATTAAAAAAGGTAACTAAAGATGCGTAGCTCAGTGGTAGAGCAGTGCCCTTACAAGGCAAATGTCCTCGGTTCAAATCCGAGCGCGTCTATTAAAGTTTTTTACAATTTGTTCCATATCTTTGAAAAAAAAATAAAAGAACTATTGTATGCTGTTTTGTTAAAATTTATACGAATACTTTTTAACTATTTTATTTAAGTTTTATATTGGGCCGAATTGGATTTGAACCAATGTAAGCTATGCTAGCGGATTTACAATCCGCCCCCTTTAACCACTCGGGCACCGACCCACGAACCTTAAACTATTAATATAATAGTTTAGGGGATTTTAAATATATTTTTAGCTGTTGTGGTGAAATTGGTATACACTTAGCACTTAAAATGCTATGAGTCTTAGACTCTTACCGGTTCAAGTCCGGTCAACAGCAATTGACGTAATAAAAAATCCTCACGCCCTGTAGGACTCGAACCTACGACCCTCGGTTTTGGAAACCGATATTCTACCAATTGAACTAAGGGCGTTTTTACAAACGCTAAAATGTGTTATTTTTTTGTTAGTACATATATACATTAATAATAGGGTAGTTTATCATAATTGTCAAACCCTATATATCTATTTGGAATATTGTTAGAAATAAAGTCTCTGACTTGAATATATTGTGCAACATAGAGGTTTGTATTAAATGGATCGAATTACACTCCCAAAAAATTCCACAGACTCATTTATAACTTTACTTATTTATTCAGATCGTGGAGCTATGATTGCAGTTGAAAATATTACTGAAATTCAAAGTTATGTTGGATCAACTCAATCACGTGATTTTAATAAATCTTTTAGGGAGTCTAAATTAAGTCTTCGTCCTGGTCATGCATCGTATGGTGCTGAACTTTTACCGGGAACTTTATTAGCTAAAGTAAAAAATAGCAACGATTCGTCTTTAAAAGGAAGTTCAGTTGGTTCTCAGGGAGATGAGTCTTGGGGTGTTGTTACTCATTTTGGTGGTGTTTTAACAATGGTTGAAAATGTATGTGAATTACATACACCAAATATTAATACCGAATTTCCAACTGAAGCATTTAAAAATAATGCTCTTGATTTAAATTATCTTTACTCATGGGTGTGGTTTAATCAATGGGAGCGTTTTATCAATCGTTGGCAAAATATTCTTATTGAACGAGGGTACATTGAAGAAAAATTTATCGAGATGTTATCAACAGTAACACCTGGCAATGATGATTCAATTGCAACTTCAGTACGGTATATAAAAAATGTAGTACAAAAATTATTACGTGATAAAGTCGACGATGATCCACAAACGTTAGTTTTAATAGCGGCAGCTCGACGTCCGTATTCTTATACAACGTTAGATGAATTAAAAGATCGTTCAAATTTACAGAATTTACTTGAAAGTACTGTAGGAACTGAAGATGATAATTTTGGTGATGAGCTAAAAATTTTTGATGATTCAAAGGAAGTTTTTGATTTTAATGTTCCCGAGCAAATCCTTACATAGATTTGACTTATAGTTAAGAAAACTACTTTGATTATTTTTTAATTAAAACATTTTAAGATATAAGAAAAAGTTATTTTATTGAGTTTTTTATTATTGAGTTAATTATTATTCTTTTTTAGTAAATATGATTTTTAAATATTCACAAAATATTGCCAATAATCCGCATGATTTATTAGGACCTCAACACGATAACTATATTTCTTCATTTAGTGAAAATTTTTTATCGACTTTGCAAATTCGTCAACTAGCTAATTTTACGTATTACGATAATGACTCTGACCAAAGATTTAATATTTTGATTAAAGATTATTTTTTACAACCAATTACTCAAAAATACACTGGAACTGGGTTAACTTTGCCAGATAATTTTGATTATTTACATCTATACGAGTTATTTTTAAAAATTCAAATACAAGCAAACAACACAAATATTTTAGAAAAATGGGTTTGTATAGGTTGTATTCCAAAAATGCAGGAGCGTGGGGGTTTTATTCGAAATCAAATACGCCGTGTCATTTTACATCAAATTATCCGAAGTCCAGGCTTATATACTGGAATAAATTTTACTGCGGATCCAACAAGTTTTGAAGCATTACATGATCCTATACTTAAATATCGGAAAGCTCATGCACGAATTATACCAGAATATGGTACATGGTTAAAAATTGAAGCAGGTATTAGTGGTCCACGGCAACATCTTTTATCAAATAACTTAGATTCTTTTGGCACACTTGATAAAATTCGTTGGACAACAGAATCTTTTGCAAAAGCTCCCTTTGTTTTATTATTAGCTGGCCTTGGTATTTCACCAACATCATTGTTTGATTTTTGTTCCATTGGAGCTCAAAATAACCCACAGCATTTAAAAATTTGGTATGATGAAATTCAAGATTCAGAATTAGATAGTTTACCAAATCCTTGGTCTCGTCAGCAAGCTTTATGGTTATTATGGCTAAAAATCAAACCTTTTAAACGCCGGCGAATTCCTCGAACTCCGGAGGCCATTGAATCTTTATTAGTTGAATCGTTCTGTAATTCAGCAACCTATAATCTTGGAAAGATTGGTCATAAGCAATTTTGTAACGAGTTGGGTATAACTGAAAATTTACAAGCTGAACATTACCCATTAACAATTTCAAAGCTTTGTTTGGTTGCTAATCATTTAATTACATTACGTCATGACTCGAATATTAAACCGCAATCAGGTTCATCAAATTATATTCAAACAAATTCAGAGTCGTTAAATAATCGACGAATGCGAACTCCTGGTGAATTATTGCTTAATTGTATAATACTAGAATTAAATAATTTAGAAAAAATAGATCAACGTTTTCGAACACGAGGGTTAGGTAACTTAAAAAAATTACAAAATTTAAAAGAAATTAAGCTTAATTCATATTGGGAAACTGTTGAGCCTATGCAGTATGAGAAATTTATTCGTGCAAAAACTTTAGTTACACCAGAATTTCTAATATTAAATAAAGAAAATTGCGATGAATTAGTAGAAACTGCTTCTATACAAAATATATCGCAATATGATGGAATACTGAAAGAAGAAGTTTTAAAGCGGTTTGTTTCTTTATTCCAAGAAGCATTAGAGCAGGCAACTAAAGTATTTTTAAACGCAATTCAAATTTCTCAGCTTGAAGATACGCTTAACCCAATTTCTGATTTAACATTAAAACGACGTGTATCAATTTTGGGCCCAGATGGAATTACACGAGATCAAGCTTCCATTACTATGCGAAATATACATCCAACTACATACGGTCGACTTTGTCCTATTGAAACACCTGAAGGACAAAATGCAGGTTTAGTCCGTTCGTTAGCGATGCATGCATTTATTCCTGGAACAGGGCAGATTGAAGCACCATTTATTGATTTTAATACTGGAATTAATCAAAAATTTATTAAATATATTGATTCCATTACAGATAATGCATTTTTATTTGGATTGCCTGATATTATGATTGCTGAAAAAAATCTTTCTCGGTCTTCAGCAATTTTGACAAAACAAGATTTATTTTTTAATCGGGCAGCATTATGGGATTGTTCATTTTTCGGTCTTTCAGCTACACAATTATTATCTGTGGGGGCAACACTAACACCTTTTCTTGAACATAATGATGCAACTCGTGTATTAATGGGTTCAAATATGCAGCGCCAATCATTATCATTAATAAATTGCGAGAAACCAATTGTTGGTACTGGATCAGAAATTCTTATTGGAGTAGATTCACGGTATATAAAGCGAGCACCTATTTCAGGTATTATTTGTGGAACAAACTTGCATTCTATTTATTTACTTGATACTAATTATAATAATTTTTTAAGAGATTTTAAATATGCGCCAGCTCTTTTTAGTTTTTTTAATTCATATAATTTAAATAAAGAGAAAAATCTTTTATTTAAGATTGCACCTTTTTCAAACACAGCCTCTAAGTTGGTGCAAAAATCATTATTGGGACCAAAAAAATCAAATAAAGCAACGATATCACGATCCATACCATCAAACCTTGTTCATGTTGGTGATTGGGTTGCGCAAGGAACATCTATTGCAGCTGAAACAGGTTTAGAAAATGGACAATTAGCTTTAGGTCTTAATTTACAGGTTGTTTATATGCCTTGGGATGGGTTTAATTTTGAGGATGCTATTGTTTTTAATCAGAAGACAGCTTATTCAGAACGCGTAAAAACATTTCATATAAAACGATTTGATTTGCTTGTAACAAAAAAACAACGCGTTACTGGTGATTTTAAAGATGTACCGGGAGTAATTTCATCAACGCATCAACATTTAGATAAAAATGGTTTTGTCATTCCAGGTCGTTGTGTTCGACAAGGAGATGCACTCGTTGGAATTGTTGGTAAAAATCCGTCTCCGCGTTTATGGAAAATTCGATTATTAAAAAAACTTATGAAAATCGATCCAGCTATTTCATCAATGAATTATGAGCTAATGGAACAATCTTTTTTTGTTCCTTTAGGTGTAGGTGGTCGTGTCATTGGTATCCAAAAGCGACAAACTTCAGAGGGGTTAAATATTCGAATTTATTTACTTCTTATTCGATTTTTACAAATTGGGGATAAGCTTTCAGGTCGGCATGGAAATAAGGGTGTTATTTCATGTTTAGTTCCAAGCCACGATATGCCTTATAAAACAAGTGGAGAACAAGTTGATTTAATCTTAAATCCGTTGGGTGTTCCATCTCGCATGAATTTAGGACAGATTTTTGAGTGTTTACTTGGCCTTGCTGGTCAGCAGTTACAGCAACGTTACAAAATTTTAGCTTTTGATGAAATTTTCGCTTTTAATGCCTCGAAAAAATTATGCTATATTAAATTGTACGAAGCACAAAAACTTTTAAATAATAATATTTTTAATCTTGAATATCCTGGAAAAACTTGGATGATTGATGGTCGAAATGGTATGAGTTTTGAGCAACCTGTTGTTTTTGGAATAAGTTATATTTTAAAATTATGCCATCAAGTTGAAGAAAAATTACATGGCCGTGCAACTGGTCAATATTCATTGATAACACAACAACCAGTGCAAGGGCGGGCACGTGGTGGTGGTCAACGAGTTGGTGAAATGGAGGTTTGGGCTTTCGAAGGTTTCGGAGCAAGTTTTATTTTGCAAGAATTATTAAGTATTAAATCGGATGATACCCAAGGTCGTAAAGAAATCGCAAAATTGTTACTTCGTGGAAAACCAATTTATACAAATGATATTCAAAGTTACTGCAAACCTCAAACTTTACAAACAGTTTCATATGAACTTAAAGCATTATGCTTAGATTTTCGTTTATCGGAGGTTTAATTTATTAATTTTAGAAATAAAAAAGCTATTTTTGAGGGTAAAATATTATGTTGCCAGAGCAACAACCTACGTGCGCTAGTTTAAATTTAGCTAGTTTATACAAAATTGAATTAAGTTGTCAAAGATTTATTAATCTTGGGAATCGTGTTATTAAAATTGGAGCAATTTTAAATCAAAATTGTGGTATATTAACAAAATCTCCAAGCCAAACTGTATATGATATTGATCGAGATACTATTTTTGCCAAGCAAATTTTTGGTGCATCTTCAGATGATTTAGATTATTGTTTATGTGGAATAAGAAAATTAAAAAATTTAAATACGATTCAAGTCTTAATTCGAGATAATGATACATCTTATTGGGCAGTAATTTGTGGCAATTGTTTAATGGAGTACATGGATAAAGATGTTCGTATGTCGCGTATGGGTTTAATTGATTTACCTCTTCATATTTTACATTCATGGTACATACCTTATATTTCAAAGTTATTGATGTGTAGTAATAAATTTATTTTCAATTGTTTGTATGGGGAAAATTTAATTTTAATACGAACAATTCAGGATTCGGTTCGGTTCGATTTACGTAATTATATAAAAATTCCTGAAATTTTGTTGGAATCTAATAGTAAGCCTTTAAGTGGAAAATTAGGGTATACTCGTCGTGAACGGACTTCTCCAGGTTCGTATATTGAAATAGATGGTTCAAGAGTTTTTGGGGTTATGGTTTCTCAAAATTCTGATCGTTTAGCAAATTATGATGCTTGGTTCATGCGTGAACATGATGCAAAAGAAATAATTTTTAGCGCAAATAGAGAAGTTGATTTGTTTTCAGATATTTTTAATTCACCTAATTTTTCAATAGAAAAAGACACAAAATTTCATGGTTATGGGTGGGGTTATAAATTAAATTTATTTGAAAATTTCGTACAAAATTTAAAACGAAATCAATTTGTTTATATTGTTAAAGACTATGAAACACAGCAATTTTATGAAGATTTTTTTAAATCTTTTGTGTTAAATATATATGATTATTTAAAAATATTACGAAATGAAGAAATTATTTTAAATTCTTCAGCAAATCCATTAACATTAGTTACCTCATTTAGGTTAATGCGTTTAAAAACTGTCTCACGTTTCTATAATCTATTTTTAGAATATAATCGGTTAAGCAAATGGGTTAATTTTCAATTTTTTATTGGTCAGTCAAAAAATCGCAGAACGGTACTTTCGTATTTACAAAAATTAATGAACGCCTTATCATTAATTAAGAATAATCGCCAGGTTATTTTTGATTTACTTACACTCAATGGTCAACAATTTCAGAATGTTGTTAAAACTACGGTACAGCCAAAATTCTTTAATAAGCTGAATTTTAATCTCCTTCAATTTGAAGAATCGGCAAGTGACAAATTAAATGAAAAATTAATTGATTTGCTTAAAAAACTATATGAACGACGTAAATATTTACGAACATATAGCGTACAAAAGATTAATCGAACTGGAATGCCTTCTCAAATTGAAAAAAATGATTTTTATCTTTCAAAAAAATATTATACACCAACAGATTTAATGTCAATTCCAATACTAAAACTTTCAAATCTTGAAAAGAATTGGATTTATGATTATCAATCATTAACGTTTCAAGAGTTAAAGATAACAAAATTAATTTCAATTTATAATAACTATTGGGAAATGGCAGCTCGCCCAATTGAAAAGCAGCGTCGACAATTAATTTCTTCTTTTTTTACTTCAGATTGGTTGGAATCTTCCGCAAGTTTAGGAGGTATAAGTGTGCGGGAAAATGAAAATATTGAAATATACGAACAATATTTTTTGACAAATCCACGAACAATTTGGCATAATCTTCATTTATTACCATTTAATTTAAATGGCCGTTCACACATTTCTTGGAAAGAAATGTTAACTATTTATGGGGCACCAATTATTGACCGAATTTCTATGGTCAAATTTATGTTGCAAAATTTATCTGACAGCCTAGTAAAAAATAAAAAATCTTATTTTCCAATAACAACAAAAATAAAGTTTGGCGCAATATTATTCATTGACATTTTTAAGCAGACATTATTTAAGACGTATAATAACAAACGATCACAATTATTTTTTAATATATTTTTATATAATAAAGTTGATTATTCAAACTCGTTTTTTTCTTTTAATTTGTTTTTGAAAAAGTTTATTACATTTATTGATCCACAATTTAGTATTAAGTATGTAAAAAAATATACAGATGTTTCAAGTAATATTAAATTACGAAATACGTGGCGATCAGCTATAACCCATAAAAAGACTATTAATGGGTTTACAGATTTTTTTCCAAGCAAAAATCAGAAAAATCGATTATACAAGAGATCGCAGTTTTCCTCGTCTCATATAAAATTTATTTCACGTAAATTTGCTCGTGAGCAAATGTTTCAAATTTTTCAGAGATCACGTACTCGCTTTGAGTGGGTTATTTTATCAAATCTTCCAATATTACCAGTAGATCTTCGGCCAATTGTAACGTTGAGCCAAGGTAATAATGTTGTAACAGTGCGCTCGGAAATTAATAATTTATATAGTTCTATTGTTTATCGTGCAAAATGGGTAATTCGTATGCAACAACATAAAAATCGTTATCCGCATGATTTGCAAATTACCAATATGCTATTATTACAACAATCTGTTGAAAATTTATTTGGTAATCCGTATAATCAATTTCGTTCAGATACCTTAGTTAAAAATAAAAATGAAGGTGATGGGTTTTCATTACTTGATAGGTTAAAAGGAAAGTTTGGTAGACTGCGTCGGCAATTATTAGGTAAACGTGTTGATTATTCGGGGCGTTCTGTTATTGTAGTAGGTCCGTTATTAGAGTTAAATATGTGTGCATTACCGTTTGAATTAGGTTTTCAAATTTTTCAGCCATTACTTATACATGCATTATCATCGCTTAAAATTGCACCTAATTTAACTGCCGCAAAACGTATGATTAGCACGAGTCAGCCGCGTGTAAAATTATGTTTGCAAGATTTAACCACTAACGAAATAGTGTTATTAAATCGCGCTCCAACTTTGCATCGAATGAATTTTCAGGCATTTTACCCAATATTAACTGAGTCAAAAGCAATTTTATTACACCCTTTAGTATGTTCATCATTTAATGCTGATTTTGATGGTGATCAAATGGCTGTTCATTTACCATTATCTATGGAATCACGTCTTGAAGCTCGTATTATAATGATGGCTAGTCATAATTTATTATCACCATCTACTGGGACGCCAACAATTTTACCAACCCAAGATATGGTTTTAGGAAGTTACTACTTAACAATGGAACCACCATCGCGGTATTTACTTAAAGAATATTATATTCAATTAAACCGACTTAGTATATATCTTCGACAACAATCCATTAATCTTCATGATTGGGTTTGGATCCAACATTCTGGATTAAATATTCAAAAACGGCAAAAAATGTCACGAATTTTTGAATCACGAATTTACGGAACTGGAGTAGTTTGGTCTCTGTATCCAAAACATCAAATAATTGATAATTATTTAACTTTACAAGCATATTCATATATTGGGACAACGTTTGGGCGGGTTGTCTTTAATAAAGTTCTTGGTCTTGGTTCTTCACAAATCCTTTAGTTTTTATTAACGAAAACAATATTATGACTAAAAAAAAGCAGCGTTATTTATTATATGATTCAGAATTATTTTATAATTTCCCTTTTGGAAAATCAGAATTTAAAAAATTGATTCATACTATTACGACGACTTTCTCTCCAGCCGAAGCACTTTCATTACTTGAATTAATCAAAGCTCTTGGTTTTCGAACATCAACAATTGCATCTCTTTCAATTAGTTTAGAAGATGTTAAAGAAGTTCCGATTCATCAAAATGTTATTAATTCTACTAATGCATTAATACATGCAACTGAGCGAAAATTTAATGTTGGGCAAGTCTCTGAATCAGAACGATTTCAGCAATCAATTGATTTATGGAATAGTGTAACATCTTTTTTACGAACAGAAATACTAGTTGCATTTCAGGGAATTAATCGACTTAATTCTATCTATATGATGGCATTTTCTGGGGCGCGGGGTAATTTAAATCAGGTTCGTCAACTTGTTGCGTTGCGTGGTTTAATCGCTGATCCGGTAGGTCGTGTTTTAGAAGTACCTATTCGAAGTAATTTAAATGAAGGTTTAAGTTTAACAGAATATTTAATATCATGTTATGGTTCTCGTAAAGGCGTTATTGATACTGCCATTCGAACTGCCCAAGCTGGATATTTAACAAGACGTTTAGTTGAGATTGGTCAAACTATTTCGATACGTACCTACAATTGTCATACAAAAAATTTTATAAAGCTTCATTCACTTTTAGATGCCGAGGGAAAAGTTTTAGTACCGTTACATATACGAGCGTTAGGTCGCGTTGTTGCAACTGATATTCCTCACCTTCGTTTATCAAAAGATATGTTAATTAGTTGGAAACAGCAGCGTTTGTTGCAAAAAAATAATCAATATGAGTTAAAGGTGAGATCACCCTTAATTTGTGAATGTTCAATTGATATTTGTCAACTTTGTTATGGTTGGGATTTATCAAATTATGAGCTTGTTGCATTAGGTGAAGCAGTTGGAATTCTTGCTGCTCAGGCAATTGGTGAGCCAGGCACTCAATTAACAATGCGTACATTTCATACTGGCGGTGCGTTTTCGGGAGAATCCAGTGATTTTATTTTGGCACCAAAAACTGGTATCGTTGAATATGCACTTCGACCCCAAGGATATTTTGTTCGAACTCGATGGGGGACGTTGGCATTATTTACTCAATCTAGTGGAATCATTACAATTAATTCAAAATATCGTATTGATGTTCCAATAAGTACTGTCTTATTTATTCGAAATGGGTCGCAGGTTGTACAAGGTCAGGTTCTTGGCGAACGTTTAGCGCAAAATAATTTAAATGAAATTGCAATAAATACGGAAGAACGGAAAATTCATTCATCTTCTGGCGGTCAAGTTGTTTATAAGCAACACCCTTATGTAAGTTCTTCTGTTTATAATGGGATTTATATTGTCCAAGGTCAGTTTATTTTTAATTCGTATATGCTTAAATGTAAACAAAATAATTGGAGTTCAATAGGTGATCACTTTCAGCATTTTACATATTTTAATCCTTTCCTTCATCAATCAAATCAAGCGGGATTAATTATCTCGAATAAAAAAAATTTTAAAGATACATGTATAAATGCTGTAATTTCACGGCAACCAAATTTAATTGTAACAGGGTTATTAGTTTCTTTTCAAAAAAATAAATCAGTTGTTCCGTCTTCTATTAAACAAACTTTGCATAATCAATTTGAAAAATCGTTAATACCATGTTTATCTTTAAATAAAAGTATTTTTGAGGTATCTTTGTTTAACTCTATTATTGATTTATTTAATTATAATTTTAAATTAATAATTGGTCAACATTCGAGCATAATAATGCAAAAATTAAAATTTCCAAAGCCGACTCTTATTACATATTTATATACATATAGGTATGTGATAAATTATTTTTCAAAATTTAACAAGTCGAAGGATTTTACCTTATACCGATTTCGAAATGATTATTTTATTTTTGGGCATACGGGTATTAGTGTATTAAAAAAACAATTTAAAATTGATTCAAAATCATTCTATTTTGAAAATTTATTATATCCAAATCAAAAAATCATTAAAAATAATGAAGTTGAACAAATTAATGGGTGGGTTTTTAATACTCGAAAACCGTTAAAGCGGGTACGTGGTTGGGTCGAGTTTTTATCAAATAAATTATATTTACAGCCGCTTTCGATAACATTAAATACTTATTCGTTAAAAAGTACAAAATGGTTACTCACTAATCCTCAATTTTATAATGTATACTCAAAAAATTATTATCTTGAGAATTTAATTTATAACCAAGGGTTTTCATTAATGTCTCGATTGTTTGGGTATGAATTTCCACTTTGTGAGCAAAATTATTATGAGTCATTAATGAATTCACGGGTATATATTGACATTTTCATTAAACAATTAAAATTTGTAATACAGGATTGTCAATCCTTACAACAATTAAATAAATTTATAAAAAATACGATTCCATTTCAAGAATTTCAATTTTGTTTAATTCCATTTCAAAATGCTAAAACAGTAAATGTATTAACGAAAAACGCTAAACATTTTAAAATAAAGTGGCATTTATTTTTAGCAATAGAAACCCCCTTAAAAGTTATACCAACAAATAATGCAAAAGTTATACCTTTAGTAAGTTATGGTAAAACTTTAACGCGAGGAACACCAATATCTTGGATAACAGCATTAAATTTAATCGGAGGGGAATTGAATTATTATAACAAAACAATTAATTTAATTAATTCTCGGCATCTTAGTTCCTATAAAACTAAACAAAAACATAAAATTCAAGATCCACAATTGGGTAATATATTTTATGAAGGCTCAAAATATAGTTTTGGTTATTCTGCTTGGAATGGGATGTTTTTTGAGTTATTAGAAAATATACAAACATTTCGAAAAATTGATGTATTAACAACTCCAATAACTGAAAATCTTTTTGTTCAAGATGGGGAAAATATTAATGAAGGAAAATTATTAACAACATTTCAAGTTCAACAAGTTAGTGTTTCAGATATTACTCAAGGATTGCCACGGGTTGAGAAATTTTTGGAAGGGCGTCGATTAATTCGGCGATTATTGACAAGAAAATGGATTTCTTTATTAACTGAATATACATATGAAAACTCGAAAACATATTATTGTGGAAAAACAGATAGAAATCTATATAATAGAGAACAATTTACGTCGCTTCAATCACAACTTGTTTTAAAGTTGAATTTAGCAAGTCAAGTATTAAGTGAAATTCAAGAAATAGTTTTAAAAGAAGTTCAATTAGTATATCACAGTCAGGGAGTTCAAATTGCAGATAAGCATCTTGAAATTCTCCTACGTAATCTTACAACGCGTATTCAAGTTGTATCATCTGGAAAAACAAATTTTTTACCAGGGGAACTTCTTTATTTACAGCAATTGAAAGCCCTTTTACATATATCTAAATATGCACATAATTCATCATTAGAGACGTTAGAGATTATGCCAATATTTATTGGGTTATCAGCTTGTGGGCGTGGGAGTACAAGTTTTATTGCAGCAGCGAGTTTTCAAAATACTCGTAAAGTTCTTTCCGCAGCAGTTATAAACCATTCAACTGATTGGCTTCGTGGTTTAAAGTCACATATTGTTTTAGGGTCACGAATTCCAGCTGGAACTGGAACTGCATTTACATTAAAGCTTCCAATGTCTTTTACATTGGTTGAAACTCAATGGCATCTTGCTCAGTTAAATTTAAAACATTTAGAAGTAGGTTTACTACATGAACGTTATAAGACATAAAATTATTTGTTGATGGTTATAATTAAAAGAACTTACTTCCTGATGGGTTGTTAAAAATTTTAGTAGTAAAAAACTTATGTCAAAAATTCAAGTTTTACTGCGGGATACTTTAAATCAAGGTTCTTCAACTCAAACTCGAACTCAAAGATCCGCTTATGGAAAGGTAAAAAACCCTCCTTCCTTAGTTAAACAATTACGTACGCAAAAAATTTCAAAGGATAAACGTCTTGAAAAAGCAGACATTAATAATTCGCAAGTACTTGATTTGGTTCAGACAGGGCTGTCATTACAAAAAGCAAAAGATATAATCTCTGGGGTTCTTGAAAAGAGAGGGAGTATTCTTTTTGTTGGAACTCATCACCCAATGGATCAATTTCTTATTAATATGTCAAACTCTTATCCGATTCATTATGTTTATACAAAATGGGTTGTTGGAATGCTAACAAATTGGAAGATGCTCTCAAAAGCAATTCGTCGATTTCATACATTAGAATTTTTATCAAAAGATGGATACTCTGAAGCAATTTCATCGCAGGATGCTATGAAATTAAAAAAGCAAAAAATCCGTCTTGAAAAATATCTTGGAGGAATAAAATATTTAACAGGTTTACCTCAATTAGTTATTTTATTTACTCCATCGGAGATTGATAACGTTGTTTTAGAGTGTAAAAAATTTGGTATTCCAGTAATTGGTGTTTTTGATACGTATTGTGATAACAAAGAGTTAACAGTGTATGTCCCTTATACATGTGAGATCAAATCTGAACCAATGACTTCATGGGTTATAAATGAATTATTTGAAAGCTTTAAATCATATATGGACTCAGCAGATGAAACATCAAGTTTTACGGGAAAGCGTTTACCAGGGGATTTGCAAGCGGATAAATTAAAACGGGCACCTCGTAAAAAGAATCCAAAACGTAAACTTATATAAAATATATTATTATTAAGTTTTTTTATGTTTTTTTCAGTAATTTATAAAAGTTTTATTATATTACAATAAATAATGAATAACATTGCAAATATTGCTGCAGTGGAAGTTGGGCAGCATTGGTACTGGACACTTGGTTCCTATACTGTACACGGTCAAGTATTATTAAGTACATGGATTGTCTTTAGTATTATTTTTGCTGGGGTTTCAGCTGCAGGTTCAGTGTTACGTATTTCAAAGCCAGGTAATGGTCAAATTATATTAGAATCACTAGTTTCGTTTGTTCGTGATTTAGCAAAAACTCAAGTTGGTGAGGAACAATTTTTAAAATGGGTTCCGTTTGTTGGGACTCTTTTTTTATTTATTTTCGTTTCGAATTGGTCAGGAGCCTTATTACCATTAAAGCTTTTGATATTACCTTCTGGTGAATTAGCTTCGCCTACAAATGATATTAATACAACTGTTGCATTGGCGTTATTAACATCGCTTTCATATTTTTATGCTGGTCTTTCAACAAAAGGTTTAGGATATTTTTCACGTTACTTACAACCGACACCTGTTCTTTTACCGATTAATATTTTAGAAGATTTTACAAAGCCTTTATCTTTAAGTTTTCGTTTATTTGGTAATATTCTTGCAGATGAACTAGTAGTAGCGGTTCTTGTTTCTTTAGTTCCTTTAGTTGTTCCAGTTCCAATGATGTTTTTGGGTCTATTTACAAGTGGAATTCAGGCCCTTATTTTTGCAACTCTGGCAGGTGCATATATTGGTGAGGCTCTTGAGGATCATCATTAAATTTTTAATTTATACGGGAACTGTTAGATATAAATGTAATTTATGGGAATAAATTGTTATGAATCCAATTATTTCTGCTGCATCTGTTATCGCTGCTGGTCTTTCTGTTGGTTTAGCTTCTATTGGTCCCGGTATTGGACAAGGAACGGCAGCAGGTC
>Ga0099800_1020_pt1 | contig 52984 bp, 45 predicted proteins | sample Uncmet6_SortRC_1_FD_89868 | JGI IMG/M metagenome (GOLD analysis project Ga0099800, IMG submission 89868) | Marine eukaryotic communities from CALCOFI LINE 67, Pacific Ocean - CN11_C50_N6_SortRC_1 | ecosystem: Environmental > Aquatic > Marine > Oceanic | place: Pacific Ocean: Monterey Bay... | reverse complement strand
GATTTCTATCTTTTTGAAGCCCTTCGGGGCTTTTTCACAGTCAGGAATTTAGTTATATCAAAAAATGTTCAGCATTATTTATGCAGACGTTTCCCAAACTAATTATTTAAAAATTCAAAACAGTATGGTTAAGCTGGGTTGAATTTTACAATAATACTTTAATCATGAAAAAACAACCACTTGTATTAAGCTTAAGTTTCATCCTTTTAAGTTTATCTTTGAGTGCGTGTCACGATAACAATGACACATCTGCTACATCTACGCCTGTGGTAGAAGCAAAAAAGCCAAACGTTTTATTCATTATGGCAGATGATCTGGGTTATTCAGATATAGGGGCTTTTGGTGGAGAAATTCACACTCCGAATCTGGATGCTTTAGCCAATGAAGGCCGTTTATTGAGTGATTATCACACTGCTCCAACTTGCTCTCCAACTCGATCACAGCTGATTTCAGGCACAGATCATCATTTGGCAGGTATTGGAGCGATGGCTGAACTTACACCCAGCCATCTTAAAGGGCAGCCAGGTTATGAAGGTTACTTAAATGAACGTTCGCTATCGATTGCCGAAGTACTACGAGACAATGGTTATCGAACATATATCAGTGGAAAGTGGCATTTGGGGTTAACGCCTGAAACCAATGCACAAGCGCGCGGTTTTGATCATTCATTTACCTTGTTACAAGGTTTTGACTTGCACTTTAAGCGTACCCCAACAGGCTATAATCGCAATGCAACCTACACCGAAGATGGTCAAGTCATACCATTGTCTTCTTTGCCAGATAATTTCTTTTCAACCAACTATTACACTGACAAACTCATTGAATACTTAGACTCAGGCAAGAACACTGGTAAGCCATTTTTTGCCTATGCAGCATATACAGCCCCACACTGGCCAATCCAAGCGCCAGAAGAATACCGTAATAAATATAAAGGAATCTATGATGTAGGTTATGACGCCATTCGCAATGCACGTATCGCAAAACAAAAACAGTTAGGCATCATTCCAGCCAATTTTGTTCCCGCCGAACCTATTGCAACAGCAAATGCGCCTGCACAGTCTGGCCGATGGAATGAACTCAGCCCAGAACGTAAGGCGCTTGAAGCGCGTAATATGGAAATCTATGCAGGTATGGTCGAAAATCTGGATGCCAACATTGGACGCCTGATTCAATATTTAAAAGCCAATGGTTTATATGACAATACCTTGATTTTCTTTGTGTCTGATAATGGTGCAGAAGGTTCAACAGGTAGCGCAAATGCAGGCGCTCAGGTGGATAATTCATTGACTGGTTTGGGTACAGATAATTCTTATACCTTTATTGGTCCTCGCTGGGCTGAAGTCAGTGCTGCACCCTTTCATCTTTGGAAAAATACCGCAGGTGAAGGTGCTACCACCGCTCCAGCCATCGTAAAACTGCCGCACCAAAATAAGATACAACCGATTCATAACAGCTTTGCATCGGTCTTGGATGTATTCCCGACCGTTCTGGATTATGCCAATATCAATATTCCACAAGGTCAATATAAAGGTCGTAATATCAATACGCCAAGCGGACGTTCGTGGAAAGCGGTTCTGGAAAATAAAGCAACAACGATTCGCCCTGACGGATTCAGCTTTGCAGATGAACTACATGGTAATAAATATGCGAAACAAGGAGACTGGAAAATCGCATTACAAGGCAAAGCCAATCTTGGTACTGGAACATGGGAGCTATATAACCTGAAACAGGATCGTGGTGAGAATCAAAATCTGGCAAATACCTATCCAGATAAAGTTCAGGAATTGATTAAAGTCTATCAACAATACACGCAACAAAATGGTGTAAAGGAATATCTTGTTCAATGAAAGCGGTATTCCTTTCAATTTTAGGCTACAGCTTGTTACTGGCTGGCTGTAGCCAAACATCACAACCTGCATTCCCTAATAAAAAAGAGGATCCTACACCAGCCTTATTAGCACTTGGCTCACTTTCAACCTGCAAAAATTATTCAGGATTGCCAAATCAATGGCGAAAGAATAATCATGCAGGTATGGTTTGGGTCGACTCGGGTACAGTCAATCTGGGTTCGAATCTGGCTTATCCCGATGAAATTAATTTTGGAGAAAAAAAGCGGCAGGTAGCTGGCTTCTGGATCGATCAGACTGAAGTCACAGTGGCACAGTTTGCAAGCTTTGTTCAAGCAACAGGCTATATCACTGATGCTGAACGACAAAAACAGGCTGCGGTATTTTTACCCGATGCTAATCATCCACAACAATGGTGGCAGCTTAAATCTGGCTACACTTGGCAAAGCCCAAATGGACCACAAGCAGAAAAAGCATTACCCAACGAGCCTGTCCGTTTTGTCACGAAAAATGATGCCGAACATTACGCTGTCTGGCTAGGTCGGGATTTACCTTCTGAAATAGAGTGGGAATATGCCGCCAAAGCAGGACAAACTCAAGATACCCCCTTGCACCAAGCCCCCATGGATCATCATCAACATCCCCAAGCCAATTATTGGCAGGGTGAGTTCCCATTTCACAATACAAAGCAAGATCAATTTGAGGGTGTCGCACCCGTTGGGTGTTTTGCGGCAAATAATTTTCAACTCTATGACACGATCGGCAATGTCTGGGAATGGACATCTTCGGTTTATCAGGGTGCGCATGATGAACACATGGGAGATTATCAACATCTGCGCCAAACCAATATACCCAGCCAGAACTTCGTGATTAAAGGCGGCTCATATTTATGTGCAGATAACTATTGCGCACGTTTTCGTAACAGTAGTCGCCATCCGCAAGAGTTTGATTTAGCCACCAGTCATGTCGGATTTCGTACCATCATGAGAGCATAATACAAAACCTCAGTATCTTAATTTACGAGTAGACACCAGATTTAACGCTTTCTTGCAATTTTGGTAGTTAATGCCAACCCTGAAAGTAAGTTGGCATAGATAATGTTTACATCTGTATATTAATGCCATTTAAAGTGAGTTTTTTTGCATGTCCAGTCCAATTGAAGGTTTGCAGTTCCCAGTCAATCCTGCAACTCAGAAGCCAAGTACTTCACAAACAGGCAAAGCAATTGTCTCGGAAGCATTGTCTTTAGTGGATCATAAAATTTCTCAACAGGCTGCAAAAGAAAAAGACTGGCGTAAAAATTATCCGACCTATTTTAAGGCTTTGGTCGAACTGGGTATCGAAAAAACAGTCAACCCGATTACCATTGCAAAACAAGGCTTGCATAAAGCACATCATAGTTTTGAATTTTATCGAAATGGTGAGCAATACTTACTCAAAGATGTACCACGGATACCTGATATTGCAGAATTTAATACAGTGATCATTAAAGGTGAAAGTCAGGAAAAACCTGAATGGTATGTGCCTTATCATGGTCAAAAACTACAAGGACAAGCACTGCTTGATCAAATTTCAAATTGGGAACAGCGTGGAATCATTGAACCGAGTCATGCCACAGCATTAAGAGAAGTTCATGCACATCCTGAATGGTTCGATTTGTCTGATCGTACTATGGTACTTTTTGGGGCGGCATCTGAAGCGGGCCCACTAACATGGCTTGCCAAATGGAAAGCGAATATTGTCGCGGTTGATTTACCCAATGCCAAAGTTTGGGAAAAAATATTAACCACCATCCAAAAAGGCAATGCCACTCTCATTGCACCAAGTCTGAACCCTATCCATGATACAACCCCGTCTTATGACCTTAAGGACAAACTGGGTGCAAACCTACTGACGCAATTACCTGAAATTGCTGAATGGCTAATCAAATTTGAACAAAGTCTGGATTTAGCAGCCATTGCCTATCTGGATGGTGAAAAACATGTCCGTGTTTCGATAGCAATGGATACGATTATGAGCTTAGTGAGTGAACGCAAAGCCAACACCAGTCTGATGTTTATGTGCACACCGACTGATGTCTATGCGGTACCTAAAGAGGTTGTTGCGGCAGCACAGCAAAAATCTCTGGATCGCTCTAGCCTGCAAAAGTTACTGACCAAAGGGATTTCGACACTTTCACTCAAACATTTCTTTAAAACCAACGATTCAAGTCTGATCGCTTCTGATAATGGGAAAAAATATGGAATTGCAGATTGTTTAGTGCTTGAACAAGGACCAAACTATGCCTTGGCAAAGCGGATCCAGCAATGGCGAGCAACATTGGCGCGTCATCAAGGACAACGCGTGAGCATCAATATTGCACCCTCTACTACCACCCATTCAGTTACCAAGAATCCGTTGTTAAAAGCAGCATTTAATGGCGCTGATTTGTTTGATGTCGAAGCCTTTAGTCCAGAAACCACCAACGCAATTATGGCTGCACTTTGGGTTCATGACTTAAGAAATGATCAGGCTTTTGCCAACCCAGAAATGCCACTTGAACACCCTCTAGAGTTGATGATGGAAGGTGCTAATCATGGTGGATTGTGGCGCGTGGCTTATCTGGCAAGAACCGCTCTACCTTTTGCTGCAATTTATGGTTTTGTCAGTGATAAAATCCCTTTGAAAAAAAGATAAACAACACTGTTTTAAATGCCAATATTTATCGGATCAGACTTGATAAATTAGGCTTTAAGCATGGCAAATATGATTATTCCTAAGCGTACGTTTAATCAGTTGCCATGTTTAAAGTTGATTTTATTTATACGGTTTTAGTCTGATGAATCATGTCCAAAAAGTAGTCGTTATTTTGACGACAATTATGATCGGGATCTCCCCCACCTATGCTGCAAAAAATTGTGAAATTAAAAAACAAGAACTCAGCAATCAACTTCGTTATGCTGAAAAATATGCGAGTAGCTATCGGGTTGCAGGCTTAAAACGAGCCATTCAAAATATTGATCGTTATTGCCAAGACGACACTCCTACTCAAATTAAAATGCAGCTACAAACTGAGCATAAAATTGAAAAACTAAAGGCCGAACTTTATAAAGCCCAACAAAATCAGGATACCCAGAAAGCATTAAAGAAACAACAAGAGTTAAATCAAGCGCTGTTTGAACTTGAGCAAATACAAACCACCAGTTAATACGGTGATTTGACTGCTTGATTTGAATAAATGCGAGCTTAATATCTCGTCAATGAAAACATCAGTGTAGGTACTAAGTTAGCAGATGTTGACTCTGAAGCAGATATCTTTGCATTTCTTCGGGTGGTACCATCCCTCCTCCTGTTGCCCAAATGATATGCGTGGCATTGGCTAATTGAGATGGCGTAAACTGATGTAATTGCTGATAAGATGTTTGGGCAGTTGTGTGATAGCCCCCCATGAATCCTGCCGCAGCAGAGGGTTCAAGTTGAATCTGTTCTGATTGATTAAGTTGCCCAATCAACGCATATAAACTTTGATCAGAAAGAGTGTAATAACCATCTATCAGTCCTTGCATGGCACGGCCAACAAAACCAGAAGCGCGTCCAACGGCAAGACCATCTGCGGCGGTCTGATTATCCAGCCCAATATCATTGACACTAATTCGATCATGCAACCCCGTGTAAACACCAAGTAGCATGCATGGCGAATGGGTGGGTTCTGCAAAGATACAATGTACGTGCTCACCAAAAGCCTGTTTAAGCCCAAAGCTGACTCCCCCAGGCCCGCCACCCACGCCACAAGGCAAATACACAAATAATGGATGCGCGGCATCGACCACTTGATGACGCTCAAATAATTGCTGTTTGAGTCTTAACCCTGCTACAGCATAACCCAGAAATAAAGTTTTGGAATTTTCATCATCGATAAAAAAGCAGTTTGGATCAGCCTCAGCAGCTTTACGCCCCTGTTCAACGGCGACACCATAATCACTGGCATATTCAACGACATTAACCCCTAAAGAGCGCAGTTTATCTTTTTTCCATTGTCTTGCATCAGCAGACATATGCACCGAAACCCGAAAACCCAGTTTGGCACTCATGATCCCAATTGAAAGTCCCAGATTTCCTGTCGAGCCAACAGCGATCTGATAATTGTGAAAAAAGGTTCTAAACTCATCCGAATCAAATTTTCGATAATCATCTTCTAAAGAGATTAGCCCAGCAGCCGAAGCTAACTTTTCAGCATGGGTAAGCACTTCATAAATACCTCCACGCGCTTTAATCGAACCAGATATAGGTAAATGACTATCTTGTTTCAGCCACCATTGTCCCTGTAATGGAATTTTCCATTGTTCCGAAAGCAGCTGTTGCATCTGTGCAATGCGCACCAAATCGGATTCAATGATACCTTGCTGGTTTTGAGTTTCAGGAAAAACTTGAGCAATAAATGGAGCAAAACGTTTTAAGCGAGCTTCTGCATCCTCAATATCGGCTCGGGTTAGACCCACATGCTGTAGCGCTTGTTTTAATGGCATCTTTTCAGGTGGAAACCAAAATACAGATTGGTATTGCTGTAATGTTTGAATCAATGGGTCTTGTTGTAATTGATCTAAATTTAAAGCAGTCATTTTGATGGGTTTCAACATGGGTTTTTATCACAAGGTAGCAAACATTCGCTAAAAAGAAAGCGATCTTCACATAAAAATTTTAGAGAATAAAAAAGGTCACTGATGTGACCTTTTCAACTCTAAAAATTCAATTGTACAAGCTCGGGATTTATCCAACAAATTGAAGGAACAACCAGTACAGACCACCCGATAAACAAATAGTTGCAGGTAAGGTAAAGACCCAAGCCGATAAAATGGTTTTCACCGTATTAAAGTTTAAGCCAGATTTATTGGCAACCATTGTCCCTGCCACTGCACTGTTCAGTACATGCGTAGTGGAGACAGGCATACCAAGACCATCCGCTGCTGCAATGGTACTCATCGCCACCAACTCAGCAGACATACCTTGACCATAAGTCATATGGTGTTTACCAATACGCTCACCAACAGTCACCACAATTCGTTTCCAACCCACCATGGTTCCCAGACCCAGTGCCAATGCCACAGCAACTTTGACCCAAGTTGGAATATATTGTAGGAAAGAGTCCAGACTATCGCGGTACTGTTTCACTACTTTTTGCTGATCGGCTGTCATTGCAGGAAGTGCTTCAGCTTTATCCAGACGCTTAAATGTAGTAGTACTTAAGTACATGTCATTACGGATATTACCAATCGCATCTTCAGGAATATCTTTCAAACTTCCATAACTACCGACACGTTGACCCAAATGATCGGTCAAACTGGCTAATGCAGGAACCACATCAGGAGTTTGCTGTTTGGTTTGAATATACTTGGTCAAAATGACACGTGCTTTTTCATCTTGCATGTCTGTATGCTGAGTATAAAGAACAGAAGAAGTCTGACCAGATAATTGTTCAAAGGTTTGCAATTGCTGTGCATCTAGACTCTTATTTAATGAATAAGCCATCGGCACCAAGCCAATCAACACCAGCATGATTAAGCCCATTCCTTTTTGACCATCATTAGAACCGTGCGCAAAGCTTACGCCTGTACAGGTAAAAATCAAAATGGCACGAATAATAGGTGGCGGTGGCTTATTGCCTTCAGGTGGCTGAAACAGTTCAAGTTGGCGTTTAAATACTTTTTTTACCAATAGGAATAAAATAGCAGCAAAAGCAAAACCGATTAGTGGTGAAAATAGTAAAGCTTTACCCACTTTAATCACCTGATCCATATCGATGCCACTGGTACTGCCCGTTGCAGCATTAATCAGATGGTTCATAATGCCCACACCCAAAATCGAACCGATCAGGGTATGTGAACTTGATGCAGGAATTCCTAAAAACCAGGTTCCCAAATTCCAGATAATCGCAGCAATCAGCAAAGCGAAAACCATGGCAAAGCCAGCACCACTGCTGACATTCATAATTAATTCAACAGGTAATAATGCAATAATACCGTAGGCCACTGCCCCGCTTGCGACCATAACACCCAGAAAATTACAAAAACCTGCCCACATTACGGCGACAGGTGCAGGCAATGCATTGGTGTAAATGACCGTTGCCACAGCATTGGCTGTGTCATGAAAACCGTTTACAAACTCAAATCCCAAAGCAATAAAAAGTGCTGTTGCCAGCAAGATCACGGAATATAAACTGAGTGCAGGCACATGTGCCAAATCAGCATTTACCTGTACAGCGATGTAAATCAGGGTTGCAATAATAACCGTAAAAAACACCGGCATAAAAAACTTCGGTGTGGGTACATGTACATTCGTCGATTGAACATGTCCAGCTTCGACATGATTTGAATCCGAAACGGGAGGAAGATTTGAATTCATGTAGACGGTTCAAGAGGATCGTTAAAATCCCCATATTCTTAAATTAAATTATGACAATTATATGACAAATAGGGGTCTAATGAAGTCATTTTTTAAACACTTGACCTCATAAAAGGCATTTTTTAGTTTAATTTTATGCCAGTACAATCAATAAAAACAAATAAATACAAAAACTTAAAACACAAAAACCATCATGACATTCAATTGTTGTATTTTGAAGTAAATATGATGAAATTATGACAGCTGGTCACATTTCCGATGTCACATTTCATGTAAAGCTATTTTGAAACAGGAATATTGCATTTTGATGAAATCGTCACCATCTCAATCCTGAATGGTATGAATCTGTGTTTGACCGTCTCGGCGATCAATCAAAGCCACTTATTGTGAGGGATTCTGTTACAATAACGCGCCTTTTAAATCTATCTGGGGTTCTTATGTCCACGCTTGCCACCCTGAAATCACTTCTTGCCCAACGTATCCTGATTATTGATGGTGCGATGGGAACGATGATTCAACGCCATAAACTCGAAGAAGAAGATTATCGTGGTGAACGTTTTGCAGACTGGGCATCTGACCTTAAAGGCAATAACGATTTACTGGTACTCACTCAGCCGAAAATTATTCAGGGCATACATGAAGCCTATCTGGATGCAGGCGCGGACATTATTGAAACCAATAGCTTTAATGGCACTCGTGTTTCCATGTCGGATTATCACATGGAAGATCTTGTTCCAGAGATTAACCGTGAAGCAGCACGATTAGCGCGAGCGGCCTGTGACAAATACTCCACCCCAGAAAAACCGCGTTTTGTGGCGGGTGTACTTGGACCAACATCTCGTACCTGTTCAATTTCGCCGAATGTCAACGATCCTGCATTTCGTAACATCACTTTTGATGAACTGAAAGAAAATTATATTGAAGCGACGCATGCACTCATCGAAGGTGGTGCAGATATTCTTTTGATCGAAACGGTGTTCGATACCTTAAACTGTAAAGCTGCGATTTTTGCGGTCAAAGAAGTGTTTAAGCAAATTGGTCGTGAATTACCCTTGATGATTTCAGGCACGATTACCGATGCATCAGGTCGTACTTTGACAGGTCAGACTGCCGAAGCATTTTGGAACTCGGTGCGTCATGGTGACCTACTCTCAATTGGTTTTAACTGTGCCTTGGGTGCAGATGCAATGCGTCCGCACGTCAAAACCATTAGTGATGTGGCAGATACCTTTGTTTCAGCCCATCCCAATGCGGGCTTACCCAATGCCTTTGGTGAATATGATGAAACGCCAGAGCAGACCGCCGCATTTTTAAAAGAATTTGCCGAAAGTGGTCTGATCAATATTACAGGTGGTTGTTGTGGTACTACACCCGACCATATCCGTGCCACTTACAATGCAGTTAAAGATATTCAACCACGTCAAATTCCTGAAACGCAACCTGCTTGTCGTTTAAGTGGTTTAGAACCGTTTAACATTTATGATGATTCATTGTTCGTGAATGTCGGTGAACGAACTAATGTCACAGGTTCCAAAAAATTCTTGCGTTTAATCCGTGAGGAAAATTTTGCAGAAGCGTTAGAAGTTGCTCAGCAACAGGTTGAAGCAGGTGCGCAAATCATCGACATCAACATGGATGAAGGCATGCTGGATTCACAAAATGCGATGGTGCATTTTTTGAATCTAGTTGCATCTGAACCCGATATTTCACGTGTCCCGATCATGATTGACTCATCTAAATGGGAGATCATTGAAGCGGGCTTAAAATGCGTACAGGGCAAACCTGTGGTCAACTCGATTTCCTTAAAAGAAGGTTATGACGAGTTTGTCGAAAAAGCACATTTATGCCGCCAGTATGGTGCTGCGATTATCGTGATGGCTTTTGATGAAGCAGGTCAGGCCGATACAGCAGCGCGTAAGCGTGAAATCTGTAAACGCTCTTATGATGTTTTGGTCAATGACGTTGGCTTCCCTGCTGAAGACATTATTTTTGATCCGAACGTGTTTGCCGTGGCAACAGGGATCGAAGAACACAACAACTATGGCGTCGACTTTATTGAAGCGACAGGCTGGATTAAACAAAACTTGCCACATGCCATGATTTCTGGCGGTGTATCCAACGTATCCTTCTCATTCCGCGGTAATGAGCCTGTGCGTGAAGCGATTCATTCAGTATTCCTATACCATGCCATCAAACAAGGCATGACCATGGGCATTGTGAATGCAGGTCAAATGGCGATTTACGATGATATTCCAAAAGAACTCAAAGATGCGGTTGAAGATGTTGTTCTGAATCAAAACCAAGGTGCAAGCGGTCAGGAAGCTACTGAAAAACTGCTTGAAGTGGCTGAAAAATTCCGTGGACATAGTGGCGCACAACGTGAAGCTGAAAATCTAGAATGGCGTAATGAATCCGTAGAAAAACGTCTGGAATATGCGCTGGTCAAAGGCATCACTACTTATATTGATGAAGATACCGAAGAAGCACGTTTAAAAGCCAAACGTCCTCTTGATGTGATTGAAGGCGCATTGATGGATGGCATGAATGTGGTCGGTGACTTGTTCGGTTCAGGCAAAATGTTCCTGCCGCAAGTGGTGAAATCTGCCCGTGTGATGAAACAAGCAGTCGCGTGGTTAAACCCATACATCGAAGCAGAAAAAACAGGAAGCCAATCTAAAGGTAAAGTATTGATGGCGACCGTGAAAGGCGATGTGCATGATATTGGTAAAAATATCGTGGGCGTGGTTTTAGGCTGTAATGGCTACGATATTGTCGATTTAGGCGTGATGGTGCCTGCGGAAAAAATCCTGCAAACTGCGATTGATGAGAAGTGTGACATTATTGGGTTGTCTGGTTTAATTACGCCAAGTCTGGATGAAATGGTCTTTGTCGCCAAAGAAATGCAGCGTAAAGGTTTTACCATTCCATTATTGATTGGCGGTGCAACCACATCCAAAGCCCATACCGCAGTGAAGATTGATCCTCAATATTCAAATGATGCCGTGATTTATGTGGCTGATGCATCACGTGCCGTCGGTGTTGCGACCACCCTACTTTCCAAAGAAATGCGCGGCAATTTTATTGATGAGCATCGTGCTGAATATGCCAAAATTCGTGAACGTTTAGCCAATAAGCAACCGAAAGCCGCAAAACTTTCTTATGCCGAATCGGTTGAGAATGGCTTTAAAATTGATGACAACTATACACCGCCTAAGCCAAATATTTTAGGTACGCAAGTCATTAAAAATTATCCACTTGAAACTTTAGTTCCTTATTTTGACTGGACACCGTTCTTTATCTCTTGGAGCTTGGCGGGTAAATTCCCGAAAATTCTAACAGATGAAGTGGTCGGCGAAGCCGCAACGGATTTGTATAACCAAGCGCAAGCGATGCTGAAAGACATTATCGAGAATCATCGTTTTGATGCTCGTGCGGTGTTTGGTTTATACCCTGCACAACGTACAGCTGCGGATACGGTGAGTGTGTTTGATGAAGCAGGTCAAAAGGTTACACATACTTTCGAGCATGTCCGTCAGCAATCAGACAAAGTCACAGGCAAGCCGAATTTATCTTTAGCCGACTATATTAAGCCGACAATCAATCAGCAAGATTATTTAGGCGGCTTTACCGTGTCGATCTTTGGTGCTGAAGAACTCGCCAATGAATATAAAGCCAAAGGTGATGATTACTCAGCCATCCTAGTACAGTCATTGGCGGATCGTTTTGCCGAAGCCTTTGCCGAGCATTTGCATGAGCGGATTCGTAAAGAGTTTTGGGGCTATAAAGCCGATGAAACTTTGGACAATGAAGCACTAATCAAAGAAAAGTATGTCGGCATTCGTCCTGCGCCTGGCTACCCTGCTTGCCCAGAACATTCTGAAAAAGCGGTATTATTTGACTGGTTAGGTTCGGAAGCGAAGATTGGTACTAAGTTGACTGAACATTTTGCGATGATGCCACCATCTTCGGTAAGTGGTTTTTATTATTCGCATCCTCAAAGTGAATACTTTAATGTGGGCAAGATTGCTCAGGATCAGCTTGAAGATTATGCGAAGCGTAAGGGTTGGTCTCTAGATGTGGCGAAGCGTTGGTTAGCGCCGAATTTGGATGATTCGATTGGTTAAGCATATAGGAATTTAAAATTCATTCTCGATTATTCAGGAATGAATTTATGCAGATCAATATTAGGAATAAATTTATAATGTTTATCATTTGCAGTCAGTAAAGGTTCACCAAATTGTATTGCTGTTGCAGCGATTAAAGCATCTGCCATTTGCATTGAATGGCTCAGTGCATATTCCTGAACATAGAATGATGCACGGGCAGAAATTTCCTGATCAAGATGAATAATATGCACATTCCAGTAATGCAGGGCTTTCTGAAAACGTAAGCTTTCTTGTTTATTCAGCATTCCCTGCAACAATTCCATATAGGTGATAGCAGAAATTGAAAATGGAATATGACTTTCAACTGCTTCCTTAGCAGATGCTTTTCCTCGCAAATACCAAATCAACACATCGGTATCAATAATCAAAACCGTCTACCCTGACGCATTGCTCTCACAGTTTCATCCACAGTCAGCGCATGTTGATCTTGTTGCCACATGCCAAAAATATCCTCATCCTGCTTTTGCTGCTGAATCGGTATAATTTTTGCGAGTGCTTTGCCTCGATAAGTTACTGTAACTTCTTGCCCATGCTGAACCTGTTGAATGATTTTACCGGATTGAATACGTAATTCTTTAGTTGAAACTTGCATAACTCACCCTCCAAGTATCCACTTAAAAGTGTACACTCAATTAAATTCTATGCAAGTATTTTCCTATATCTCCAACTTCGGCAACCCTTTTACAATCTTCATAGTTTCAAGGCTTACATTGATAACACACAAGAACAATTCCAAAGGATAAGCGGCATTATCCATTGTTTCAATCGCCCAATCATTTGCATCATTGGTGATACCACTGTCTTTATGTGTAGAAACACCCTGCCGTTCCATTACCCACTCAAGGGCAGACTTACCATTAACGATATAGTCATACGCCTCTAACGGAATATCCCGAATGGTGATTTTTGAATTATAAATCACCGCTTGTTTTTCACCCTTTTTGGCAAATTTCATTTTGGTGACATAAAAATCTTCATCTTTAAGTTGGTTATAAGGTGTTTTGCCTGTATCCAAAGTTGCGGGATAAGGTTCAACCGTTTCATAGTTAAGATGCCAATAAGCTAAATCCCGTCCTGCTTGGCTAAAATGCCAAAAATCCTGAGCCTGTTTTACACATGGAATACGGGGTAATTCTTTGGTGAGATTATCGGCAAAACGAGTACGGTAATCTTCGCTATGTAGCAAGCCATAAACATAATAGAAAATATCTTCTTTTGTAATATTTTCATTTGGATAGGCTTTTTGGAAATGGGCTAAACCTGCATCACTAATCCCATCTTTACGCACCAGTTTAGGTTGTTCGCTTTGTGGGTTTTCTTCTGATGGTGTATTAAATAAATCACCTTGATCGTTTTGATTTTGCATTAGTTGTTCTCCTCTGTTTCGTAAAGATAAAGAGGAAAACACTGTGCATCTCCAATGAGGTGATAATCTGGTAGCTTGTCCGTCATTAGAACAGAAAAGCCCTTGTTCCCTGCTAATGATAGACAAATAACAAGGTTTTGTTGTTGATTTTTCTTGGTATTTTTCGTATAATGGTCGATGGTCGATGGTCGATGGTCGATGGTCGATGGTCGATGGTCGATGGTCGATGGTCGATGGTCGATAAAACATCATTTAGGTGGGTTGATTCCTCATAAGTAGATAGTGGGAAACATTGCCCTTTTGAAATAAGTTCATAATCAGGGATTTTCTCAGTTATTAAAGCTGAAAACTCTTTTGTTGAACCTCGACCAGTTACAGAGATTACCTTATTCTTTGTAGAGTTATCACTAAAAATCTTCGATAATCGGCTTGTTCTATGATTCAACCACTTATTTTTACATAGCCAAGATGTATTAAATGGGCGATATTCTGCTTTAATAATATCTTCATCACTGTATATAATCTCTCTATCATTCTTTAAATGTTCTTTTAAACTACTAGACCAACTTATTTTTGTAGGATCGTTATCAAATATAGGTGTGTTATTCTGTTTATTTCTTTCTCTTTGTTTATCATAAAAATTAATAGAATTTTTAGTATTCTGAATTAAAGTATCTTTATTTGAATTATAATTCCAAGCATCTCGGCTGGTTAGCATACCTTGTGAATAATCATTAAACAATGTACTTTCTTCTAACTTCTTATTACCTAATGAAATAAATTTAGCTCCATCAAACTCTTTATTTCTTTGATTTATCCAATAATAGAGTTCATCAGGAATAATTTTTTGCCAAGCATCTTTTTGGCTAATTCCTGTAATACTTTTTAACTCTACAATTTTTTCTAGCTTTTGCTCACGAGTTAAATAATCTCCTATATCATGGAAATAAATTTCCCCTTGTTTTTCAATTTGAGAGTTTTTTACTAAAATAGAAACTGCAATCGGTGTACGTGTACCTTGACCAAACACATTATCCTTTTCTTTACGTCTTTGTTCACCTGAAGTTCTAGCATTTCCCCGTAAATGGAATATATATAAACTACTAAATTCCTCTGCTAAACATTTTCGTAATCCATCCATAGAGTTAGCATCAACAAAACTTGCATTACTAACAAAACCAATTACACCATTTCCCCCTATACGGTCACTTGCCCAACGCATTGCACGAATATAAGAATCCATCAAATTTTTTGTCGAGCTTGCTTTAGAATATTTAGCATAAGTTTCAGATATTCTATTATCTAAACTTGGATAAGCAACATTTTGGTTATTGTCATTTTCAGACTTTTGACCTGCTGAATAAGGCGGATTTCCAATAATCACCTGAATATCTAACTCTTTTTGACGTTTCCGTCTTGCACTATTGCCATCCTGAGCTTGAGTCACAATATCATGCTCATACATCTGGAATGTATCAGTTAAACAAACACCCTCAAACGGCGTATAGTCATTAAAAATAATATCGTGGTAGGTTGCTTCAATATTAATTGTCGCAATGTAATAGGCAAGAAGAACTAGCTCATTGGCATGGATTTCATGTTTATATTTATAAGGTAAGCGGTTTGGCGGAATTAAGCCACTTTGTAGCAATCGAGTGATAAATGTCCCTGTGCCTGTAAATGGGTCAATAATATGAACATGATCATCTGCCAAAGTTTGGTTAAATTCAGACTTTAAGACATCATTGACACTATGGATAATAAAATCAACCACTTCTACAGGAGTATAAACAATACCTAAACGCTCGGTCATTTTTGGAAAAGCATTACGGAAAAACTTATCATAAAGCTCTACGATAATTCGTTGCTTACCCTGAGCATTATCTATACCCTCTGCTCTCAGTTTCACACTGGCATAGAAACTATTTAAGGTATCTGCTTCTTTTTCTAAATGATGTTCATGCAGTTTATTTAAAATATCCTGCATTGCCAATGAAATTGGATTATATTGAGCAAAATCATATTCACTAAACAGTGCATCAAACACAGGTTTGGTAATGAGATGCTGTGCCAACATTTCAATAATTTCAGCATCACTCAACGCATCATTCAGGTCATTTCTCAATTTTTTAGCAAAACTTTCAAAGGCTTGTATTTCTTCTTTATTTTCAGGATTGGCTAAAATATGGGTGATACGATCAATATGAGTTTTGGCAATTTTGGCAATATCATTTGCCCATTCTTCCCAATGCTGACGATTACCACATTTCTGCACCACTTTGGCATAAATCGCACGTTCTAACTCATCTATTTCAAAATTTAAGACATTTTGTTTTTCATCAATTAATTCTTTTCGAGTAGGCGATTTGCCTAAATTATCCTGCCCTTTCGCCCCTTTGGTTTTATCGGTCAACGTTTTTTGTCGTTTAGTTGCTTTATCTGAAATGGCAATCACTTCCATTTTAGCAGGCTTTTTATTATTCAATTCTAATTGATTAATCATGGCATCAAAACGGTCATCATGCGCTCGCAATGCCTGTAAAACCTGCCAAACAACTTTATAAGTTTTGTTATCATTTAAGGCTTCATGCGGTTCAACACCTGCTGGAATCACTACAGGCAAAATAATATAACCCCTTTTTTTATTCGGTGCTAAACGCATCACACGCCCAACTGATTGCACGACATCAACTTGCGAATTTCGAGGCGTTAAAAATAATACTGCATCTAAACTCGGAACATCGACACCCTCAGATAAACAACGCACATTGCTTAAAATCTTGCATTGATTTTCTTCGGGCTGTGCTTTTAACCATTGTAATTTTTCTTCTTTAGTTGTTGCATTCATGCCACCATCAATATGTTCAGCAATGCATTGCAAAGAATTTTCGATTAAATCGGCATCTTGTGGATTATGCTGTATTTCATAGGTCTGATATTGTTCAACCACGGCCTGAAACATTGCAGCAATATTTTTGGAACTGACCTTATGTTGTTTACTTTTACCCTTACTCGTATGAGGTTCAATCACCTGACAAAAAGCGACTGCTCTTTGCATCGGGTTTGGGTCATCCTGTAAATCAGTTTCACTATTTTGCTTGGATAATGCTTTCCAACAACCAATAATTTTCGCTGCATCATCGACCTTTAAACTGTTATTTTCATCAGCAAGTAAATCCTGCAAGCGTTTATTAACATGGCTTTCATCAACTGCCAAAACAATCACTTTATAATCAACCAATAATCCACGCTGTACCGCTTCGGAGAAATTAATGACAAATAACTCTTTGCCATAAATGGCTTCATTATTCATGCCATACAGTTTGGCTTTATCACGCTCCGCATTAATCTCCACATCTTCGCTATAAATACGTGGCGTTGCCGTCATATATAAGCGTTTTTTGGCATGGATAAACTCTTCATCATGCACACTGGTAAAGGCAGAATCATCTTCACCATCAAAGGTTGCTCCTGTGGTACGGTGTGCTTCATCACAAATAACGAAATCAAATTCAGGCAATAAATGACTATTTTGTGCTTCACTAATGACATTAATTGAATGGTAGGTTGAGAAAACCACACTCATTTTATGCTCTTTATGGCGTGACTGCATTTCTTCGGCAAGGCGTTTGGCATTAGTGGTGGCTGGATAATCCAACTCATGTACCAATAAATTTACCGCATCTTCATCAGCTTGACGTTTTTTGCCAATATCACTGTCCGAACACACCGCAAAACTACATAATGGTGTACTTGATTCTTGCGTCCATTCGGTTAAAGTTTGCGAAAGTAAGGATAAACTCGGCACTAAAAATAGAACTCGTTTCCCTCGCCCTGCCATTGCTTCGGCAATTTTTAAACTGGTAAACGTCTTGCCCGTCCCACATGCCATAATTAATTTGCCACGAGAAATATTTGGATAATTAAGTTGCTCTGTGACTGCTTGCAATGCTTGTTTTTGATGTGAACGTAAATTCTTCTTGGGTTTCAGTTCTAATTGTTGTTTAGGCTGATATTTTTCCCAATCAATAACACTATGTTCCAAAGCATATAAATCTATTTTCTGAACAGGTAAATGTTGACCTTTTAACGCATCTTTGGCATGTTTTGACCAGTGATTTGTGGTACTCACAATCATTCGATGGGTAAAAGGACGTTTACCTGATGCAGTAAAAAAACTATCTATATCTTTCTTCTGTAAATTATAATCTTCGGAATAAAGCTTACATTGAATCGCATGGTAATCTTCCGTATCTCTGACCTTGGCAACAAGATCAATGCCTGTATCTATACCTAAATCTTCACCATTTCGTTCTAGCCAATATTGACGGAAACCCTGCCATAAAAACACTTCATTATAAAGCTCCTGATATTTTGGTTCATTGGAAAAATAACGTAGCATCAAATCTTCAAAATAATTGCCTTTTTCTCGTTGTGTTTTGGCGTGTCTTCTAAATTTATCTATAAGCTGAAAAAAAGACGACATATCAATCCTTATTGACCTCATAAAAGGTTATTGGTGATTTCCAATTTTGTCTATCATTCTAGCAGCAAAGACTTTATTATCAATGGCTTCACAAAACAAAATTTGTCTTTTAAGCACACTTTTCAAAATGATGATAATTACTAGATAGCCTACCGATTATTCTATACAAACTTCCGCTTATAATTCTCATGATTTTCAATATTAGTAAGCTCATCTTTTTCATCCCAAACTTGTAACTCCCAAGGGAAATAAAAATTTGATTTATTTTTAAAATCGATATGCAAACCACGATATCCACTTTTATCTCGAAAATACCAGTTTTTTAAACCAAATTTTTCCTGCCATCCATCCAGCAATTCAATAATTTCTTTAACTTCTTGCGTATTTAAAATAATTCTTGCGCCAAAAATATCATTTAACCAATTATTGACTGGATATTGGTCACTATGACTTGAGAATCTTGAAATTTTATCATCAATACTTTCTAACGTTTTAACTCGATAATAATACTGTAATAAAAATCCTTTTTTATTTTTAATCAAATAGTCATTAATGCTTTCATGTAAATTTAACCGATATTTTGCAATATGTTGATAAGGTACACGGGAAATCGTTTTAGACAGATTGAACTTTTCAATGCGCCCAGTTTCAAAATAATCCTGAGAAAAATCAGCATGAATTTTGTTAATCGTTTCAATCATTAATTCAACTTTATCCAAAACATCTTTGCTCATATTTTTCTCAATATCTAAACGATTTCAAAATTATCAAGTTACCTCACTTTTTTGGATAGATTAAGTCCATCTACTTCCTAAAACTATCCAACAAGGCATTGGTAATTGACTTGTTATTTTCCACCGCTCTTGTTTTTTTAGCTTTGGCAGATTGATCTATGACTCTTTCAATTTTTACAGCTTTATATTTACCGTTATTTTCAACAACCATGAATTTGACGCGCTCATTGCGTTTAGGCTCGCCACCTTCAAGCGGGAAATCAGAAATATGAAAGAAAATATCCTGCTCTAAACCACCAATAAATCCAAAACCTTTTGATGCATCGTATTGTTTGATTTTTCCCTGATAAATTTCAGATTTCATGATTTAACCTATAATGTTACGCAATCATCAAATTATACATGAATCTGCTGAAACCAAGAAAAATCTAGGAACATAGAATGATTCTAAATGAGTCGTGACATATTTTTCTAATTTTACAGAATTAAATTATCCCCTTTTGCAGAGGATAATTTGAAAAATGACTTCTATTTCACATGGGTTTTAGGTAAAAAGAACGTTGCCAAACCCAGTAATGGCAAATATGAACATAGTTTAAACACCCATTCGATTCCATTAAGATCAGCCAAATGTCCAAGTCCTGCTGCGGCAATCCCACTGACACCAAACATTAAACCAAACATCAGTCCTGAGATCATGCCTACTCGTCCTGGAACAGCTTCTTGAGCATAAACCACCATAGCAGCAAAAGCCGAAGACAACACCAAACCTGCAATTACGGAAAGAATCGTTGTCCAGAATAAATCTGCATACGGCATCATTAAAGCAAATGGCGCCATGCCAACAAAAGACACCCAAATCACCGCTTTACGTCCAATCTTGTCACCAATTGGTCCACCTGCAAATGTTCCCACGGCAACCGCAGCCAAGAAAGCAAATAGATGCAGTTGTGCAGTGGCTAAACTGACATGAAATTTATGAATCAAGTAAAAAGTAAAATAGTTGCTAATACTGGCGATATAAGTAAATTTAGCAAACATCAACACGCAAATCGTGCCAATTGCCAAGGTTAATTGACGACCATGCAATTTACTACTGGCATTAACAATACGTGAAACTGCCTGCGTTTTGGCATGACGAATCGTCCATTGACTAACGCGAGTTAATATCCAGATGGCTAATAATGCAAAAACCACTAAGCAAGCAACTGCATGTTGTCCAAATGGCACAATAATCAATGCCGCCAATAGAGGGCCAATTGCCGTTCCCGTATTCCCACCCACCTGAAAGGTAGATTGTGCTGTACCAAACCGCCCACCCGATGCCATACGTGCAACACGTGAAGCCTCTGGATGAAAGGTCGATGAACCAACCCCAATCAAAGCCGAAGCAATTAATAACACGGTAAAGGTAGGCGAAAATGCGAGTAACAAAATTCCCAGAAACGTCACACACATGCCCATTGGCAATAAATATGGTTTCGGGTGTTTATCGGTATACAGTCCAATCCACGGTTGCAATAAGGATGCAGTCACCTGATAGACCAGTGAAATCAATCCGACCTGCGTAAAACTTAAGGCAAAGTTGGCTTTGAGCATGGGATAAATGGCAGGCAGTACCGCCTGAATCAAATCGTTGAGTAGATGTGCAATCGCGACAGCACCGACCACTTTAACGATCATCACTTGTGGCTGTGCATTTATATTTGTATTTTCCATGATATTTTCTTTCAACGGTATTGAAGACGTCATCCCAAGAAACTCCAATCATTGTTTAACTGAGCTTGCTATTGTAATCTGTCGGTTATACAACTATCTTCCAATAATCATTGTATAAGTGACAATTTCAATCTCATCATGATGCTATCTCATCCGCAATCTGAATTAATGATCGGTCTTTCCTCTGAGCATCGTTATCGAGAAGTGACCTATGCCCATGCACACGTGCAGGCGCAATTACTGTATGCATCTAAAGGAACTATTCAGATTTTAACCCATGATCAAGTCTGGATTATGCCGCCCATGTGTGCATTATGGATTCCTCCGCGGGTTGAACACAGTGTGATTTCTTTAAGTCATGTACAGTTAAACACTGCCTTGGTGGAACAAAATGCCGCTCAAGCAATGGGTCAAACTTGTTTTTTGATTCGGGTCAGTAATTTATTACATGAATTACTCATTCGTTTTAATGAACTAGATCAGCTTAGAAAAAATGATTCCGCTCCCTTTCAAGCGCTTTCCCAAGCTCTACAAATTATTATTTTTGATGAAATCCAGAGAGCTCATTCTTTAGAAGTGCAAATTCCGTGGCCAAATGACAAACGCCTGATCAAGATTTGTGAAAGTTTGTTGCAATCACCCGATCAATTAAAAGATTTAAATACTTGGGCAGATGAAATTGGCACCAGTTCCCGTACACTCATGCGAATGTTCCAAAAAGAAACAGGACTTTCATATCGGGCATGGATTCAACAAATGCACATTGCTTTAGCTTTAAGCAAAATTGCAGATGGCTTATCCATAAGTCAGATTTCAGAATCTTTGGGATATACCAATGCCAGTGCATTTAGCGCGATGTTCAAGCGGCATTTAGGCAAAACACCGCAACACTTTAAAACTGAAAACATATCAAGTTCATTGATTTAATTGTGATGACCTTTTTTTTGTTCAAGTAAATCATCTAAATCCTGATACACATGTAATACCCGATCCTTATGTGTGCGGGCATGATCCAAGCGTTGTTCAGGGTCGACTAAAAGCAAGCTATGACCATCATCGATCAAACGATCAACACCCTCTAAAAACATACGTTTACCGACATCATGGATCAATGAAATCTGAGTTAAATCGATAATAATCGTACTTTGATCAACAGGTTCACGCTGAAAAATACGCAATAACATTTCAGCTTCAGTAAACTTCAAGACTCCGCGTAATACATAAACACTCAGTGATGCATTTTGTCCAGTCCGATAATGACTCTGGACAATGGTTTGCGCTGAAGGTGTCCCTTCCATCAGGTGCAGCCCCATATCACGGCTCAGCCGTTCCATCATATCAATCCCACGGACACTATTACCATGTTCATCCAGTTTGGGTGAAAAGGCTGCAATACTCACCTGACCGGGCAATACACCTAAAATTCCACCTGCCACGCCACTTTTAGCAGGAATACCAACTGTTGTCAGCCAGTCACCTGCGGCATCATACATACCACAGCTCATCATCACACTAAGCACTTGGCGCACCACTGAACGGTTCAATAACCTTTTTCCAGTCTGAGCATCCACTCCACCATTGGCGAGTACGCTGCCTATGCGCACCAAATCTTTTACCGTCACCAAGATTGAACATTGGCGAATATAACCATTCACAATATCCACAGGATCTGTTTCAAGAATTCCAACGGTTCTAAGCATATAACCAATCGAAAGATTACGATAAGCCGTTTTAATTTCTGAACGATATACGGAATCATCAAAACATAATTCACGTCCTGCCAGTTCGCTCATAAACTGGCGTAAAATTTCTGCACTAGATACATTTTCTTTAAGTGGAATCAGAGAGTGCGTAGTGATTGCACCCGAATTAATCATTGGATTTTTAGGGCGGCCATCTTTTCCCAGTGAAATTTCATTAAAAGCCTCTCCAGAGGGTTCAACACCGACTTTTTCTAATACCTCATCAATACCCAGTTGTTGTAATACATAAGCATAAGTAAAAGGTTTAGACATTGACTGGATGGTAAACTCAACGTCATCATCACCGACTGAATAAATCTCACCATCGACGGTCGACATGGCTAAGGCCAAACGATGTGGATTGGCATTCGCCAACTCTGGAATATAATCAGCCAGATGTCCGCTATCATCTCCATCACATTCATCAAGTACATGTTCCAGATAATCTGGTAAAGGAGTTTTCATACAAACAACCTATTCTATTCATTATTTTGCATTTAATTTTGATGGTACAGGGTATTGATAATCTTAAATTTATATCTTTTGTAATGATTTTTAGTTCTATCCTATTTATTCGATTCACTGTGTAATGTAGTGGTAAATCATTCCACTATCTAAATATCATCATAACGCTCAATGTCAGTGATATTTTAAAATGAATCAAATCAACAATGCGTACACCAGATCAGTTTAAGCGTTCCACAAATAAGACCCCATTTAAATGATCTACTTCGTGTTGCACAATGCGAGCAGGAAAACCTTCAAAAGCGGTTTCGATGACTTCACCATACAACGACTGATAACGCACTCGAATAGAATAAGCTCGTTCGACCTCACCTCGTTCATTTGGCACACTTAAACAGCCTTCTTCACCTAAACACGTATTTGGGGATAATTCCAAAATTTCAGGATTCACCATGACCACAGCATCCATTTCAGGTGCATCGGGATAACGTGGGTTCGGACGCGAAGCCACAATAATAATTCGTTTGGAAATATATACCTGTGGTGCTGCAATACCTACACCATGGCGCTCAAGCATGGTCGTCTGCATGGCAGCAGCTAATTGTAATAGCCACTCACTATTAAACTCGGATTGGGCCACAGGTGCAGCCTGAAGTTTCAAGATTGCTTCACCGCGCTGGGCAATAGGTAAAACGGTAGCCATTTAAATAGACCTATGATCATGTCATGTTTATTTTGCGTTTGAAATTTCGTTGTGACAAGTTAAATGATCACCTCAATCAGTCCATGCTTTGTCTGACATGTTTTTTTCAATCCATCTTTAAATCAGTTGAGACTTAAATTCAGCCAATGGATCATTTCAAAATGATGAGCCATTCTTTTGCAAAAATTGTTCAGTTTTTTTGTAGCGCTGCAATGATGAGTTTTGTAGTACAGCATCAATCACTTCTAATACACCTTGCTGTTCGTTACTTGGGGCAAAATATTGTGCAGTTTGTTTGAGTTCTGGTACAGCATTCGCCATAGCAAAACCATATCCCGCCATTTCAATCATTTCTTGATCATTGTAATTATCCCCTATTGCCAAAACCTCCTGATGATCAATGCCCCATTTTTGTTGTAAAAACTGTAAACCGTAGGCTTTATGTCGGTTTGGAATAATTAGATCGATAAAACCAAAACCACTGGAGACCATTTTTGCAGCAGTGTGTTGAATATAAGGTTTTTCAGACAGATCATCCAAAGTTTGTTGGTTATCGTCTTGGGTTGTCGTTAGGGTAACTTTACAAATCTGATCATGCACCTGTAACAGATCGTCAACCTGCTGAAGTTGCTTAAAATAAATGTTAAGTTTTTGCTGAGTTTTTTCACTGACATTGTGCTGAATATAAGCGCAGTCTTTGGCACATAAAATGAGATTTTGGGCATAATCAAGAATTAAATCTTGTAAGATCTGTTGCAAAATCTCTGGACTAAAATGATCGTAATTTAAAGTTTGCGCCCTATCGACCACATAAGCTCCATTTTCAGCCACAAATGCCATGTCATTGGCAATTTCTGGGAAATAAGCTTTTAGGGTATAAAGCGGATTACCACTGGCCGCAACGAAATGAATTCCACGCTGTTGAAGCTGTGAATATTGTTTTAAAAATCGGGCTTTGTCGTATTTCTTCTCTGAATTTAAAAACGTTCCATCCATATCAACTGCAATAAGCTTGACTGGCATTTAAACCTCGTATTTTGATAATCATTAATCTTGCATCAGGTTTCTTTCAATCGGCTTATTTCGAGCACTTTTTTATTTCTCTCTATCGGAGAAAGTAAAAAATCCAAAGCATGATGAAAACTCTATTATGATTATCCTATCAGGAGATCACCGTTTTATGAACTGATAATACATGGGCTGATCAAGTTCTTAGCCTGAGTCAAGCCTGTTTAAATAGAGGATCATGTTTACTTTTAATCTTATCTTCAGCTTTTGTTTTTATGCTCATTTACACAAAAACAAATCGAATTTTAAAATCATGAACACTACGCAGCTTTTCTTGGGATTAATCTTTAGCTGTATTGGCTTAGGCTATTTTATGTATGGCAAAAAGCAAAAAGTGATTGTGCCTTTGGTATGTGGTCTGGTACTGATGATTTTTCCTTACTTTATTGAAAATGTCAGCTTACTCAGTGTGATTGGAATTGTACTCTCGATTATTCCTTATTTTGTACGTTTATAATGTCAAGCCATTGATTCTCAAAAATACACTTCTTCATAAGTGTATTTTTATTTTCGCTATGGTAGAAAAAATAAAGAGAGTCTAAACAATGATAAAAAAAGTCTATTAGGCTGATTTCAATAAGATTGCATTGGTTGTTTATTTATCCCATTCTAGCGAGTTGGGTAGCATTGAACTGCCTTACTTTTAATTTAAATTTCAAGTAATATCAGGCCCATCATTTTACTTTTGAATCATGACAGCATGGATGCTATTCCTCATCTTTCCACTCAGGATAAACGGACTCTTGCACTTTCCTCACTCGGCGGTGCATTAGAGTTTTATGATTTTGTCATCTATGTCTTTTACGCCAAGATCATTTCGGATTTATTTTTTCCAAGTACTCTAAGTCCTTTTTGGGCGATGCTGAATACGTATGGCATTTTTGCAGCAGGTTATTTTTTTCGGCCTTTAGGCGGTGTGGTGATGGCACATTTTGGTGATTTGGTCGGGCGTAAACGACTATTTTCACTGTCGATTTTATTGATGTCACTGCCTACTCTAATGATTGGGCTATTACCCACTTTTGAATCGATTGGTTATTTTGCACCAGTTTTATTATTGCTGATGCGCGTGATACAAGGCATCGCTATTGGTGGAGAAATTCCAGCGGCTTGGACATTTGTTTCAGAACATGTCCCAGAACGGCGCATTGGGCTTGCTAACGGCCTATTAACCGCAGGTTTATCTTTAGGAATTTTACTGGGTTCACTGATGTCTTTGTGGATTTCATTACAGTTTACTGAAACAGTAATACATGACTGGGCATGGCGAATTGCCTTTATCGCAGGCGGAATTTTTGGGTTATTTGCCCTATATTTACGCAGTTACTTAAAAGAAACCCCCGTATTTAAAGCCATGCAAGCCCGTAAACAACTGTCCAAAGACTTACCAATTAAACAAGTCTTAGTAAATCATAAAGCAGCCGTTGTTATTGGCATGTTGTTTACCTGGTTTTTAACGGCTTGTGTCGTCGTGATCATTTTAGCCATGCCTAATTTGCTTACCACCGTTTTTGGCTTTGATCGGGCTAGTTCGTTTCAAATGCAAAGTGCAGCAATTATCATGCAAATGTTGGGCTGTATTTTAGCAGGAACCTTGGCTGATCGTTTTGGCTGTGCAAAAGTGATGATGATGGGTGCAACAGCCCTAGCCGTTGTGGCTGCGTTTTTTTATCACAGTTTGGCGCATGCCAGTCATAGCACTATTTTCATGCTATACATGTTACTGGGATTATGCTCAGGGACTGTGGGCATGGTGTCATGCAGTATGGTGAAAATGTTTCCTGCACCTATTCGTTTTTCAGGGATTTCATTTTCGTATAATGTGTCTTATGCGGTTGTGGGCGGTTTAACCTTGCCACTAATTCAAATTTTAAGCCAGTACAGTGATATTGGAGCAATGTATTATATCGTTGCTTTAGCCATAATGGCGTGTCTCACAGCAGTCGTCTTTAAGAAGAAATTCGAACCATCAAACAGCATTAAGCATGTCATTTAAATCGATGATAAAGCTCGTGACGATCAATCATCACGAGCTTTGATGCGCATTAAAGTGTTTTTAAAAATTCCAGACCACGCTTAAGCTCAAGTTCGTTGATTGAATGTCCTAAACCTTTATAAGTTTCAAGTTCGACATTAAAACCCGCTGCACGTAGCGCCTTAAAAGCATCCTGACTTTCATACACAGGAATGACTTCATCTGCTTCACCATGCATTAGACTCACTTTTGCCGTATTGTTGGCATTGGCTTCAATCGGAGAAGCCAAACGTCCAGAAAAGCCAATGACTGCTGCAATTGGCCAACGACCAGAAGCAACCGCATCCAGTGACATCATGGTTCCTTGTGAAAATCCACAAAAAACCACTTGATTAAGCCGATCAGCAAAACCTTGCTCCTCCAGTATCCGCTGTACTGTTTGATCGAAATATTCTCGTGCTTGCTGAATACGTCCAAAGCGATTTTCTTCGGTAATTCCAGTTAGACTAAACCATTCAAACACTTCATGGCTATGCATAAAAGGAAAAGGCGCATTGGGCGATGCAATACTTAAATCTTCAATCTGACGCTGCCAATATTGTGCAATCGGCAATAGATCACGCCCATTGCTACCGACCCCATGAAACATGATTACTAGTTTATCCGTCATCTGATCTCATCTCCAATATTCAATGTCATCTATCTTAGTTTGCTCTTGTCACCAATGCTTGATACATTCATATCGATCTTGTAATGCCCTTGCTTCATTTCGATGCTTAATTTTTTTATTTTGTATCGCGTTTGGTATTGAATCAAAATATAAAATTCATCTGCACCATCATCTAATCCAGAAACGGCCCAAGTGGTACCTTTAGGAAAATCTTGCAGCCATTTGGCTTTATAAACATCTGAAACAGAATCAAAATCCAGATAATTCTCTGGTGATTGGCAAATTTTTTCAGCCAATTGATCAAAGCATTGCTGCTTATACTGTTCCAGATCAAATATTGTCATATCATTAATTTTGTCTGTTGCTTACGCTTAACCTGCTCCCATTGCCACCAACCAAAGGCAGCCATAATGACAAATGCAGCATATAAGCCCGCCGTCAAATATAAGTCTTTATAAATAAACATGCCCACATAAACAATATCGACAAATACCCACAAAATCCATGTAGCAATGTGCTTACGACTGGTCCAATACGTTGCCAATAGACTAAATGCGGCCAGTTGAGAATCTAACATCGGCACAGCCGCATCGGTAAAGTGTTTTAAGCTGAGACCAAAAATCACCCCGCCCACTGCTGTTATCAGCATTTGTATAATGACGAGCTTAGGACTAATCGGTTCTATCCGAATATCATGATCAACCTGTTTACCTTTGAGCCAGTGATAAAAACCATAAAAGTTCACCACCATAAAGAAAAATTGTAGGATGGTTTCGCCGTATAGCTTAAAAGTAAAAAATAAATAAGCATATAAAACAAAAGCCAGAAAGTTAAACCACCAGCACCACATATTGCGTTTAATGGTGAGACCAACACCAATCACGCTAATTATCACGGCAACAATCTCAAGTGGAGACATGTTCTATACATCAAAAGGGAAAGCGCTATTATGAAATGTTTCTGACTATAGGCAAATGATTTCTATTCGCTAACTGAATTATTTTAAAACCCAGTCCGATAAACGATTGCTCAAATTAATCGCTAAAGTATCGACATATCGACTATAAAGATCGGCAGAAATGATCAATGCAATAAAAAAAAGTAAGATTGCCCAAATTGCAGCCGCGTCATAGCCCCAACCTAGTGCAATAAAAAAGTTAAATACGGGCAGACATACGCAATACATTAAAAGCAAATGCAATAAATAAATTGAAAATGACAATTTACCTAAATACACACAAACGGGATTATCCAGCTTTTGCGATAGCATCGGATTCATCAGGATGCTATACACAATCAAAATCCCTGCGATAAAGTTGCAATACTCGTAAGTTCGCTCGCCCACTAAAACATAAATCCAGTGATACGCCAGACTGGTATTGTGCGCTCCAGCCAAATAAAGTCCGAATAACAATAATAATAGTGCAACTAGTGGTGAACGAATAACACGACCATATAGAAATATCAGCGAACCAATGAGAAAACACAACAATCCCAAATAAAGCTCTTGGCTCTGAAAGAAAATTGAGGTCATCGGAAACAGTAAAATCAGCGGTAAAAATAGTCGCTTATCCAGACTGTAAATATATAACAATCCAAATAACAAAAATGAACCGAGTAACTCCACCTGCATCGTCCAAAGTACCCAGTTGAGACTGGATTCTGCAAATAGAAATGATCCAATCGTCCCTTCATAAATCGCTTGGGAAAAACCGATGTCTTGGGTCGCTAAAACTTTTAGCCAATACTGCACATGAGAGCTGTCAATATCACTAAACTGCAATGCTGTCCATAATAAGATGCATGAACCTAAAGCAGGAATCGCTAAACGCGGATAACGTTTCACCATCATCGATTTGAGCTTTGCTTGCATATTACGACTATTACAAATCACATAAGATAGAATAAAGCCACTTAATACAAAAAAAACATAGACTGCAGCCGTACCTGAATACCAAAAGGCAAAAGGTGAATGGTGAATAAAATGTACCCATACATTACTGGCAATTTCATGTTCATCAAAATGATGTAAATAAGGGTAGAAACTTAAGCTCAGATGTGAAAATACCACAGCCAGACAGGCCAACCCGCGAATACTTTCAACGGCATTAAGTTTGATGGACTTATCCATTATGAGATATCTTCATCTTTCAATTGCACGCTCTTCATTCATTCCTTTTATTCAGACAGGTGTGTCACTCATCTCCTGTCTATAACCTAGACTTACGATCAATCCATGAGTTACAGCAAGTCTTTTTTGTCATTTGAATTACCCGATTTCCCTGTAAATCCAAATATCTAATGTAAATGCCAGCTTGTTTAAAACAAGCTGGCATTTTGCAATGAGCAACAAGTGCGAATCTACTTAATCAATATGCGTGATTCGACCCATTTCGTCATGATGCACGACACTGATTTTTTGCGCACGACCCTGATGAATCTGGGTTTCATCCAGTTCAAAATAGCGTGCATAATCAGTTACATCCTTTTCATGCGTTCGCTTGACACTTTTCGCAGGGACATAATTACTCCACAGTAACAACGCAACAGCACAGGCAATCAATGAAGTGATGCCGTGTTCCAAGCCCAGACTAAGGGCATGGAAAATCTGATGGATGAGATGGCTTTTTTCTAGCTCGACAAGCGCCCAAACCAGAAGAAATGGACGCCACAAGAGTAACCATGCACCCCACATCATCATCGTAGAGGTATTTGATACATAGCGTCTGTGCCATGGCAACTGATGGCGCACGTCGATAATCAAATTGTTAGATTTCATGAAATTTTCTCGAAAACATGCTTAATATCTACATGCGCATGCCACGGTCAGGACTGACCCAGCGCGCGCGTTTTTCATCACCACGAAGCAGGACTTTTGGAAAGGCCACGATTGTAGCAGTAATGGTAATTAACCAAAACACAAACGGGTACCAAATCATCCAGTAGTAGTTTTTACCTAAATTAGGCTCATAACGACTGTCCATCCATTTGCTTAAAGCAAACTGAAGTAAACAGGTCGCACCTAATAATATTCCGCTGCCATAAGGTAAAAATGGCGAGCTGATTCCAGACAACTCTCCAAGCGGTACTACAAAATGTAATAACCAGAGAATTGCCATAATAAGCATCAAATATGACCAGACCAGTGTTAGACATAATTCAAACATCAGCGGCCATAAAAAATTCAGTTTTGGTTTAAAGAATACGTCCAGATTTTTGACTAAAACCTGTGCGCCTCCCATAGCCCAGCGCAAACGCTGTTTCCATAAACCATTTAAGGTTTCAGGCATTAGAATCCACACCAATGCATTGGGTTCAAAACGAATATCCCAACCAGCGCGTTGCAGTTTCCATGTGATATCGATATCTTCAGTCAACATATTCGGTGACCAATAACCGACTTCATGTACCGCACTCTTACGAAAGGCAGTAATCACACCCGAAACCGTGAATAATCGTCCAAAACTACGCTGCGCACGTTTGATCATCCCAACAATAGAGGAAAACTCACCGACCTGAATCCGTCCCAATAAAGTAGAACGAGTTCGGATACGCGGATTACCTGTTACAGCTGCTACAGTTCGATCTTGCAGAAAATGACGAATCATCCATTTGGCTGCATGTGGATCGAGCAAGGCATCACCGTCAATCCCAATCAAAAACTCAGCTTGAGTCAATAAGCTACCTGCTTGCAAAGCCACAGCTTTGCCTTGATTTTGCGCCAAATGAACCACACGTAACTTTTCAAATCGTTCAGCCAGACGGTCAAGCACTTCTGCGGTATTATCCGAGCTCCCATCATTGATCGCAATCACTTCAAAGTTAGGATAATCCAGACTGAGCGCATGGCTAATCGTTTCTTCTGCATTATCCCCTTCATTAAAGCAAGGAATAAGCACCGCCACCATTGGATAAACATCTAATTCCGCTGGTTGCTGATATGGGGGCTCTTTACGCTCTTTCCAATAAAAGATCAGCGCACCCATCATCCACAAATACGACATAAACAGCGGATAATAGAACACAAAGTTCAGTGCTGAATGCCATAAATGCTGTAAGGTTGTTGACATGGTCAATTCCTGCTACGGGACTAACTTTGAAGGTTTAGTCGCAAATACATCATGCAACATTTGGGTATCTGGATGATCTTTAAACGGATCATCTGGATAATATCCAACGTGCATAGCCCCCTGACTGTACAGGGAACGAATCGTATCGACGAGTTCTTGCGATGGCACAGGTTGATTGGTGCGCCAGTTAGTCGCCTGTAACTCAAATACGGTTTTTTTGATTCCGCTTGGATATTGTTTTACACGTTTCACAATATCCTGATAGAACTTGGTCGGATCTTCTGCTTGTTCCATGTAAGGCATGGCCATAATTGCAGTAAAATCGTAACGTTTTAGTGACTGCTCCAGAGACTGGGAGTACCAGTTTTCTGCATAAGGAGATAATGCGACTTGCGCATACAAATTACGGGCGGTCATTAAATAAGGCTGATAATAACGCACATCGGAAGCAAGCTTCATGGCAAAGTTATCGATGGTCTTGATTTTTAAATCAGTCCATTTAGATAACAAGGCATCATTATTCCGAATTTTTTCCAGATCAGTTGGCAAGCCTGCTTTGGCATAGGCTTTCAATGCATCTGGACTCGCATCTTCATAATCAGATAACGTGGTATCGTCATGGAACAGTATACCATCAAATGTGGAATATTTTGCCAAGTCAGTATAAATTCCTTCGATCACTTTACGTGCTTCAGGTGAATACGGACTTAAACGAATATATCCCATATTCAAATGGTCACTGTCTTTAGGCTGTTGGGTCACCACCAGTTTTTTAGAGGCTGGATTATTTTTCGGCAATTCCCATGCCATCAAAGGCATCCACGCATAAACACGATTGACACCTGTCCGTGTTGAAATCTGCCACGCGACACGATTAAACAAATCAGCGCGCATCGGAACATAACGATTTGGGAAATACACCATATCGGCAGAACCATTGGCATCTGGATCAGAAAAAGCTTGAAGATAAACTGTATTGACACCAGAGGCACGAATCCGATCTAAAACATGTCCCAAATTGCGTTCAATCTGTGCAGGATCAGGATCATAGATATAATCCAGATCGATATGCATGATTTTTTGCGGACGATTATTATCGGTCAGGTTCATTTGACGCGTTAAAATGTCTTGCGCCAAATCATCCGTACTTTCGCCTTTCATCACCAAAATACGACTGAGGTGCCCTAAAGATTTGGTCACATGGTCAGGCCCATCATCAAGTGTAATGGTAATCGGCATACCTAACTTTTTAGCAATACGCACAGTTTCCATGTTATATCGACCATAAGGCCAGACCATGACTCGTGGTGCCCGAATACCGTTAGCTTTAAACGTATCGATATTTTTCTTTAAATCATCACTAATGCGCTTTTCATAGGCACGATCAGATTCATAAGTTTTGGTTTTTGCATCATAAATACGTGTGGTTGCCGCAGGTTCAGAGTTGCCTTGTGGATTTCCCATGACACCATGATGCAAATCATAACTGTGGCTACCGATTTCGATTAAACCACTGTCCTGCATTTCTTTAATTTCTTTCCAGCTTAATAATTTGCTGCGTTCAAGTTTTTCATCACCAAACTGCACCATTTTATTCGGCTTAACTTCCAGCCATTTTCCAACGACCGCTAATACCGCGGGGATTTTACGCGCTTTTAAAATCGGATAGGCATATTGATAAAATGATTGATAGCCATCATCCACAGTAAGTAATACAGGTTTAGGTGGAAGTTTGAGTTTACCTTCATTGGCTTTAATCAATTGATCTACACTAATAAAGTGATAACCGTTTTTAATCAGCCAATCCAGATGCATTTCAAAACGCTGTGGCGTTACAGCATAATCTGGAATAACAGCTTCCTTAGATGTTATTTCATGATAACCAATAATCGTGAGAGTCGACACATCGATTTGTGGTTCTTCTTCGGGTGCTTCACCTGTATGTGGATCAGTCACAGCTGGGATCTCCGCTGCTGTAGGAAGATCTGTTGTTGCAGGCGTTTCCGCATAAACAGAACTGACTCCTATAGAACCGAACAATAATGAAATGCTCAGAGTTAAAAATTGCAAGGGAAATCGTGTTGGCATAGAAATATCATCTTTCAATTCGGGTTATTTTCTGAAGGCTTTGTCTGATCGAAAATATCTATTTTTCTATCCACAATCCATTGCTTTTGACAGAAATCCATCAGGCTTTTAACAGTGTCAGTTATACTAATCAAATCTGAAAAGAAACTTAAAAATTTTTGTAGGTTTTTCTTAACTTTACAGTCATATTGCAAGCTATAAAAAATTTTTAGATGAATATTCAAACATTTGTTTTTGTACAAAAAACGCCCAAAAACGATTACAATCCATTGATTATTTTTGCATAAAAAAAGATGGCAAAATTACCATCTTTCTTATAAGAAAATTACAATAAAGTATAATCACCTCACTTAGTTTTTCTTAAAATATGACAAAACGTTCATATCACCACTTAATAAACTTCTTTCATAAGTCCCTTTTATTCATCCCTATGCAAGAAAAATAAAGAGTGTTCAAACCATCATGAAAGAAGCCTAATATTCAATGATTGCAAAATTCGGATTTTCAGCCATTTGTTCCAGATAATAACGTTCTTTTTGATACAAATATTTATATAAACGATTAATCCACTGTCCACGGCGGAAAATTTTGATCTTTTTATTGACCCCATCATAATCCAATAAAGTGATCGGCTCTCCTTCTTGAAATAGAGTGATACGATAATTTGCGGACTGATGCGGATGCATGGATAATGTCTCTTTAATCAATTCAACTTTATAGTCTTCATCTAGCCAATAATGCTTATCAAAATTAACTTTTTCTTGTACCCACAATCCAGGATATTCATCCTCAGTGGTATCAATCATAAAGAAGTGGTGTAGCTCTTTTAAAAGCTCTGTCGCGGTTAAATCAGAATAATCATTCATCGTCGTGGTCTCTCTTATTGTTGCTTTTATCTTAGAATTTATATGAAGCCAAATTTTCAAAGTTTGTTAGAAAATATTTAGCTTCGCTTAGCATTTATAGCATTCAGTTGTATTTTGCCTATTGATCTAATTTTACACAAATAAAAGTCAAATAAATCACATAAAATTGTTGTAAATTTATTTAAATTTTTGACTCAACCCTTAAAAATATTCTGAAAAATATGTATTCAAGATTAGGTTAATTTCTTCTATGAATGAAGGTATTGTATTTTTATGCGTTCTATTTCTATGCGTTAACTCTATTTGATGATGCCTTTTGAATTAGATGAACATAACTTAATCGTTCAACATCCCATTGCATTTCATCAATTTAAACAAGCAAATCTCTTCTAACTCTGCTTAGGTTTAGCTCGGACTATTCTTTTTTATGATGTTAAAAATTTAAGATATATAAGACTTCTTTCATCATTGTTTAAACTCTTTTATTTTTTCTTGCATAGGAAGAAATAAAAGGGACGTAGAAAGAAGTCTCTTGTTTTTTATTCATTTAAACATCACATTTTAAAATGTGCCATAACATAAATTGCTCATACACATCGAACCTACAATATCGAAATAAAAGATTCGATGTGTAAGATGATTTAAAGTTTAATCATCACGCGTTTTGACATCGAACAATTCAATTTCAAAGATAAGATTTGAGTTTGCAGGAATAATTTTACCCATCTTGCGCTCACCATAAGCAAGGTGCGAAGGAACGATCAACTTACGTTTGCCGCCAACTTTCATTCCCATGATGCCCTGATCCCAACCTTTAATCACACGACCAGTACCAATGACACATTGAAAGTATTGACCACGATCTAGTGAAGAATCAAACTGGGTTCCATCTTCAAGCCAGCCTGTATAATGTGTGGTAATTAAAGCTCCTTTAACGGCTTCTTTACCCTCTCCTACTTTCAAATCGATAATTTCTAGTTCTGCGGTCATGATACATTTCTCCAGATCAAATAACGTGGCTTATCTTGTCAAGATTATAACCCTTGTAACTGTGTCCATTGAATCACAACTTGCGCCTGATCACCGATGAGTGTCCACTCACCATCCATCACGTTCAGTTGTAATTGCATAGTACGCTGACTAAGTTGCTCAAGTTGTGCTGAACTCTCTGCTGAAATTTGCCAGACTTCCACATTTTCAAGGGTTTTAATTTTAGGATTTCTTTTCCACCATTCATCGACTTGTGAGCCATAAGCAATCACAGCCACCTGTTTACAACGCGCAGCCGCTTTTTTGACTTTATCTTCAGACGGCAAACCCACTTCAATCCACTGCTCAAGTAAACCTGTTAAGTCTTTTTTCCATAAAGCAGGTTCATCGGTTTCAAATAAATCCTTGGTAAATTCGAGTTGTTCATCTGCATAACGTGCAAACGCCACGATACGAACCATCAAACGCTCTAAAGTTTCAGAAGGATGCAGCGCTAATGTGAGTTGATAATCACCATATTGATGCTGATCCATATCTGCAATATTTAAGTCTGCTTTATAGATTGTTGCTTTTAGCGCCATAATGAAACTGTCCATTTTTGATGGGCGCTAGCATACCCGATTTTAGCAATCAGATTGAAGTTATCGTTTTCATCTATTTTTTCAAATTTCCTGACATTGCAGCATTGTTTGATCTTTAGTTATTTTCTTTTTTTGATAGCACAATCTCAAATTGGCGAGCTTTTTGCAATGTTTGGGGAAATTTTCGATGATGAACCTGTACAATGTGGCAAAAAATTAAATCCAGTCTTTTTCTTCAAGTCATTATTGCATTGATTTTGGGGATCGTAATTGGTCTAAGTTTTCATGATTTTTCTTTAAATTTAAAGCCATTAGGAGATGGTTTCATTTCTTTGATCAAAATGCTGATCGCCCCTATTGTGTTTTGTGTTGTGGTATTGGGTATTTATGGTGCAAGTGATATTAAAAAAATGGGAAAAGTTGGTGCAAAAACCATTCTCTATTTTGAAGTAGTCACCACTATCGCACTCATGCTGGGCATTGCCGTCGCTTATATCTTCAAACCTGGCGTCGGAATGAATATTGATATTACTAAGCTCGACAGTAAGGATTTAAGTACCTATACCGAACGTGCACACGCGATTAGTTCAAGTTCTGATTTTATTTTGCATATCATTCCGAAAACCTTATTCGGTGCCTTTACTGATGGCGATATTCTTCAAGTCTTACTGATTGCCATTTTATTTGGTGTCAGTCTGCTGCTGATTCCTAAACAATTTTCATCACTGGTCTGTCAATCCATCGAAGCTTTTTCTGAAGTTTTATTCAAGATGATGGGACTGATTATTCGTCTCGCACCTTTAGGCGTTTTAGGTTCGGTGGCCTATACCACAGCAAAATTTGGACTAGACTCACTCATGCAACTAGGCTATCTGGTGATTTTGTTTTATTTGACCTGTATTGTCTTTGTGGTAGTGATTTTGGGTTCCATCCTTAAACTTGCAGGTTTAAATATTTTCAAATTTTTAAACTACTTTAAAGATGAACTTTCCATTGTTTTAGGCACAGCGTCTTCAGATTCTGTTTTGCCACAAATCATGAAAAAGCTCAGAGCGCTTGGTATTAAAGATTCAACGGTCGGTTTGGTCATTCCAACGGGTTATTCTTTTAATCTGGATGGTTTTTCCATCTACTTAACTTTGGGCGTTATTTTCATTGCACAAGCCTGCAATATTGATCTTTCCATGCATGACCTACTGGCTATTTTATTGGTTTCACTTGTGACTTCTAAAGGTGCGCACGGGATTCCAGGTTCAGCCTTGGTGATTTTAGCCGCGACTTTATCGGTAATTCCAAGTTTACCTGCCATTGGTCTGGTACTTCTTCTTTCGGTGGATTGGTTTATTGGAATTGTCCGTGCTTGTACCAACCTCATCGGCAATTGTGTTGCGACTGTTGTCATCTCACACTGGGAAAAAGATATTGACCATGCACAGGCCAAAGCAGTGTTAGATCAAAAATAAATTGACTTATAAACCTCAAATAATCTTAAACATAGAATAGAAACCTGATCAGATTTCTATTCTCGCGGCCAATAAATCAGTTTCCAGTTTGAGCCAGTTGTGCTCATGCTGACTAATCATTTCAATACGGTTATCAATATTTTCTTCACCCGTTTTATAATTAAACTGATTCGGGTTGCAATTAAAATACATCCAGCCCTGATGGGTATGAAAAATGGCTTTTATACGCAACCAATTCTGCTGTTCACATAACACATCCAATAATCGGTCAAAATTAAAGATCCAACGACGCGGAAATTTCCAGCCAGCAACCATATAACCCTGCGCCTGTTCTACATAATGGTAAGGTAATTCTTTAATTTCAGTTGCTTGTTCCGTAGCCAGCTGTTGTCTTTGCTGGATCAGTAAGGGCTGAATTTTACGTTCATGGGTAACATGTGCCAGATCAATCTGTTTTAGCTGAAGCTCCCCATGCGCGGTACTTAACCATTGTTGTTGGTAAACCTCATATTCTTGTTGAAGTTGCAACAATGCCTGATCATCGTCAAAGGTCATCACATCTGTATGCGAAATGACGACTATTTCAGCGGCCTTGATCTGATCCTCATAGAGATTTTGTTTGACCCAATTACTTTCATGTAATCGACTGCCATCTACCACTGTGACCAATGCCCGCATATCCAGACTACTTTGCCAATGCGGCTCAGTCAGTTGTTCCATCAATTGTGCAGGATGCCCTAATCCGGTGGGTTCTATAAATAAACGATCTGGTTTTGACTCGGAGAGCAACCGCGCCAACGCGATATGTAAAGGCAATTGGCTACTACAACACATACAACCACCAAGCAGTTCTTTGATTTCAAACCCTTGCTGCTGCGGCAAAAGCTGTTGATCAACGCCAATTTGACCAAACTCATTCATGAGGACTGCCCAGACTTCATGCTCAGGCTTTTGTTGTAATAAATGTTGCAGCAACGTCGTTTTACCTGCACCTAAAAATCCTGAAAGAATATGAGTGGGAACAGGTCTTGAATTAATAATTTTCACGTTAAACTCAGCTTATCAATCATGGGAGCATTTTGGCTTTTTCAGACGTCTTCGTAGCGAAGTGATCTATCTTATTATGGATCTTTTAAAAATACCTAGCTCTTTCTTGATGCATTCACTTAAAGTCATTTTGTGATAAAAATCACACCACATATTCAATAAAATAATTAAAATCCATTTATTTAGTGAAATATCCAATTTAGCTATTCTCTGTTTGTCTGTGTTTGTGTAAATATGAGTAATGATATTGGTTTATTTTTAATCATCACGAAATAAATCCATACACTTTTTACAGGATTAAATTGCATGATTTTTACAATAAAAATACAGTCACCCACCATTTGTAATTTTTGTGTAAATCTACTCGTTAAGCATTGTTGCATTGATTGCTGCCTGTCAACAGAACTTCTAGCATGATGTTCAAGCGAAGTCGTTTGATTACTCAACTCAAAGTCATTCACTGATCGCTTTTTTTAATTTAAATAAAGGATGCCTCCAATGAAACTCGTTAAAATTCTACTAGCTTCATCACTTACTTTAGCTGCTGCTACTACTTTTGCTGCAAAAGCAGATCATGCTCAAGAGCAAGAAAAAGTGGTAGTATCCACTCAAGAATCTCCAAACACAGCGACGCCTGAGTCAGCTGCTGGTCAACCTACCTCAGCTCAACCTGGTTCTGAAAATGCTGCGGAAGCTCAAGGACAAGCTCAACCTACACAGCCAGCTCAATAATCTAAGGCTCTCTCAATAACAGCATTTATTTAGGTTTAAATTTCCCAGTTTAAACCAAGTGACAGAGGTTAAATCATTGCTGCGATTTGACCTCTGACGCTTTTAGATCGTTTATTTTTCTAATGATTAATCTTCAGTTTTGATCAACACACAAATCAACTTTTTATCCATACCCAAGTCAACGATACTCTTATGTTTTATTTCGGAATAAATGGAATACATGTAGCAAGATCTTGACAGGGTTGTCCTGTGTGCAAGCGAATAAAATAGTCTTGTACCATCTGTGCTTGCTGTTCAATACCATATTGAAAAAATTGTTTGCCCTGCTGTAACACATAATTATATTTACGATCAAATAGAGCTGTACGAATCAGCTTAACACCTTGCTGATACTGCCAAACATGTACCAGTTCATGAATAAACCACGACTGCTTTAAAATCGTATCTTGAGTAAAATCCTCACACCAATTTGCTGGATGAAAATAAATATTGCCATTGGGACTAATCGCATAGTGTTTTAAAACCAATCGATGCGCCACAATTTGAATATGCTCAAGTTTAATGGATGTGCCAAACACACTCATTGCCAATTGCTTTTCAGCATGGGTCAGCAAGCGTTTTTGAACCATCAAGTGCTTGTTTAAACCGTATATCATCTTATTCTAAACACATCATGATTTGCTTAATATAATGCTATGATGAGTTGCTTAAAAAATGTCAATTTGTAAGTATTCCATAATAATATGCAAAAACTTGTCATTTTTTACGCCGAAAAACATTGGATTGGTATATATTATCCACCTTGCGCTTTTACGTTATACGTTAATTTACTTTGTTACCTCATACGCAAAGTTGAACAAAAAAAATGATAAATCAACATGTTGTGTATATCTATATATTTAATCTAGGATTAGGTTTGGATGAAAAGTTTTAAAATTGCCCTTGCCCAATTTTCACCGCATATTGGCAATATAGATGCAAATGCTCAAAAAATGATTGAGCAGGCGCTTGAAGCAAAAAAACAAAATGCTGATTTAATTATTTTCCCAGAACTTTCAGTGATTGGTTACCCTTCTGAAGACTTATTGTTACGTCCAGCACTTGCCAAACGTATCGATAAAGCCTTTAAACAGCTTGCTGAAGTCAAAGATATCGTCATGGTATTTGGTTTTGTACATTTAACCGAAGAAGGCCAACGTTATAACTCAGCGGCGGTGATGAAAGACGGTCAAGTCCTCGGAATCTATAACAAACACAATCTACCTAACTACGGTGTGTTTGATGAAAAACGTTATTTTAATGAGGGTCATCAGCATCTTGTTTTTGAATATTTAGGTCATAAATTTGGTGTCTTGATTTGTGAAGACATCTGGTCAATCAATACGGTTAAGCAAGTCGCACAGCTCAATGTGGATAGTATTGTTATTTTAAATGCATCCCCTTATGAAGTCGGTAAGCCACAACATCGTGTACAAACCCTGACGGAATTGTCTAAACAATTTAATGTGAATTTGATTTATGTCAATCAAGTCGGTGGACAAGATGATCTGATTTTTGATGGTAGTAGTTTTATTATCAATCATGACAGCAGTTTGGCACTTAAAGCACCTAGCTTTAAAGAAGCTCTTTATTTCACAGACTTTAATCCTGAAGATAAAAAGTTTAATGTGGCTGATCCATCGCCAAATCTGGATGCGATTGCTGAAATCTATCAAGGTTTGGTCATGGCAACCCGTGACTATGTTCAGCGTTCTGGTTTTCCAGGTGTAATCTTAGGTTTATCTGGCGGTATCGATTCGGCACTAACACTTGCAATTGCAGTGGATGCTCTTGGTCCAGATAAAGTACAAGCCGTCATGATGCCTTATACTTATACGGCGCAAATCAGTGTTGAAGATGCTTCTGAACAAGCACGACGTATGGGCGTAACCTTTGGGATTGCTGAAATTCACAATATTGTGAATAGCTTTATGCAAACCCTGTATCCATTTTTTGGCAACAGTCCTGCCGATGCTACCGAAGAAAATCTGCAAGCTCGTGCACGTGGTACGCTATTGATGGGTTTATCCAATAAATTTGGTAATCTGGTGCTCTCAACAGGTAATAAATCTGAACTGGCAGTCGGTTATTGTACACTTTACGGTGATATGGTCGGTGGTTTTGCAGTCCTCAAAGATGTGTATAAAACCATCGTATTTGAATTGGCAAAGTATCGTAATAGTTTAAGTGATACGCCTGTCATTCCTGAGCGTGTGATCACTCGACCGCCATCAGCAGAATTACGTCCAGACCAAAAAGATCAGGACTCATTACCTGCTTATGATATTCTGGATGCAATCCTGTATGCCTATATAGAAGAAGATCAAAGTCAGGCTGATATTATTGCCAAAGGTTTTGATAAAGCAGTTGTTGAAAAAGTCATTCGTCTTGTAGATCGAAACGAATATAAACGTCGTCAGGGCGCGATTGGACCGCGTATCAGCTCACGTGCTTTTAGTCGCGAACGCCGCTACCCTATCGTAAATGGTTGGAGACCAGATGACATCTAAGGATCAAACTGTCACGGATCAGACATTATCGCCTAGCGAACAACTTGCTCAAGCACTTTTGCTTGAGCAAGTGCGTTATTTTAAACAGCAGCTTGCTGGTGAACATTCACCAGAATATCTACAGCATATTACCCATCTCATATTTAATACCTCACAACATTTGACACTTGGTCAAGTGGTGAGCCTTGAGCAACTACAAGATGTAGTCAAACGCTATGCCTTAGAAATGCAGCTTGGCGCTGGTTTGCTTGAATTTATTGGTGAAATTGCGCAAAAAATTTATTTATATACGCTTCAGTCTACCGCCACTGTCAATGACTTGGTTTCTGATTATCAATTTGAAATCTGGTTATCCAAATTTCTAGAACTCGATAATGTGCGGGTTTATTTGAACCAATTTTTGAAAAGTAGCCCTGCGATTCGGCAGTTGTGTCAGTTTATTGCTACAACGGTTTTACAAAATAAGCTTCCTGTATTATTTACAACCTCAAACTCCAAAAGTCAGTTGCCAGAACGCGCTGAGTCTGAATGGAAACGTAAATTACGTCAGTTTTCGAGCATTCAGCAACAACGCCTTGAACAAAAGCTAGAAGATTATCTAGCTGAGTTTATTCAGCAGCAACTTGCTGGGTTAAGCATTTTAAGTAATGAGGATTTGGAAATTCTCATTCGTGATATTTGGGATGATGTCAAAGAGAAAACCATCTATCAATACGCCTCTCAACTTAAACCCATTGATATTGAAGAATTTTTTGTTCTAATTTATGAGTATTGGAAAGAGTTGCGCCAATCGCCTTTAATGCAAAATCTGATTTTACATGGAGTTGAGGTGTTCTATCGTTTTTATGAAGATGAAACTCTGCAAGATTTACTGTTTGGAGTTGGATTAACAGAACAAGATATACAAACAGAAGCTTTACGTTTTTATCCTAAGGCGATTCAGGCATTGGATGAACAGGATTTATTAGAGCCTTTAATCTTTAATCTATTGAAACCATTTTACCTTCGTTCAGATACGCTTAATGTAATTTCTAAACATTTAAAATCGAACTAATCTTTAAGCTCAATACATTTTCTAGTATGTATTGAGCTTAAAACCTGATAATCAAAAATAATAACCCACCGCGAGATAAAACATTTTATCCCAGCCATTCTGAGTTTGATTCCCCTGTGCCAAACTTTCAGCGTCTCCGCCGTTCATCGGGTCATTGCGACTCATAAGGTATTCAGCCTGAACGCCAATGGCTTTATAATTAAATGCAATCCCACCAATTAAACGCTCTGAATCTTTATAACCTGATTCATCTTTAAAGAAACGACTATGCGATAAATACGGCCTAATATTTTCTAAGTGAAAATAGGGTTGCTCAAAGGTGTAATTCACTTCATTGAGGAAATAGCGTCCTTGGTTTGCCAGTTGGTAATTGCTATCAAAAGCACCCATGGTTGAGCTGTCTGGGAACATATCGTCGTGATTATTGATCTTCTGCTGACCATATAAACTAAGCCATTGCCACTGACCGAATTGAGTCGTAGCAAAAATATTCCATGTGCTACGATGTCCATCGCGATGAGTACGTTTATTTTCAATCTCTGAATACCAAAAAGATGTCCCTAGCTCTGTACTTAGCTGACGACGTTCATCTAATTCAATTTTTTTGGTTAACCTCGCGATCCACATATTTTTTTCTTTTAAATGTGTTCCCGTAGTTAAATCATCTGATTCCACAAAGTTTGGAGTATAACGACTGGCATCTTTTGATGTGCCTTTATAATTTCCACCATCACTTGGATAGAATGCAAAGCTCGCGTGATAGTCATCATGATGAAGTTGGTATTGGATTCCAAGATTGGAAACATCCTCAAACCCTAAGGTATTCATGAGCGTTTCATAATAACTACTGCCCCAAAATTCACCTAATCCAAAATTAATAGGCTGCAAACCTAAACTTATCCGTTGTTCATCATTTAACTTGTAGCCTATCCACGCGTGACGTAAAAAAACCGCATCACAAAGTTGATCATATCGATAGCAGCGTCCATCTATCGAAGCCAGCCAATCTGGATTTTCATAATCCAGCACCAGACGAATATCTGCTAAACGCCAGAGATTATTTTGACCCTCATTGGCTTTTTCCTGATAATCCTTACTATAAAAATGAGTTCGTATTGCACCTGAAAGTTTGATTTCCCCCAGATTTTCTTGAGGATCACCCCAACTTAAATCGGATGCCCATAGGCTGCTCGAGCTAAAAATAATACTTGTTGTGAGTAGTAATACTGACTTATTCATGTCATAACTTCCTGAAAGTGAGGTAATGAAAATGCATAAGTTCGTTTTTAATTAGAAAACTAAAACATTGAACTTGATGTTAACAAAAGTAGATGAACGAAAAATGTAAATAAAAAAAAAGATCACGTAAGGTACATGATCTTTAAAAATGGTGGCTATGACGGGACTTGAACCTGTGACCCCCGCATTATGAGTGCGGTGCTCTAACCAACTGAGCTACATAGCCATAAACTGTGTGCGCATTATCTATAGAAGCAGGATAAGCGTCAACACCTTTAGCGACCATCTGTTCATCAAATACTCAAATACATTGAAATACTGGGTGACATTTAAAATTTAAGAACATTTAGCATACAAAATACAATATTGGGTGATGCATGACTCAAATTCTATTGAGCAGTTTATTTGAGATAAATAAATTAAAAATAGTATTGCTGTGTATGTTTAGACAAAAGACTTCTGTCATCATGGTTTGAAACCGCCTTTTATTTTTCTTCCGCAAAAAGAAATAAAAGAATGTCTGAAATAAGTCTAAAAATGATCCATATAAAACTTAAAGAATATTTAATTTTTGATCAATTTGATACAAAATTTATTATATATATGTAACCAAGAATCATTCTCTATAATAAACCCGTTACTATGTGATCTTGAAAAAGTTTTCGACATATAAGGACGATCCAATGACACGAGCATTTAAGACTACGCTTTTTCTTTTAACTACATCAGTCATCAGTATGTCTGCACTTGCTGACTTTAAACAAGCACCTTTACCCTATGCCAGCAATGCTTTAGAGCCCGCCATTGATCAACAAACCATGGAAATTCATTATGGCAAACATCATAAAGCTTATGTCGATAACTTGAATGCACAGATTAAGACTTATCCAGAGCTCGACAAAATCGAACTTATTCAGCTACAAAAACAGATTTCAAAATACAATACAGCTGTTCGTAATAATGGTGGTGGTCATTTTAACCATACCTTCTTTTGGGATAGCCTAGCACCCACAGCGAAAACAGGGCAACCAAGCGCAACACTGCTGAAAAAAATCAATCAGGACTTTGGTTCATTAGATGCCTTTAAACAAAAATTTAACGAGGCAGCTTCGGGTCGTTTTGGTTCAGGATGGGCTTGGCTGATCGTCACGCCAGATGGAAAACTTGCCATCACCTCAACACCGAATCAGGATAATCCACTCATGGATATTGCTGAAACAAAAGGTACGCCTTTACTCGGATTGGATGTTTGGGAACATGCCTATTATTTAAAATACCAAAATCGTCGTGCGGACTATATCAAGGCATTTTGGAGTGTGGTGAACTGGAATAAAGTCAACGAACGTTATACACAAGCCGTCAAAAAATAATTTTTCTGCATCCATAAAAAGCAAGCGCCATTTAGGCGCTTGTTTTTGCTTTTAAAATATTAACCTTCTTTCCGACGCATATGCGGGAATAAAATAACATCACGGATACTTGGTGCATCAGCAAATAACATCACCAAACGATCAATTCCGATGCCTTCACCTGCGGTTGGTGGTAAACCATACTCAAGTGCTTCCACAAAGTCAGCATCATAGTGCATCGCTTCATCATCACCTGCATCTTTTTCTGCAACCTGCGCCTGAAAACGTTCCGCTTGATCGATCGGATCATTCAACTCCGAGAAACCATTCGCCAATTCACGACCACCAATAAAGAATTCAAAACGATCAGTAATATGTGGATTGTCGTCGTTACGACGCGCTAGTGGTGACGTTTCCGCTGGATATTCAGTAATAAATGTAGGCTGACGCAATTTGGTTTCAACGGTTTCTTCAAACACAATCGTTTGTAATTTACCTAAACCAAAGCCAGGTTTTACCTGTTCTTTTAATACGTCTTGAGTAAATTTAGCCAAAAATTCACGATCATTCACATTTTCAGGCGTAAATTCTGGATTATTTTCCAAAATCGCATCGAACATGGAAATCTTTTTAAACGGCCCTTTAAAGCTGAATACTTCGCCTTGATACGGAACGTCTGTACTACCCAGAATATCCAGAGCCAATTTTTCCAGCATGTTTTCAGTCAATTGCATCAGGTCTTTATAATCCGCATAAGCCTGATAAAATTCGATCATGGTAAATTCAGGGTTATGACGTGTCGATACCCCTTCATTACGGAAGTTACGGTTAATTTCAAACACACGTTCAAAACCACCTACCACCAGACGTTTTAAATAAAGCTCAGGCGCGATACGCAAGAATAATGGCATATCCAATGCATTGTGATGCGTTTCAAATGGACGCGCAGAAGCACCACCCGGAATGATATGCATCATTGGGGTTTCAACTTCCATAAAACGTTCATTGTTCAAAAATGCACGAATCCCTGCAACCACTTTGGCACGAATTTCAAAAGTCTTACGCGTTTCTTCATTGACGATCAAATCCAAATAACGTTTGCGATATTTAGCTTCGGTATCAGTTAAACCATGAAATTTGTCTGGTAAAGGACGCAACGATTTGGTCAGTAATTCAAAGCCTTCAAGGTGAACATATAAATCGCCTTTGCCTGAACGACCAATATAGCCTTCAGCCGCGATAATATCGCCCAGATCCAGACTCTTAATGGTTTCCAAAGTTTCTGCTGGCAACCCTTTACGGTCCACATACAGCTGGATACGACCTGTCATATCCTGAATCACCATAAATGATCCACGATTGAGCATGACACGCCCTGCAACTTTCACATAAACATGTTCAGCCGCTTCAATCTGTGCTTTATCTTGATCGTTAAATTGTTCTTGTAAATCAGCAGCGTAATGTTCGCGTTTAAAGCTGTTTGGCCACGGACTTTGGCCACTTTGCTTCGCATTGTCCTGAATTTGTTTTAACTTGGCATGACGCTGTGCAATTAAATCGTTTTCGGAAATAATGGGTTCAGAAGTCGATTGAGCGTTTTGTTGCGTCATCTCTGCCTCGATTAAGTAAAAAAATGAAGTCGTAGAGTTTAGCAGATGTCATCAGATTTTCGTATGATTTCTTCGGCTCTATCTTTGAAATTCATGTGAATCCTATTTTCTTGAATGCTTTAACCCATCTCCTTAGACCAAAATCTAAGATTCATTCTCCATACTTCACAGTAAAATATTTAAACATTGAGGTGCTTTTAAAACGAATAGCTGTGGACATGGAATGACCAGTTTATTCATCCTACTGGTTTAAATAAAAATGCTGCAAGATCAATTTAAAATATTATTTTTGCATGGCTTGGATTCCTCGCGTGAATCCACCAAGTTTCATGCTATTCAAAGTACAAACAAGTTTTGTATTGATGTCGATTATCGCAATTTAAACTATGAAACAGTTGCACATTTTTATCGAAATATTATTCAAAGCATTCGACCAAATATTCTGATTGGACATAGTCTAGGCGGGTATTGGGCGCTTAAACTCTCTAGTCAATATCAATTGGCTGCGATTGTGGCTAACCCAAGTTTAACCCCTCTTTTTCGTGATGACTATCCCCCTATTTCGCCTGAAGATCTGGATAACGATCTTCCACGACTGGCTTATCTTGAATTAGGTGATGAGGTGATCGATATGCGTGAAGTTCAATCACAATTGGAAAACTATATGCTAATCGATGCTGTTGAAGGTGGTCATCATCGTCTTGAACAGCCCGAAAAGATTAATCATCTAATTGAACATATTCAAAAACAGTACTTTAAGTAAATCTGAAGGCTATCCTATAGCGCCTATAGAGAATGAGGTCTCATTCTCTTTTTATGGATATGATTTATTCAGAATAACCCTCAGATTTATTATCTAGCACATGCCAGACTGATAAACCTAAATCCGCATGAAGATCTGGCAAATCCAGTAAAATGACAGCACCCAAGACCTGATGTCCACATTTTTGACAAAGTTGATTAACCGCTTTTAAGGTTCCACCTGTCGCTAGCACATCATCTACCAAAATAACTTTTTGCGCTTCGATTTGCGCTGACATTTCTAACTGATCTGAACCATATTCCAGACTATAACCAACACATTCGACTGGTGGTGGTAGCTTGCCCGCCTTACGCACCAACAATAAACCTTTTTTTAATCGTTGTGCCAATAACGTGGCTAATACAAATCCTCTTGCCTCCACTGCAACAAAACTTTCGACCTGTTGTAATTGTGACTCGGGAATGGCTGCAATTAATGCATCAGTGAGTAAGTCTAGTTCTTTGACAAATAAAGGAGTTAAATCATAAAAACAAATGCCTTTTTTAGGAAAATCAGGCACAGTCCGAATATGCGACCATAAAGTCTGAGCAAGAGCGGTCATAAATACAATCTAAGATGGCAAATGAATGTCTTAATTTTACACCTTCATATTTAACTAGACCAGTGAGACCAATCAACAACAAGATTATTGATTAATTATCACGCCACTTTTTCAAGAAAACCGCGATACAACCAATTGTAAAACATCAATTTATTTTTATTCAAAATGACTTAATTGGCTTCATTGCCCAAAAAACCACGCTTTTGTCCCAAGCTGCCATTCCGCTTTTATTCTGAATGATTAAACTCCTTTAATTGCTTTACTTAGCTGATGATCTGCGCAAAAATCATAAGTTGTATAAATGTGATTGCATTTATCGCTAGAGTCTATATTTAGAGAATGGATTCGTTTTACGACAGGCAGCTGAAGCGAACTTATCGGGTTGGAGAATCAAATGAAAAAATATCAATGCATCGTATGTGGATGGATTTATGACGAGTCAGAAGGCTGGCCACAAGACGGCATTGCACCGGGGACAAAATGGGATGACATTCCAGATGACTGGACTTGCCCAGATTGCGGCGTTTCAAAAGCTGATTTTGAAATGATCGAAATCTAATATGTTTCATCAAGACCATGTACAATTCATGGTCTTTTTACTTAAAAGTTAATCATTTACTGTGAATGGAGAATACGCAATGCATCCTATCGTCATCATTGGATCAGGCATGGCAGGTTACACGTTGGCTCGCGAGTTTAGGAAATTAAACCCAGACCATGAACTTCTCATGATTTGTGCTGACGATGCAGTAAATTATGCTAAACCGACTTTATCTAATGCACTTGTTGGCAATAAAGCACCTGAACAAATTCAGTTGGGTGATGCCGAAAAAATGTCAACACAACTCAATATGCAAATTCAGACGCATACATGGGTCAAAGAAATTCATGCAGATCGTCATGAGCTAGTCATAGAAAAAGATGGACAACAAAACGTTCAACCCTATTCAAAATTAGTGTTAGCTGTGGGTGCAAATCCGATTCGCCTTGCCATTGCAGGCGATGGAAGTGATGACATTCATGTGGTGAATTCACTGATTGATTATCGCGCCTTCCGCGAAAATCTAGCGCAATGTAATGACAAACGTGTGGTCATTTTAGGCGCTGGGCTCATTGGCTGCGAATTTGCAAATGATCTTCAAAATACAGATCACGATGTCACCGTCATTGATTTATCACCTCGTCCTTTAGGTCGTCTATTGCCAGCCCATGTAGCCGAAGCATTCCAACAAAATCTAGAACAAAGTGGCATTCGTTTTGTACTTTCAACCACAGTTGAAAAAGTCACAAAAATAAATGATGGACAGGATTATGCGGTTACACTTGCCAACGGGCAGACCCTCGTTGCAGATATCGTCCTTTCAGCCATTGGTTTACAGCCTAATATCTCTTTGGCAAAAACCGCCGAGATTCAAACCAGTCGTGGTGTCATTACCAACAGTTTACTCGAAACTAATCAAACTGATATTTTTGCAATTGGCGACTGTGCCGAAGTCAATGGAACATTGCTTCCTTATGTTATGCCAATTATGCAGCAAGCTCGTGCATTAGCTAAAACATTAACTGGACAAACAACGTCTGTACATTATCCAGCCATGCCCGTTGCTGTTAAAACACCTGCGGCACCTCTGACTGTACTTCCCGCCCCTGTAGATGTTGACGTCAATTGGGAAACTGAAGAACTTGAAGATGGCATGCTTGCAAAAGCTTCAGATGCTGAGGGGACATTACGTGGCTTTGTACTGCTTGGGCCAACAGCAGCGAAACAACGTTTGACCTTAACAAAACTCGTTCCAGACTTGATTCCAGCTCAAATTTAAGGTTTAAATAATCCAAGGCATTTATCTTGTTAAATGCCTTTTTGGAGAATCAAAAGAAAAATGAATAGCGCCTTGGAATACAAAGTTTCACCTTACACCTCATTTATGCATGAAACAAAAGTCAAACTGAGCAATGGACTTGAACTTCATGTCGAAGTCGGTGGCGATCCTGAAAAACCAACGATTTTATTGGTGATGGGCTTGGGCGCCCAAATGTTATTCTGGCCTGATTTCTTTTGTAAATCATTGATCGATCAAGGCTTTCATGTCGTTCGTTTCGATAATCGTGATATTGGTCTTTCCTCCAAGATTCGACATAAAGGGAAACGTTTAAATACGCTTAAGCTGATGGGACGTTTTGCATTGGGTTTAGGCAATCAAGGTGCGCCTTATACCCTTTATGATATGGCTGAAGACGTATCCATGTTGATTGATGAAATGCAATTGGGTAAGGTTTATGTACTCGGAGCATCAATGGGCGGGATGATTGCCCAAATTGTTGCGGCGAAATATCCTGAAAAAGTAGAGAAGTTAGGTTTATTATTTACCAGTAATAATCAGGCCTTGCTACCGCCTCCATTTCCCAAACAGCTTTTTAGTCTGATTGGTAAGCCTAAATCCAATGATGAAGATGGTATTATTAATCATAGCCTAAAACTTTATGAAATTATTGGCTCACCGGGTTATGTCAATCAAATGGAAGCCATGCAAACTGCACGCAAACTTTATCAACGCAGTTATCATCCTGCGGGCGTGTTACAACAATTTTTAGCCATTTTATGTACAGGTTCATTACTACAACTTGATAAGCAAATTCAACAGCCCACCCTTGTTGTACACGGATCACAAGATCGGTTACTTCCGCCAAGTCATGGTAAAGCTGTTGCCAAAGCAATTTCAAATGCCAAATTTGAATTAATTCATGGAATGGGGCATGATATCCCTGCACATTTTATTCCACAACTTAGCGGTTTATTTGCGAACCACTTTAGAACATCAAATTAGGACACTATGGCTGCATTACCATCATTGAGACAGCTGTCATACTTAGTGACGCTGTCAGAAACGTTGCACTTTACAGAAGCAGCACGTCGTTCTTTCGTCACGCAGTCGACTTTGTCGGGCGGGATTATGGAACTTGAACGTTTGCTTGGTGGCGTTCTGGTTGAACGTGACCGCCAAAATGTACGTTTAACTCCGCTTGGTGAACAAGTGGTTGCGCGGGCTCGTGTTTTACTGGCAGATGCTCAGGATTTGATGCGTTTAAGTCGGGAAATGAGTGAACCTCTCACAGGAGATCTCCATTTGGGGATTATTCCGACCATTGCGCCTTTTATTTTGACACCGCTTCTTGAAGAGGTGCATAAGCAACTTCCTAAGATTCAGCTTCATCTACACGAAGCACAAAGTGAAAAAATTGTAGAGCGCCTTGAACATGGCAATCTGGACATGGTGCTGTTGGCTCTACCATTTGATACCCGCGGCTTAAAAGTCTCAGAAGTTGCCAAAGAAGACTTATACCTCGTCTGTAATAAACATGATCAACATTCTTTAAATGCTCAATCTTTGGATGATCTTGATTTATCCAGATTGATGCTTTTAGAAGAAGGTCATTGTTTACGTGATCATGCTTTAAGTGCCTGCCCAATTGGTGAGCGTAAAAATGATAATCGTCTGAAAGCCAGCTCCTTACCTACCCTGATTGAAATGGTATCTTCAAACTTAGGCTTTACCTTGTTACCTGCGATCGCGATTGAAACGCATATGTTAAAGGGTAATGATGAGTTAGTAATCAAACCACTTCAGGATGCTCCAAGTCGCACCCTCGCCTTAATCACGCGCAAAAGTACTCCACTTCAAAGCGAGTTTGATGTGATTTTAGGTATTTTGAAAAAGATTACAGCGAATTTAAATTAACACTATCTATAAATAAAAGAGTTTTCGCATATTACGAAAACTCTTTTTTATGATTAAATTTTTAATATTCTTTAATCACGATAAAAGCGAATACATTATTCACTTTTATCTCACGCTAATTTACTTAGAAAATAATTTGTTGATTATGTAATAAATCATCAATGGTTAGATTGGCATGCGTTTCATTGGCCTGAAAATTAAGTGTAAGTAGGGTTTCAGATTGATATGATCCAGCTGTACCATCGCGGTCAACATTGAGTTTATAAGACGTATCACTCACTTTAACCAAGCTTAAATAATCATTGATATTTCCAGCGTTGGCAGAAGAATCCAACAACTCTGAGACATTAATTTTATCCGCATTTTGGTCTGTCGTGATATTGCCTACATGGAAATCTGTCCAAGTATCTAACCCACTATGACCGCCTAAACTGTTATTGGATAAAAGATCAAAGAATACCGTATCTGAACCCGAACCGCCATTAAATGTATTTTGTCCAGAACCACCATTAAGATAATCATTTCCGGCGCCCCCATTCAAAATATCGTTTCCATCGCCGCCTCGAAGTATATCGTTAGCAGATCCGCCCTTTAATATATCATTACCAGCAAGACCATATAGATGTACAGATGATGTGCTACTTGCATAATCCAGTGATGAAGAATCATCTCCAGATGTACCTACATGTACTGGCGTATTATTTCCAGAAAGTAAGTTTTTCAAGACTCCCGCATCAGCTAAATCCATTCGAGTATATTCTGTTGAAAGATTTGTCAGATCCGTTGCTTTAATCGTCAAATCATTCAAAAGACTGAGGCTTAAAACTCCCCCTAAAAGGCCACCCGACATTTTCACTGAAGCTAAAAACTCATTAATGATCTGATTATCAAGTGGGGTATTTGCAGTTAATGACTCAATGGTAATT
>Ga0099800_1019_pt1 | contig 53871 bp, 63 predicted proteins | sample Uncmet6_SortRC_1_FD_89868 | JGI IMG/M metagenome (GOLD analysis project Ga0099800, IMG submission 89868) | Marine eukaryotic communities from CALCOFI LINE 67, Pacific Ocean - CN11_C50_N6_SortRC_1 | ecosystem: Environmental > Aquatic > Marine > Oceanic | place: Pacific Ocean: Monterey Bay... | reverse complement strand
ATATCAAAAATTAAACGGACAGTCAGCGTTAGCTGTTTTTCCATCAGACAATGCAAACATACCAGAACCGTCACCTATTGTGGCATCTGCTGCTACAGCGACAACTGCTAACAAGCTTGTTGACTCAGCTAAAGACTTTGCTGCATTGAATGTTTTTCCTGGAGATATAGTTTATAACGTAACAGACAAAACTGCTGCAACTGTTGTTCAGGTGGATAGTGCTACAACATTATCATTGAACGCAGATATTATGGCAAGTGCAGAGACTTATGTTATATATACAGCTTCTTCTCAAAAAACTTACGCACCAGCAGGTAATGGATGTCTATTATATGTAGGAGATGCAGATGGAGATTTAGTTTGTAAAACAGCAGCAGGTCAAGACGTTAAGTTCGTTGGACTAAAAGCTGGTAGCTTCTTACCTTTACAGGTAATAAAGGTTTACGCTACAGACACTACACTGACTAACATAATGGCAATCTGGTAGTATGAGCTTTATTTTAGGTATATCATTAGGTCTAGGCTCAGACTCAACAGGACCACCTGCAGGTAGTGGTGGTGGTGGGGGAGATGCCCCTCCAATTACAGGTAATTTATCAGTATATTATAATCCAGATGTAGATGTTTATTCTGATGCTGGTACAACACCTGCAGTTGATGGAGATAATGTAAGGCAGTTTAATGATCAATCTGGTAATAGTAACACATTGAATCAAGCTACTGCATCAGCACAGCCAATTTATGATACTACAACATTTAGTGGTGGACTTGCATCAATTAAATCAATTAATGATAGTTTAATTCCTACGAGTGAATTGGATTTTGATAATTCAACCTCTTGGACTTGGTATCACGTTTATAAAAAAGCAAGTAATGCTAATATATATTATTGGTTTAGAGGTGCAGTAGGATATCCAAGAACTGAACATAGAACAACATTATTTAATATTAGGGGTAATACGGGAAGTGGAAGATATGTAAACTATACTGATAATACTGATATTAAAATAATGGCTATAACAGTTGATAGAAGTTCAGCAGAATTTAAAATGTATATTAATGGTTCTTATATTGGTGTTAGTGTAAGTTCTGTGGCTAACTGGCCAGTTACAATAGGTAAATTGTATGGAAATGGTAATGCCATTATGAATGTTGGTAATGTTTTATTCTATACTGATGCACACGATGCTACACAAGTACAAGAAGTTTCTGATTGGTTAAATACTAAATATTCAATTTACTAATATGAAAGCAATATTATTTACACAAGAAGATAAAGATGGATTTGATGAATTGCAAGAAAGGATTCATCTACATATGTTTACAAAAATAGGAGTGGATGGATTTCATTACTCTGCTGATTGCTGGGCATCAGTTGAATCAGCTTATGTATATGAAGATCAGCTTTGTATGCCAGTGAATGAATATGAGCCAGTTAGATACGGTTATCTATTGGAAGTATTAACACAAGAAGAAAAAGATTCGATTGTAGATGTTCCTGTAGAGCCTGTAATTGAATAGGATGTTGAGTTCATATACATATTGGATGTCAGACTTAACATTAGAAATAGATATTATATATGAATACATAGAAAATGAATGACACAATGCAAGACATAAAATTATATTTGGTAAACGCAGGATCGTTAGCAATTTCTATGACTCATATTGATATGACACTAAAGATAGCTTTACTAGTTATCACTATTGGATACACCTTAAACAGATGGTACTTACTCAGAAAAGATAATAATAATGAAAATTAAAAAGATTATCATCCACTGCTCTGCAACAAGAGAAAACGAAAACATATCAGCAGCTACAATTAAAAGGTGGCACACAAAAGAAAGAGGGTGGTCAGATATCGGATATCATTATGTTATACATTTAGATGGTACAATAGTTAAAGGAAGAAAAGATGATGTAGTCGGTGCTCACTGTCTAGGTCATAACGCTAACAGTTTAGGTGTTTGTTATATTGGTGGACTAGATAAAAAAGGTCATAATCCAAAAGACACTAGAACTCTAGAGCAGAAAATTGCTTTACAGTCTTTATTAAAAACACTAACATTTACACACCCAGGAGCTTTTATTTACGGTCACAGGGACTTTTCAAATAAAGCTTGTCCAAGCTTTGATGCTACTAGCGAGTATAGTTATATCAGCGACAAAACATTTATCAATGAGGGTAGCGAAGATAGCACCTTAGATCTTTGGTTTAAACTCTGTCAGAGACTTAGTAAGTGGTTCAGCCAATTGGCAAAAGACCAAAGCAAAGGAGATAAAACTTAATTGCATAATTATATAAAAAATTCATTCAAAGTATTTTATTATCTTTGTATCATTCACACATTAAATAAAATCAAATGGCAAATCAAAAATTAGAACAAGAAGAATTACAGACGGTACAGAATATGTTAACAGCTTTTGAGCAGTTAAAGTCTAAGATTGGAGATACTGAGATTTCTAAAGCAAAGCTTTTAAATCAAGTAGCAGACTTACAAGGTCAATACTCTCAGTATGAAAAGGTTTTAGTTGAAAAGTACGGTACTGATGTTAAGATTGACGTAGAGACAGGCAACATAACAAAGGTTGAGCCTGTTGCTGAGAAAGCATAAAAAATTAAACTATGGCTAGAATATTAAACCTAGAGGCATATCCATTAGCTACCACTATATCAGATGATTCTTATTTGGTAGGTACTGATGTGACTGACAATAAGGAGACTAAAAACTTTAAGATAGAGGATTTAAAAACTCATATCTTACCAGATCCATTGAATCCAGGTATTTTTGAAAATGCTACTGTTGTAGTAGATGTAGATGGTCAAATATCTAGCGTAACTCAAGGTGCTTCAGGTTCTTCTAAGTGGAGCTTTTCACTTAATACTAATGACATTTATAGAAATAGTAATGTAGGTATTGGAGACTTTAGTGCTGCAGACCCTGCACAAGAACTTGAGGTTCAAGGTAAGGTTCAGGTTAGTGGAGCTGATGCTGAGTTTATAGGAGACATTAATGGAGCTATTAGATTTAATGCTAATGCAGGTGAAGCATTATCAAAAGGAGATGTTGTTTACATCAGTGAGATGAGTGGTACTATACCTGTTGTAAGTAAAGCAGATGCTAGTGATGCAGCTAAGATGCCAGCTTTTGGATTGGCTTTTGATGCAGCTAGTTTAAATTCTTCAGTTGAGGTGATAACATTTGGAACGCTATCATCAATTGATACATCAGCTTTTTCTTTAGGAGATACAGTATATGTTTCTACTACAGCAGGTCAGCTAACAAACACTCCACCAACAGGAGAAGCAAATCTGTTACAGAACATAGGTAAAGTACAGAGAGTACACGCTTCATCAGGATCTATAAAAGTAGGAGGTGCAGGAAGAACAAACGCTACTCCTAACTTAAATGAAGGTAGTTTATTTATAGGTAATTCATCCAATCAGTCTAGTACGATAGCAATTGGAGGAGCAAGCACATTCTTAAAGTCTGATGGAACAACTGCTAGTTGGGCAACAATATCTGAAGGAGAGGTTAATACAGCTTCAAATGTAGGAGGAGAGTCTGAACTGTTTAAGCAAAAAGTTGGATCAGATTTAGAGTTTAGGACATTAGGTGCAAATCCTAACATAAGTATAACTCAAGGATCTGACACTGTTTCTATAGGTCTTACAGGAGTAGCTTTAGTAGGTACATATACTGATGGTTATGTTCCTAGATGGAACGCTACAACCAATACATTAGAGAGTGGTACTATTAGAGATGATGGAACTACTGTTAGTATAAATAATGTTCCATCCAATACAAGTGTTTTTAAAGTAGATACTAATAGCACAACTCATACGGCTGCAATCTATGGGGTACACAATAATCCTACTATTACAAATAATTTTGCTGTAAGAGGTTATAATACTAATAACAATTTAAGTAGTGACACATATTTTTCAGCAGGTGTTTTTGGACATATGAATCTTGGAAGTGTTCCAGCAAATGGAAATTATGCAGGAGGTGTATTTAGATTAGGAGATACTACACTTGATTTAAGTGGTGCAAATACTACCGATGCTTCAGGTGTTCTTATTACTATAGATCATAATCAAACACTTGAAAATTTATATGGTATAAACATACAAGAGGCTGTTACTAATGTATCAATATCAGGTTCTGCTTATGGTTTATATCTTGAAGGTTGGGGAGGTGCAGGCTCAGTAGCAGGAACAAAGTATGGTATATATCAAGAAGGTACTGGCGATAAAAACTATCTCGCAGGTCAACTTCAACTTAAGCACACTGCAGGAACTGCAGGTCAGTTTTTAAAAGCTGTTGATACAGTAGGTAATGCTGAGTGGGCAGATGTTACATCTGGCGTACAAGTAAGTGGTACTCCAGTTGATAATGAAATAGCTGTATGGACAGCAGCTGATACTATTGAAGGTGATTCTAATTTTACTTGGGATGCTAGATTAGATATGACAACAACAGCACAATATGGTATAGATTTAACACATAATCCATCTGGGACTTCTGGTACAATAGCTGGACATAACATAGATTTAACTGGGAATGCAAGTACTGTTAATGCTTATGGTTTTTATTCTAAAGTAGATACGGCATTAGGCGGTAATGCTTTAGGTGGTCACTTTAGAGTGCTTGATTCAGATGGTAGTGCTACTGGTAGTTTAAACTCAGTGTCTGGTGGTAGTGTAGGTGGTATTTCATACGGATCTCGAAATACTGTTGTTTTTACTGGAACAGAAACAAGTGGTAGTTCTATGTATGGTTCAGCTAATATTGTTACAGTTGATACTACTGAAACACACGGGGCTTCAATGTTTGGATCTTCAGTAGATTTAAACTATAATAAAGTAGGTGGTACTTTAACTAATGCTTTTGGATTTTATAGTACTGGGATAGTGTGTAATGATTCTGGTTCTACAATAACTAATGCTTATGGTATCTATTTAGCAGATAACGCTGGGGCTGGTACAATAACAAATAGCTATGGAGTATTTCAAGTAGCTGCTGATGATAAGAACTATTTTGGTGGACAACTTCAGCTTGGATATACTTCAGGAACGGCAGGTCAGTTTTTAAAATCAGTAGATGTTGATGGTAATGCTGAGTGGGCAGATGTTCCTTCAGGTGTTACTGCATCAAGTGGAGCAGCACAAAGACTTGCTGTATTTGATGGTACAGATTCAGTTGAAGGCGATGCTAATCTTACTTATACTGGATCTACTTTAAAAATAAATAGCAATAATGCATTATCTCCTAATAATTTTTCATCAATTACTGGTAATTATCTTGCAAGTCAAGTTGAAACTGATGATGCCAATTGTTTATTATATGGGTATGGTGCAAGTAATTCTGGAGAGTTAATATTAGCTAGTGCAAGAGGAACTATTGCAGATTCTGAAGCTGTACAATCGGGAGATAGTCTTGGAGAGGTTCAAGGTTTTGGACATACTGGAACTGGATTTAGACTAGGTGGAAGAATGCTATTCTTAGCAGGGGAAAACTATCAAGAAGGTACTAACTATGGAACAACGTTTTCTTTAAGACTAACTCCAAATGGTTCAACTGCTGCTGTAACAAGATATACAATTGATGGAAACGGTGATCATAATTTTAATGGAAATGTTAAAGTAGATGGTCAAGCATATTCTGCTATTGCATCTACGGTTACACCATCTCTTTTAGCAGCTACAATTGATTGGGATAATGGTAATATGCAAGTATTAGATTTACAAACTGGTGGTAGTGTAAACACATTAACAATCAATAATCCAAAAGCTGGTGCATCTTACTTTATAAAGATTATACAAAGTGGTGGAGGTACTATTACGTGGCCAGCATCAGTTAAATGGGCAGAGAATGATACTTATGCTGGTTCTGCTGGGGCTGGAGATATTGATGCAGTTGCATTAACGTATGATGGTACAAGTTATTTAGCAAATTATTCATTAGATTATCAATAGACTATGCAATTTCAACAACAAATGATGGGCATCCCATCAGCAAGAGGTAAAGAATATGAGCCAATTCCACATTCTGGATCTTCTGATAGTGGCTTTGATGCAATACCAGTAGCACAATTCTATGATCAAAGTTTTGGGGCGTGGATAATGCTTCGTGACGGCATAACTGGAGGAACTATGGGCAACAGAAAAACGATTACTGGATTATCATTATATAAACAAGATAGGGCTGGAAGTGGAAGTGTTGTAATGAATAACCAATACATTAAGATGGCACATTGTACTAATACTGCATTTCCATCTGGATCGCTTGATCCTACTGGTGCTACTGCATCTGCTGTAAGTTTATCCAATATCTTAACACTAACAGATGAAACTACCGTGTATAGTGGTAGTTTAACTTTTACTGGTAATACTGGTGAATGGACTGATAAGATTACATTTAATACTCCATTTGAATATAATGGAAGAGATAGTGTTGTTGTGCTATGGATTAATGCTGATAATAGCTTAGTTTATAATAGATATGAGTGGGGTGTTGTAAATGGTGCTACTGGTTCAAGAATGTTACATCAAGAATCAGATAGTACAGCCGTTGAAAATATGACAGCTTTTAGATCAAGCATTCTTCCACAAACTAAATTATACTATTAATGATTGATTTAACAGAATTAGAAGATGCATTAGCAGAAAAAGGGGCAAAAGTTTTATTATTTCAAAATGAGGAAAGGAGTAGAATTGATGCAATGTATTCTGATGTAAATGATACAAAAGAGGCTATTGATAAAGTAATTATAGATATTTATTCTACTGCATCCGTAAGGAGTAGAGTAGATGATGGTACTTACAGAGCAAAAATTAGCCTAACTTTAGAGTAATTTTTTACATATATTCAACAAAAAAATAAATTAATACTAATTTAAATGAATGATATAAGAAAAATATCTGTTGGTCCTGACTACAAGTCTGGAGCTATGCACTACATAGTGGGGCAAGAGGTTCTTAATAGGTCTTATGTTATACATTTAATTAAGTATGAATCTAACAGCCAATCAATTATAATATACATTCAAAAAGATGACGAGGTAATGAGATGGAAAGAATTTAACCATTCTATACCAATGTCTATTGAATACAATATTAATTTTTAACGTACAAAATATTTATAAGGATGGAGGGGAATTCAAATTTATTGAATGAGCTAGAATTAATTGCTAAAAAATTAGAAGCAGAGAATCTGTCTTTTGAAGATAAGCTTAACCTAAAAGATAGGGAGCATAATATTAAAATGAAATTAAACGGAGTCAAACCAATGGATTCAAGTTATGATTGTTTTGGTTGTGGCTCATAAATTAAATCTATGAAATCACCATTTGCATTTATAGTAAAGCCTAACGATAGGAGAAGATACAATAATACAAAAGAGATTGGAGGTATTGAATTTGTAGTCAGTGCTTCAACAGAAGATCATAAATACTCAAACAGAGAGGCTGAAGTAATTGAGCTTCCAGTAGGATACAAGGGACCAATAAAAGTAGGAGATACACTTATGGTCCACCACAATGTTTTTAAGTATTACAATGATATGAAAGGAAAGCAAAGAAGTGGTAAGAGTTATTTTAAGGATGATTTATTTTTTGTAGAAGAAGATCAGTACTATGCGTATAAGCATAAAGATAAATGGAATGCAGTGGGTAGGTATTGTTTTGTCAAGCCTGTTTCTCCAGAAGATAGTTATATTTATAAGCCACTTACTGAAGAGCCATTAGTTGGTGAGATAAAGTATCCAAACGAATACTTAAAGAGTGAAGGTATTAAACCAGGAGATAAGGTTTGTTTTAAGCCTGACAGTGAGTATGAGTTTAGGATTGATGACGAGAAGTTGTATAGAATGTATGATCATCAGATAACTGTAGTAATATAATGAAGTCTAGTAGAGAAATAAAGCAAAAGATTATTGATGCTGGTCATCAAGCTGTAGAGCAACTTATAAAGGTAGCTAGGGAAGATATTATAAAGTATGAATCTGAAGATGAAATTGCAGCAGACAGATTAAAAAACGCAGCAGCTACAAAAAAGTTAGCTATATTTGATGCATTCGAAATACTAAGTAGAATAGAAACAGAACAAGAAGCTATCAATTCGATAGATAAAGGATTAGATAAAACAAGTACAAAACAGGGGTTTGCAGAAAGAAGATCAAAATAACTTATACAGTAAGCTAGAGGACGTAATACCTAAAAGCGTTCTTACCTCCAAGAACAAAGCAAAGACTTGGAAGTATGGTTATGACCCTAAGTACGACATAGTAATAATATCTAAGACAGGAGAAATAGGTGACATCGTAGTCATACAAAACTTAAGGATAGCACTTCCAAAAGTTTCCCAAGATGTATATAAGAGAAGCTCAAGTAAATCTAACCAGTACTGGGAGAGAGAAGAGCTACCTAAAGAGTTAGGAAAGATTCAGTCTATATTCCAATGGAACGAGAGGTCGTCTGAGTTTAAGAACAGATGGGTAGAATACATAGAAGAAGAGTTTGATAGACGAGATGATGGGATGTGGTTTATGTCAAACGGAGTTCCAACTTATATCACAGGTTCACATTATATGTATCTGCAGTGGACATCTATTGACGTAGGTTATCCTGACTTTAGAGAAGCTAACAGATTATTGTTTATACACTGGGAAGCTTGCAAGGCAGACAAGAGAAGCTTTGGTCAAGACTATTTAAAGATTAGACGTTCTGGGTTTTCATTTATGAGTTCATCTGAGTGTGTTAATACAGGAACACTTGCAAAAGATGCAAGGGTTGGTATACTGTCTAAGACAGGTGCTGATGCTAAAAAGATGTTTACAGATAAGGTAGTGCCTATAAACAATAGGCTACCGTTCTTCTTTAAACCTATAATGGATGGTATGGATAAACCTAAAACTGAATTAGCGTTTAGGATTCCTGCTTCAAAGATTACAAAAAAGAATATGTTTGATAGCTCAGACGATGATCTGATTGGTTTAGATACAACTATTGACTGGAAGAATACAGATGACAACTCCTATGATGGAGAAAAGTTATTGTTATTAGTTCACGATGAGAGTGGTAAGTGGATTAAACCAAATAATATATTAAACAACTGGCGAGTAACAAAGACTTGTTTGAGGTTAGGTAGTAAAGTTATTGGTAAGTGTATGATGGGTTCAACGTCTAACGCACTTGAGAAAGGGGGAGACAACTTTAAGAAGTTATACTACGACTCTGATGTTAGTAAAAGAAACGCTAACGGACAGACAAGGTCAGGTCTATATTCTTTATTTGTTCCAATGGAATGGAATATGGAAGGGTTCATAGACATATATGGTATGCCAGTTTTCAGAACACCTAAAGATCCAATACTAGGAATTGATGGTGAATATATATACCAGGGTGCTATAGACTATTGGGAGGCAGAGGTAGATTCATTAAAGAATGATCCAGATGCGCTTAATGAATTTTATAGGCAGTTTCCAAGGACAGAGTCTCACGCATTTAGAGATGAGAGCAAGCAGTCTATATTTAACTTAACTAAGATATATCAGCAGATAGATTATAATGATTCTTTAATAATAGAGCATCACCTAACTAGAGGTAACCTAACCTGGAAAGATGGAATTAAAGACACAAAGGTTATTTTTAGTCCTGACAAGAGGGGTAGGTTCTACGTATCGTGGACTCCAGAGAAAGGATTGCAAAATAGGGTTACAGAAAAAAACGGTATAAAATATCCAGGCAATGAACACATTGGAGCATTTGGTTGTGACAGCTATGACATCTCAGGAGTTGTTGGAGGTGGGGGTTCCAATGGAGCCTTACACGGTAAGACAATGTTTAATATGGACAATGCACCGAGTAATCAGTTTTTCTTGGAGTATGTCGCAAGACCTCAGACGGCTGAGATCTTTTTTGAAGACGTTCTTAAAGCTTGTGTGTTTTACGGTATGCCTATTCTTATTGAGAATAATAAGCCAAGACTGCTATACCACTTTAAGAATAGAGGATACAGAGGATTCTGTATGAACAGACCTGACAAACAGTATACAAAGCTTTCTAAGACAGAAAAAGAACTTGGAGGTATACCTAACTCTAGTGAGGACGTAAAACAAGCACACGCATCAGCTATTGAGTCTTATATTGAGAATCACGTTGGGATGCAAGAGGATATGGAGATGAAGGATATGGTGTTTACAAGAACATTAGAGGATTGGGCAAAGTTTGATATTTCAAATAGAACGAAGTATGATGCCTCTATTAGTTCAGGTTTAGCTATAATGGCAACCCAAAAACACCTGTACACACCTGAAAAAAAAGTGTCAAAAATAAAGATTAACTTTGCTAAGTACGATAATAAGGGAAATACAAGTCAAATAATTAGATGAAAAAGGTAGACATTAACATATCATCTGCAGGGTTTCCAAGCCAATTTGTTTCAGACAGTGAAAAAGCAACAGTCGAATTTGGGTTGCAAATTGGTCAGGCAATTCAGTATGAATGGTTCAGGAAAGACGGAAACAGTTGTAGGTATTATTCACAGTGGAGAGATTTTCATAGACTGCGATTATACGCTAGAGGTGAACAGCCTATTGGAAAGTACAAAAACGAAATAGCTGTTGATGGTGATTTATCTTATTTAAATCTTGACTGGACCCCTGTACCAATCCTTCCTAAGTTTGTAGACATTGTAGTAAATGGAATGCAAGACAGGATGTTTGAACCAAAGGCTTATGCTCAAGATGCGATTTCCCAATCCAAAAGAAGTGAGTACCAACAGATGATAGAAGGGCAGATGCTTGCAAAGCCAATGCTTAATATCATACAAGAAAAGACAGGAGTAAATCCTTTTACTGTTAATCCAGACGAACTACCTGAGTCAGACGAAGAGATGAAGCTGTATATGCAGTTGAACTACAAGCCTGCAATAGAGATAGCAGAAGAAGAGGCTATCAATACTATATTTGAGAGTAATCACTATAACGACATAAGAAAACAAATAGACTACGATCAAACCGTAATAGGTATATCTGTAGCAAAGCACGAGTTCCAAGAAGGAGACGGAGTTAAGATATCGTATGTAGATCCTGCCAATGTAGTATATAGCTACACGGAAGATCCGCACTTTAAAGATTGTTTTTACTGGGGAGAGATTAAGACAGTTCCAATTACTGAGTTAGTAAAAATTGATACCTCTCTTACTAATGATGATTTAGAAGAGATATCTCAATACTCTCAGAGTTGGTATGACTATTATAATGTTGCACAGTTTTATCAGAATGATATATTCTATAAAGACACTGCAACCTTAATGTACTTTAATTATAAGACTACTAAAAAGGTAGTATATAAAAGAAAGATAAAAGATAATGGTAATGTTAGTATGATCAGAAAAGATGATACTTTCAATCCACCATCAGATATGATGGAAGAAAACAGCTTTGAGAAAGTTGAAAAGACTATTGATGTTTGGTATAATGGTGTAATGGTTATGGGAACCAACATTATACTTAAGTGGGAGTTAATGGAGAATATGGTAAGACCACAGTCTGCTACTCAACACGCACTACCAAACTACATAGCTGTAGCTCCAAGAATGTATAAAGGAGCAATAGAGTCATTGGTAAGAAGAATGATTCCATTTGCTGATTTAATTCAGATTACGCATTTGAAACTTCAACAAGTAATATCAAGAGTAGTACCTGATGGTGTATATATAGATGCAGATGGACTAAATGAAGTAGACCTTGGAACAGGTAATGCTTATAATCCTGAAGACGCACTAAGGTTATACTTCCAAACAGGTTCGGTTATTGGTAGAAGCTACACGCAAGACGGAGACTTTAATCAAGCTAGAGTACCTATTCAAGAACTACAGTCTAGTTCTGGTGCAGCTAAAACACAGATGCTAATTACCAACTACAACCATTACTTAAACCAAATTAGAACTGTAACAGGATTAAATGAGGCTAGGGACGGAAGTTCTCCAGACCCTAATTCTTTAGTTGGTCTACAGAAGTTAGCAGCTATGAATTCTAATGTAGCTACTAGGCATATACTTAATGGTAGTTTGTATGTATACAGATCATTAGCAGAAGCTATTACTTATAGGGTGGCTGATATATTAGAGTATGCAGACTTCAAAGATGAGTTTATAAATCAGATTGGTAAGTACAATGTATCTATACTAGAAGACATAAACGACTTATACATTTATGACTTTGGTGTATTTATTGAACTATCACCTGATGAAGAACAGAAGGCACAGCTAGAGGCTAATATTCAAATGGCTTTATCTAAAGGAGATATTAATTTAGAAGATGCAATAGATATTAGAGAAGTTAAAAACATCAAGGTTGCTAATCAGTTATTAAAACTTAAGAGAAAGAGCAAGCAAGAAAGAGAAGAAAAGATGGCTATGCAACAGCAGGCTATGCAGGCTCAACAGCAGTTGAAGTCTCAAGAGTTAGCTTCTCAGACTGCGATGCAGAAACTTCAAGCAGAAACTCAAGCTAAGATGCAGTACAGACAGGCTGATATTGCTTTTGAGATTGAGAAGATGAAGAACGAGGCAGCATTAAAATCACAGTTAATGGACAAAGAGTTCCAATTAAATATGCAGTTAGCTCAGATTAATAATCAAGGTCTATCGCAAAGAGAGGGTCAAAGAGAGGATGCTAAAGCTAAGAGAATAAGTCAAGCTAACACAGAGCAGTCTAAACTTATTGAGCAGAGGAAAAATAATTTACCTCCAGTCAATTTTGAGTCAAATGAAGATAGCTTAGATGGCTTTGATCTAGCAGAATTTAATCCAAGATAACACTGTCTAAAACATAAATAATTTTTATTTAACTTTGTAATAATTAAATCAAATCGACAATGGACATTAAGGTAAGAGCATTAGATGACTCATCGGAAGAAAAGTCATCTCAACAAATAGAGCAAGAATTATTAGATAAGCACGAAGCACAGTTTACTGATTCTGAAGAAACAAATACAACTGAAACTGTAGAGACACCTGTTGCAGAAAATACAACAACTGAAACTACAGAGGAAGTTGCTCCAACCTCAGAGCTAAATGAGGAAGACGTTCTTAAATTTATTGGTAATAGATACGGAAGAGAGATAACATCATTAGATGAATTAAATCAGACGAGAGAGGAGAATGATCCTCTACCAGAAGATGTCGCTCAGTATCTAAAGTACAAGAAAGAAACAGGCAGAGGGTTCAATGATTTTATTGAAGTTCAAAGGAACTATGATGAAATGGACAACGATGCTTTATTAAGGAGTTACTTAACTGCAACTGAAAATGGTTTAGATGCAGATGATATCGAAACAATGATTGAGTCGGATTATACATATGATGAAGACTTAGATGATGATAAAGATATTAAGAAGGTACAACTTAAAACAAAAAAGACTATTGCGAAAGCGAAAGAATACTTTCAGAAACAACAAAAGCAATACAGCATCCCTCTTGAGTCAAGTGGGGATACTAGCAATGTTGATCAGGAAGAGATCCAAGCTTATCGTGATTATATAGCTAATGCTAAAACAATGGATGAAAGCCTTAAGCGTAAGCAAGAGGTTTTTGTAAAGAAGACTGACGATGTTTTCAATGAATTCAAAGGTTTTGAATTTACAGTTGATGACAAAAAGGTTTACTTTAATCCTGGAGATGCAAATGAGATTAAGAATTCTCAGTTAAATCCACAGAACTTCATACAAAAGTTTTTGGATGAGCAAGGAACTCTTAGTGATGCACAAGGATATCACCGTTCTTTAGCAATGGCAATGCATCCTGAAAAGTTTGCTAAGTTCTTTTACGAGCAAGGTAAGTCTGCTGCAGCAGATAAGACTATGAGAGAGTTGAAAAATGTAAAGATGGATACTCGCAATGCTCCAGAGGTAACTAAGTCAAAAGACGGATTACAGGTCAAGTCTCTAAACAAAGACTCAGGTCGAGGTTTAAGGATTAGATCAAGAAAATAATTTTTAAAAAAAATAAAAGAAAAGTAAAATGAGTGTACAAGCAACACCAGGTTTTGATTTACAACCAAGTGCACAAAGAGTGCCGTTGTCAACAAACTATATTACTAACTTTGATTTCTTAAATCAGTATCTTCCAGATACATATGAGAAAGAATTCGAAAGGTACGGTAATAGAACAATTTCATCATTCTTAAGAATGGTAGGGGCAGAAATGCCATCAAACTCTGACTTAATTAAATGGGCAGAGCAAGGAAGATTACATATTAAATATACAAAGGTTGGTACTGGAGCTGCTGCTGCTGCTGATACTGCTACTTTCACAATTAACGATACAGGTGTTCCTGCTTTCGCTACTGGGAATAGACCTGCTGTTAGAGTTGGACAGACTGTTATGGTTATCCAAAACGATGGAAGTGGTTCTAACAAAGCTATCGTTACTGGTGTAGCTGCAGGTGCAGATACTTTCGATGTTGCTTTTTATGAAGCAGGTGGATTAGTAACTGCAGGTACTGGAGCTGGTAATTCTGATGTTAGTGTATTTATCTATGGTTCTGAATTTAAAAAAGGAACTAACGGAATGGAAGGTTCTTTAGAAGCTGATGATTTCATCTTCGAAAATTCTCCAATCATTATCAAGGACAAATACTCTGTATCTGGTTCTGATATGGCACAAATTGGATGGGTTGAAGTAACAACTGAAAATGGAGCTTCAGGGTACTTATGGTACTTAAAGTCTGAGCACGAAACAAGATTAAGATTTGATGACTATCTTGAGACTGCAATGATTGAAGCTGTTCCTGCTGAAGCTGGAAGTGGTGCAATTGCTGCTGGTGGTGATGTAGGTGATAAAGGTTCTGAAGGTATTTTCTACGTTGTTGAAAATAGAGGTAATGTATTTGCAGGTGCTCCTGATTCATTAGCTGACTTCGATTCTATCATCTCTAGACTTGACAAGCAAGGTGCTATTGAGGAGAATGTAATTTTCGTTGACAGACAGTTAGGATTCGATATCGATGATATGTTAGCTGCACAGAACTCTTATGGTGCTGGTGGTACTTCTTATGGTTTATTTGATAACGATAAGGATATGGCATTGAACTTAGGGTTCACTGGATTCAGAAGAGGTTATGACTTCTACAAGTCTGATTGGAAGTATTTAAACGATCCTACTATGAGAGGAGGAATTCCTGCAGGTTCAGGAAAAGTACACGGATTATTAGTTCCAGCAGGATCTACTTCAGTGTATGACCAAATCTTAGGTAAGAACGCTAAGAGACCATTCTTGCACGTAAGATACAGAGCTTCTGAAACTGAGGATAGAAGATACAAAACTTGGATCACTGGTTCTGCTGGTGGAGCAAAAACTTCTGACTTAGATGCAATGGAAGTTAACTTCTTGTCTGAGAGAGCTGTTTGTACTTTAGGTGCTAACAACTTCTTTATCTTCGAAGACTAAGAGGTATACAATATTGAGGAGTGTCTTTAGGGGCACTCCTTTTTTTTAATCAAATTAAATTTTAAATAAAGTGGAAACAAAAACAAAAAAGCAAGTTTATACTGATAAGCAGTATAAGCTGACAAAAGACATAGCTCCTTTAACATTTATGTTACCAACCAAAAACTCTGCAAGGAATCCTTTGCTTTGGTTTGATGACGAGAAAGGAGAAAATAGAGAACTAAGGTATGCAAGAAACCAAAACTCTCCATTTGTGGATGAGCAAGACGGTAACGCTATACTAGAGCCTATCGTATTTGAAGACGGATTTCTATACGTTTCAAAAAACAATCAAGTACTACAAAAGTTTTTACATCACCATCCAATGAATGGTCCTAAATTTATTGAGGTAGATAAAGCAAAAGATGCAATTGAAGAGGTAGAAGACATTATGTTGGAAGCTGATGCATTAATAGAAGCTAAAAAATTATCTATAGATCAGTTAGAGAATGTATGTAGAGTATTATTTAATACTGATGTAACTAAAATGTCTACTGCTGAATTAAAGAGAGATGTATTGATGTTTGCTAAAAACTATCCTTCAGAGTTTATGGATGTAATATCTGACCCTGAATTAAAGATGACGGCAACTATTCAAAAGTTTTTTGGTGAAGGATTACTTACATTCAGAAAGAGTGGTAAGGAAGTATGGTTTAACACTAAAGCTAATAAGACTAAGTTAATGAACATTCCGTTTGGTAAAGATGGTATGGACTTAGTAGTTTCTTATATGAAGAGTGATGACGGAATAGAGCACTTAAAATACCTAGAAGGCTTAATTGAATAGGGTAAAATAAATTTAAATTAAGAGACCTCTTCAAAAAATGAAGGGGTCTTTTTTTTTATTTATCTTTGTATAAAAGGTATAAGATGATAAATTCAGTACGACAAACAGTGATGTCTGTTTTGAACAAAAATAATTACGGATATATCTCTCCATCAGATTTTAACTTATATGCTAAACAAGCACAGTTAGATATTTTTGAAGATTATTTTTATCAATACAACAATCAAATAAATAAAGAAAATGGTGTAGGTGGTAGAACTATTACTCGTAGTTCAGGTACTGGGTATGCTGACATTACAAAGGGACTAGAAGAGGTGATAGATTCATTCTCTGAGACTAAGCCATTGTTAGGTGCTTCAGACCCTATTAGTGTAAGTAATTACTTCCTACCATCTATTGCTACAACAAATGATGACTACTACCTTATTAATAAGGTTTACATATATAGTAAAACATTGGCATCTGGTAACACTACGGCATTTGATGTTTCAGGTAATTTAGTGACAGATATTGGAGCTACATTTATAGATGCAGGTGTAAAGGTAGGAGACATAGTATCTACCATTACAGGTGGTATAACGTATAACGTACAGGTTATCACAGTAGATAGCCAGACACAGCTTACAGTGGCGTTACCTACAGGAGTTGTTTTGTTTGAAGCAGCAGCTAAAAAATATAATGTCTATAGTGCTGACAGTATAAAAGAAACTGAGAAGGTTAACAATAGCAAAATAACAATGTTAAATAACTCTATGCTTACTAAACCAACTCTTACATATCCTGCGTATACACAAGAAGGGTTAGTTATAGTTGGATATCCAAACACTATAATAGGAATAGGACAGTTAGTGGCACAGTATATTAGATTCCCATATGTCCCTAAATGGACGTATCTTGACCTTACTGGGGGTGAGCCTTCATTTTATCAGTCAGCAAGTGACTATCAAGACTTTGAGCTACCTAATGATGACGAGGTAAACTTAGTAAATAAGATACTACAATACGCTGGTATGTCAATAAGAGAGGTAGCTGCTGCTCAGTTTGGGCAAGCACAAGAAGTAATGAATAATAACGAAGAACAATAATTATGGCATATATAACTCAATATCAGTATTATAACAACGGACAACCTAACCCTGCCGTAGAAGATGAAATAAATTGGGGTTCTTATCAGTATGTATCTCTAGAAGATATTGTTAACAATTTTATGTTAATGTATACAGGTAACCACAGTTTGGTAAACAACGAGCCAAGGTATAAGGTTTTATTCCACGCAAAAAGAGCAATACAAGAGCTTAACTACGATGCGTTTAAAGAAATAAAAATATTAGAGTTAGATGTATGTTCATCACTAAGATATGTACTACCGTCTGACTATGTAAATTGGGTAAGAATTTCAATGTATAGAAATGGGTTACTTATGCCACTTACTGAAAACATTCAGACCAACTGGGCATCTGCTTATTTACAAGACAATGACTGTGGTATATTATTTGATGAGGATGGTAACGCGATAAGTCCTACTAATTCTATGATAGATTTCGACAGGCTTAAAGGAACAAAGCAGAGTATATATCTAAACCAAAACTCTAAGTACTATGGGAAGTCAGGATGGAATATAGACGGTCAGTGGTACTTTGGTTATGGAATAGAGGCAAGGTTTGGTTTAAATACAGAGACAGCCAATGCAAATCCTACATTTAAAATTGATCCAAAGAAAGGAGTTATTAACTTTAGCTCAGGTATGTCAGATGAGATATGTATTTTAGAGTATGTATCAGATGGTATGGAGAACGGTAACGATAGCTTAGTAACTGTAAATAAATTGTTTGAAGAGTTTATTTATGCTTACATTGAATTCGCTGTCTTAGGTTCTAAGGTAGGAGTACAAGAATACATTATAGCTAGAGCAAGAAAAAGAAAGTCTGCTTTATTAAGAAATGCAAAGATTAGAATTAGCAACATTCACCCTGGAAGATTATTACAGAATCTAAGGGGTAGAGATAAATGGTTGAAATAGTATGGGAAAACTATCAAGGAATTTTACTGCAGGAAAGATGAACAAGATGGTCGATGACCGTCTTATCCCTAACGGAGAATACATAGATGCATTAAACGTGCGTATGGGTTCAACTGAGAACGCTGAGATTGGTGTAATTGAAAACACTAAGGGTAATGAAAGACTTACCACACTACAATATAACGGACAAGAGTTATCAGAAAACGCTAGATGTATTGGTGCTTTTGAAGACAGTGCAAACGAAACATTATATTGGTTTATTCACGACTCATCATTTACTGTTGGAGCTACAGGTAAGTTAGACTTGATAGTATCATATAATACCGTTAGCAGAACAATAACCTATCACGTTATTAGTATAAACGATGGAGGTGGTTTAAATACTACTCTTAACTTTGATGCTAACTATTTAATAACTGGAGTTAATTTAGTAGAGAATCTTTTATTCTTTACAGATAATATAAATCCTCCAAGAAAGATAAATATAACTAAGAGTTATAATCCAACTGTTTTAGTAGATGATTTTATTGATGAAGAGTTATTGGTAATTAAGAAACCACCTGTAGATGCTCCAGAAATAACTTTTACTAGCACCTCAAAAGAAGTTACCTATCTAGAAGAAAGGTTTCTTTGTTTTGCATATAGATACAGATACGAGGATAATGAGTACTCTGCTACTTCCGAGTGGACAGACGTGGCATTTGATCCAAAGGAGTTTAGAGTTTCTTACGACACCTTCTTAAACGAGGGACTTGTAAATGAGTACAACGCAGTAAACATTACATACAATACTGGTGGTCCATTAGTAAAAGGAATAGACCTATTGTTTAAGAATGCAGACGATTCAGTTATAAAAGTAATAGATAAGATAGACAAACAAAAGTCTAACATATCTGATAACATTGAAAGGGGGTATACATTTACAGAGAGTAATATATTTACTATACTTCCAGAGTCAGAGATACTAAGATTATTTGATAATGTACCTAGACTTGCAAAAGCTCAGACCCTTATGGGTAACAGGCTTATGTATGGTAACTACGTAGAAGGATATGATCTATTAACTAATGATGATGAGAAGATAAGTATTGATTATTATACTAATGAAGTAAATACTCCATTTGTTTCTGAAAATATAGATGCAACTTTAGCTAACTCTAGTTATACTTTTGGAAGTATTGGTACTGTTTCTAATAGTGCTATATCGTTTGATTTAAGTAGTCAAGATCTAAAAAAAGGCAAGGTACTAACTTTTACGTTTACCTTTTCTCATTCAAGTTGGACACCTGATGAAAGTATACGTACTAGTGTATCACAATCACCATTACCATTTGTATTTACCTTGCCAAGAGACTTTAGTAATGTAGTTGCTTTAGTTAATAGCACAGAGTTTATAGATGAGATAGGTAGACTTAGTACAATTCAACCAATAGCAACTGCATCAAGTGGTGGTACATTAACAGATAGGTATAACGCTAAATGGGACAATCCTCTTGTGTCTGGCTCTGTTACCTATAATTTAACTGGAAGTGCAGTATTAACACCAACGCAAGGTTTGTCTGTTGTACCAATAGAGGTGACAACAACTGGCGATAACACTGTACAGTTTAGGTTTAACGCACTACGTTATCAAAACGCTACTACTAGTGCTTATATTTATGAGGCTTTTAATTGTACGTCAGCAGAAGTTTCAATATCAGAAGTATCTGGTGGAAAAAGCTTACATAGTAACAGAGGGTATGAAATAGGAATGGCTTACTTAGATGAGTATGGTAGAAGCACTCCTCCACAGGTTAGTTTAAGTAATACTGAGTTTGTTGGATGTGATAAATCATCTACTGCAAACTCTATAGATGTATATATTCCTACTACGCAGAAAGCACCGTATTGGGCAAAGAGATATAAGTTTTTTATTAAGCCTGACACAGAGACATACGAAACTATATTTTCAAACATATGGTTTGTTGACCCTGACAATCCAAGACAAGCATACTTTTTATTAAGAGGAGAAAATTCTCAAAAAATTACAGACGGTCAAAGATTAATTGTAAAGGCAGATACTAATGGTGCTACGAATGATTGTGTATATGTTACAGTATTAGAAAAGAAAGCTCAAGAAGCAAACTTTATACAGATACCAATTGAAGGAACTACTCCTCCAGAATATATCCCAATACCGTCTGGTGTATATATGCTTCTTAACATAAGTAGTTTTACAACTACTCAAGAAACAGATGCTGTTATTGATCAAGGAGTTCAAACAGACACAGCAAAAAAACAATTTCAATTTCCAGTAGTTGGTATAGAGACAAGAATTCCAGATCCTGATAATGCAGGTATGTATATAGACTATACAGTCCCTGAAGGTTCTCAAATTACTTTTGATTTTAAGTTTGACAGACCAGGGAACTTAGAAAGTTTATCTGGCTGCGAACAAAGGACATATACCTTTAAAAAAACTTATATTGCTCAAGCAAATTTTGATAGTTTTTATGATTGGTTTATGAGCGATCTCAGCAGTTTACGCTTAAATTCAGGAACTCAAATTGTTGGAGGAGATAACCCCATACCAATCCAAAACAGATTTTTAGGTCAAGCAAATGGTACTGAGCCTGGAACTACTAACCCCACCAACGGTAGTATCCTAGAAAGTGAGACTATAAATTATTATCAATTTACTAATTCAACAAATGGAGACGGTCTTCAATGGTTTTCAATAAAAGGTACTAGTTCTTGTACTGGAGCTAGTTTATTTGCTACAAGACAGTCAAGCGTTGAGGCTAGAATAACAGTAGTAAGGTATGATGAAGTTTTAGTATTTGAGTCTATGCCATTAGAGGCTTCACCTGACATTTGGTATGAGGCTTCTAAGTCATATGAAATAGTAAACAAAGATAACATATGTCAGTTTATTATAGATATTGATCCAACTACTACCGTTGATGGAGTTGCAGCTGATATAGTTATAGAGTATACTGATATAAGCAATCAAGCAGCTACAGTAACTGTAGGAGTGGGTGCGAGTGCTACTGTAATTGGAGTTTGTGGAAGTCCTACTATATCCACTCAAACAACACCTGATACACTTACAGACGTAAGTATAACGCAAAACTCAATACCTAAAGGTTCTCACCTTGGTGATACTCAAAACCAAACTACTAACCAACCAGCAATATGTAAGAGTGGTTTCTTTAACTGCTTTACTTTTGGTAATGGTGTAGAGAGTTATAAGATTAGAGATAGCATCTTAGGTAAGACGTTTAACTTAGGGAATAGAGTTAGTTCCACAGAGGCATTAGACTATAAAGAGATTAGAAGGTTTGCTGATATTACATATAGTGGAACATTTAACGATGAGTCAAATGTAAATAGACTAAACGAGTTTAACAGAGGTCTATTAAACTTTAAGCCATTGGAAGAATCTTTTGGTCATATACAGTTGTTATCAGGAAGAAAGACTGATGTATTAACGCTGCAAGAAGATAAGATATCTTATGTACAGTCAGAAAAAAACTTATTGTCAGATGCTGGTGCAGGTGACCTACTTACCTCTGTTCCTGAAGTATTAGGGAAACAGATAGCAAGAGTTGAGGAGTTTGGTATAAGTAATAACCCTGAGAGTTTTGCTCAATGGGGACCAGATAAATACTTTACAGACTCTAAGAGGGGTGTTGTGTTGTTACTAAGTGGTTCAGGTCCAAGCGAGTCGTTAAATGTGGTATCAACACTTGGGATGAGACCTTGGTTTAGAGACCTATTCTTAGAGAGTGGAGAGACACAAAAGCTAGGTGGCTTTGATCCATATATGAATGAGTATGTGTTAGGTTCTACTAAGACACTAACGCCTACCGAAGAGGTTTGTATTGACTGTAACAACGCTCAAACAATAAGCCTTAAAACAGAGTTTGTTAAATGTTTTGATTTAGGTTCAGATTTAGGTCAGACTACATTTTCTTGGGAGGGTATTTTATCTGTAGGTCAGACTATAGACGTTACGGTAACATATAACGGTGTAGACTACACGCAAACTGGAGCACCAGGAACTGGTAGTATATCATTTGATAAGTCGCTTATATCTAATCCAAAAGCAGAGATTAGAATATCAACTACAGGGTCTACTGAAACAGATATAGAAATATCAATGGGATGTCCTCAGCCAAAACAATTAAATGTTGTTACGGTTTGTGTAAGTAATGACACACAACAAGGACTTAGAATACATAACCAATATAGATATGTTTCAGGTACTTACATAGATGAATTACAGTCTAGGTTTGTTACACTTGATCCTATAACTACTGCTGAACCTGCTATTAGTGATTATAATACTACGCTAGGTAACGAAGGACAGGCTGGCGTACCAAACGAAGGTGCTACTGTTACTATTGCGTACAACAAGTTTCAGACAGATACTTTGTCTTTTGATGAGACAGACAATAACTTTAGATACTTAGTTAGTTCTACGCAGTATGTAGATACACCAGGTTCAATAACAAATTTATTGGCTGCAACTACTCCATTAACTACAGATACATCTGCTAGTCCTGACTATTACTCAAGTTCATTTACGATGCCGTCATTTAATGATGGAGACTATTTGTATTTAATATATGATTATAGACAACCAAATGATATTGATCTTTGTTATGGTGCTACTCAAGATGATGCCTGCTGTGATTGTGATTTTAATTGTGGTCCAACAGGGTCTAATGGTATTATAAGCTTTGATACACTACCTGGGTTTGTTGACTTAGGTGCAGCAGTATGTGATGTTTTTCCATTTAACTGTAATGATTCTAATTTTCAATGTATTATTGCAACAGCTCTTAATTATAATAAGACAGATATTGATGAGAGCACTATTATTCCTGAATCAGATTGGGTTAATTACGAAGTATCTGGAGCCATAAATATATACTACAAAGGAATTATAGGAGACCCTGATGATGGGTGCTCTACAATTAGAAATGTATTTTTACAATACTCTGGTGGTCCAGCTCTAGCATAAATAAATAAAATATGAGTACAACTTATTATATAAACGGAACAAATTTTTCAACTGCTACGTCTGTGTTTACAGATGCAGAGCTAACCACTTGTGCTCCTGATGGGTTCTACAGACTTGGTGGTATAACAAGGCAACAGATTGGCTGTAATTTACTTGCAGCAAGAGACTGTGATAGTTGTGGTGTTGTTAATTGTAACAATGAAGTTATAAAAACCACAGAGGCTGCAGATACTGGAGCAAGCAGGTATTTTCAAACTGAATTTGATTTAAGCTCAGGGGCAGATCAAGGTGCTACTGTAGTTGTAATAGAATTAGTACAACCAATTACAGGTTCTACAAAAGAAATACCTACAGCTATACAAGCTACATACAACACCGCTAATTACAGTAGAGTTGTTAGAAAAGTTGGTGACACAAATGTTGTTGGTACTGCCACTGTAAATAGTGTAGGGATGGCTTTTCCAACACCTACTGTTGCTACTGATTTTATTGTTGTTGGTGGTAATGATACTTGGGTTTCTGGGACTAAAGGATATTCTTTTTATAAATATGATGGGTCAAGTTATGTTAATGAAGGGTATGGTTTTTATCCCAGTATTTCAGATAATAATAATGCACAAAATGACACAGGTGGTAATCCAGACGGTCCAGAGTATGTTGTCTTAGTTGTACCAAAAACTCAAGTAAGTGTAAACGAATTGATTGTTGATATTCTTCAGCAAAATATATCTCCAACTCAGTTAGGTTTTGGGTTTAAAATGTATGTACACTGTCCAACTTTATTAACGCAAACCAATCAACTTTATGGGACAGGTGCATTAGGAAACACTCCTGCAGATACTAAGGAAGATGCTTGTAACGCAACACAGACAAGTTCTTTTACTTTTTATGCAGTAGGCTCTGGAACTGGTCTTAATAGTGACACTTCATTGGTTACACTTAACCCTACTCAGCCACAGTTAAGAGATACTATATTTCTAGATTTTTATGGTGTTAACTTTGCACCTTCTACACTTGATGGATGGTGGAGAATAGGTAATTTTGCAATAAGACTAGAAGATGGTATAGTAGCTGAAGTTTATAATTGTACTGCTTAAATAAATATATATGTTTGAAATTAATAATCCTGGTCAAAATAATGGTGCTCCTTCAACAATAGATGTGGAGCAGTACACACTCACCTACGACAAAGGAGTCCAAGGTTGGGTGTCTTTCTATTCATACTTCCCTGACTATATGATAGGTATGAATAACTACTTCTATACCTTCAAAGGAGGAGATTTATATAGACACAATACAAATGCCAATAGGAATACTTTCTATGGTACAGCTTATAAGTCAACCCTTAAGTCTGTAATTAACGAGTCTCCAAGTGAGAATAAGTTATTCAAGACATTTATGTTAGAAGGAGACGATAGTTGGAAGACTACTATTGTAAGTGATCAACAAGATACAGGTTACATAGAAGAAGACTACTACACTAAAAAGGAAGGTGCTTTCTTTGGGTTTATTAGAAACTCAGGAAATGTGCTAACAAATGAATTTGCATTAAGGTCAATGAATGGTTTAGCAGATAGTCAAACTATTGGTACTGCAGGTTCAACTACAACTATTGAGTTTGCAGATGCAGTTACTATCGGTGGTATAATGAGTGTAGGAGATAAGATATACTTTGGGGAGAAGTCAGGTACAAACATAATTAACATATTATTGTTAGGAAGTGTTAGCTCTATACATCAAGGAAAGTTAAATGGTAACAAGATTGAGGTGAACAATTCAGGAGGTTCTATTCCTACAACTAATGATTACTATATACTATATATAAAGGACTCTGTTGCAGAGTCTCACGGAATACTAGGACACTTTGCTGTGTTTGATTTAGAACTACCTGTAACTAAGGCTACATTAAAGTCGGAGTTATTTTTAGTCCAATCTGATGTTATGAAATCATATCCTTAAATTTACTATCTTTGTATAGTACTTATGATATTCGATATTAGACCATTAAATGAGGACGATTACGAAACCATTCTTGTAGATTGGTGGAAAGATTGGAAGTGGGAAGCACCACATAAAGAGTTCTTACCTAGTGATGGGACTGGTGGTTTAATAGTATACGATAAAGATACGCCTGTATGTGCAGGCTTTATTTATTTAACGAACTCAAAGGTAGCTTGGGTAGATTGGATTATTTCTAATAAGAACTATAGGAAGAAACCAAATAGACAGCAAGCGATTGAATTATTAATTCATACATTAACTAACCTGTGTAAAAGGAACGGAGCTAAATTTTCATATGCTTTGATAAAACACAAAGGACTGATAGATACGTATAAGACATTAGGATATACAAAAGGAGATTCTTATTCACAGGAAATGATAAAAGCATTATAATATGGCAATGACAACATCGGCAGCATTAGCAACAGCAAGCATAGCATCAAGTGCAGTAGGAGCAGGTATGTCTTTTACTCAGGCTAATAAACAAAGGGGATTACAAAAGCAAGCAGAGGCAGATGCAGTAAAAGCAATGGCTGAGGCAAGGCAGAAGTTAGATGTTAACTTTGCAGAGCAGATGTCTATTAAGAAAGAGGCATATGACTTGGAAAGACAGGCAATGTTGTCTGCAGGGGCACAAGCTACTCAAGCTGGTATTGAAAGTGAGAGAGGTGCAGCAGCTACAGCAGGTAGAGTGTTTGCTGGTCAACAACAAGCTCAAGGTCAAATCCGATCAGCAATGGCAGACGAGATGACAAACATTGAGGGTGCTATACTAGAGGAAGAGGGTAGGCTAAGAGACTTAAGTGTTGGTTTAGACTTACAAGAGGTAGCTGGGCAACAACAGCAAGCAGCCGATGCTCAGGCAGCAGCTTTAGCAGCAAATCAACAAGGTATCCAAGGAATAGCAAACGCAGCAGAGAAAGGTGTTCAGTATATTCCTTTATATCCAAAACAAAAAGTTAAGACTCCAGCGACTACTCAGACTACTCCACAAGTTTATACTTATTACACAGATCCAGCTTTTTCAAATCCTTTAGTTAAAGATACTGTAGGTGTGACTCCTGCAGGGAGTAAAGGTCAATTACAAGGAAACTTTACATTTAATGACACTTTCAACCCTTGGGGGTAATAAAAAATAAGCTATGGCATTAGGATACGGATATGTACAGAGAGACCCTGAAGATCAGCAATTAAACTGGGCACAGATAGGGAAAGACGTTTCAGATAGACTTGAAGGGGAAATAACCAAACGAGAGGAAAAGAAGGAACAGCTTGATAACTTAACTAGTGACTTAGTTAAAGAACTTAATACAAGTCAGTTCTTAACTGAGAACTCGAACTTCAATAAGTTTGTTTTAGACAGTAGTGATACGATAAAGAATCAGACACTATTAGCTAATAAGTTATTAAAGTCAGGTCAACTTAAGCCTAGGGAGTTTACACTTATGATGCAGAATCTAGTAGACGGTACAGACCAAACATTTGGTTTATTCCAAGACTATAAAGACGAGTATGAGAAGAAGATGGCAATGATGGCTAAAGATCTTCCAGTGTCACAGCAAGGGTCAAACATAATGTATGGTATCCTAGAAAACGTAGAAGGATTTTCTAACTTCCAAAACCATCAGTTAGTTCTTAATCCTGATAGTGGGGTTATGTCTATTGGTAAAGTTATAGACGGTAAAGTATCTACTAATCCTAATGACTTAACTTCAGTAGAACAGTTAAAAAATAGAATTAGAACAACCATTAATAAGTTTGACTTATATGGTAGTGCTGATAGTTATGTAGAGTCTTTAGGTCAAACAACTGAAGAAATAATTACAATTGGTAATAAATATAGAGCTACTGAGATACAAAGAATTACAGGAGCGACTGGTAGTACATTATTTGATTTAACTAAAGACCAAATAGATGAAGGTATAGAAGAAGGAATCATAGACGAATCTGATGTAAAAGCACTAAGAGAATTTAACAAAGGTATTGATACGTATGTTGAGAGTGAGTTAGGAATAGACGGAACATTCAGTGCAGCTTCTTTATTAGCTGACTACTTCCCAGGCTATACTACTACGTTTGATGAAGCAGAAGCAAAAAATGATTCTAAAAAAATATTACTTAGATCAGTTGGAGGTAGAGTTATTGCAGACCTAAGTGAAGAACAAAAGGACTTAGCAAAGGATACACTAAAGACCACAATAAGAAATGGTTTAAGTAAGAAGACAGAGACTAAATTCCAACAGACAGTTAAAGATCCTTCAGCAGATATTAAGAGACAAGAAGAAGAAACTGAAGAAAGAGAAAACTTAGTAAATGAAATTAGTTATCTAGAATCTTTTTATAATGGTACGCCTAATCAAGTTAATAAATCAGAACTTTATTTTAATGGTGTATATCCAGGTTTATCTATTACTAGAACAACAGATAATAAAGTAATTTTAGAACTAGAAGGTGAAGATGCTGTAACTTATGATTTGGAAAAATTTGATAGCGTAGGAGATTTTGTAGAATCAATAAGTAGTAGATTAATAGGAGAGGATAAAATAAATGATGTAAATAAAATTATAGGATCTGATTCTGAAAGATATGGATCTAAAAATATTTCAACATTAGATGAAGATATTGCTGCTACTGCTAAAAAATCTACACCAGATAAATTAGTTGAACTTAATAAACAATTAATTAATAAATTAAAAGAAACAGACGAAAGTAATAAACTTTTAATTAGTTTTTCTGCTGCTGACTATCAAGCACCTGATATGGGAGGTGTAGGTGAAGATTTAGAGAAAACTTTAGCTAAAAACATTAAAGAGGCGTTTCCTGAATTAGAATTAGAAGTTCGGGTAGACAAAACATTTGGATCCCAAAATAATGAAATTATTATTAGTAGTCTTCAATTCCCTAATATGCAAGAAAGAACTTTCCAAACAGGTCTTTTAACTGATTCAGATGCAAGGGATGAAATGAAAGAATTTAAAGATTATATATTAGCCTTGTCTACAAAAAAGAATATAGATTTAAATACATCTAAAAAACGTAAATTAAACGGATAAAAAAATGAACGAAAAATTTCAAGAGTTGTATGGGTACGTTAAGTCTGAAAATATGACAGACTTAGATGAACAGGAATTTTTTAATGCGTATAGCAGTCCTGAAAAATTTACAGAGTTATATGAATATGTTAAGTCTGAAAATATGACAGACTTAAGTCCACAAGACTTTTTTAATTCTTATTTTGTTGGAGCTGAAGCTCCTTCTGTTGAAAAAAAAAGCGAAGAAAGTACTACGGAATTACCATTGGAAGATGGTTCTTTGGAGCCTCAAGAATCTGAAATTGATTTTGAAGAAGTTGAACTTCCAAAGCCTCCAGTTACTACGGCAGAGCTTTTAGATCCTAATATAGAGAGTACTGAGCAAGATTATTTTGAAGGTACGTTCGGAGATATACTAAGAGGGTTTGATGACTTAACCAGCCTCGGTTTAGGAGACTTTGTTGATGATATGGCACGTAGTGCAGTTTCAGGTTACTATCAAGGTGTTACGGCTGAGAATGCATCTGACTTATTACTTAGAGGTTCATATGCAGATGAAGAAGACATACTTAGTTTCTTAGAAGCCAATAAAGAAGCACAAAAACTAGGACCATCACAAGAGATGATGGACTATCAAAAAACTTACGAAGAAAACGGTAAAGGATTCACAGGTGTTGTACTTGGTTTAATGAAGAACCCAACTGTAGTCCCTGAACTTATATTGAGTTCTATGTCTGCTATGGTGTTTAATAGAGATGCTCTAGCAACAGCAGGTACTATTTTAGGAGCAGGTGCTGCAGCAGGTGCGACTACAGGTGCGACAGCAGGTACGGTGGCTTTGCCTGGTTTTGGAACAATAGGTGGTGCTGGTGCTGGTGCTATTGCAGGTGCTGCTTCTACAGTACCATACGCATTTGCTGCTGCAGGTTCTGTACTTGAAATGGGTTCAACTTTTGCAGAGTTATTACAAGAAGAGTTTCCTAATGAAGAGTTAACTCCTGAGAAAGTAAGAGAGGCAATTGATAATGAGGAGATTTACAATAAGCTAAGAAATAAAGCATTAGCGAGAGGTATAACTATTGGTGTAATAGATGCTTTTACAGGTAAGCTAGGAGGTAGAGTTGCAGGTAAAATTATGCAGAAGGCAGGTAAGGGTGCAACTAAAGCAACTAAATTAAAATCAGTAGCTGCTGCTTCTGGTATAGAAGCTGTTGGTGGATCTACTGGTGAAGCTACTGCTAGAGCAGTAATCGGTCAAGATATGGATATATCAGAGATTGCCTTAGAAGGTATTGCTGAGATGCCAGGTGGTTTAAAGGATGCCATCTCTGCTAGGTTCTCTAAACCAAAGTATAAGATAAACGGAGATAAAGCTAATGCTGAAGATGTTGATTTAGCAATTGAGACAATGACTATTGATCAGTTGCAAAAGGTAAAGATTGATATAGAGAATGACTACGAAGGTAGAGCACAAGCTCTTCAAGATAAAAAGATAGCACTAAATGTAGAGAAACAAGTAAGAGAGATGTTCCCTGATATGGCATCTGGTCCATTACAGGAGATTGTAGATTTGCATTTAGAATTAAAAGAACTAGAAAAAAACGACACATTATTTGCCAAAGGTAAAATCAATGAGATAAATCAAAGAATAAAACAAATTGAGGAAGATCAGGCAAAGAAAGGTAAAGTTATTGATAAGGAGTTAGGCGAACCTGGTGAAGCTCCTATCACTCCTAATAGAGAAGAGAGAAGAAAGGAAGAGAAAAGAAAGGGAAAACTTGAGGAAGAAGTTGAAAAGAAGTTAGCTACTCAAAAAGCTAGAGAGGAAGCAAAAGCAAAAGGTGAAGTTGTTCCTGAAGAAGAAGCAGAGGTAGAGGTTACTCCTGAAGAAGAAGCAGAGGTAGAGGTTACTCCTGAAGAGGAAGACCAAATTGTTGAGGAGCCAAAAAATGAGCTAGAAGAATTAGCACAAGATATATTACTTAAAGAAGACCAAGGTACTTTAGAAGATAACTTAGGAGAGAAGGGTTATTGGAATGGTAAAGAGGGTATGATAAAGATCGATAATGAAAATGAAAATACTATTGTATTTGAAACTGCTGATCAAATCATAGAACTTGGTCCAAGAGAAACAAATATATCAGAGCTAGAAGACTTAAAAATAGCAGATGAAGAAGGTGTCCCAGGAGATCAAGCTGTAGCTGAACAAGAGTTAACTGAACAAGGTAAGTCTTTGATTCCACCTGAAGGAGTAGATGTAAGAGAAGGAGTATCTGAGACAGAGGAAGAATACCAATTAAGAGTAGAACAAGAAAGAAAAAAGTTTGAAGAGGCTGAATTAAAAAAAGTTGAAGAAGCTAAGAAAAAGGGTATGTCATATACACCTAAAAAGTTTAAGGCTAAATCATTTCCAAAAAGTTATGTATTTAGTATAGACGGTAAAGACTATAAAATAATTGGAAGAAAAAGAGATAAAAAAGGATTAGCTGTAGTTAGGCTTAAAGAGTTAGATACTGGTTTAGAGAGAAGAATCGTAGGACCAAAGGCTGAGAGAATACTTAAAGACGAAGCACAAAGAAAAGGTAAGACTACAGAATCACTTAGATTAGTACCAGAAGGAAAAGAAAAAGTACAACCTGAAGTTACTAAGAAAACTAGAAAAGAGAAGTTAGCAGAAAGAGATAAAGCACAAGAGGAGTTGGACACAAAGACTCTTGAGGAAGTTGAACAAATGCAGGCTCAGTCTGAGAAAGACATTCAAGAGTTTGAAGAAATAGCTTTAGAAGAAGCAACTAAAGCTTCTGTTAATAAAGACTTAGTTAATATCAAAGGGAATATCTTCCAAGTTACTAGGAAGAAAGATGGTACATTTACTGTATCTCAGATGAGAGAAGATGGTAAGTTTGTTGCTATAAAAGATAAACCTACTAGAGGTAGAGCAATAGGTCAGTTTAAATCTAAGAAAAGCAGAGCTGAGAAAAAAGCAATACAAGAAGCAGAGGCATTAATTAATGAGTATAAGAAGCAAGAAGCAGACAAGATAGAATCTTTCTTAGACAGTGCTATTGAATCTACTTCATTAAAAGGTAAAGCGTTTGATGCTTCCCTAGGTCTTCCAATGTTTGTTGTAAATACTTCATTGAAGATTGTTAAAGCTGCATATAAAGCAGGTAAGACATTAGCTGAGGCTATACAAGATGGATACAACTACATCAAGAACAAAGGATTCAACGGTACGAAGTTAGAGTACCAATCATATGTATCTGAAGAAAAAGCTCCAAGGTTTAGAAGAAAAGAAACAGAGGTTACTCCATCTATAGATGAAGATGAAGTTGCTGATGTTTCATCTGTTATAGATGCATCTGAGGTTTCGTCTGTAGATGTAACTGTAGAAACACCTGAAGCTGAAAGAGCTGAAAGAGTGGATGTACAAGAATTAAATTCTAGAACTGATGTCCCTTTAGAAATTGTAGATATAAAAGCTACTGCAGGTCTTCCACATATATTTACTATTAGTGATCAATTAACAACTGGAGATATTAAGAATCCATTAACAGGTAACCCAATAGATAAACTTAAAGGGTCATTTGGTTTTAATGGAACTAAAGGAAACACTACTGCTGGATGGGCAAACGTAGATAAAAATAAGGCTAACGATATGTACGAAAAAGCCTTAGAAGTTTACAATGAAAACGAGGAAGTGTTCAATAAGTTTTGGGAAGAAAACCCTAAGTACGATGGTTTAATACCAATGGCTGTAATTCAAATGGGAGAAGGGTCTATTCTTTCTAATGAAGCTACCTTTAGAGTATTAAAAGATAATTTAAGTTTAATACCTGAAGAAAATAAAGTAAATGCATTAAATCAATTAAAGAGTACACTTGATAAAAAAATTAATAAACTAGAATCAGATAAAGCTGATGCTGAAAAAAAATATAATACTGTTGCAGAAAGAAAGAAAAGAGAATCTGATTTCAAGAAAAAACAAAAAGAGAAGAAGAAGATTTTCTTAGATAAACAAAAAGAGAAGAAGAAGATTTTCTTAGATAAAGAAAAGAATAAGGCTACTACTGCAAAAAAGAAAGGTAAGGTTTATATTAAAAAACAATTTAAGCCTAAAGCTTTTCAACCTGAAACTTTTAAGGATACAGAGTTTGTATTTAGTGAGAAAAAGAATAAAGAACTAAATCAATTTCTTACAATAAAAAAACAAATTGAAATATTTAAACCTAATTCTGTAGAAGGTGTTGTTTCTAGAGAGTTTATTAAAGGAGATGAAGCCAAGAACATAAAAGGATTAGCTTTACCTATTAGAGCTATACTGATTAAAATGATTACATCTGGTAATCCAATTCCTGCTAAAGGAAAACCTGTGTCTGTAACTACTGGTGGTCTTAGAAATATTGCAAAAGTATTAGCAAAAGGAGTTGATCCTAAATTAGTTCACCGTCAAGAGATTACTAGAGTAATTACTGATCCACAACTTAAGAATGTTCCTATTGGAAATGTAGTTTCTTTAGTAGGTGTTCAAGTAAAACCAGAGAAAGGTGCAGGTCCAAAAAGAGTGAACCATCCTAACTATGATTGGGGTGTTGAAGGTCAATCTATTGGTATATTAGAACAACCAATTCCAATGGAGTCTGCATTTCCTACAGCTTATGAAAAGATAATGAAAGACTTCTTAGAGAGGTCTCAAAAACAAGATGCTGATTCAGAAGCAATGGCTACATCTAGAACAGAGCAGTTAGCCGTTGGTATAGGTGTTCCTTCTAAAGATTACGTAGGGGCGATAGCTTCTATGTCGGTATCTAATTTAAATAAGTTAACTACATTATTAAACAAAGCATTCCCTGGAGTAACTATTAATACAGACCAAAAAACTTTTGATAAGGTTATGGAGTCTGAAGGAGTTAAAAAGTACAAGAACAATGAGGGAGATGTTATATATGGTTTAACACTTGAAGGAGATATATACTTAAACCCTGAAGTAAACAATAGTGAGTCTGATTTATTCAACACTGCTATACACGAGATGGGGCATATATGGGTAGACTTTTTACAGACTACTAAGAAAGGTCAAGAGATTTACAACAAAGGTGCTGAGTTAGTAAGACAAACTAAGGAGTATCAAAACCAATTAAAAGAGTTTGATGGTGATGATGCTAAAGCTGTTGAAGAAACAATGGCTATACTTATTGGTAACAAAGGTGCTACATTAGCTAAGGGTTCTACACTACAATCAAAGTTTAAAGATTGGTTAGTTGGTTTATGGGAGCACGTAAGGTCTAACTTTAAAATGTCCGAAGACTTAACAGTAGAAGACATTGAGAATATGAACCTTGATACCTTTATTGAAACTGCTATGGCAGACTTATTGTCTGGTAAAGAGATAAAGTTAAGTAAGGCTCAGAAAGAAAAGTTGTCTAAAAAGACAATGCCAAGGTTCAGAAGTAAAGATAAAGTAGCTGAGTTCGTTACTAAGGCTAGAGAATTAGGAAACTCTTTTGAAGAGATTACTGCTGAGTTAAAGAAGATAGGTAAGATTGATCAGTCTACTATTAATGAAGCCATTGCTAGAGCTAAGGTAAAGGAATCAGGTAAAAGAATTAAGTCTGCACCATCTCCAAAAAGATTGCTTGGTATCAAAGACAAAAAGATTACTTTAACTGAGAAGCAATTACTAATCAATAGACTTAAGGCTTTGAATGAAGGAGCTAAGTCTGCGTTAGCTGCTAGAAAGGTTGCAAGTAAACAACTGTTAGAAGATATAAATGAACTTAGAAATAACAATAAGATCAGTGAAAAGCAAATGATGGATGTAATGAAAAGGTTTGACAAAGTAAATATGTTTAACCCAGTGTCCATTGAGAAGTTTGTAGATTATATGGGTAAAGTTTTTGCTGATGCTGAGTATGCAGCAAAAGTTGCTAAGGCTAATAAGTTTAGAAAGTCTGCATTAAAAAATCTAAGAACTAAAATTGGTATTGGAGATGCAGTATCCACACAACTACAAATATTATTCTCAGTAGATCCAACTATGATACCTGACTCAGAGTTTAATAATTATCTGAGACTAGTAGAAATGTTTGGTGCAAGGAAGAAAATACTTTCGCTTCCAGATATAAATATTGTAGAGAAAGTTGCCAATGATATAGTAAATAAAATGCAAGAAGAATACTCTAGGTCTTTAGAGCTTGCAAATATATTTACCAATTACCCTGAAAAAGTAGTAAATAAAAAAACAGGTAGAGTAGACTTTGCTGCTACACTTGCTAAGATGGTTAAGGAAGAAGTTATTACTGAAGAGGATGCTGAAATATTAAAGAAGTATAAGTCTCAGGTATTTGAAACCACAAAAGAAACAAGAACTGAAGAAGAGATTGCAGAGCAAGAGGCAGAAGAAAAAGAACAATTACTTGAAGCAATTGATGAGTATACAATTGATAAAGAAAATGTATCTAGTTTATCAAGAGAAGAAAGAGATTTAGTTAATGAATTAGAAAGACAGATTAAAACTGAAGGCGTTAATGATTTATCTAACCAAGACTTAAAAAATTTATTAGAGGTTCTAGATAATATAGACAATGGATTTGTTCCATCATATGCTAATACATTGACACAAAAGATTATATCTCAAAACAATGAAAAGCAATTAGTTAGTTCTGTACAAGAAGGTAAAACAATACCAGTAGAAGGACTGTATGCTAGAATAAAATCTATATTTACTAAGAGAGGTGCAATATCTGAGTTGATCAGAAGAAACCCTTTATTTAATATAGACCAAGTGTTTGGAGATTATGACACGCAAAGAATATTTAAATCTTTATTTGAGGGTGCTGCCAAAGGATTAAACTTATTTAGAACTGAGCTAAATGAAGTTCAAGATAAGATTGGTAAAATAGAAAATAAAGTATTGAAATCTTTAGGTGGTGATGTTAACAAGTTCACCTTATCAAAGTACAAGCAAATGGCTTATATGATTCAGGAAGAGTTTTTAACTAACCCTGAAAATAATCAAGTAAATAGTGTAGATGGTTTCTTAAAAAAGACTATCAAGATGATAGACACCAAAGATACTAAGTATACGGAGAGAGATGCTGAAGCATTACAATCTATATTAGATACTTATACAGATAAAGACACTGGTAAGTTTGACAATCAAAAATTATATGATTCTTTTAACAACACTGAGAAAGAGTCTATAAAAGTAATGAGAGAAATAAATGACGGCTTAACATCTACGGCTACATATACAGGAGCAATAATAAGAGGTGAAGCAATCAACCCACTAAACAACTACGTTCACTTGAATGTTATATCAGATCCTGATTTAAATACGATTGATGTTCCTTCTCAAATAGCTGGGTATAATGATGCATTAAAACCATCAACAAAAGCTAAGACTTTAATAACTCGTACAGGTGCTACGTCAGCATTAAACTTTGATGTGTACGCATCCGTTCATAAAGGAGCAAAACAAACCTTAATGGATTTTCATTTAACAAATCCTATTAAGACAGCTAGAAGAACGCTTAAGTTGGCTGAAGCATCTTTAGAAGATGGAGGAAGAATGCCAAAGGATCAAAGAAAAATATATCAAGCTATAGACCTAGCGTTTGAAGAAACGGTACAAAACTTATTGGTTAATACTTACACTCAAAGTAGCCTAGCAGATGACATTGCTGTATGGATACAGAAGCAAGGATATAGAGCTATATTGGCAAGTGGTACTAGATTTATTGCAGAGCTTACTTCTAACTTAGCTTTTGCATACACAGCATTCCCTCAAGATTTTCAAGCAGGTATGCAGTTAAAAGGTGCTATGAATATGGCTGAGATGTCTTCACTAATGAAGAACTTGAAAAGTACACAAGGGACTAGAATAGTAGGCGAGGAAATGTCAAGTAAATTAGTTGACAGTAACATACTACAACAAGCAACTGGTGTAAAAGGTTCTTCATTAAAAGGCTCTGTACATAATATAATAGTTTCTAATTGGAATAAAACTGGTAAGAAATGGTTAAATGGTGTAGAGTTTGTAGCTGATAAGTTAATTTCTCAGCCAGATAAATTAGTTATGATACCATTATGGAGAGGGACTTTTGATAACAAGTTTAAAGAGCTAACAGGAAAGTCTCCTGACTATAAAAAGATAATAGCTAATGATGAAGCTTATATGAATAAGTTTAAAGCTCAATTAAATGAAGCTACTGCACTAGCAGATAAGCGTACAGTGAAAGCTGGTGCGACTGACAATGCTTTTATGGGTATACTAAAAGGAACTCGTAAACCAAACCAAAGTATGTCAATTCAAGTATTCAATGCATTCAATAACTTTATGACAAGGTTCTTAATATTTGAATACACTACAGCAAGAACAGGAGTATCTGCTCTAGTAGGAAAAGGAACTATAACTAGGCAACAAGGTGCTGCATTAATTGGAGCAGTTGGTCTTCGTATGATGATCTATACTTTAATGGGATCATTATTGGGTGAAGCTTTAACTGGATTGTTTGAGGATGATGAAGAAGAAGAGTTTGACGTACTTGCACAAGAAGAAGAAAGTGATAAGTCATTTGTGCAAAGAACAGGTCAGGCATTTGCATCTGCGTTTACATCCTTATTATTTGGAAGAAACTTTGGTAACGTAGCTAAGATACCTTTGAACTATTTAACAGAAGAAGTTAACGAGGAGTATCTGCAGATGTTAAGAAACGGAGAGTATGATCCATATAAAGATGCTATCCAATATAAATTCTTACCAGATCCAAGGGCAGGTCAAGGATATAAGCTTGGAGATGTGTTTACTAAAATCGGAGGACCATTTGGACCAATGATAAAGACTACTTCTGTAGCACTTCAAAAATATACAGAGGATGATAAAAAGACTGAAGAGGCAAGAGAGAGACAGTTTTTAGAAAGGTCAGTAAGAATACCAATGGAGATACTAGGTAATGCAGGATTTATACCAATGTATAAAGACGTTAGAAGAGTTGTAATAAAAAAGATTTATGGCGACCTACAGAAATCCTTAAAACAATCAGCATCTGCTAAGATAGCAAAAGAAGAAATGCTTCAAGGTTATGATAGTGAGACTGATATGAAGAGGTATGATAGAGAGTTGTGGGAAATGACATTTGGTCCTAACAGTCCTGGATATGATGCAAGGCAAGCAGAGAAGGAATTAAAAAAACGAGAAAGAAAATTAAAGCAAGAGTTAAAAGATGAGCTTTATAATTACACTCCTAGAAATAAATCTGTACCTTTAAAAAGAAGCAAACGTACATCTAGAAAAAGAGGATCACAAAGAAGAAAACGTAGATAGTAAATTATGACAGAAGAAGCAAACGACAGATTTCCCTGCTCGGATGAGCATATACCAAAGACTAATTATCCAAAGTATATTGTTGATAATATAAATAAACTAAACGAAAGCCTGTACGGACCAGTATGCAAGAGATGTGAGTTCTATGATACGTGGTGCAGGTGTGATAAAAAAGAATAGTATGCCGTTCAAGAAAGTAGGAAAGAACAAGAACGTAAGTCCAAGTGGTAGGGTCTTCACTGATGATCAGGTGAAGCTCTACTACGCAACAGATGGGTTCAAGAAGTCCAAGTTAAATAAAGCCAATAGAAAGTCAAGAGGGAAGAAGAGAAAGTAAATCTACTCCTTGATTGATGTTGAGATAGGTTACCTCTTTAGGTATCCATCCCCTGCCCTTCCAGGCAGTTTTCTTGGGTAGATTCCTCTCTTCCCACTTATACTCGTTGTCGTTTAGATAGAACGCCCACACTCCCAGTGGTGTAGAGTTTATGTATACTGGTTTGGTCTTTAGTAGCTTACTCCTACCTACCATCGCATCATACTTTTTCCTCTCCAATAACAATTCATTATAGTGTTTCCTCCTACACTTGAGTTCCACACTTAACATAAAGTCATCCGAGTGACAGTCAATCTTACCATTGCTCTTGTACGTAGGCACAAGGTCTGGCATAAAGTTATTTTTTACAAATTCAAATAATTGTTTCTCAGTCGTAAACTCACGATACTCATACTTCATTTTCCGTAGATAAAGATATCTCCTTGAGAATAGCGATCAGGCTACCCACAGTATTTTGAAGTGAATCAAAATCCCTATCTACTAATGATTCATATATTTCGTTGGTAGAGTCGTGTATTGTATCCATCAAAGTATTGATGTGAATTAACCTCTCTTTGTCATATGATGAATTACCTTGCATTCCCAGGACATATTGTTTTTAAATCCATTGTTTTCCAAAACAACGTACCTGTATCAGGATTTTTGGATTTGATTGCAAGATGAATTATGTAATTACTAGATTCCATTATATATATTTCTAAGTTTGTTGAAGACTACTTCCTCAGTTCCCTTCTTAGTTCTCTCCCTTACTAATTCCAAGATATCTTTGAGCCTTTCTTCCTCTTCAATATCATAGTTGTTCTTTTGATTATGGTTTAATAAGTCTCTTAAGTTAATACTTTTAAACGTAATATCTTCATTAAGGTTATCCTCTTCTTCATTATCAACATCAGGTTCAATTTCGCATAATTTTTCATACATATTACATACGATGTTATAGTCACCCTTGAGACTGTCATCACTGAATATATATCCATCCCACTTCCTTTGATAGTTGAGTATAGTAGTGTGGTGTTTCCTGATTGATTTACCAACCTGACTACATCCAAACCCTTTATCCATTAGTATTTTTGAGTAAATCATTTTAGCGTTTACAAGGTGTCTCTGTCTTCCTTGCGAGTTTCTAACATCAACACCAGTTACGGTATTGACAATATCTCTAAGTAGTTTCACGCTCGGCTTCTGATGTATCATTGGATAGTCCTTCTTCATTTAAGTAGTCTTTAATTGTTTTTTTAGTTAAAATGTAGTCTAAATATATATCACTATTTGTTTTCTCCAATGTTATCAACACTGGTGTTTTATCTTCTTGGTTTAAAAATTCTATTGCAAAGTACACAGGGTCAACCACTTCATCTGTTACTACACCTGCTACTGTCTGACTCCACCCATTTAATATTGGTAGTTTGTCAATACATAAAACTATCTGTGCAATAATCTCTCCTGCTACATTGACCTCAAACTTATCAATGTTCTCAAAGAAATCTTCATTGATTTCATATACAATATCATCCTCTGAATACTTCTGTTCTGAATCCATAACTCTCTAATTCTTTTAACCGAAACTCTTGTAGCTTCGAAACAGTTCCTGTTGTTGTTTTTACTTCTGAAAAAATTACATTAGAGTTTGGTGCTATGGCAATAAGGTCTGGAATACCGTTCTTATTAGTTAACTTCATTTTAATTACGTAGTAACCTTCAGCTTCTAACTCTTTAATTCGTTGTGCTTGAATGGCTGATTCTTTCCTATTTAATTTTCCCATAGTCTATAAAGATAATAAATCCTTTTTGAAGTGGTTTACAGTGTAGTCTTTCTTCTTAGATACTGCCTTGTATATATCTTTTTCGATACCTCCTTTAGCAAATATCCAATAGACATCGGACTTTAGTCTATCCTTTGTTGTCATCCTATCTCTTGACTGCCAGTAACTTGTGGCACTGAAGTCTATGTTATAGAACACCAGGGCAGAAGCTTGCTTCAAGGATATCCCCTCTCTGCCACTAACGATCTGTAGTGCAATAGACTTATCAGTCTCCTCAAAGTCAGACAACTCAGTGGCTAGGTTGTCCTTACCAAACACCTCCATCAAAGCATTCAGCTCTTCCTTAAACTTATAAAAGATACCAATCTTCTGTCCTTTAAACCTCTCCTTTATAAACTTAGCCTTACTATAGTCAATGACTTTGGAGTTACCTGACTCAAACTTAACAGTCCCTGAGTACAATTGATGTAACTTACTCATCATCTTTACAGGTGTGTCAGCAAGAATCAGTTCCTCATTACCCTCAATAACTTTATCCCTCTTAAGTTGAGCCGAAAGTTTATAGCTAATCGGCTCAAGCTCCACCTCCAATACGTGCTCCACAGTATCTACCTTGAAGCCAGCTTCCTTCTGAGAGTAACTTATGGTATATGGTTTCATTGCATCAATGATAGACATACTACCTTCCTTATAGTCATTAACCCTGAAGCCGTTGATCATATTCTGCTTTACCTTAACATACTTATTAGCGAACTTGTAGAAGGTCTTGAACTCTTTGAATGGGTTCTTCTTTATACCATACACCTGGTGGTACATCTGAGAGTAAGACTCAGGGGTTGGTGTACCTGATAGCAGTACAACATACTTCACATCCCTTATCTTATCCTTTACCATCTTTGCTCTATTACTTGCCTTTGGAAACGCCCCTAAACTGTGAGCCTCATCAAGTACTATGAAGTCAAACTCACCCTCTACCTTATGTAACGATTCATAATTAATTACGGTGATATTGTAGTCAGGGTTCAGTGCCTCGTAGTCCCTCTCAATACTAGTAATGGCTTTCTTCTTTGTAACAAAGAGTACGTTCTTGCAGTTAAGTAGCCTAGCTATACCAAGGCTAGTAAGTGTCTTACCAGTCCTCACCTCCATTGTCAGGTATAGGAAGTTATTAATTAGAAGCACCTCAGCTCCCTTTTTAATAATCTCTTTCTGGTAGTCTCTAAAATTAATTTTACTTGGGTTCATAGATCTTTGCTTGTAGTATTCTAAACTAATAATAGCTGTTTCTTCTATGTCAATATCGAAATTACCTACCCTTTTCTCCACCTCAACCATCTTTCTACCTCTGCCTTGGCTGAGTTTAACCTTGTGGGTTTTGAAGATAATATCATAGTGCAGTTGACAGTGTTCAAACATCTGGTGGTCAGAGTATCCAGCTATCCTTTCTATAATTTTATTATTTAACATTTTAATTAGTCAAGGGATTTAAATGTTGTTGGATACTGACCTAGATATGCAAGAACATTTTTAAGCTTTGCAAATTTAATGTATTTACCATCCTTGTCTAATACTTTTACCATCTGTATCTCTATGTTACCAGAGTCATTAATATTATATTTGGTGATCTCAAAACTTCCTATTTCTTCCATAATTGTTGATTTAATTTATTATATTAGATTTCTCTAAAGAGAGATAGTTTTTAATTGTTGAGTTAGTTTTCTAAAAGGTTGTTCAAAAGGGCAACCTTTTTTTTATTTGAACCTATCTATAATTTTATACAGTACACCCAATACTCTGTTTAATACATCATATTTTACTGAGATGTACCACCATAAAATCATAAACAACAACACTAAAAACATTGCTAACATCTATCATAGATTAACTTATGCCAATGATCTTGTAGTCTATCTTACCCTCTTCTGTGGGGTGCATAATCTTTAATTTACTTTCGATGTTTAATGTTATAGCATCTGCCGATAAAGTCTTTAATCTAATTGATGCGAACCTCCAAGTCTTCTCACTTGGTATCTTGTAGTTCACTTGCACTTCTGTCCTTGTCATTGTCTTGTGTGTTTAATAATTTAAAAGATGAATAATTTTTTCTTGATCCATTAACCCAACATCTAACTGTTGAGTGAGGGATGTTAAACTCATCTGCTACCTCTTTAGCAGACGAGTAAACCTTCCCTGTTCTTATATCTATAACCTTATTAGCGTACATAGTATAACATATCTTGAGACCAGATAGGAGTCTTATCACCTACCCAGGCTCCACTAACATTAAAATCAAAATACTCTATAGCATCTTCCATAGTCATACCATCTTCTACAAGTATCTCTATACATCTACCTACAGAGTATATAAGCCTCATAGTCTTTTCGTCTACACCAATTACAGCATCATCAAAGCCATCGGCTTTAAGGATCTCTTCATCGGCATAGTACTCTACTATTCCTTCTAATAAATCAGCACTCATTATTCTAAAATTTTAGGTTCTTCGTTAACAACATCCTCATATATTAATCCTTTAATGCCATCTATATCCTTGTTTACATAGAAGTATACAATATTTGAACCAAAATGTTTCTCAATATAAGGTAATACATATCTTTCTAAGTCCTCCTCTCCTTCAGAGTTAATCGGTGCGTACAAAATAGATAGAACATCTAAGTTCACATCCTTTGTATGATAGATCAGCTCTTTCCAGTCAGAGTCGTTATAAAGTTTTAAGTTTCTTGTTCTAGTTAACGCAACCTTGTTGCCCATTGTTTTGTTTGCTTGTTCCATAGTTAAAATATATTTATTGTGTTCTCTTTATTCTTATTTGAATGGATGATTATCCACCTACCGTTAGAGTCCCTTCCTTCATCAGGTTCTTGATTAGTTAGGTATAGACCATATGCTTTTAGCCATCTGTAGAACTTAGTTCTGCTAATTGCCATCTTAGCTTTAGGAGCGTAGTCAGGGTGATCACTTATGAAGTCTAAGTATAGGTCTTGCATAGACATCCTAACGTCTGTTCCTAGGTTATGGTTTCTTTTGTGCCCTTCTACCAATCCACACCACTCAATAAAATCGTGAGATGTCTGTGCAGATAGCTGACGTATCTTCAGGTTAACGAACTTACTTTTCACTAGTCCAGTGTTAAGATATCCTTGAAGACAACCAGTCATATAGTTATCAAAGAAGCACCACTCTTGCTCATCCCAATCATCAAAGAAGTGTTTACCAAAATCATCTAGTGGAGTAAAGTTTTTGTGGTAGTGTTGGTGTAACTCTATCTCCCACTTCCTACGCTCAAATGAATTACCTGATCCCTTAATTGCATAGTTAGTTGTTATAGAAATCTTAGGAGACTTGCTGAACGGTATCTTAATCGCATCCTTGTTCTTCTTCTCCAACGTCAGACCTTCAGTAACGACACTAAACAATCTCTCGAAATCAAAGTGTTTCTTTACATCATCAAAGCAAAGTAGCTGAGTATCTGCTGACACTAACTGATATGGGAATGATTTCTCAAAAGCAAAAGCCTTACCATCAATCACCACTAGCTTTTTCATTTTAGATAACGCACCCATAAAGATACCTTTACCAGTTCCACCCTCAGGGTTGTCAGATATAATCTCATCGTTTAGGATAATGGCTGGGCAATAACTCAAGTTCTTATAGCCGTGCATCATATATCCAATAGTTGACTCCATTGTCTTTGTTCTACTCTCTTCTTTAGCACATATGTTTTTAATGAATTGAGCATAGTCACATACCTTCTCATCACATATCTTAAACTTCCTTGGTATAATATGATCCTTCCAAACGTATCCTCCTAGATCAAGATAGTCAATTGGCTCTATCAAATCCTTAGTGATCTTTACTGCACAATTCTGATAGTATAGATACGCTGAGTTGCTTGTATCCTCAATAAAGTATATGTCAATTGTAGATAGTAGTGTTAAGAACTCCTCTCTAAAGAACCTCACCTGATCAGCGAAGTAGTTATATATTGACAAGTCATCTAGTTCTGTTAAGTAGTTTAAGATAAAGTCCTTTATATCCTTTTGAGATGTATGGTCAATTAAGTTGTTAGTGACCCTTACAAATACAAAGTTCTTACTTCCTTCAGGACAGTACTTATAGAACCCATTATCTTCCAAGAATTTTTTGAAAGAGTAGTGTACTATCTTAATAGTACCTTTCTCATTCTTCTCCCAGAAGGTCTGCTTAGATTGTTCCTTCTCAATCTTTTGGACAACGATGTCAATTGCATCGGAATCAAGCCCACTGTCCTTTAACTGATTCCGTATTTCTTTTTTTGGCACACCCCTCCGTAACTTATCCTTTACCACCTGGAGCTTCTCCTCATCCTCATAGTACTTTGTACCAAAGTTTGTAGTGTGGGTATATGCACTATCAATTGTCCTAGTTATCTCAGACATAGGAAAGTCTTTAGTAGCATAGTTGTTTAGGATGTAACCTGCAAGAGACTTGTTAATCCCGTAGTCGTTGAAAGCCATTGCCAAAACAAATACGTTCTGATTACGCTGACCTTCCACCATTGGATACTTCTTCTCCCACCACTTTACAAGTATCTCTACTACCTTGTTCTCATCCGAGATAGGTATGGTTGGAGGATCACGATGTGCAATTACCTCTGTGTACTCAGGCTCTGAGATAGTATCCCAAACCTGAGAGTTCTTATTAATATATAGTAGTGGGTCATAACTCTCGTAGCACACTCTAGATATGTTCTTACATACCTTATCAAAGTATTGAGAGTCAAAGTATTGACCTAGTGAGTTGAAGTAGTTAACGTGGTTGTCAGGTAGCTGAGGTATTTTAATTAATACCTTTAAGCCATTACCACTTGGTGATATAAAACAAGAGTAAACGTATTGGTCTCTAGTTAGTTTTTCTTTGTGGTCCAGAAGTATCTTCTTCTTCTCGTATCCATCAAAGTCTAAGCATATTAAACCACCGTGTTCAATAAGAGAACTATCATTACGCTTGTTAAACTTACCTGAGAAACAGATAGCTGGGAGTCTTTTCTTGAGCGTATTCCTCTGCTCCTTATCTTTGGTATTCCTAATCTCTTTTACAAGATTCTTAGTCGCTCCATCTTTTATTCTAGCAAGTACTATATCAACATCTCTAAAGAAAGGAGTCTCTGTTTCCTTAATATTTTTAAATATCGTCACTATTGATGTCATTAGCGTGTTGTTTTTATGTTAATAATTGTTGTGTAAGTCGTTGATTATCAACCCTAGTGTTGATTATGTTGATTTTTATTCTTCGTATGAGGAAAAAAAAGAAAATAAATATAATAAATATAAGAGAGTATAGAGTATAAATATTCGTCAAAATCAACATCAGGTAAAAAAAAGAGGAGGGACTTCTCCCTCCCCCTTCAATTGGTTGGATAAATTAAAACGGTAAGTCGTCTGAATCATCAACTGCTACCTTTGCAGTAGGAGCGTTAGTGTTAGTTGTTGTCTTAGGTTCCCAAGTATCTTGTTCGCAGTAATAGTTACCACCCTTAGACTGTTTTACATCGATGTTCACCCACCCATTTTTATGGTTGGCTTTCAACCAGGCGATAGCCTCTTCAACTTTAACTGATAGGTTACCTACAACAAAGTCAGGTGCGTTATCTCTTCTTTTGAATACGAAACCGTCTGCGAAATTCTTTTCTGTGTTTGCCATTTTTTAATTATTTAGCGTTTCCTGATGTTAAAAAAAATATATGGGCAGACAGACCATCAGCAATCTATCTGCACATAGTTAGTTTATAATGTTTCTTCTATGTAGTATTCTTTGATGTCATACTGAGGATCTTTACCAAAGAACTTATTGTATATCTCAATTGCTCTGATCACCTTCTCTTCTCCTCTTTCTACAAACTCTTTAGATGGTTTATAGATACCTAACTGAAGTGTACTCTTATCCACCACGTAAAACTCTAATGGCTTATTAAATAACTGTTGGTAGATGTAGCACTGAGAGTCGTAGTTATACTTCCTTGCTGACCATTTGAACTGAGTTATATCACCAGTTGTCTTGAGGTCAATAAGCTTGTCGTTACATACGATGTCAGCCTTACCTTTGAACTGCATACCGTGAATCGTTTTAATCTCAGGTACTTCATACTCATTACCATCTTGACGTATACCTTCAAAGAATGGTAGGTTAGACATCATTGCTTCAACGCAATCTCTGATCTCCTTACCTTCCTTCTCCAACATAACAATACGTCCGTTAGATTGATCCTTATAGGCTTTAGTGTTCCTGGAACTCACCTCAATGAAATCAGTGTCTACTGCCTTCTCAGGTTCTAAGATCAACTGATGGAAGTATCTTCCCTTATGGAAGTTTACATTGTCATCTTGAGGAACCCTGAACTCCAATGGATTAGTTAATAATGCTTTGATGTCTGAGTTGGATAAGTATTGTCTACCGAACTCTCCGTAGTACTGAGCATCATCTCTCAGCGTTTCTAATGTTGTGTCTGTTATCTGTTGCATAGTTAGTTTATTTTGAAGTTAACTCTTTTGTAGCTTTTAAGATCACTTTGATCTCAGTAATTGCATCCTCAGATAAGGTATACTTAGTTGATATCTTTCCTACAATGTTGTCAAGACCAATAGTAGAGTTCTCCTTAACAAAACTCACAATCGCATTCCACTTAGCATCACCTTTATTTAGAGATGGTTTACCACTTGTTGTAGCTTTAGGTGTTGTAGCTTTTGTAGTTACCACTTCCTCTACTACTGGTAAGTCTTCTCCAGCGTAGATATAGATCCCTAATCCAAACATCGCTAGGTTCTTCACCAAGCATCTCATAATAGTCTTATTAATGTCGAATGATGTTGCACCCTCTACCTCTTTCTCTCCGTATCTTGTAGGGTAAGAATATCTCTGCTTCTTCATTGACTTGTTCTTACCATCCATTACAGGTAGCCACATCTCCAATGTCTCACCTTCGATAGTTACAGATGTGTGGCACATAAACCCAGTAGCCTCATCATAATCTGTTCCTCCAATAGAGTACGTTGCATCAGGGCAATGCTTCTTAGTCTCTGACCAAGCAAACGCCCAAGATAAATAGGTTAATCCATTCTTCTTCTCAGCATATTTATTTACGTTAATAGCTGAAAGTTTTTCGAAGGTAGATAACTTTTTAGTAGTCGCCTTCTTCGTTGTAGTTGTTGTTTTTGTAGTTGCCATAAGCTTTAATGTTGTTTAATTTATAATTAATTTGAGAATATTTCTTGAGTATCTCCTCCCTCTTAGCCTTCAATAGTGATAGTTGTTTCTGAGAACCTCTACCTGTCATCTCGTCTTTGATCTTCTGCTCAATTATATCTAACTTTAGACGGAAGTTGTACAAATTTAAAACATTAACTCCAATTTTCCAACCAAAAAGCTTAAATACCTCTAGTTGTTCTGAATTTAAATTGGCATAGTAAGCACCACTCATAATGTTAAGTATCTGTACCTCCCCTGACTTGTTGTCACGTACTATCTTACATCCTTTTGTGATCACGCATTCGTAACCCATTCCAGTCATAAACGTACAAGTGACATCGTTCTTAGCTTGTTGATATATTTGTTGCATATTAATCATTGCTCAATAAATCTCCCACCACTCTGATGTAGTCTGGATCTCTTCTAACCTTCTTCTTAACTTTTGATATACCATATATCACAGTTGAGTGAGAAATTTCGTATCCATTTTTCTTCATAAAGTCTTGGATGTATATAATAAGCATTGGTCTCTTGTAACATAGGTAGTATAACAAATGCCTGGCATCTGCTAAATCACTCCTCTTGTTCTTGGTAAAGAACTCTTCCTTACTCACTTCGAACAAAGTACACACGTCTTCTACGTATCTGTTAAAAATTTCATTTTTCATATTAGTTGATTTTATCTCCAGCTTCTCTAAACTCTTGCGATGTGCATTCAACAACATCACCTACCAAATGTCTATTGGACAAGTAAGAAGCTCTGTAATTATAAGGTAGGTCTTGTCTTAGACCGTCCTCATTAACGATGTAAACTTTATCATTTTTATATACAAACTCTATGTATCCATCGACTAGTGTCTGCATCTTAGTTAGGCTATCTATACTTACATCCATTATAGAACTCCCATCTGCTTTTAATAATCTTGCCATTGTAGTTAATTTTCGTTTAATATAAGACTAATTATTGACATATCATAATCTTATCTTTGATTTAATATAATATCTTTTATTTTTAAGAGTAAAACAAGGTCTTTAAATTCCATCTTTTCATAGATGCTTTTTAAATCTCCATAAAATCCAGGAGGCTCTTTACCATACACTCCGTTTTTAACTCTACCCATCCATCTGTAGTTTATTACGTCTGCTTTTATTATTCTGCCGACAATCTTTTCTTTTGAAGTTACGTCTTCTACCGTTTCGATGGAATCAAGGAAATCACTCTCAGCGATCTCGCCTAATATATACTTCTGCCAGGGTCTCATACTAGTAAATTACATACGTTAAACTCAACAAAACCATACTCCATTGTCCACTCGCTATCTGTAACTATACCGTTGTCAACTAATGCCTTGAGTACGCCCTGGTTCTCTCCATAGTCTTTGATCAACACCTGACCATCTTTTATTGGTGCGTGTGGTACGTTCATTGTAGCTACAGTGTATGTAACTCCATCGTCCTCACCACCTACACATACTAATTCAATTGCTTTCCTTCCATTATGATAATGCTCTATGTTTACTTTAACCTCTTGGTTATTAATCTTAAATGTCTTCATTTGTTCTAAATTTAAAATATAAATTGTAATAAAATTATAGTGAATAATAAGGTGCAAGTGATGTAGTATATACCCATCTTAGCACCCAATAAAAAGTCTTTCATATGATTATCTTTTCTTTCCATACCTCTTATTTTTTCTTTGATTTAATTCCTTTTCTCTCTAACCACCTTCTGTACATATTAGATGCAACGGCTATCCTTTGTGGTTCAAATGGGTAATGCTCTTTTATTAAAGCCATTGCTATCCTAACGAATCTTTTCTCTTGTCTGCTCATCTTTTAATTGTTTTTAAATATCTATGGTATAAATTCCTATCGAATTGACTTCTGATCACATCACCTGAGCAAAACTCCCAAGAATGAACAATATGCATAGCATCTACAGACAAAAATTTATTGGACCTGAACACCTTTGCAGATGTTCTAGTCTTGATCCTAAATAACTTTCTTAATATCTTTCTCATCTTATACCTCCTTTTATAATTCTGATAAATCGTAACCTAATTCTTCTAACTTGTCTTCTATACACTTTGGTAGTGCAAACACACCATCGTAGTCTGTTAATGTCTTACCATCAAACCATAGACCTCCTTCAGCATACCATTCGTCACCTCCAGACTCAATGTCGTATAATTCAAACCAACCATCTCCATCGTCTTTGATTCCTATTTCAACACTTAATTCTATGTTGTTTTCTTCTTTGATTGTGCCATACGAATTGTCATATGACAAACTTTCTACTGCTTTAAATTTTACTGATTGCATCTTATACCTCCTTTTAAAATGGTAGTTCACCTTCTTTAAATAAATGTGGACACGTTTCAATATATAAATCGTATCCTAATTCCTCAATTAGATTATCATTCTTATCATATCTATCATAAACTAAACCTGCATATCCAAATTTAATTTGTAGATATTCTCCGTTTGGTAGTGATATATTTCTAGTCATCTTATACCTCCTTTGTTTTATTCATCATCTCCTACTGAGACAATTAGTTCGGCTTCATCGCCATCTTCATCAATCATTCTCCATTCAAATACTATCTCTTGCTCACCATCGTCAGCGTTAAGCATTCTTTCGTGTAACTCTTCAATGTCTGACATTGTTAAGTTGATATTGAATCTTTGATCACTCATCTAATCCTAAATTTAATCCGTACTGGTTACCTACGGCTTTTAATAATACTTCTACGTAATACTTCTTATCTGAAGTCATTTCGTCTACGAAACCTTCGATGTGCAGATACTCTATCGCATCATCTATTTCTTTCTTAGTTACTTTGTTAATTTGATTACTCATCTTGTCCTCCTTTTATTTTATTCACAGAAATTATCGTAATAAACTTTACTAGGTTCTACTACTTTTATAAACCCACCCCAATATTCTAATACATTGTTAAAATGACTTTTTATTCCTTCATCAGATAATCCTTTTGGTATTTGGCTGGACATATCACAATAAGCATTAAATAATGCATCGTAACATTCCTTTTCCGAATGACCAACAACAGATAATCCGTATCCAAAAATATCTCTAATCGTTCCTATATAAATTTTCATCTTATCCTCCTTTTATTTAAATGTTACTTCTGTATTAATAACCTTATCTACTTTCTCTGTGCTATTGTTTAGCATATCAATTACTCTTTGCTTAAACTCTTCCTTTGTTTCGTTTGGAAGATTCTCTATAGGCAAAGATCTATTGTTGTCCCATTTCATACTTCCGTTTACAACATCATAAAATTGAATGTTTCTTAATGACAATCCCATTCCACTGCTAGTAGTACCTCTGTAAAATATCCAACTGATTGAACCATCTTTTAGTCTAGCTATTAATGTACTTTTGTTTTTCATTGAATCTCTCAGGTGTAAGTGTAATAATTTCATAATCTTCTGTTTTTAATTGTTAGTTATTTAATTTAAGTTCAAATTCTTCTGTGATTGGTTCTTTGGTAACTAAATACCCTATTCTATTTACTAAGTGCATACCTGATACGTAGAACATTTCTAGTGTTGGTTCACCAAATTCATTTTCAACATCTTCATCACCTTCAACGATTGTGATTACTCTATTTTCTTTAGCCATTTGTCTAACGAATGTTAGTTCTTCACCATATGTTTCAAACATTCTACCATTGAAGCTACAGATATCATCATCACCAGTGCTTGGGTCTGCTTTAGCACGTTCAAAGTGGTTTATTAGTATCTCAAATTGCTCATCAAATTGTTCTTCTGTTAATTCTCTCATAATTATAATGTTTTAATGTTAGTTATTTAATTTAAGTGTAAATCTAGTCTATTGTACGTTAGTATACAAGTTTGGTTATTGAAATAATATTGTATCCATTTTTAGACATCACATTTACGTAGTTATCTATGTGCTTTTGATCATTAAATTCCTTATAAACTACTTTGTAATTTCCGTATGGCGATTGATAGCCAATTTCGTATTTTTGCTTCTCCTGGTCCATCTTAATTTATTTTAAAAGCTTAATTAATTTACCTTCAGCTACATCCAATGCATTGATGTATGACATTGCGTACATAGAATCGATACGTTCGTTGAAAAGATCTTCTCTTATAAATTCTTTTGTATCTCGGATCTCTTCTAGTACTTCCATCTTCTGAAATTCTCTTGTCTTCGAATCAGGTAGTACTAAACTTATTAAAGCTAATACTGCAAAAATATTTATCCATAATGCTATTACTTTTATCGTATCCATATCTCTATTTTTTAAAACATTTTTTTATAAATTCATCAGAGTAATTACTATCTAAATATATATCCTTTGCATATTTTAATATCTCTTTTTTGTTGAATGGTATATCACTTTTTGAACATACATCTTCATTTAATAATACTAAAAATGCATCCATTAAGAAATCAAAATCATTGATCAGGTTTTCTAATTCATCTTCTGTAAATTCTAAATATCCTAAACCACATTTTACTTTTGTCGTCTTCATATCTCAAGTCTTTTATCTATTATCTTTTTTAATGCCATTATTGTATTGGCAAAAATCCTTTCATAATTGACATCGGAAAAGTATATCCCCGATGCCATTTTTCTTATCTCATATCCTCTATAAACCATCTTAGTTTTGGTTTTTTAAATGATCATTAAACTTCAACCATTCCTTCACATTTATTTCTTTATGCAAAGATTCGTACAAATAATATTGAAGATCTTCATCTTTTATTTCAAAGATGTCATCGTAACTGTCATTAGTTAATTGCAATCTTTCCTTCAATAATTCAATAGTAATAGTGTTTGAAAATACTACTACATTTTCTCCTTCGTGATAATTAGTTACCATAATATTTACCATAATTTCTACTATTTAAAAGTTAATGTTACGTTATATAAATTTTTATAAATCATATTCAAAGTCTATTACAAATCCACTAATTAATGCTTCTAAATCTGCTTCAGCATTTACTTTTTTATACTTCAGTCCTACGATCACATTTGCTTCGTCCAGAAATCGTAAATCGTTTTCATCTCCATTAATAACTTTATATCCTCTGTAGCTTGTTGGGATGTCTTTTTTAAATACCATCGCAACATTTCCTCCTTCAGCTAATATAATATCGCATTCTGCATCGTTATCTTCGCTTCTACTGAATGTTAGATCGTAATTAGATGGTAATCCACCATCTAGATATTTTAACATCCTAGAAACTGATTTAGTGTAATCGTAAAACTGTACATTTGGAAACATCTCTAAAAGATTTTTACCTTTGTACTTTATGTTTTCAATTGGAAGATCTGACGTTCCATTTAATCTAACACAATATTTTGATCCATTTTTTAAATGCTTTTTTTGTGCTTTGGTTATCTCTTTTATTAATTGCTCTAAGAATCCGTTTTTATCTGCGAAGAAATAATCAGTTTTATTGATTCTTGCCAATTCAACATTTGAAAATTTTCCTCTACCTGATCTATATAAACAAGCCTTCGCACATCCCTTACTCGCATTAGCACAAACATTTTTCCCTTTGGTATTTTGTTTATGTGGAGCTAAGTACATTATGTAAGTAGTATAACCAATCTTTTCGCCTTTCTCAGTTTTAGCTGAAGATGTTCCAAGTAGATTTGTTGGAATGTAATAGTTTAAGTTTTCCATAATTTCTAAAATTTAATTTGTTTTTTAATATCATATACTTCTAATACTTGCCATCCATCGGAATTAATTATTTCTATGATTTCTTCTTCTTCTTCTGTTGGTAGATCGTAATATTCCATAGAATATGCTCCGCCAATCGCTCTAAATTTACATTTATACATAATTGTTAAGTTTTTTTTACCACCAAATTCCCATTCCGATGTTACTCAGATATGGGATATTTGGAATGGGTGATTTTTTTAAACTGAATAATCGTATTCGTTAACTATTAATTTCTTTATAATAAATCTGTACTTATTATCATTAGATATCCAATCTATCCTTTTGGTATTGTATTTATCATCGTCCATATCTGACTTGATCATTTCTCCTATTTCATTCTCTATGGTATAGTTAACCATCTCTAATGCTTTAGATAAACTAGTAAATACTTCATCTGTTAAGTAATATGGCGTGTACATATTATCAAATACATTAAATTCCAATCTTTCTACTACGTATACATTTTTCATAATCTTATCTATTTAATTTTTCTAACGAATAAATCACCTAACTCATCATCTCTATCATCTGTTGTTCCAGCAGATAACTCAATAACGGGATATTGCTGATAAATAAAATCCCAAGCATTTTCAAAACTGTTAAAAGTTTTATCTATGAATAGGTGATTTGCAAAACTGTCTGTAATTATAAACTTCTCAATTGTAGGTAAATTTTCGCTTTCCAGTAAAACATACTCTGAGATCTTGAAATTTGAATCGTACCATTCAAATACATATAACCATCTATTAACATCTTCTAATGTCATAGTTGATACGATATCCTGAAGAGACATTTTGTTCTCTTTTATCATATCTCTAACTTTGATAATTTGCTCTAATTCTACTTCTAAATCATATACGTTATGATCGAAGTATATATCACCATAGAATCTACCAAATGAATTAGTCTTTAATTGATCTCTAAGAGTATCAATTCTATAGGTTAATTCTTTAATATCAGCATTCAGATCGTTTAACTGCTTTCTTACCGTTAACCTTTCGTTATCTATAAATGTCTCTAGATATACTCTTATTGCGTTTGTTCTAATCTCTTTCATAATCTTATCTATTTATTTTTTGTAAGTTAACCGTGTTAATACTGCATACTGAAAACTGATAAATTTTTTC
>Ga0099800_1018_pt1 | contig 54194 bp, 38 predicted proteins | sample Uncmet6_SortRC_1_FD_89868 | JGI IMG/M metagenome (GOLD analysis project Ga0099800, IMG submission 89868) | Marine eukaryotic communities from CALCOFI LINE 67, Pacific Ocean - CN11_C50_N6_SortRC_1 | ecosystem: Environmental > Aquatic > Marine > Oceanic | place: Pacific Ocean: Monterey Bay... | reverse complement strand
CACATCGGCTTTGCCCTGTAACAGCTGATTCAGTTCCGCTTCTGCCAAAAAACCTACTCCGTCCTCATCCCGGTGGCTCGCCTGTCCTACCGGCACCCGTTTTTCAATCATCTTGCGGATTTTAGCGGTTTTACCTTCAAGATCATCGGGCGTGAGACCAGGAATTTTATAGGCGGACATCCCACAACCAAGATCAACCCCAACGGTGGCGGGGGTAATAGCTCCCTTGGTAGGAATCACAGACCCGATAGTAGAACCTTTGCCGGCGTGAACATCAGGCATCACGGCGATGTGTTTATAAACAAATGGCAAAGCACCCAGCTGCCTTAACTGATTCATAGAAGCCTCATCAATGTCGTCGGTCCATATTTTAATAGGACTACGAATGTCTTCGTGGGTTTCTCTGGTCAGTATCTTTTCGATCGGCATTATGGACCTCCTTCATCATGTGTCGGGCCTTATTAAGCAAAGACTGAGCCAGGATCCGTAAAAATATTTTCTCTAATACTATCAATCAATTAAGATCTAAAGCACCACTGTCCACACCATCTTTATGTAGCATATATTATATAATATATACTATGATCTACACCCAAACCTGAGGCAGCCTCATGAAAAAGAATGTTGTGTTCGGCATGATCGGAACTCACCTTGACAGCGGACTAAAGGATAATCGCCACCGGCAATGGCGACCCAGCGTAGCCATCGTCAAAAATGATCCTCCCATTGATCGCATGGAACTCTGGTATCAGTCGGATAGCCGAAATGCAGAACAGATCAGAGCCGCATTGACCAAGGACATTGCTGATATTTCTCCCGAAACGGTGGTGAGGTTTCACCCTTTGAATTTCGAAAACCCCTGGGATTTTGAAGAAGTTTATTTAAAACTTTATGACTTTGCCAAGGCTTACCCCTTTGATCTGAACGAGGAAGACTACTATCTGCATATCACCACCGGTACCCATGTGATGCAGGTTTGTTATTTTGCACTGAGCGAAGCCAACATCATCCCCTGCCGGTTGTATCAGACCGGTGAAGATCTAAAGATCGTTAAAGAGAATGAACGGCTTCGGGTAGAATGGAAACAGCAGTTAAAAGAGAAAAAGACAAAGGGGAATCAGGCCCCTCCACCAGAACCAGAATTGTTGGATCGGTCAACCGGTGTGGTCCAGATTATCGACCTCAAAAGCGAGCGCTACAAGAAAATTGCCAGCCGATTTCACGAAGAAAAAGCTGCCGGCGAACTCGTTCTTAAATCCGGTATAGAAACCAAAAACGCTACCTATAATAGTTTGATCTCCCAGATAGAAGAGGTCGCAAAACTATCTTCAGATCCGATACTGCTGCAAGGAAAAACCGGAGCAGGAAAATCAAAACTGGGTGGTCGTATCTATGATCTAAAAAAAACCACCGGCAATCCTCAGTCCATGGTCAAAGGTCAGTTTGTGGAAGTAAACTGTGCCACCATTCGAGGCGATACCGCCATGTCCACTTTGTTTGGACACAAAAAAGGTTCGTTTACCGGTGCAAATACTGACCGTAAAGGTTTGCTAAAGGAAGCTGATGGTGGGCTATTGTTCCTGGATGAAATCGGCGAACTGGGTATGGATGAGCAGACTATGCTCCTGAAAGCCATCGAAGATAAAACCTTTCGCCCTCTTGGTAGTGAAAAGCTGGAAACCAGTGACTTCACCTTAATATGTGGCACCAATCAGAATTTACGTAGGATGGTAAATGAGGGACAGTTTCGGGAAGACCTGCTGGCCCGGATTGATCTGTGGGAATTTGAATTACCCCCCCTAAAAGAGCGACCGGAAGATATCGAACCCAACATCGATTATGAACTGATAAGTTTCACCAGTGAATTTGGTAAGCAACTGCGGTTTTCCAGGGAGGCGAGAGAAAAGTACCTCAAGTTTTCGATCACAGCTGAGTGGCCCTCAAACTTTCGCGACCTCAGTGGTTCGATTCGAAGAATGGCCATCCTATCCCAACAAACAGGCATCATCCCATTGTCGACGGTAGCCTCAGAAATAAACCGGCTGGATAACAGGTGGGGAGCTATTAATCACGCAAGCCCTTCTGCTCTGGACATCAGCAGCTTTGTCCGCAGCACGGAAGTTTTCACCAATATGACTCCACTGGAAAAATACGAAATATCTTATGTGATCGAGACAGTCAGAAGAGAGCGCAGCCTGAAACTAGCAGCGGATAAACTTTTTTCCGGTAAGCAAAATACTACTGACAGGCTCCGTAAAAAATTGCTAAGGTACGACATCGATCCCGGGTTGGTCCTTCGCCATTGAAGTCTGTTACATCGCACTACCATGCTATCTCATGACAACAGATCTTAACCAATAAACTGATATCGTCTTATTGGCGTTGAAACTAAACAGCCAGTTTAGCATTACCCACTGGAACTTATTGTGGCAGCGTCATCTAATATCATGGGTAATACTTGAATCCATGCTATAAAATGATTAAACGATTGAGATCGTATTTTTCGAACAGAGAAAGGAAATAACATGAAACTAGCCTTTACACTCATCGCCCTGGTAACTTTGGGAACGTCCACTCATCTCGGCGCAGAAGAGTCTGAAAATAATTTAAGGGAAGAACTGATCGAGCAGATCATCGATATAGCAAAAGCCAACACTGGTAAGGTCGATCAGGCCGAAGAAACCGAAGAAGAAATCCAGCCTCTGATCGATGCTCTGCTTGACATCACTCCAGAGAGAAGCGAAGCAGAAAAATCTTCGCAGGTAGCAGGTGCCTGGCGCAATCTTTGGTCTAACACCGCCTTTGGTCCTGGCACTAATTATGATCAGGTCTATCAGATCGTTAGCACAGAGGGATATTACTACAATGTCTCTGAAACTAAACTGGGCCGATTAAGCTTCACTTCATTCCTGCGAGGCGAGTATGTTGATGAAGGCACGCAATTGGGCATCCGCTTTACCAGTAATGCAATCCGTTATGGTTTCTATCCTGCCGGCACTGCTCTGGTGACTCTCACCACTGATTTTGAAAAAGGTGATATCCCTAGCATAAACGTACCAGGCCCGATTGGAGTGACGGGTGATCTTGCCAATGTCTACGTTGATGACAAACTAAGAATTGTTGTCGGTGCTCAGGATGGTCAAGAAGATAGAGATATTTTCATTCTTGAAAGAACTGAAACTATCCTGCCCTAATTTTTAACAGTCAAAAGCTCTGAGATAAACCCTGCTTCGGCAGGGTCATACTCCAGGCAATCAATCATCAGCAGACCCAGCCTGATCACAGCTCAAATCTATATCCAGCTGTACCCGACTAGCCTTTTTAAGCCAGCAAAGATGGTGATGCATCATGCCCCAGATTCCCCCTTCTCCACAATTTGCATGGAGTCCCCGAGAGACCACTCCAAAAAAACGCCACTCGCCATTAGGTAACTGAGCAAAGGCCGGACCACCGCTGTCATAATTACAGGAATCCAGCCCCTGGCCACCCATATGAATCTCATTATCATCAAGGGCAATCATTGGTAACACAGCCTGATATTTTTCCCCTACCCCATCATCTTCCCGAAAGCCAAAGCCTACGATTGTGCTGGTTTTACCAACCTGGAGCAGGGTTTCTATTTCTTCTGGCTGGTAGAGAATCGAAGTGATTTTTGCAGGATCGATAGGAAGGTCCTCAGCCATCTCGAGGAAGGCAACATCAAACTGCCATTCATTGTCTGCTCCATATTTTGGATTCCGAAACCCCCGTGCCACCGGGTAGTTAGGGCTGACTTTACGGTTCGAGGATCCGTTCCCCATATAGACATGAATCCCCTTCATTTGATTGACACCATTGATGCAATGAGCGGCAGTGATGACCAGCCTTGGGTGAATGATGGTACCCGAACAATAAATGTAGCCATTTTTAGTAATCGCCACCGTATTATCCCAATCACCTGCTTTAGTTTTTTGCCCACCATAGATTGCCGGCTGAGACTCAGCTGGCAGTTGAGCACAGCCCTGTATCAGCGAGATAAACCACAAGCCACCGATTATCCGACCTAAATAGCCAACCATAAAGCCCTCACTTTTTATAGATTACTACTAATCATTCTAAACGGGAGAAGAGAAAAAACAAAGATGCGGTGATTAAGAGACGTATTGGGCTCGACAAAAAGAAAGCCGATTATTCAGGAGGTTATGGGTTTAAACTATAATCTTCACAGGCTAGAAAAACAAAAGGGTCAACGTTTCGCAAAACGCCAACCCTTATTTACGACCATGACAGGATTTCAACAAAAATCCTGGGTAGCCTTTATTATATAAACCTCTTTTTTGAGATGTATATCTACTCATCGGAACAAGCGCACCAAAGCTTTAGCTTAATAAAAATTACATTATAAAAACAAATTAAATCTGCCGCTTAGAAGCTGATTTATCATATATTGTCTTCCTACAATATATCAGTGGAGGCAAAAATTTCGGGTTAGAAATAGAAAATAATTCTCATCAAATGAACATCTTTCCTTCAATGATCACCGCAATACTCAACTGTGAGAAAAAAACCTACCTCTAACCAGGTTAAAAAACCTGATGGAAGGCATGAATCACAAGGCATACAAATCAATTTGATCTGTGGCTGATGACTCAAAAGCCAGATTAATGAACGCCACGACAAACTAAAACAACGTTAAAACCCTAATTCTCGCACCAAAAGGAATTCACAACCTTAGGGGATACCTCTTAACAGCGCTGCTAAAAACTTAAACATCTATTATGATTTGGATTTACCATGCCGGCAACGAAAACCCCCAGTCAATTTGCATACAAGCGATATTCTGCTACGTACCCAATCAAATGTTGTGAATCAGAAGGAATTAGATACCTCTGGTCATAACCTCTAAAAATAAAATATCAAAAGCAGTCAGGACACAAAATGAATCTCAATATACCAAAAACCTGCAGCACTATTTTTATGGTATTGGCATTACTAGCCGTCAATGGTTCCGCTATGGGATATAACTGCATAGATTCATGCACCAAGCAGTCGTCGGAAGCTTGGGGACAAAACCCAGCAAGATACAGCGCATGCAAACTTTATCAAGCGCAGCGATGCTGGGACTATAATCTGGAATCCATCACCTGCGGCAATGTTATGTCCGGAGTATATCCCGTCGGTGCTGAGACAACTGCAGCAAGAAACGCAGGTAAACCGGCAAGAACGATCTCACGCCCAGACAAAAAGATTCTTAGACCAATATTTGGGGACCTAGTGGATCGGGTCACCATTACCTATGGGGCCAACCTACTCTCGCAACTCGATTTCATCGGCCTTTTTCAGACTGCCGGTGCCCAGACTTTCGGGACCAGAATTTATCTTGAAAAAACCAGAGAATATTTTACCAATGAACAACTAGAACATATCGAGCTACTTGCTCATGAGCTCGTTCATAGCCAGCAATGGCTGACCAGAGGAGAATCCTTAAGCAATTTTGGTCGAGACTATGGAACCGGATTCTGTAAAGCTGGGTCCAGCTACGATGATAATAAAATGGAAGCTGAAGCTAGATCATACGAAACAAAAGCCCGGGCGCTAGCCTTGGCAGAGTGGGACAAAACCGACAAACCAGTCAATGTGCGCCTGTGCAACAATAGTGATTATAGCTCTCTATTCGCCGCCACTCACGTCAGCCCTATCGGCTTTTATCTAGTTGACCCTTCCTATGCCAAGGGCTGGATGGAGATACCACAAGGCACCTGCCGCCAGATTCACAGTGTCGAATCCAACGAAGCCATTACTGGTATATTTATTGAAACTCCCGAAGGTAATTATCTGGTCCCCGAGGCGGGTAAATTGCGCTGTATCACGGGTGGAGCTCGCAACGGTGGGTTTAAGGATCAGTTTAAACATCGCTCGTTCGGATACGACTGTCTTGGCTTCCGGGAAAGATCACGCAAGTTTGCCCATGCATCCAGTTTTTGGACGCTAATCCCACAAAATTTCAGTGATGAAGCTACCATGACTAGAACCATCAACATTAACTGGTCCAGATCTGCCATCAATAACCAGAATGCTTCCGGTGGTTCAAACCTGGCTGCTCTCAAACATCATTCGAACCTGTATGCGAAAGACCTCGAACCCGGACTCGCTGATATGTATGCTGAAAAAGTTCAGGAAGAATATGAAACCATCAAATCTTTTTTCCGTAGCAAAGGTTTTCAGTCTCCATCCACTGCTGAGCTGGAGTTAACCAGAGAGAAACTGGGAAGCCCACTGTACCGTTCAAAACTGGATGAAATCTATAACCGTTACCAGAACCTACACGGCCGTTCTCCTGCCAGAAAAGGACTGGTTAAAGTGATCCGGCTATACAGCGGTGATACCGATCAGGCTATCATCCAGGCCAATAACCTAAAGATACCTAAGACCCTTACTTTTGAAGTCAAAAAGGGCCAAGACACATCTTTCCGTCTGCCCGAGTTTGATGAGGATGGCGACCGGCTTTCCTATCGTCTGGCCACTATCTTTTACTGGCCAGAAACTCTTGATGAATACAAACTAAACCATCCAAATCGACCACCACCCTGTGATGTCTATGAAGGCTATACTGGTAACTGCGGCAGATTCTTCGTTCCATCAGAGCCCATCGTTAATGCCCGTTACGGTTCAGTGACCATCAATGACAATGTTGTTAACTACATTGCTCCTTCCAGCACCCAACTGAAAGAATTTGACTGGTTCGAGTACTATGTTGACGATCCGATTACCGCAAGGTTTGGCGGCTCGCAGCAGGGAAGAGTGCGGATTATTGCTGGCAAATCATCACAAATGGATCCTGTCCGCACCAAAGAACCAGATCTAAGCGATAATAACCCTGATGATACCAACCACCCACTCGCAGGTACCTACAACAGGGGCTATGAGAAAGTGTCGATTGATAACAATGGCTATATTAAACTTACTGAGAACAATAAATATACGGAAGACACCGATAAAAACCGAAGGCAAAATCGTGATAAGACATGCAAGGCAGGTTTCTGCGACTGGGGACCAGCGCAAAAACTAAAGGAACGTAATGGTCGCTACTATGCATCTTTTGACTTCGAATTCCTTTATTTCAACCAGTATCAAACCAGACGGATTGATATTGAAATTGAATCAGCAGGCAACGATCTGAGGATTGATTTTGAGCGCTATCGCCCTCAGGGAACTGATGGATCCCGTAAATCCTATGAGACTTATAGCAAAAGTTTTAGCCGAAATGGTTCCTCGGCATCTCCTGGGGGAGAGATGGATCGGAGCAACAGCAGGATAGCAGCTGGGATTTATCGTCGGGGATCAGAAATGGTTAGAGTTGATGAAGATGGTTCTATTTGGTTGCGGGAAAAAAATAAATACACTGAAATTAGTTCTGCCACGGCTCTACAGAATGAAGGGATGGCATGTAGCAATGGTTTTTGCGAATGGGGCCAACCACAACCACTATTGAAAAATCAAGGGAAATGGAGTGCGACTTTTGAATTTACCTACCGCTATCTGAATGAACAGCAGGATCGCAACATTGATATTCAGGTAACCCCAATGCAAAACGCTCTGAAAATTGGATTTGAACGCTACCGGCCTAATGGTGAATTTGGTTCACGCAAAGTCTATCAGCGTTATGAAAAGACTTTTCGCAAGTAACTATTGAAGTAACTATTGCTTTAACCCATAGACCTCTTTAACCATCGCAGGCTATTGGCCTGCCCTAGGATAATGAGTAACAAGCCGAGGATAAAGCGAGGGTCTCCTGCTTGCAACCATGGATCCACTGGCACAGCGATGGTTTTATTTAAAGCGGCAACCTTGAATTCATGAGGCCCACGAAAATCTGGGTTTTTCGCTATATCAAGCAAATCCCGACGACTGCGGTAACGCATCATACCTACCGATGTCCAATGTTCTGCCCCTTCGATTCCCCATAGATCAAGAGCCGGGGCAGTGGTTAATCCCGCCAACACTGGATGAGAAGCCCGCACCAAAAGCTCTGGCCACATATGCTGCATATAGCGTTTCATCAGCTCTTGCGCAGTTGCATCGGCAGGAACCCCAGCCATAGGTTTCGGCGGATCATTCATTTCGATCAGATTCACCATTACAAAATCATCGCCGCTATCGGATTCAAGAAACCGCCGCATCTTGGCGATGCCTTCGGCAGGAAAACCCTTCGCCTTAGCCTGGTCTAGGATAGTGCTAATTTCTTCAGTGGTCAGTGGTCCATCAAAAGAAGTATACCAACCAAAAAATCCTAGCCAGATCGCCAGCAATGCCTGCCAGGTGTATCGGGGGTGGAACATACGGATCCTCTCTATTGTTCTTTAATCCAAATCAGAACGAGTCAACAGCAACATTATATGCTAGCAAGACCATGTGATTAAGACCATGTGATTAAGACCATATGATTAAGGCCATGTTACTCAGACCGTGCTACTCCGACAATGCTATGCATCAAAAAAATGATACAGCCAGAATCCCTTGGCTGTGCTACTGAGAGTCATTCAAAAAACTAGGCGAAGACAAACTTCGTCTTTATATAGTGTGAAAAGAAATCCATTGTTAATTATTCTAGCGACTTAAGGAGTTAAGATGCTAAACAGAATCAGTCTTCTGTCTTTACTGGCCCTGATCTGGGGTTGCGGCCCGGACTCGCCAATAGAATCGAACCTAGATATTGGCGGAGGGATTAGCATAGAAGCCAAGGAATACCCGGCGGTGGTCAAGATTAAATTTGGTCAAAACCAATGCAATGGCTTGGGTATTTGCACCGGCTTTTTTCTGAGACCGGACGTATTGATGACTGCAGCTCACTGCGTGCCATCTGCCTCGTTCAAGGGATACATAAAAGTGGAAGGTGGCACAGGAACCGGCTGTCATAAAATCCAAAAACTCTCCAGTATTCGCGGAGCAGTAGCAAGGGTAGGCTCCCAAAACAAAAACGGCACAATAAGCTTGAACTCGGCCAGCAAAGATATAGCGCTGGTCTATCTACAGCAGCCGGTAGCTCGTCAAACCATTGGCATGACCAAGAATGACGCCCAAAGAGGAGACAAGGTTACTATGGTTGGCTTTGGCAGAACGACTCTGCGAAACCGGATGTCGGGGAAAAAGCATAAAGGCTTCAACGACCTTACTAATGTGCAAAGGGATTATTTAACCTTTGGTTCCAACGGTGGCTCCAATGGCCGTGATTCAGTGGCTCTGCCGGGAGATTCTGGTGGCCCCTTAATTTTAAAAGATGGCGTCATCGGCGTGACCAGCGTCCTGTCCAGACGCTCCACCTACACCAATGCTTACGCTTATCTCAAAGGCAGATACATCAGCCGTTTTCTTGAAGAAGAAAACATAGACCGGCTGGATTATCCGATGTTTAAACAAACCTTTGCCTTGCAAAAACGCCGGGAGTTTATGCACCCAGGTGAAATTAAGTTTCGGGTATTGAAAGTCCCTGTATCGGGGATCATCAACCTGACCCTAGATGATGTCGAAGATATGAACCGACAAAGCCGGGAACGAAAAACGGGAGCCGCTGATCTGAGCTTTCACCTGGCTTTGAAAGAATGGTCCGCAAAATCCGCCCGTGCGATAAAATCCAAGCGTCCCATATGGAAAAAGTCAGGCACCAAAGGTGGGCGTTGGATCATTACCAACCTCAAACCAGGACTGCATGTCTTGGTAATCAAGGCCACCGATCGCAGCGCCCGTGGTTTTTTCCGCATCAGTAAATAAAAAAGAGAATACCAATATTTTAAAGCCGGACCGGGAAGGTAATCAATGAAGCCTTCTCGGCCCCCAGGTATTTATCCTGCTCGCCACTTAGAAACTGCCCCGGACTCAGTTCCTGTTGCAAAAGATAACCGAATATATCAAACCCATGTCTCAATTTTCTGCGCTTCTTTCTGATATCGAAGTTCTTTGGTAGGTATTCTGCATCTGATCTTGTAAAATAAAAGCTTTGCCACCGCTATCTAATGTAAGTTCTTGGTCTAAGGTAACAACCCTATAAGACCAACCTTTCGGCAGTTTAATTCTCTGACCAAGTGTGTCCAAAGAATCCAATGATTGATTTTTATCTACGATTTGCGAGAAAGCTTGCATCGTAAATACGTCTCCCTTGTCGTTTATCAATTGGTATACTTTCGAGCCTTTATAATAACGATAAACTGTATCTCTGTTTACTTGCATCACATTAAAAGGCTTTCTATTAACTATTGCGAATATAGAAAGTTTCACCGCACCGGGAATGCTCCACTCAAAACCTCCGAGCATTCGTCTAGGTGCAATTTTTGTTGCCTGGATCTCATCTAAAACCCAGTATCTCGGACCATTTAAAATGACTACATCGGCATTTGCCTCTTGTTTGATTTTTTCTTCATCTAAAGAGTAAAACTCTTTGTCGGTCAATACATCATTCAGATCGTTATAAATGACGATGCTGTAATCTAGCCAGCTTCGGTAACCAACAAGAACCTCATGATAATGAATCGGCCTCCCCTTGATTACTACATGTTTTTCCACTACTGTTTTCTCGGGTACCGCTATTGAATCAAGTGGATGACCTCTTAGTATAAATAAAGCTACTAAAATTGCAGCAGCACCCAGGATTAACTTCCATGATTTTTTCAATCTCATGGGATACCTCCAGACAAAGCAGACTCAGAAATTCTTCGGAACTGATTAAATTATAACTTATCCTGAGACTTAGGTTGCTAAAGAAAAGTGGAACTGTGAACACAATACCAACCAAAACTGGGAAAATACTAAACTGAAACAATTGTAAACCACTAATATTAAGCTAGTATATTTCCTCAACGGCTAGAATCTGAAGCAGATATTTAGTCAGTTATAATCTGGACTTACATTGATAAAGACCCAAATAAAGTATTCCTATATTTATTTTTAGACTAGCGCAGACGAAGTGATAAAGGCTTTCTTGCTGTTGTGCTTTTTGCGCTTGAAGCATTAACGAGGATCAGAAATTGTTCGGGGAGATAACCATGACTAGAGAGTCAATACGCAATGTTTTGTTCTTTACTACTATTTTAGCCATTGCTGCCTGCAATGTTGCTAACGAAGCCGACCAGACACCTGCAGGACAAATCGGAGTTGAAAAAAGCGGGGATCCGATGATGTACTCACGACTGATTAAAGACATGGACACCTTACCTGCTTGTGACCAGGATCATGATTCTCAACTGATCTATGTGATTGACCTGCAGGAGTTTAAAGTGTGTTCTCAGGGAGAGTGGGTGACGGCTGAGATTGGTGGTAAAGATGGGGGCGATGAAAGCGGAAAGAGTGATGGGGGCCCCTGGGGGCGCAGCTATAATGTTTTGGATGCTAACGGCAATATCATAGGAACGACAAATGCGGAATCGGTCTATGGTACTGATGTTGGAGGAGGAAAAATTAAGTTTGAAAAATTAAATTATTTAGTAACGAATTTAGCGATGGATACCGGTAGATTTCCGAAAATACCTGATACTTACTGGAAATCAATCGACTGCACCGGAGTTGGTTATGCCTCGGGATCGGAAAATAGCCTGTATGATATAGATAACAAAATTTTTAGAACAGACCAGTCTGCAGGAGAAGTAATATCAAGTATGCGAAGCCGCATATCTTCGAATGTTTCGGGTGCATGCGTAGAAGATACCCTCCCTTATGGGACGATTGTTTATCCTGTTGCTGAATACACCGACTTCCCTTTTCCAGAAGGAACCTCATACCCATTTGCGGCTCCCCTTACTTTCGAACAATAAAACTAGGTAAGAACAAAAGTACAAGCTTCGACTCGGTACAGATCCACCATCGAGTCGAAGGCGACCTTGCCGTAACCAACAAAATTTGAGCTAGCTAAAACCACATTCAATACGTTGGTTTTTTCTCACCTACCTTTTAACTCTACTGTGACTCTATTAAGGGATGACAAGACAGCCACAGACAATTTGACAGCAACTCTATCAAAAGACTTCAACAAAAAAACTACCCGGTTTGCCTTCACCACTGCGAACCATCTTCCCCCCGACAAGCGAAGACCATGACATCGTTTTGCAAATGGATTTTCCCCTTAAATTGCTGTCCAAAATAAGTTATTAAATCACAGAAACTTTCGTTTATGGTTATCACATAGCAGATTGTGAAGATTTGCCGCAGATTTGAGCGAACACTAACGATGGCTATGGTGCACAACTTTGGAGTACAGTCATGAAATTTGTTCTATCAGCTGTTTCGGGACTCACCCTGTCTCTCAGCTCAATCGCCTTGGGATCTATTGACCGGCCTTTAAGCCAAACTGATACGGTTTCCTATCGCAACCTCACCACCGCTCAATACGACAGCAGGCTCAACCAATACAAGAACCTGGGCTACCGCCCCATCGATGTTGAAATTATGGGAGGCAGCAGTAAACGCTACGGGCTGGTCATGCGCAAGAATACCAGGCGCAGAGGCTGGATTATTAAAACCTCCCTCACGAATGCAGCCTTTAGTACAGAGTGGAAAAAAAATAAAGACGCCGGCTACAGGCTGATTGATCAAGAAACCTATACCGTCGGCTCCACCCGCTACTATGCCGGGATTTGGCTAAAAGACGGTGTTAAGACATGGGCTAGCCACCGGAACTTAACCAGCAGTGAATTCAGTGAAAAATTTTCCACTTATAAATCCCAAGGGCTTCTTCCTATCGATATCGAAGCCTATAAAGTGGGACAGTCGCTACGATACTCATGTATCTGGGTGCAAAACACCCAGAATAAAGGTTGGGCTTTACGCCGGGGGATGACCAGCGCTGAGTTCTCTCAGGAATTTCGCAGCCGCTCTGACCAGGGCTACAAGGTTTATGACTTTAACAGCTACCGCAATGGTACCAATCAAAGCTATGCTGCCATCTGGATCAAGGATCGCACTCGGACCGCAGTCAGACGGGATATGAATAGCACCAGCTTTCGCAACTACTGGGCTGAATACCGAGACAAGGGCTTCCGGATTGAGGACCTGGAAGTGTATCGCACCAAAAACGGCCTGCGCTATGCCGGGGTTTGGGTAGAAGACAAAAGCTACCGCTTCAACTGGCGCCCAAGGGCAGACGTTAAAGCAGCATTAGCCAGTTATCAGGCTAACAACCCTGCTATGGGGCAAACCATTGCCATTGCCCACCGGGGACAAATCAAATACCTCGAAGGCTTTGGCTGGGCTGACCAAGATGGCAGTAAAGAATCTCATGGCACCACAGTCTATCGCCTGGCTTCTATTTCCAAAGCTGTCACCGGCACCCTGGGGTTTATCCTGCGAGATAAAAACCAAATGGTGATCGACCAGGGGATCGACAATCTCCTTCCTGGTCTGCCGTCACAGCACAATTACAATACGATGGATCTACTTTCAAACCGCAGTATGGTCAGGCATTACCTGGACACTAATGATCCAGTGGAATCCGCTGGTCAGGTGAGTTCTGCCTGGGATGCCACCAAGCTGTTTATGAATGACTCTCTGGTCAGCGGTAACTATAACTACTCCACCCATGCCTATACCATCTTCGCTGCCGCCATCGAGGAAGCTACAGGTAAATCATACTGCTCGCAGTTACGGACTTACCTGACCACAGCCCACAGCCTGAGCTCACTGAGCTGTGAAAACCGGTCTGCGACGAAAACCGACCGGTCAAACATCTACACCCCCGGACTGAACAAGATCAATACCCCCGATAATCTCAGCTGGAAATACGCCGGCGGCGGGCTGGAAGCATCAGCCTATGATCTGGTACGGTGGGGGATGAAGCTGGATCAAAACCGGATTATGAGCAATGCTTCTTTGCAGGAGATGACCACGCCTCCCGATACTGCCAGCAGCTTTGCTTACGGCTGGGATGTGGGTTCACATGATGGCTACAACTTTTTTGCCCGATCGGGGGGACAGATCGGAGCCCGCTCCTATATTCGGGTTTATCCGGCGGAAGACCTGGTGATTGTTCACTTGCGCAATACCTCTGGCAATGGCAATGCGCAGCGGCAGATGACCACGGCGGTGGCCAATGAGATCCTGCCCTAGTGATTAGAAGAAAAGCAGGATCAAGAAAAAATGAGTGATGCAGAAAAAGAAAGCGATACAGGGTAAAATAACTACTGGAAAAAGTTAGGCAAAAGCCCTGTGCTGCATAACACCTTGGAGGTCCTCATGGCCACTATCTTTGGTCACGCTTTGTCTGCTGTCACTCTCAGCTTCGTCGCCGGTAAAAAAACCAGAGACTGGTTGTTCGTCAGGACTATGATTTATTTATCCATAGCCCCTGACCTCGATGTCTTTGGCTTGCTAATTGGGATCCCCTATGAAAGCTTCTGGGGGCATCGGGGTTTCACCCATTCCATCTTCTTTGGGGTATTACTGGGGACCACGGTTTCGTTTCTGATCAATATCAAGAGAAAACGCCGGGGAAGTGAATTTGTCCTGGCCACCTTTTTACTCATCTTGGCTACCCTATCTCATTCGTTCTTTGATGGTTTCACCAATGGTGGTCATGGGATTGCCTTTCTTGCTCCATTTGACAATACCCGTTATTTTTTTCCCATGAGAGTACTGGAAGTCTCTCCCATTGGTCTATGGTTTTTCTCTGCACGTGGCCTCGAAGTCATCTTATCTGAACTGGTGTGGATCGCACTACCCTGCCTTGGGGGACTATGCATTTACTTATGCTTGCAGAAATTTATCGGTGATAAATCGAAGAATGATAGTTAAGTTTAAGAGAGAGTCTTTTTAAACAGAGCAAGAATTGTCTGGGATTGCTGGTAACCGTCGTTACAGGCTTAAACCCCAAGCGTAGTTAAAGTACTCTTTCATTTCACCAAGCTCTTCTGCGGTCAAGTCCTGATCATAGACTAAAACCTCCATGATCGAGCCACCATAGAAATGATTGGTCAGGCCTGACTTGAGAATGCGCCCCATATGAAATGAGGTGAGTGACTGAAGGTTATCATAATTAACATGAAGCACATGAACTTTATCGTAGGACCAGGGCTGGCCATTGGCGTTTCGAGCTGAAGTGGTGTAGTTGACCATATCAAGAGAATAAGAAGCCTGTTGCGAAGCATCACCATCAAAACTAAAACCCTGCAGGTTGCCATTTCTCGGATCAACGCCCACATGAGAGCCATCATCGTAATTGCCAAAGATAGTACCCAGGTCGCCTCTTTCCTGATTCTCATCACTCACTTTAAACACAATGAATGCATTTTTCATGGACAGGGCTGAGTCACTACTGAGAAAAGAAGTGGAACCATCAAATGAAACCTCATTATAGCTGCCCGTACCATAAGCTGGCTGGTTTTCCACAGTATCTTGTTTTAGCACCGCATCTGAAACCATATCCTGCCATTGAGATACTTTTGATGCGCTCTGGGTGATGCCACCATTGCTGTTAAACCAGTTTAGTAAGTTGCCCATCACTGGCGTTGGCGTGTCACCATCGGCCGGTGTGGTGAAACTGACCTCGGCAGCCTCTGACATTAAATACGGCAAACCATTTAGGTTCACTGCACAGACCTTTACATGATACTGAGTTTGCGGTTTAAGATCCTTTAACAGCATCGAGGTATTGCTGGTGGCTGTATATCCCAAACCATTGCAGGCAGAAGGGGGAACACTCCCTTCTCGAGATGCAAAATAATATGATATGGCAGAAGATAGATCAGCGTCCCAGCTGATACTGGCTGAATCCGTATAAAGGCTTCCAGTAGTAAGATTAGCTGGCTTGGTCGGTTGCGCCGGAGACTCTTCTGACCATTTTTCTTTCAGATATAGATTCAGACTCAGCCGCTCTGCACTGGTAAGTTCCCGGTCAAAAATCATCACCTCAGCCAGCTCCCCCCCAAAGTGATGGTTGCCAACAGCAAAGGTATTGATATGAGCAAGATTAGTTTGGGTGAGGGTTTTAGTCTCATCAAATTGAGTGGTCATAAAATGGAGGGTATCATATTCCCATGCTCCATTATTAGCCGTTGACCGGGTTGAACTCCCAAAGTCATTGCCTGAGATGTAGTAAGCGGCACCATCGGTAGCATTACCATCAAAGCTATAGTTATAAAGGCTCCTTGCATCTACCGAGACATGGATCCCGGCAGCATAGTCCCCCCAAATTTCTCCCAAGTGAGCTGTATTTTGCACCGCACTGGACACCTTAAATACGATCAGAGCTGATTTAGCATCATAACTCGAAGTATTGCCTAAAAAGTCATCCACCCCATCAAAATAGACGGTGGGCAGGCCGTTTAGTGAACCAGAGTTTAAGGTAGGCTTACTGGTTTCACTGCTATTGATAAAATCTATCCCATTGCCGGAAAGATCAGCCCACCTGGAAATGGTATTATCGGTATGTTCAACCCCTTCATCCGCCTTCAGCCAGAGGGCTTTGTCTGCAGGAATAAAGTTGAAAATCAAAGGTAATTTAGAAAAGCTTTTCAGTTCGCCATCGGAGGCTTCGAGACAGAGGTAATAAACCCCCGCAGTCGCTGAGGACCAGTTAAAGCTTGAGGCTGCTTCCGGACTGGCTTCATAAAGAGTCCAGGCAGAAATCGAGCTTTCTGAACATTCAAGTGAGGTAGCGGATGAATATAGAGTGACACTAAAAATCGATTGATCATCCACCGCACTGTATTCAATACCAAAGAATTCGCCGGTATTGAGGGTTACCGTTGCTGCATCGGTAATATGAGAAATCGTCGGGCTGGTATTGATGTCCACTGCAGGATCTGTGTCAACATTGGGATCAGAAATTGGCAAGTTAGGAGTCCCCGGTTGCTGCACAGCCGTCGGCGGCAGTGGGGCCGGTTCAGCCGACTCAGAATCTGATGAGCCTTCACCAGAACAGCCCATAGCCTGAGCTATTAAGCTCAAGCCTATCAATAGATAAAATTTTGATAGTTTCATTACCATTTTAATCCCTACACGCTTTGCCTAGTTCTGTTCGGCGATACTTCATAAGATCTAAGTGAATCGTTTTTTATCATTAGTATCAATGACTTAAACCCCCGATATAAATCACCCCTTCAGACCTTAATCACCGAAAACCATTATTTAAAGTTGCGCTCTTAAGCTTGTTGCCAAATGGCAACAGTTTTTAGGGCGGGTGCCTGATCCTGGGGGGCAGAAAGCGTTAACCGGAGAGATTGTAGTTGCGCCAATCTGAGGATGTCATAAAATTAATGATGACCTTCATTTTCTTTGATGCTCAATCTTGTGTTCGCATATCGAACTGGTCGGTGGAGTGTGAAAAAGGTGAAGATAGATCAATGCTATTAACCGGGGTATTTTTTATGAGAACAATGTCAGTGAAACTCAATCTCATCATCACTGGATTAACATTCTTCCACTTAATGCTGTCCGTAAAGAGCTTCGCCAATACTGATCAAACTGAAACTTTGGCATTACTGCTCGAACGTGAGCCTGACATCGTTCAAATCCAAAAAGATACCTTAATCCCTTGGTTTGAAAGAGGTATAATTTCATTTATTGAAGCAACTCCTCATTTAAATAAGACTCCTGTAAAGATCAGAACCATTCGATTTATGCACCCAAAACCGATCGGCAACATCACCATTGTCCATGGTTATAGGGAAAGGTTCGAAAAATACATCGAACAAACCTATGACTTTTACCAGCGGGGGTACAACGTATTTCTCTATGATCAGAGAGGCCACGGTGAATCTGACCGTTTGACCGAAGATACAGGAAAAACCCATGTGGATGCCTTCGAACAATATGTGCTTGATCTAAAATTGATACAGGATAAATTAGTCGAACCCAACAGCTCTGACCAAAATAAATTTATTTTTTCCCATTCTATGGGCGGCTTAGTCACCTTACATTTTCTCCGCAGTTATCCCAACATGGTGCAGGCAGCGGTGCTATCTTCCCCGATGACCAGCATCAAAACCGCACCACTATCAAAGTCGGTAGCCTATTATATGACCAGCAGCGTCACTGCCTTGGGCTATGGTGATGCTTATCTCTTCGGGCAAAAGCCACCATCTGCTGGTTACTGGAAATTCGAGAAAGCTGGTACCTCTTGTTACAACCGTTGGAAAGCCTATAGCGACCTGATGCTGGCTGAAAAATTTCGAAAACAAGCCACTGGGGGAAGTACATTTGGCTGGATAGCTGATGCCCTGCAGGGCACCTTTGATCTCCAGGACCCTTCCTTTCTGCCCGCAATTCAAACTCCTACCCTGCTGTTTCAGGGAAAAAAAGATACCTGGATTGATATCAGCAATCAAGAACAGGTCTGTTCGAATATCACCAGCTGTGACTTTACCAGCTACGACAATGGCAAGCATGAACTTTTTATGGAAACTGATCAAATCAGAATTCCATACCTTCAGCAGATTTTTAAGTTTTTTGAGGTCCCTCGGGCCGTCCAGGTACACTGAAAACATGATACCGATCAAGAGCTCAACTAATCCTGATCCGTATCTTTATAGCCACTGTCAATCCAAGATTGAAAAAACATCTTAAGATTATCTGGCTTATTTTTATTTTTCGCAAAGCGTTGCGCCCACCCCTGCGAGCCAGCCCAGGGTTTGCCAGAAAGTTTGTCATCGGGTTCAATATTAACGGCTGCATCAACATCCCCGTCAGTCGCATATCCTCCAAGAGCCATGGAGCTGTTATGACAAGTACTACACTTTTGCCCATCATCCCTTCCAAAAGTATTATTGCTGACGATATCAAATAGTGATTTATCATCAACATTCGGATTTGAACTCAGACCAAAATCTTGAGATCGAATTGAATCACGCCAGCCAATGGTTATGCGAATCGTTTCGCCATCCAATGCTTTATTAGGTTTACTGTCACCACTTTTTGATGATGATCTCATATTGGTAAAGTTTGCTTCAGCACCGCATGAAACTGTAAACAAAAACCAAAAGACAATAGGAAACCAAGACCGAGTAGATCGGTATATCAGTCGATAAAAACTCAAATTGCGTGTTCTCCATCACACAAAGTAGTTAAAAAATAAATTTCAAGATATTACTGGTCAGCAGTACAATGCAACAATCAGACTCGAAATAGTCAAGATAATAGAAAGGCCAGCATCGAAGCATTCCACTATAAAGAAAAGGTTTAATGAAGGGGAAAGGTTTTTGTGCGATTTTAATCTAACGTTCAAATTTAATACATTGGGAACATCACTAAGAGAAAAAAAAGGTATAAGCGAATAATATAATAAGGCAGATTATTTTTATCAATAGCAAGACATTATCATACTTTGTTATTAATCAGCCAATATCACTCTAATACCCCGATAGTATTTAAGTAAATCAGTAATAGCCACTAAGGTAAATCAATATTATACGCTTTATATAATAATAAAATCACAGTGACATGAATCACATAGACCATCCTGATCATCAAACAAGTTTGCATGGAGCAATATCTACCTTCAGATTGCAATTCTGAATCCACTCTGAAATCAACATTTTTCTGGCTAAATCTGCAGGCTGTTACCTTCAGACTATAATTGATTAAGAATAACCATGATCATAGAAAAGTAGAGAGCACAGCTCAAGGTAAGGGATTGCATTCATTTTAATAATCAGATTTCTATGAATAATCTGAGCGAACCCCATCATAATACCGATAGATGAAATAACAACAGGGGCATAAAGTTATAGGGTGACGATCATGAAGATTAGATCAAACACGACATCAAACCAAAGAAGTTACCGGGTACAAATTTCTAAAGCAAGCATACCTTGTCTTGTACTGTTCATTATCAGCTGCGATACTGGTTCTATATTCGAAAAAACATCCATTGGCACACGCACCAAGGATATTCAAACCAATACACAAGGTCAAATCATTGATGAATCGGCGAAAGCACTCAGCAATATTACTGGCAGTTATCTAATAGCCTGCGTTAATGTCGATCCATTAAACATGTCTACAACCGATATGCTTTGTAGAGTGGAAGATACCGCCGGAAACAGTATTGATCTAAGTAAGGTCTATACTAATTGGACCTGGAACACAGGCGGTATAGCTCCTGAAAAAGTTCAGATTACTGAAACTGAAGTTGATGAATGGCACGTTTATTATGAATTTCTTGGCAGCACACTAGAAGAAAACCATGACCTAAGAAAGCTTACCAATGCTCAGTTCTCGGGAACTAAGTTAGACGGAACCACAACGCAAACCATGACCACCAGTATGGCAAAAGAAGTTATTCGTATACCTGGTCAACATTTCGTTTCCCTATGCACCCAGGTCACTGACATACTGCAAAATTGCCGAGCAACCTGTGAAAATATGAACGCTGCCTGCATTGCCATCGGCACCAATAGTGAGGCTGATAATGGGGCCTTTGCTCTTGATTGCTCTGGCGATGCCAGTTCTATTTTAACGGTTGATATGAACTGTGATAGCATTTTTATTCCCAGTATTTTTGCTAGGTGTCGCTGCCAAGCTAACTGAACAATTAGCTTTTAGAATTATGCTGATCTCACCATGAACTCTATCGGTGATATGTTCATCTTCCTCTTTATAATCCACCATTAACATTGTAAATAATTTCGTAACACAGCAGGGTAAGCTGGTCTCTGGTTTGCATTAAATCCTCATAAGCTTAGATTCAGGGGATATAAATGTTTGGTTTTACACTACATAAAAAATGGCTACTTGCTAACTTTTCGACGATTTTAAAAATATTGTATAAAATCGGCCTAACGGCGTTATTATCAGGCCTCACTGGTTGTGATACTGAGACCTTCACGGACAGCAGAACCTACACCACCAAGCCTGGAGGGAAAGAGACCACAAAAGAAACACTTGATGCCGGTAAAGGCGAAGCCGAACCCGAACCCGAAGAGCCCGCTCCAGAAGAGCCCGCTCCAGAAGAATTACAATTAGCAGCCATCGATAAAGGTAAAGCCGACGGCAAGGTTTTCTATGATGGCTGTGTAGCAGCATGTCATGTTGCTAATCCTGCTGTCGATGCAAATATCAGTAACAAGACAGTTGCATCAGTTGCCATGACTATGAGTATAAATCACTTTGGCATTGATATAGCCGCTCCAAATCAGCTCATTATTAAAGCCTATGTTTATGGTGCGTTGAATTTCAATGATGCCGTTGAGGACCTCTATCCTATCGCCGACTTTGAATAAACATCACTTGTAGATAAACTAAAAATATATTTTTTTTCCCCTTTATTACCTTTCTATTTACCTGGCAGGCAATATCTGCACCTACCTGCGTCTGTAAAAAGCGACATGTTTCACGATAAAATTAGAAGATGAGATTACATACTGGAGGAAGACTATGAACCATTTTCTACTCAATTTCAGGTCATTCATACTTATGACCCTGGCAATCTGTTCTTATCAAGCTTTGGCCCTAGAAGCTACTTGTCTCGAGGACTTGAAACCCGGTTATCAAGTAAAGGTTCGCTGCGATGGTTTGTCATATAACGTCTCAGCCGAACCAGAATGCCTTGCAGGAGGATGCGGTCTTATTTTTGATGTTCATGGCTGGACTATGGACGGCAGGACCGAAGAAAAAAACACAGGTTTGGCAGCTCTGGGATCTAAAGCTGGATATGTTGTAGTGCAACCTAATGCCAATGGAGCTAGCTGGTCTAACTATGACTATCCTAAAGTTTATGATTTCATGCAGCAAACGAAGGAAGCCCTCGACATTGATGAAAAACGGATTCACTTTGGTGGTTTTTCTCAAGGGGGAATCATGACCTGGACTTTTCTTTGCCGCTATGGCGATGAATTAGCCAGTGTAGCTCCCATCGCAGCTACAGCAAATCTATGCGCCGATGATCAACCGATCCCAGAAACGTCCGTTATCTTCACTCAGGGACATAACGATAGTTTCTTTAGCTTTAGAAAAGCAACTGAAATGGTGGACCAGCTGGTAGAAGACTATGGCATGGATCAAACCAGTAAACAGGCTGGCTCTAGACATGACATCACTTCTTATCGCAATTCCAATGGCACTGAAGTAAAATTTATGACTCATTCCTATCGCACCAGCCTATTATCTGGTGGGGGGCATTGCTTCCCCAACCCTCCCGAATACTCTCAGTATGGCTGTCGGGGAAAGGCTGCATTTACCTTAGGCAAAGAAATTCTTGAATTTTACCAGAACCATCCCAAAAAATAACTTCAGGACTCTCTTGAATTTGCTGTGCTACCCCTGGAACCAACACCGGGGACGCACACCAACCACATAACCACCAAAGCTAGTGCAAGAATAGAAATGGATTTGTTCGTAGGTCATAGGGATCACATCATCTTTCCAATCAACCTCACACAGTGCTCCAGCTACCAAAGTATCTAAACGACATTGAGCGGATGGATGAGCATGCCAGGTAAAGGGAACCTCGACTCTGCTAGGCGTATCAAAAGCAATCCCATAACCGGCTGCATAGAGGCTAACCATCGAAGCAGAAGCATTCATAATTCGGTAACAAAGATGCCTGCTCTTCCAAAATTTCCACTTAAAATCGCACATCGAGCGGGGGTATGCTTCAATGGTTAAGCCAGCGCGGGCATTTTCTGTATCCTGATCAGCCCAGATCTTTCGGGCACAGGCGACGGTAGCAAAATAATCAGACTCACCTTCGTTAGCAAGCCAAACATCCATAAAAGGAAAACCACCAAGATGATGACCCAATTCATGACAGATAACCAAAGCAAAGGCATCAGGGGTAATCTCTGAACGTCGGGCCAGACCACCATACATGTTAACGATCCAGGCATCGATACTCCTGGTAGCACTGGCATTGACTGTATTCAAAGACCATAGTTTATTAATTTGCAGCCTTCCCCCTAAACCTGCAACGATGGGGCTATAGATAACTGTAATATCGTCTATAATCTGATTGAACTGTTCTTCAGTCATATTATTGCCCGCATCGTCCTCAAGATAAAGGGTATTAGTCGGTAAAAAATTACTGAAAGCAGCTATCGGTAGATTTAAAGCCATCATCATCACAAGGGCCTTAACCGCAATGACCTTCATAGCAGCCTCCTTCGTTTATGAGATTTTAAGATTGAAACCCCGTCAATTTTATTATTCCAGATTGAACTAGTTGCCAGAAGGAGGCAAAAATTTTTTGGCATGGGTCACTTAATTTAATGAAATCAGTTCATTAAGGATGATAAGACGATGTGCAAACCCTACACATTATTGACATAACTAAATTAACCCATTAAATTTAGCATGTTACATGTCGACGTGTCAGCGATCAGAGACGACACCTATTATTTTGAGCTGTATCCGGTAGCCCTATTATCGAGGTTTTACCAATGCCATTTATAAATATTCAACTACCTCTGTTCAAAATTCCAGTCTATCCATGAATACGATCTTTGCTAACCAACCTTTGTTAAGTGATTATAGTCAGGGTAAAAATTTGACCCATTGAGAATAAATCAAAAAAATATGAGAGTCGTTGTTACCCATCGACCATAGCGTTGCCTAAAGTCGCATTGGTATTAAAAAAAAATCTGTTATGATCCAAATCGCATCTTGTTAAGTACAAGAATATTGGTTTACCAATGTTCGCCACTTTTTAGTGGTGAAACCTACGCTTATTATTTTTCCCCTATATCATTTTCACACTTTATATATAGACATTTTACTTATCCATTTTTTTTCATTTAACAATTTTTTAAATCATTTTTCTTAAAGACATTTTAATTTTTCTGAGATAAATACATCACAGTACCGCGGCACTTGTAAAAACTGAACATGAAGCAGCTCAATATTAATCAGTGTCACCACATATTTGGTGATTGCTGCTTAGGAGAAATTGATCAGAAAAGAGTTTTAAACTTTATCATGGAGGCCTAAATATGCAATTCGTTCTTTTATCTGCTATTTTGCTAGTGATAGCTCCGCTAAATCCCCCTGCCTATGGCAATTGGTGGGGTTCCACAGGACATTTAAAGATTGAAACCATCAAAACTCTAGGATGGGGTGATACCCATATCCACTTTGTTAAGGTGCGGGACAATACCAATGGCCATCAGAAATGTAACCGCACGAAGGATAGTGGCTTTTATCGGGTGATTGATCGCAGTGGGAAAATATTTTCGATGTTGATGAGTGCCCAAACACTAGGTAACAACGTCAAATTCTGGATTGAAAAGTGCAAGGGTGATTACGCTACCGTCGGAGAAGTGGCGATTATGCGGCCAAAATAGAATTTTCTAAGAGGTTACGGACATGAAATATATTTTAATCTTAATTAGCTTAACCGCATTAACTATTATGATTGACTCACTTCGCGAATCATCCGCTGAGAACAGTGTTACCAACTCAGAAGAAAATCAACGGGGGGAAGCGTTACAGGCTATTAAACAAGATACAGAAAGACCTAACAGCAACCCTGACATCATTCTTAAGAAAAAAAATGTGGCTCAACGGGAAGATATCGAACAGGAAGCAAACAAAAAAACAGTTAAAGAAAACATGACCTCTAAACTGGCTAACTTCGATTTAACCACAGATCCAGAACAACTATCGGTCACAGAACTGGAAGAACTTATTCATAGAATGGATAAGTTCTTGAAAGAAGAAAGAGTCATTCAAAAATTAAATGAGCAAACACTGTCCACACAATCAAAAGACCTAGTTTTTGCCTTCATTAGTAATCTAGTAACACTCAGGCAAAACCGTGTTGATAGGAAATTTGCTCAACTATCTGAAAGATTTAATGATTAACCGAGAACAGCCAACGAAGATGGAGAAAAAAATGAAGATAAAAAACCTAATAACGGCATTTAGTTCGTCCTGTTTAATTTTAATCATGGCCAACACAGCTCTAGCTCAAGGGCAACTTGGTAAACAGTGTGAATTCAACCCAATCGACGAAAATGGTAGTTCTGTTTACTTTAATAGTGACTGTACTGCAGGGTTTGTCGCTCCACCACCAGCAGGAGAAGTCAAAATAATTGGCTACTCTGATAGAGACCTTGACACCTATTGCCCAAAGCGAACCCTGGACTTAACAAAATGGGTGGGTTTGATAGCTTCGATTGAATCGGGCCTCATTAATGCTTTCATTGCAGGCGACGCTGAACTCATTGCTCAGTACGAAGCCAATTTACTAAAAGCAAAAGAATTAAAGCAGGAAGCTATGGCCGTCTATGCGCCTTATGAACAAATCATTGGTATGACAGCCAGTCTGGGATTTACTTCAAACTGGGACCAGCATATCGCAAAATATGCTGCGGCTAACCCTCAGATTCCTAACTTTGCTAGAGTTCACCTCGACACATCTCAAATGTGGATCGGTGGTATTCAAAATGGCCAAGCAGCGCCCGATCAATCGGTACTATCCTGGATTGCTGGTGCTGATCATTCTGGATTCAACTTTAACGGTGGTATGGCTGGTACGGTGACTTTACCATACACCCATGCCTGTGATCTTTATGCAGCTGCAGAAAATAATAAAACTGATATTAAAAGCAGTCTGCTTACTTATCTGGTACCGAATGTTAATTTCAAATATTCCGTCAAAACTCCTTTAGGCTATAAAGCAGCTTTTAAGGCGAAAAACTTTTTTCAGCGGATTGAGAAGAAATCTGAAATCAACATCTTTTTCTGGAGTAAGAAAAAGCACTCAATCAAAGATGGTCACTATGCTGACGATGATTTTGAAATTCAATTTCTCGATAACAGCAACAATACTTTCACTCTTGAACAAAAAACGGCGATTATGAAGGAGGTCAAAGCATCGATGATTGGTGAAGTAGCCAAGCATGTACTCGCCTATGCTAAGTTCACAGGGGACACCAGCTTAACCAAAGACGTCACTCTCCCAGAAGTAGACAAAGCAGGCATGAATACTTTCGGGCAGGCTATGTCAGATGCTATTTGCGATACCGCAGGCTTTGGTTCTGCAGGCAAAGAGGATTCGCTAGGTCAAACTACAGGATCCGTCGCATCATCGACTACAGCAGCTGTGATGACCGGCGGTCTATCGGTTTTTGCCTGTCCTGCATCAAAAATAGCTGCCGCTCTGCTCAACCTGGTTGGCGTCACCTCATCAGAAGCTCGCTTTGAAGCTACCAGAGATTATGTAGTGCGAGACAGTATTAGGTTCGGTGGTTTCAAACAATTTACCACCTCCATGTATTTTAAACCCAAAGAGTAAGTGACTCACGCAGTAGGGGAACTTACTATCATCAGACGGATACATAAAGGTGGTGGGTATGATACCTAAACGAATCAAATTATTAAGCCTGATGGCCGTGCTTTTGATACCTGTATGTGTCGCTGACAAAGTCATGGCTAATGAGATAAGCAACCGTTTTTCTGCTGCGACTCATGATCTATACGAAAGGCTGCATCATGGAGAAAAGGAATATCTGTTAAAGACCCGACAGTTCTTCACCTATATCCAAGGCCTCACCATACCGATGGCCGTGGAAAATAGCTGGATTCTCTCAGGAAACCACCAAGAAGGTTTTGCCTTCAGAAAATACCAACGTGAAAAAGATAATCATAACTGGGTGAGATCGCCACAGCATGCCATTTTTGGTGACGCCAACCATAATGGCATTAGTGACGTTCTGATCCAGGCTCAGTTTCCTGATGAAGTCAGCCTGTTAATTCATGCTCCTCGCAACAGCAATGCCAGCCCCAGCATCGCTCAGGTCATCGACAACAAGGAATTGGGTATCTCACTTGCTTCGGACAATAAGGTTAAACTCTTCTTTGAAGTGTCTCATCATAGCAGTTGGGGGGCCCAGCACTACCTTTTTGCTGAACGACCAGGAATGGCTCTCATGCAGAGCCCTACGGGTCGGCCCAAACTCCCATCGATGCAAACGGATGCTCCTAACGATGTTGATAAACCCGGCCTGATCGATCATTGCGGCTTTATTATCAGTCACCCACCTAATTCAAATGGGTTAACATTTAGCAGAGGTTGCAGTTATGCATTCGTTAAACCACCAGTAAGAGGACGCAGCAAATTCAATCCATCACTCATCAACGAAGAGTGCGCTCACCTCGAGGAAGCAAGAGCGGAGATTAACGCCGCCGAGAAAGAGGGTGAGGCGGAACGCTTACTGGAACTGATCCAAGCCTATGACAAGCTTGCCAAGCAAACCATCACTGTCGATCTCGGCTATAAAATTGGATGGCAAGATCTAATCCAAAAATATCGACAATTAAACCCCGGTCTCAAGGTAAAATGGCAGTCTATTCCTATAGCCGAAGGGCAGTTGGTTGATGCCCAAGGCAATGAATATAACTACCAACATAAAGACCTTGCTCAAGATGAAATCATGGTGACTCAAGCCATCCCAGCCGGCCGCCTATGTGAACAGGAAAATGTTGATGGCATCAAGGCCTCATTTCCAGCACAGCTAAAGATATCCTATCAAGTCGAAGCGGAGAAAGGTTTTGTTATTGACTATATTTCAGAGGCTCAACATTCATCGTATTATGATAAACAAACAACCGGCTGGTGGTTCTGGAAAAAAACGAAGCTAAAGTGGCATGAGAAAACGAGTATGAACGAACATTTTAGCTATTACTTTTTCGCTGATAGTCCAGAGATTAGCTACCAAGCTGATGATATCGAGTCTTTAAGTAATGAAATGAAAAATCTGATTTTGGATAATCTTAATAACACCAATCGCCATCATTTGACCAGTCGAACGGATACGCTTATGAGTCCGCATTGCAATATTTTTGCTCCGGTACGATGCCTCAATCAGAAATGGAAAAACAATCCCGAAAAGTTGGAGGACCGATTTGCCCTATATTCCCTCAGCACACCAATGGGTAGGGAAGTCACCAGAACTTCCCGTTCTTCTATTAAAAGCTTAATGAGGGAGGTTGTGGTCCAGTTTTAAGCCCGCTGATCTATTTATCACCTGGGAGTATAAGGGATGATTGATTATAACAATATGAAAATTTTCTATGGAATAGCGCTATTTTTACTTTCTCATCTTGCTCTTGCTGATGGTTCTTTACCCTCAGTGAATCAATGCGGTGATATCGTACATCCCAATCCAGGCAAGCAGGCTCAAGTCCATTATAATAAAGAATGCACCAAGGCATTTCTCGTACCTACTGAAGCAGGAACCGCTGCGATCCGTGAACAGATGTTCACCAGCAGCATTGAGCTTTGTGATCTATTTAACCGTTCAAAAAATAGTTATCAGCATATTTTGACAAAGTATAATGAACTGATATGGGCGACAGAAGACGAAGAACTTATTCTTCAGCTGGAACAGGAGAAACAAGATGAATTGACGTTACAGTCAATTATGGTAGAAAATCTCAAACCGATCGAGGGCTACATTGCCACCCTCAATTTTCAAACTAATTATATGACCCAATTAAAACAATATGAGGCACATAACCCTAAGTATATCTGGGAAACAATACCTCATTCCTCCCAGATTCATTTTGCTGGCGCTGCCTCGTCTGGAGTCGTTTCCTCAGGTATAGTTGGCTGTAATAGTGGGCAATGGTTAGAAGGACAAGTCGAAGCAGTCACCGGTCAAGTCATCCTTAACTTTGATGGAGCTTGCCCCCTCTATCAGAAGAATAATCCAGATAACAGCTTAGATAAACCGCCAGGAGCCTCCGATATTTTCGCCTACCTGGCGCCGACTATCAGTTATCAATATTACCTGGAAAGTGAGGTGGAGATTAAGGCTGCCATTCAAGTGCATAAATTCTTTCGTAGTTATCAAAAAAAGAAAAAATCTGGATTCCTCTTTTGGGTAAAGACCACTCTAACCGAAACAATGGAGGATTTCTACGATTCTCACTACCGCTTCAATATCATTGCTGGGCATCAAGCCTTTACGTTAGATGAAGTCATAGAACTGAATCAAAAAATGTATGCTATCCTCACCGGACGCATTGCTCAACTGGATCAACCATATAGCCTACCCAATGGGCCCGCAGATAAGGATGAGGTCAATCCTAACCTCAATCCTAACTATAGTCACGCATCACTGGGCGACGTTCTAGTCGGTCTAAATTGTGATCAAAAGTCCCAATTATTTTCTGGAGGGATATCAGCTGCTGCCTGTATGATGTCTCGCCTAACAGCCAGAGCATCTACTTTTTTTAACCAAAAAGCCACAAAAAGAGAATTAATCTTCGATCGAAACTATGAAATATCCGAACATAAAACCTATCAACACTTTTTGAATCGGAAAAAGACGGCTTACTTTCTACCAGCAACTGCAGAGTAACCGGTCTTGGGCAATAATAAAAATATCTATGGAGAAGAGGATTGGTTAGGCAAAAGATCTTTTAACAACTGCAATCGTTTTTGATCTCTGATTAAAGGTTTTTTCACAACCAGATCCTCAATATTACGGTAATAGCTTAAATGGGAGACTTTCTCATAAACTTCAATATTATAGATACGCCAACAAGATGAAGGGTGAGGACCTAAGCCCCGAGAAGGCTCATTTTGCTGTATCATTGACTGCTGACAGGCAGCTAGTGAATCATCACCTTCTTGATTGGCCAGATAGATCCGGTCTAGTTCATTCCATTTTTTCATATCAACGCCCGCCCTTAAGCAGATTTCATACCCTACCTCATCGGCCTCTTGTTCCAGCCAGTTCGTGTATGCATATGGAGATTCGGAATGAATTTTTTGAAGTTTCCGTTCAAATTCGCCAAATTTTGCTAAGGTTGATTCTGTTTCCTCGGTAACCCCTTCCAGATCAAACTGGATAAAAGACCAGGTGAGCTGAGCCTTACGGGAAGCTGACGTCAATGTTGGCTGTTGGGAATAACGCTGGAAAAAATTTAGAATACGGTTCTTCTGTGCACAAAGAAAAGTCGTAGCGGCTACATCTTTCTTCACCAGTCCCAACATAATATCGAAACCCCTTGCACGGTGAAATTCGCTTTCTCTTTGCCTTATCTCCGTGGCTTCGCTGATCGCCTGACTATTAAGTCCAAAAAGATCTTCCAGAACTGCTTGATCAGGCAACTCAACTTCAAATTGCCGGCACTGATCATATTGTCGATCATAACCACCATCAAATTCCTGGTTAAAATCTGACCAGGCGTCAGGATGAAGCCTACCATATTGAAAATGATTCATAGTTATATGTGCAAGTTCATGACACATCACAGCGGCGATAGCAGATTCGTCTGATAAATCCCTAAAGATACCTGGTGTCAGAGTCAAGCCAAGGTTGTCGGGATTGGCACTGGCATTAGCTTGGCCGTCGATTTTGCTGCCGATACTGAAACAAAAAGATTCAGGCTGATAGCGTCCTGAAAACAAAGGATCAATCCCCTGCTGAGCTAGAGAAGTATTAACCCGCAGCATAATGGCATCTGCTAAATCTTTAACATAAGATTGAGCCGCCTTTTGAAACTTACCCAAATCTGTATCACTATGATAAGATACTTGTTCACATTCCGAATAGGCACTTTCGTCATGACCACTGCGATGCAGCTCTCCCGCTTTATGATTTAGCTGAGAAGCTTCTGAAGATGTTTCATCCTCACAACCTGTGGCGATCAGGGCAAACAGCATGAACAATAAAGATCTAACAGTCATCATAAAACGTCTATATGAATATGAATATGAATATGAATATGGAAATGAATACATTCAAGAATCCCCTAAAAAAGCTGAGCTTAGATTATTAGGTCAGCTGAATTTTCGCAACGACAACTTCCTAAAAAATTTTACTCCTGTTAAATTAACAGGTTGATTTATTGGTTAAAAAGCTTCGGCAGATCACTTTATCCAAAGGCAACGCAGTGCTGCGGGTTTTCCTTCACGAAGATAAAAACAATAAGTGAAGATCAGTTATGGTTTCATTCTATGAGCTTTATTCGTAGGATCCGAACATTGTTATTTCTACAGTATTGTTATCCGGAAGATTCAAAGGAGGAAGTTTCTTGATGCGTTCTATAAAAGCCCGCAAATTCCAATGGGCTCAACACCATATTAAACTATTTTTACTCACTGTAATTTGTGCCATCCCCTCTTCATCGCTTTATGCAGGCAATGACACGACTTTAGCTTCTTCTAAACGAATTAAGTCCGGCCAAAGCCAAAGCAGCCTGAAGGAAAAAAGTAGCAGATACGACAATAGCAGATACGACAGGAGAAGCAGAAGCAGAACCAGTTACCGCGGCCGCGAATTCGGCAGGGATGGTAGAACAGGCAGTCGGGGTCGAACAGGAGCTCAGGGGAGAAATGGTCGAGACAGCAAAATCTTTGCGACTGGCCAACCTATACGCTTGGAAGTATCTGGCGGCTGGGGCGGTGATGGCCGACGGGGAGACAGAGGTGGCCAGGCCACTTCATGCAACCAACCCAACAGAGCCTCCTATGATCTTCGCGGCGCCGATGGTGGCGACGGTGGTCAAGGCGGCAATGGTGGTAACGGTGGTAATGGTGGCAATACCACGATTCAAACCGATCAGATAGCAAACCTAAGGTATGTTATGATCAATGCAGCTGGTGGTCAAGGAGGCCGCCCAGGCTATGGTGGAGAAGGTGGCTCCGGCTGCCGCTGTTCACGTTCTCATTGGGAACACCAAAGCTGCCGGACAGTGCGGGATCCCAGCGATGAACACCCAGACCGCACTCGTCGCGAATGCGAAACCGAATACTACCGTTGCAGCAATGGCTACTATGGAGACAGCGGCCGCGATGGTACCTACGGTCGGGTCGGCCAGAGTGGAAAAATCACGGTGATCTCCTCACTGGATCCCATTCGTCCCCAACGCCCTGATGGCACGATTGAATTATCGCGGGTCACTGCAAATAATCCACAGGTTTTATTAAACCTATCGAGAGACATCTGGGAAAACCGCAGAGGCGCTAATCGCTTGCTAGCCCCAGGCTCTCAGGTGCAAGATCAATATCGTATCTGGCTTAAAAGAGCGGAAGCAAATATTGCAGTAGCATGGGAAAGCTCACGATCCCCCAATATTTTTGCCGGTCAGATTTTTAAGGTCAGCCTCAAAGGTACTGATCAGGTCACCGTAACTCCTCCCCCAGGGATGATCCTTGATTATAGCCTTAGCAAGAAAGGTGCGACCACAATCATCACCGTCAAGGAAGCAATTCTTCGCACAGAACTGGGTCAGGTGGCATTCACTGATCTTCAGGATGCTGGCATCATTGCCAAAATAGAGGATACTGCAGGACTTTCTGGTCTTATCAATACCGGTTTTTCCGCTGAATACTTTATTCCTGGACCATATCGTTCATGGAAAAAAGTTTGGGCGGGAGTTATCCCAGGCAACTGGATCAAAAGGAACCGTAGTCAATTTAACATCGCACTCGGTAATGTACCGTTAAAAGGAAGCTGGAAAAATGATACTACTATCAAAGTACGTTTTAAGATTACCAGATCATTTAAAGGTCAACAGCAAGTTATCTACAAAGAAAAAATCCAACAACTGATAGAAGGCGCTCCTGGATTTAATGGTTTTTCCAAGATTGAAGCGGAATGGTATGATCAAAATGAAGGATTGAGACCTTTTCCAACTACCGACCCTAGGCCATCTTCAGCAATGGGCTGGGCCAGCCCGGGTGACTACCTGCGTTATCAAAAGTTGGCTTTCAAAAAAGAAGCTCAAAGCCTTGATCTCCGCATCGCCAGCGGCCATGGAAAAGGACAGATAGAAATACGACGAGATGCGAGCGATGGCGAGCTGTTAGCAACAGTAAATGCCCCTGTAACAGGTGATTCTCAAAGTTTCGTCACTCACAATATACCACTTGAAATAGAAGAGGGTGTTTTCGATATCTTTCTCGTTTTCCGTGGCGGTGCTATCGATGTCAACTGGCTACAATTCAAAACTGATATCGGCCTCGGTGCACAAAGATCTGCCTTCACAAAAATTCAAGCTGAAAGCTATAACTATCAAAAAGGCGTACAGAAGTTCAGAACTAAAGAAGGTGGATCGGGTGTTGGTTGGACCAATACCGGAGATGTCCTAAGGTACGATAATCTTGATTTTGGTAACGGAACTGATGAAATTAAGATTCGATATAGTACCATACGCTCTGACGCAAAAGTCAACTTTCATCTCGATAGCCTTGACGGGCCTATAGTGGCCAGTATAGATATAGGCTCTACCGGAGGTTGGCAGTCATGGGAGGAACTAAGCATTCCTATCTTTTCTTCAGATATAGATCTGGCAGGATCTGAACTAGAGGGAGTTCATAATATCTTTGTTACTTTTGAAGATACTACTAATATAGATTGGTTCGTTTTTTCTTCTGATCAGTAAACACAGAAAATTTCAGCCGCCTCCTCCGAATGAGGGGGTGGTGTTTCCCTTTACAAATTTTGCAAATTACTTATCGATTTTTCCGGCAGGTAAACTTCTCTCGACCATGTTCTGATGGTCGTACCGCCTTTGCTTTTTGGCACCTGTAAAAATCCTTCAATAATCACATGAACCATTTTTTGAGGATAACGCCTCAAACACCCCACGGCAGATAGTATCGTTGCACTCTTTCGATGATTCGCAACCCGAGGCAGTATATCTTTCAGTGCTTTGGGTGATAACGAATCAGATTCTATTGATATATAAGGAAATTCATCTTCCTGACAGTCGTTTTTAATATAACATTTGCCAAGACGATCTTTGGTTCGCTCTTCTATGTTTTTAGTATAAGCGGTGACTCTCTCAGGGCTCAAATTCACGTAATCAGGAAACTCGCGACATTTTGTTTCAAATCTAACTGTATAGGAACCTAGGCCACTACTAGCCGAAGAAGAGACTAAAAAATCTCCTGCCGTAACATAATCATCCTGATTAATCCCAGCGAAGCCATCGGCAGGTTTTCTAGCATTGATGTATTTCAGTAAATTAACTGCTCGGTCAGCATCTTTAAATAACTCTGACTTAACACTCATCGCTGCATATTCTTTTTTAATATTATTAAGGAACTTAGCAGCAAGGGCCACAACCAGAATAAGGCAAGACATACCTATGATCATTTCAATCAAAGAAAAACCACTCGATACACGTTCATTACGTTTTATCTGCATAATATACCACATTCTTTCGGCGAACCTTAGATTCGGCTTTATCTGATTGACGATACCAATGAAACGATTGATGAACCCGATAGCCTGGAACTAAGTCACCAGAACTACTGTTAAAATTGCTACATGAAATGCCTGCCATATTCGGATCTTTTAAATCAACTAATTCAATGAAGGTCTCAACAGCCAGGACATGCCCCCCTACGAGGGTAATACCTGGACCGGGCAATGCCGTAAGCTCATTACCAGATGGATCCCGGAGTTGAGTACGTAGCTGATTGCAAAAATAGTAGCGACCTGCTGTGTGGTCAGAAGAATAGTTCTTACACCTTTTGGCAACCGAATCAAATTTTGGATCTGGCACATCACCTTGATAAAAATTATATAAAAGGGATTCTTGAAATACACTAGCATCCATATCTAAGCAGCCGGACTCAAGCTGATTTGCGAGATCAGCTATCAATTGAGTGCGAGACATATCCATCACTTCATCCAACATAAAATTACTATCAGCAGACTTTTGAAATTTTTGGGTGATAACTATGTTACCCGTAGTAGAGATAACCACCATCATTAAGACTCCTAAGCCAATGATAGCAGTAATCAGAGTCGACCCTCTTTCTTCACCTCCCTGTGGCATCAACATTTTAGTACCTCACTATATTAGAATTATAAACCGGTCCGTCTCGCCGATATCGACCGACCATCAGTTGTTGCAGATGAGCTAGCACTGCCATTACCAGTGGCGTTAACATCCACTTGCGGCCCGTTGCCTTGACTAGAAGTAGCCGTGGAATTTGAGGTTCCGTTATTGCCAGAAGCACTCGCAGTGGCAGAAGCTGTTGCATTACCACATGTTCGCACTACAGTATTAGTAGTGGTTCCTCCGCCTCCGGATGAACTACTGGATGAGCTACTGGATGAACTACTGGATGAACTGCTAGCACTTGCGCTACTTCCCCCCGAAGGACAATCGCCTCCATTGGAATTGCCACCAGATGATGGCGAAATCGCTGCTACGGGAGTCGTGGCCGACCCTATCGGGGGCGCTGATGAAGGATTCGATGATGAAGGATTCGATGATGAAGGATTCGATGATGAAGGTGTCGAAGCAGAAAGTACAGCAGACGATGCATTCGTCTGATTGAGATTACCTAAAATTAGATTTACTTTTGAAGCTACTTTCACTCCATTTAACTCATTGTACGCCGTCATTAGATTGTTATTATCGTCTTCCATAACTCTAATTTTTCTAATCGGTATGTTCTGGCTAGGAGCTTTGTTAGTGAACACTTGGTCAAATGCCTTAGCGCTACCCATACTGTAGCCAGGTATGTCGACTTCAATACCATCTGTTTTAATACCAGCTGGCGCAGTAGAGGCCGCACCACTATAGTAACGCGCATGGACCAACATCAGAGCAGACTGATTTTCTCGCTCTAATTGGGACTTGAGCATCATCCTTCCCCTACCTTTAAAGTCATATGAAAGCTGGGAGTTAAAAGTCGTAGCGGTAATACCTATCAAAGCTGTAGTGGTAAGCATCAAAACTTTTGTGATTCCTGATTCATTGTTTTTGATGTTCATTGAAGATTTGTGATTCATATACACTGGGTCCTCGCAATCGATAAACATTCATTACAGGAATCTATTTTCTGTGACTAAAGACTAATATTAGATTCAAATAATAGCCTCTCTCTTCAACTACTTACAGAGTCGGCAGATGATCATCAGAAAGTAAAATATATTTTTTTTACAGCTATATTAGGTAATTGCACCTGAAGATCTTTGCCGAGGAATCGCTCCCAAGTCAGGAATTAAACTCAGAAATTAAACGCAGGAGTCAACTTGCGATTTATAAATAACTGTAAAGCATTATAGTCAATCAAAACACTCCTGTTACTAATAGCACACAAGTGATCGATTTATTATGTTTTTATCACACCAAAAAGACATATCAACTAATCTAAAGAATCTTCAATTTTTACTGTAAAAATAGATCAATTTAGGATTATGACTTTTTTGGCATAACAATTGCTCTCTTATCAATGAACAAAATGCACTGCATTTGGCTTTGATAAACATCAGTAAGGAAAAATAAATATGACTAGCAAATTGTTGACCATCATTATCGGTTTTTCACTACTTGGATCAGGGTGTGTTACCGAATCTCAAAAAACTTTGGCAACAACAACGGTAGTCAGTCACAATAAGGACTATAGAGGTAAACGTCATCCTCTTGTGATCGGCAAATTTAACAATAGCTCTAGTTATAATAATGGTGTGTTTTCATCAAATATAGACCGACTGGGTAATCAGGCTAAAACGATTCTGATCACTCATCTGCAGATGTCAAAGCGATTCAACGTGCTTGATCGAGGCAATATGAAAGAAAATGCGCAAGAAGCTAAATTAGCCGGTATCCAGCAGAAAATCAAAGGGGCTGATATTTTAGTAACGGGTAATGTCACTGAATTTGGGCGTAAGACCATCGGCGACCGTCAGTTCTTTGGTATTTTTGGCGGAGGAAAAACTCAGATAGCCTATGCTAAGGTGATGCTCAATGTGATTGATGTTAAAAATTCTTCTATGATCCACTCGGTACAGGCTGCCGGTGAGTTCGAGCTTAGTAATAGGGAGATCATGGGTTTCGGCAGCAGTGCCGGCTATGATGCGACTCTTAATGGGAAAGTATTAAACCTCGCCATTAGAGATGCGGTTGATAAGCTAGTTGCTGATCTGGAAGTCAAAAAATGGAGTCTGTAAAGTGGTTCATTCGAACAACCAAACAATGAATATCAGATCATATCTATTCATCATTCTGATTTTGACCCAGGCCTGCGCCACCCGCGAAGATCATTACTACTGGGGCGATTACGAAAAGACGATCTATGAGTCATTTAAAGGTCAGCAAGGCTCTGATCCACAGATCCAGGTAGCAAAGCTTTCACAACTTATTAGGCAAGCTAAATCTCTGGAAAAACCAGTGCCACCGGGGATCTATGCGCAACTGGGGTATGCTTATTATCGCAGCGGTAAAACCCAGGCTGCCCGTGAGGCTATGGAACTAGAGAAAAAGCACCACCCTTCTTCCACCGCCTTCGTGAATCGCCTACTAGGATCTATGAGGAACAAAAAATGAGACATTGGCTGCAATCTATCTTAGTACTCACTCTACTTAACAATGGTTGTGCAACCACAACACCTCCGGACTATACTAACTTTCGGCAACATATGCCTAAATCAATTCTGGTGCTACCCCCTATTAACCACTCTATTGAGGTTTCTGCAGGCGGTACTTATCTTTCTACTATTAGTCATCCCATTGCTGAGCGAGGTTTCTATGTTTTCCCTGTTGCTATTGTCGATGCTTTTTTCAAAGACCAGGGACTATCAGAACCCGCCGAAATCCATCAGATACCTGCTGAAAAACTACGGGAGATTTTTGGTGCCGATGCGGTTTTCTACGTCAGTATCCATCAATGGGGCAGCAAGTACCACCTTATCCAAAGCAAAACCAAAGTGGTGGCCAAAGGAAAACTAGTTGATTTAAAAACAGAAAAAATACTCTGGCAAGGAACTCAGATCGGAGAATCTGCCTCCAACAGCTCGGGTGGCAATCTCACAAGCGCTCTAGTTGCAGCGGCTGTAACTCAAATGGTCAACAGCAGTACCGATGAATCCAGAGCTGTTGCCCAGCATAGTGCCTTTAGAACAATTCATGGGCACAATGGTTTTCTCAAGGGGCCCGTCGGCAAACGAAACCACAAAAAATAATCATATAAAAGATTGATAATCCATTTAATGAGTCCGATCAAGTTGATACTCCCACCCAAACTAAATCACAATGATTACAGTATGATAGCCTCAGTCAGATCAGCGAGAATTGCTGGCACTTACCTGACTTGCACCCAACCGACCATGTCACCGTAGATGATACTCCTGCGACTCATGCAACATCTGGTGTCAGAGTCGAGTTTGTCGTTGGAAATGTCAGATGGTCGCCTACAAGTGTCAATGGACAGTGTGCTATGATAACTATGAGTGGTCTATAGGAAGATATCGGTTGTGGAACCCGTAGTTACTTTTTCTGCAGAAAAGATTGATCATCACCACAAACAATATTTGAAAAATCTTGCACTAGTTCAACCTCCAAAAAACTAAGTACAAAAATTTTAGCGGCCTTTCCTTGAGAAACCCTCAAGGAAGGATTTAAGTTGTTTATAGTCTTCGGTTAAGCGACCCCGAGTGGCAGGTATCAAATAGCGGCTTTGCCTCGTCCGATCCAACCAAAACTCCCCACCAGGGTCTGGGTTGTTCAGCGCAAGCCAACAGATAGTGTCTGCTCCCTGAAAAGGGTTTCTAAGCCAACGCTTGGTGACTTTATGAAAGCCCGGCAGACTTTGAACCACCCCAGGGGTATCAGCCCATCCTGGATGCATGCTGTGCACCTTAACCCCTTGTTCTTCCAGATCTTTATTAAGACCCCAGGACATGATATCAAGCCCTCTTTTAGCCAACGCATATGCCCGGGCTCCTGAAAAGGGTATCTTCGCCTGCTTCAATTCTGGTATATCAAGACCTACCGCATACATTCCCCCAGACGACACGTTTATAATACAACTACCCTTTTGCAACGCAGGGGCAAGTTTTACTGCAATCAGCCAAGGAGCTATAAGATCGACCACAGTGGTCCGTTCGATCTCCTGAATAAAAGCGGGTTTGGCATATAACGCAGCTGCATTGTTTATCACAACCTCTGGCACCTGATCCTCTGCCATAATCTTGTTACAGGTATCCTCCACATTTTTAAGATTTTCCATGTCACAAACATAGCTATTTAGCTCTCCTTCGAACCCTAAGTCCAGCAACTCATTCTCAAGAACATCAAGCTTATCACTGCTTCGACCAACTAAAACTAACGAACAACCTTTTGCTGCCATAGTCCTGGCAACCGATTTTCCGAGTCCCGCAGTAGGTCCGGTGATCAATACCTTCTTGGGATGATGAAGAGTAGCCTTAAAATCTTTACGTCTTTGATCCCAACCTTTTCGAGTAAACCAAAAGGGAGCGGTCAATGGGTTAACATATTTCTGTTGCTTGCCCGTTTCATTGACCTTTTCCAAACTATCACGAAGGCGTTTCATCAGACGATTGCTCACCCTTTCCATGTACAGCTTGATAAATTTTTCAGCCTGAGACGTCTTCAGACGAATTTCTGCACTATAAAGCAAGCAGCACTGTTCTTTTCCTATTGCGGTTATCTCGATCTGGTCGATAGCCGAAAACAGCCGCGAAGTCCCAATTAGTTTTAAATGCTGAGGCTGAGACATCGTTTCAATTGTATAAATCAGCTCTTCCTTTACCCCCATAACAGAGTAGATTAGCTTAAATTTAGAACCTACCCTAATGGGACCGAGCTCCAACCTATACGCCTCCACAACATGATCATCCCATTCGTAGATCTGGGATAAATCGCTGATATAATCAAAAACTTCATGGGCTGGTCTTTGAATATTTATTTTTTTCTCTATGAACAAGCTGATATCCTCTTCCCACATTTTTTAGTGTGAAGACCTATTCTATTACTTCAAAGGGAATATATGTAATAGAATATTATCCTAAATAAAAAAAACTAGCCTTAGGTTTACAGTATAGAACAGCAACAAAACGTCTCTTCTATCTCATACACATGAGATAGTCATATATGAAACTGTCATAAACCTAAACAAAACTATCCTTTTCACCTACTCGATCCCCTGGCTCTCTATTTCGAATTTTAAGAACCAAGATTAGTTAGAGAGAGGACGGATTCCTATTCACAGCCTAGTTTTTCAGCCACCCGCTGGCTATCTATTTGGTTCTGGATGTTAGCTTTGTCCATTAGCGCTAAATTAATTTCATCTTCTATCGCCCGCAACGGTACGATCTGATCACAAAAATCTGCTTCTCGGTCAATATCCTGATCAAAAGCAAATCCTACGGTGTATGCCTGGTTTCCTTCGATAATAGCAATAACCTTCCAGTAGCCGCTAGGAATCCGGTGATATTCATCTGCCTTAGGGAGCTTACCAAAATAATATTGATAAATCGGTCCGGTGAGCACCCAGGTACTTTTCCGACGGGATTTTGTCATTTCTCTGACTTCTCCTTCCAGTTTATTCCAGGCCCCTTGATTCAGGCTCTTACTTTGAGGAGTAATATTAGAAAGGTAATTGGTCTCTTTCCAGTAGCTGGTTCCTGTAAAACTCGCCAAAGGAACTTGATGGCCACGGTCAGTATCTAGATCAGCACTAGCTCCCGTATAGTCAGAAGGCTCTAGGGTAGTACCTGATTTCAAATCAGGATCCGCTTGCCACACCCTGTTTTTCCCCGAACCTATACTACTTGGGGTCACCCGATATGAAACCCAGTCTGCAAACTTAGTTCGGGGATTATTACTTAAGTTATAGACCTTCCGCTTGAGCAAGGTATTACCTGACTTAACTGTAGGGCATCCCCCCAAACAAAGATCATTGTAAGAAGAGGATTCCAGTTCCCAGTCTTCTTGATCGGGCTGGCAACCAGCGGCCATGACAACCGCAGTCAGTAAGATGCAAGTACGAGTGTAAGACGTTTTTATTTTGAGGGGATTTTTTTCTGATAACAGTATCGCATTCAAAATCAACATAAATAACTCCTTCAGCAGCAACTAGTAGGTAGGAAAATCAATGGTATGTTGAGATGGGCTCACAACTGAGCCTCAAAGCGCATGGAGTCATTTAGACTCACCTCAAAGCTACCTTTCTGACATACTTCTGTCAAACAGATGCTATTTTTGAAGGGGTAAATATTTTATCGGTGTTAAGTCTCGGAATGAATTCGGCTGTATTGCTGGAAAAAATATCGATCTAATACTCAAAATGAACTAGGATTTCTTCAGCTCGCTATCACTCACTAACCAAAAAAAAGTTCATACCTATCAAACCATCACCCTAATCATTTTATTAGATGATGCAAAAGCTGACGCTTATTTGAAAATATTCTTGACGAAAATATTTTCTATGGAGAAAGGTCTCATCATTGATGCATTGCTAGATCATCATTGAAGGACCGATAAACTACTGTTGCTGCTTTTCTATTTATAATTTTTTTGTAAGACATAAATTTAACTTTAACCCAGCTAAAATCAGCTTCGACCTTCACCCCTCAAAAAAAAGAGTTTAGCAAAAACCTATTATTTGTTGGCATCTATAAAGATAGAGCCAATTAACTTTAGACTATTAGGCAACTTAGCTCTCAACCTAAAAAACAGCCTTTCATTTAGCAACAACATCCCTTTCTTATCCTATTCTTAAAGAATTAATTCCATTTTAAAGCAAATGTTTGAACTGTTTGGGAGACAGGTAAACGGAAAGAGGAGTCACCGAATTTTTTACCAACAGAATTTGTACGACCTCTGTTATGATAATTGGGTCATCCAAAAAACAATCGAATAAATATTTGAGGAAATGCCTGAGGAGCCCAGCATGAGCAAAAAGAAGCGCACTAAAAAGGAGCAACTGAAACAAGAACTCGCCAAAAAAGAGTCTCTGGAAGAGTTCTTAGCTCGTGGAGGCAACATCACAGTCATCCCAGCAAGAGAAAAACCTTCTGAAGATGCCGTGATGGTGAAGCCAACCAATCTTGGGCCATCTGCTTTGTTTAGCTTGAGTAATTCCAATTTTCTGGATTCTGCTTTCGAAACGTTTAAGGTCTGATCACTCAACAGGGGTCTTCGAAAGATTCTCGCTAAGCTAGTGAAGATGAAGCCCCGAAACCCTCTCTTACCAAGAAGAGGGTCTTGTTATCCCACGCGTAAATCTCATATAGAAATGAACACATCAACTGAGCAAGCTATCAAAATAGATTGAAATAAGATCTGGTGTTTATCTTTTTTATAAAAATCAACAAAACCTAACTAATGCGAATTATTATATCTACATATGACCACACGAGACCAACAGTAGATCATCCAAGACAATATCAATCTTTGATTCTAGGCGGCAGCTTGTTTTAGCAGACTAGCATCGGTGGGAATCCCTAACACAATCGCTCCACATTGCTCAAGATCCTCGATTAGCAGGCTAACTTGATAAGGCTCCAACAATAGATGCACCATCTCAATTTCTTCTTTGGTAAAACGATCAACAAATGTCTGATTCCCTCTGATTCTAATTTCCAGCCTCTGGCAATCAACACTCAGAACCGATGAAATTTTCAATCCAAGCTCGGCAACATCAGATTTAAGAAGGACTTTGAACAGCTTTTCAAAAGCAACCAATAGTACAAAGTGATTACTCACCAGTTCCTGCTGATCGGTATCCTTAATATCCATGGATATAGCTGCAGCCTGCTCCTCCCCCAATAGAGATTCCAATCGACTTTTAAGTTTAGTAAATAGGTCTCCCAGTTTAATCACACTGAACTGAACGCCTTCAATACCGCTGATACTATATATTTCTTGCAGAGATTCCTGAGAGCGGTCAATCGACTCCATCACCCAACTAATATTCTTCTCCAGTGATTTTATATCATGATCAAACACAGCCATAGCTTCTTGTGCTTCTTCACCTTCGGAAAGCATCATAGTCAATCTGCTATGAATATTTTCAAGGGTACCAGCCATCACTCCTTTTAGCCCCAGAATCAGATGCATCGGGTTGTTTATACGATGAGCTAGATTACCAACCAGTTCAACTCTAAGATCAGCGGCTTGACGATGAGCGGCCAGACGCTCCTGCTTCCTTAGATTAATTAGGTTAGCCACCTGACTCTGGAGCTCTACCTCGCTAAAAGGCTTTCCTAAAAAGGCCGTAGCACCAATAGTAGACGCTGCAATCCGGCTCTCCTCATCGCTTTTAGCCGTAAGTAAAATGCTTGGTATGGCCGCTAGCTGTTGCTCCCTGGCCATGGCCTGGATCAAATCTGGACCAGACATTTCCGGCATCATCCAGTCAGTAATCACCAGATCCGGTCGTAACTTTTCAACTAAATCCAGCCCTTGCTGACCATTTGCTGCCAGTGCTACCCGGTAATTTTGTTGTGTCAAAGCCCCTGCAATCAAATCACGCATATCCGGAAGGTCATCCACGACCAGAATCAGCTCAGCTTCACCTGCGGCCTGAGTTTCTGCGAAGGGCGCAGGTGACTCAAGAGAATCGGCGTCTTCGTCAGTCAAAACCCATGGTTTTATCTGGAAGTTATCATCAAGTAAAGCCGTTGTTTCCAAGGTACTATTGCTAATCAAGTCAGTAAGTGTAATGATCAGCTTGTCCTGATCGAGGGGTTTATAGACTACATGATCCACAGCACCGTTATTCAAAGCGCGTTCAAGAATCACCAGATCAGCTTCAGCTGTCATCAAGACCCTGCTAGTCTCAGGATATTTTTGGGCGACATCTTCCAGTAAATCCAAACCATTTCGGGAACCAAGATTATAATCGGATAAGACACAACGCACCAAATGCTTTTTCAGAAAATCAGATGCAGCGTCTGCTGTGGATACAGCTTCGATGGACTTAGCTTCTATACCCGCATTTTCCACAATAAAGGCTAACAGTGATTTGCTAAGTTGTTGATCATCTTCAACCATCAGCATATCTATCAGCGGTTTTACCGGTTCAACCAGCTGAGATGAACTCACCGTATGTTCTGCAATCACCTCAGCTAACTTTGGAATAAATGTTTCTGAGTTATCATTCTTGTGAAAAAATTGATCCACCAGATGTTCGTTGGAACCCCTTTCCAATAATTCGAAATTCATATCACCAGTAATCAGGACCCGGAAGGTACTGGGGTCACACTTAATCACCTCTTCCATTAGATCGAGACCATTTCTGCCAACCAAGTTATAGTCGCTGATCAGACAGGACACCGCATGCTGCTCCAGGAAGATCAGAGCTTCCTCCACCGAATCTTTAACCTGGATTTCGTGATCTTCAAAATCAAGAATATCCAACAGGCCGTCCAGTATGGTTTGTCGTAAAACCTGATCATCTTCTACGATTAATACCTGCACTACCGGTTTGGCTGTACCCATGATATCCAGTTCAGCCCAGAACGTGCTACCCCTAGCAGGCTGACTGTCAAGTCCAACCTCTCCTTCCATTTTATGAACCAGAGATTTCACCAACGCAAGACCTAACCCTGTCCCTTCATGGCTCCTAGTGGCAGAACCATCAACCTGACTAAACAATTGAAACAGCTTAGCCTGATCTTCTTTGGCTATCCCTGCTCCACTGTCTTTTACTAATAGTCTCACTTTAGTATCACGAGCCTGCAAACCCAACTCGATGGTGCCCCCGGATGGAGTATACTTCAAGGCATTGGAAAGATAGTTAAAAGTAATTTTTTCCATGGCATCAATTTCAGCCATGACCCATAAGGAGTCAACATCCCCTGCTAAATCTTGTCCATCCTGAGTGACCAAAAAAGTGATGTTTTTGTGGTGACACGCAGCAGCAAAGTATTCACCGCAGACCTTAAGAAAGTGAGTCAGGTTTAATGGTGCTAATTTTAACTCCTTTTTACCTGCTTCTAATTTCTGGAAGTCCAGTAGCTGGTTAACCAAACGCAACAGACGCCTGGAGTTTTTAGTAGCAACCAGAGCATCTTTATCATCTGGAATCCTCTTATGAAGATTCTCCAGTGGATTCAAAATCAGCGTTAATGGTGTACGCAGCTCATGGGAGATGTTCTGAAAAAAGTTCGTCTTCTGCTGATCTGCTTCTTGGAGTTGAATCGCCTGCTGCTCCGCCTTCTGCCTCAGCTGCTCAGATTCCAGATGAGCCTGATCAGATTCCTCCTTGGACTTTTCTGCTTCGATTCTGAGGGCCACAGATTCTTCCTTAATCCGCTCAGCTTCAAGAGTTTTAAGATTCAGATCTCTGGTACGTTGTTCTACTTTGATTTGCAATGATTCAGCGGCTTCTTTTTGAATCGCCGCATTTTCTTCCTGCAGTCTTTTCATCCTGCGAGCTAACGCCAAAGATAAGAGAACGACTTCTGAAGCTGAACCAATTTGCATGCCATATGCTGTTACAAACACGACCGGAAGGATTGCAAAGTTGCTCAGCGACAACAAGGTTATCCCAAGCAAGAACAAGGAAACAGCCACCAAATAATATCTGGCTTCCATACTACCCTGCCGCAGACAAATGATACCCGCCGTCATCATCAAGACGGCTTCGATCACCACCACCAGGGATAGGACTTTTACCGAGAAAGCATAAGGCACAAATATGCTTAGGATACCTAGCCCTAAGGATACATAGGCCACCAGCTTAATGAATAGCCCAATGATACTCTCATTTTTCCCCAGACTCAAAAAATAGTAAGTGAAATTAAGAAAAGCCCAGCTGGCCAGACCCAATGATAAAACAAAGGACTTCTCATGAATCCACGGACTCTGCGGCCATAAATATTGATAATCATATCCGAGAAAACCCAGCTGCAAGATAGTAGTGTTGGCCACATAAATCACATAGAAAAGATAAGAATGAGTCCTGATGGTTAGATAAATAAATATATTATAAATAATCATGACTATCATGATTCCAAAATAAAGACCCTGAACAGTGGATTCTTTGGAATCTTTTTCCCAAAAATAGGCTTCATCATGGACCAAAAGACCTAATTTGAACGAACTTGAGGTCTTAACCTTGAGGACAATGGTTGTTGGCTGGTTGAGGCTGATGGGTAACAGGAAGTTTCGATGATCTATAGGACGACTTTTGTAGTCCAGCCTATCCCCAAGGATATTTTCCTTGACCACCTTATCATTCTTGATTTGAAACACATGAATGCGGTCTAATAATGGGTAATTTATCTCCAAAAGCAAATCTTTTGGTGAATCTTTAACCGATTCTAGAGTGACCATGAACCAGTAAGTGGATGAGGTAAAACCCAAGCCGATGGTTTCTGCCGTGGCGCTGGTTAATTCGCTTGATTTGGCTTTGTCTAAAAATTCGGTTAACTCAAGTTTGCTATCTGGGTCTTCTAGGTATTTCACCTGTTCCCCCAGAGAGACCGTGGTAACATCACTATCGATCATTACCGGTTCGGCCTGAGAAATGGCACTGATGGCTAGTCCTGTGATGATGCTTAGGACGATTTTTAGTCGGTGAAGCATGTGCTGCGTAATTCCTCTAAGCTTGGTCTGCTTAGTGCAATCGGCATATTTTCGGTATGGTTTAGGGGTATTTTGTTGATATTTAGAGAAAAATTGAACAGTTCGAGAGAGCAATTCTATCTGCGTTTCAAATTGAATTAATCACATATTACACCTAAAAAAATGTAGAACATAACTATTAATCGCAGTGGTACTGCAAAAAAGGAGGATAGCCACATACGGCAGTCACTCCTCAAACTCAAAAAACATCATAGCAGCATTTTTGTAATAACCTATGCTAAAAATTCAGCACGAGTTTTATGGTTCTCTTTAAAAGAACCTCCCAGCGAGGTAGTCTGAGTAATAGAATTAGAATCCATAACGCCTCGAGATTTAACACAGTAGTGAGTTGCATTGATCGTAACCGCTACGTCCTCTGTTCCCAACAATGTTTGAAGAGCAACCAGAATCTGCTTGGTCAGCCTCTCCTGGACCTGCGGACGCTGCGAAAAAAAACGGACGATACGATTAACCTTAGATAAACCTATCACTTTACCTTTTGGTATATAGGCAACCTTAGCACTACCATCTATACTTACAAAGTGATGTTCACAGGTACTATTGACAACTATTTCACTAATTTTCACCATTTCTTCAACTTGCATCTTATTTTCGATGACGGTGATTTTAGGAAAATTCGCATAATCAAGTCCTGTGAAAACCTCGTCTACATACATTTTGGCAATCCGATGAGGGCTTCTATGCAAGCTATCATCCTCCAGATTCAGACCTAAAGTCGACAGAATATCGGTCATAGCTGCTTTGATCCGATGGTACTTTTCTTCCGCCGTCATAACTCCCGGTACCATCGGTGTCTCGAGGCCAGTTTCTATCAGTGCATTCCGAACGGCCACTGCATCACTGGAAATTTCCACTTTATCTATATTGACCTCGCCCATCTGGATCCTCCTTTGAATAACAAACTATGTCGCAAACTAATCTTTGTCGCTGCGACTACTAATTACTTTTATAATCCAACTCGAGATGAAACTTCACGCATCCTTTAGTTGCATAACCGCCAGTTAACCATTGTCTAAATGACACTAATCACTACAAACTTATAAGTTGTACCTGTCGCCAAAAACCAAATACCTAATAGCAACAAGTATGTCAATATTGCATTTTGGGTCAGTTATTTCGACTTCCCTTACCAAGAAAAACCTTTAGACATGATCTGCCTGCTGGAAATCAATATTTTTGTTAGCTAAATCAGTAGCTAAACGAACCATTGGCATCTCCTCCGTACGCTCCACGATTTCAACACCTGATGACTTTTCTAAGCCCAATGGCCACCAGCCTGTTACTAATTTTGGTCCATTTGTCATACTGAGGATACTTGCAAATACTTCTTTGGCATTGATTTTCGACGACAGACAAATAAAATCTATCACAACAACTTTACTATCCTCGATATTAACAGCCAGGTACCCGATATCAATCTTACCTTGCCGTAGCATAAAGTATCTGCATGAGGGATAGCGCTTTAAATACCATCCCCAATAACTCGTGTTACGAAAAAGTCCGCCGCCCTGATGATCGAGCCAATTTTCATAGAGTTTTTGGATATGATCAGCCGTTTCACTCCATAGGACCTCGGAAACTTTAACAGAGCCAGCGTCATTTATACTACTCGCTACCTGCCGCTCATACTTAAACGCAAAGCTTTGCAGGTGCCTGAAACCATGTTTTTCATAAAAGCGGGGATCTATATCCGAATATAAAAGACCTACGTATCTATTCTGTTTTTCCATAAGGTCAATAGCAAAACTTAGTAATTTAGTCCCATACCCTCGACGCCTGTATTCCCTAGGGGTATGCACAGCTCCAATAGAATAACCAGATAAAACTTCATTTCCAACCTTCATCTCTAATGGAAAAAGGCCCAAGGATGCAACTATCTCTTCATCATCTTTAATTAACAACCACTGAGCAGCTTTATGCTTTTCAGAATTCAATCTCAATTGCGTATGGGTAACTAAATCAGGGTCATGAGGCCAAACTTCATGAACCAAAGAAAAAATTTTCTCTATTTCAATCCCTTCTGCCACTTTGCAAGATAGCATCTGCCCTCCTTCATGATATAAATTCCAAACACGGTATATTGCCAGAATATTCTAGCCAGAACTACATAAGTTATGGTTGATTATGCCGCCAAATAAGCGATGATTAGCAAAATCAAGTTTATACAGAGATTCATGATGGGTATGTCATATATTGACTAAAAAGATAAATAATCTACTTAAAAATGCCTAGTCATAGGTTAATCCAAGACCATTCTTTTTCTCAAAATCGACATAATCAACCTGCCCACGAAACCCAAGCCTCAACCTGGGCGTCACCGGATCCCGCTTCAGCAGATAATCACTAAAAGCCCCTTCATACCCAATGATCCCATCAGCCCCAGCACAGGCAACCACCTGCGAAGCCCGGGTCAGCAAACTGGTTTCCCCCACATGGGCTCCCATAATCACCTTAATTCCACGCCTTCGGGCTTCCCGCAGAATCGCAATCCCATTCAGGATCCCCCCCACTTTGGACACCCTTAGATTAAGAATCACCTTCTGAGGCTCTTTGATCTCATCGAGCTGCTGCAGATGAGTAAAATGTTCATCCAAAATCAAAGGATAAGGGGCATCAGCTGCAATCTCATCAATCTGATTCGTCGTCACCTTCACCGGCTCTTCAATCCCCAGCAAAGGCGTACCTAATATTGAGATATACTCATAGGCGGTTCGGGTATCCTCCCATAAATTATTGGCATCGACCCTGATACTACTCACCCCAAATAAGGTCAGCAGGCGGACCACTTTTTTATCATGATCTAACCGACCACTCAGTTTTAATTTAAACTGACCGAGCCCCATCAACCGATAGACCATCACCATCACCACCAGTTTAGGCAGAGAGGTGATCCCTACCACGGCGGTATACCTCACTTTAGAATGAGGGTTTAACCCAAGAAACTTATGCACCGGCAAACCCGCTTGCTGGGCAAAACAGTCTAAAAAAGCCATTTCCACCGCACACCACAGGGCTGGGTTCTGAGTGATAAAATCACCGTGTGTCACTCGAAATACTTTCAACTCATCATACGTTTTTACCTTCTCAGTTAGTAACGGTTTCAACGAGTCAAACGCCTCAAAACAAGAAGCCAACGACTCACCCGTCACATAGGAACGGGGACAACCTTCACCTATTCCATTACAGCCCTGATGTTCAACCTTCACCAAAATAGATTCCGTCTCACCCCGGGTATGGCTGGCATGTTTGAAATCGTGTTTAAAACCAATATCGATGGCTTCCATCGTCACTATCGGGGACATCACCATCTCCTACTGCACATACTGATTAAGAGGGAAATCCATATCAGCAGCATACTGCAGGGTCAGATACTTGAATTGCCCTTCCCGTTGACCTCTGGCCAGGAAGTACTTTTTAAAATCTTCCGCCGTATGGTCATTTACCAGCTTAAGGTTTAGGGGCTTAAGCCGCTGGCTTTGGCGCTTGGAGTGATACTCAATATTAATCTGTCCCAACTGAACATCCAGATCTGCCTGCAAGGCTTCAGCGTCAATACCATCGGTCTGACCCAAATTCATATACAAGGTGTATTGGTAAGTCTGGGGGTCAGCAACCATCATATAAAAGCGCGGGTCATACTGTTTAATCACACTAATCACCTGACCTTCGTAGAGCTTCTCACCGGTAATATTGGTAACACCCTTGCCTTTTTGCACAAAGCGAATCAAAGGTATTTTGCCGAGGAAACCATCCACTCGCACAATGTCGTTAATATTGTAGCGGTACAAACCAGAAACGGTGGTAAAAAAGATATAATACTCTTTGCCAGCTTCCACCTGACTCAAAGTAATCAAATTCTTGTTATCACTTTCCCATTCATTTTTTTCTGCAAACTCAAAGAAATTTTGATTAAACGTCGGCACACCTACTGCATTCCCCTGGTTGAGAGGAATGGTTCCCTTCACTTCTGAAGCCAGATAACCGGCTTCATAGTTGCGAACCTTATCCGACAGCCTCTTGCGCAGCTGACCGATAGGCACTCCGCAGCTACCGGCGGTCCAGGGAATCATCCCTCTTAGCTCGGGCCAGATATCTTCAAAATCGATTTTACCCTTGCTCGCCAGTAATTCCTTTAGCTGAGCACTACGGATGGGGTCTTTAAACTTTTTATACATAAGGCTGCGTGGGATATAATGGGGAGAACAGGGTAAATGATCCAGATCACCATCAGCATAGACCTTAGCCAGTTCTTCTCCAAATTGATCCAGGTAGCTTTGCAGTTTGAGTATGGTGGAAGGATTCGCTGTCCCGATAACCGAAATATTTCTTTCCATCACCGCAAATAATAAAATCAGTAAATACTTAGTGTGATAATCTTCCACACTGAAAATATCATAAGGGACCACACATTTCATAGCGGCAAGGCGAGGCATATTCTGATACATCACTCCGGATGCAGAACCATAAGGCAAACCAGTAGCGGTATAACCCTCAACCGCAGGACTGACTATGGACAGGATTTTGCCACTAAATAGGCTTTTGTCCGCCTGATACAAATGATGGGCATAGATATCCTGCGCCGACTGCTGATTAGCAAGCTCCTGATGAATGACAGGAATGTACTTTGATTTGCCGGTAGTGCCACTAGTCTGAGCATACATAAATGGTTTCGCAGTGGTCAGCATCGCTCTGCCTGAATGCATTTGTTCAAGGATAGATTCTTCACAGCTATCATAGTCAGACAAAGGTACCTGCTGTTGAAACTCAGCTATCGTCATATCTTTTTTCAGCTTATGAACTCTGGCAAACTCAGTATCCAAATTGGTTTCAATAATCTGATTCAAGACCTTTTGCTGAAAGCCCTCAGGGTCCCTGGCATCCCGCTCTAATTTATGCCAAAGCCGGCGAGACAGGATCATTTTCAACTTCATACCGAGGTTAATCAATAAATTAACCAGGTAAAAAGGCACTTGTTTTAACTGTAATTCAATTTGTCCGGGAACCCCTACTTTCAAGTCATCGTTATTATCATTGGTATAAAACGTCCCAAACAGCCGATCCCAGATAATCAAATTATTACCATAGTTCAGATGACCTTCCTTAAGATCCTTAGAATGATGCCATCGATGCAGTTCTGGTCCCGCAATAAATGAGTTTAAAACACCTAGCTTAATATCCAGGTTACTATGCTGAAAAAAACCATTCACTCCATAGAGCACAAAATAAATCGCAATGATCTCACCCGGCACACCCAGGATCACAAACGGCAGGGTATCCAGCAATAGCTGCAAGCCTTTGTCAACTGGATGAAACCGGCCTACATTGTACCAGTATAATTTATTGGGAAGGTGATGAATCTTATGAAAAGACCACAGCCATGGCACCTCATGGGACCAGCGATGTAGCCAGTAACGTAAAAAATCTGCCAGCAAGAAAACCATCACCACCTGAATGATGGGATGCCAGTCCGCAGGCCACACCTGCAAGCCTGACATAAAACTCTGCGATGCCAGATACACAAAGAGCAACCCCAAAAGCTTCGGCTGCACCGTCTGCACTAAAGTCATGAATAAAGCATCTTTGCCCCAGTCCTGTAATTCAGGCTGCCATGAGGTTTTAAACCGCAGCTGAAATTCCATCAAGGTAATCACAACCGCCCCAAAGATCATGGGAGCATAGACCTGAATAAAGAAAGGAGAGTTAGACTCTCTTAGCAACAGATGTCCCCATAAAACCATCAGCATGGTCACAGGGTAAAGAGCATAACGGATAATAGACTTTGGGTAAGAGGAGGAGTCAGAAAGGGGCATAAGAATCTCGATATAAAATCAGCTAAAAAGCAGTCTCGCACGGTGCGGGAGTTCCAGGTAAACCCATCACAACATCATCTATGAAGTCGCAATGGTACCATGGGTATGGATGATACCAGACCTTTTTTCAACTGTTATTATCATCAGATCTTGTATAACTACTTGACACCATTAACATTGTAATCAGTAGGCCTATTGATCTAAATGACTTGCAGTTCATCCTCACCTCGTCTTCATCATGGATGGGTGAGTTGAACAATTTAAACCCTGCTATAACAAGGTTATTTTTCCCAAACCCCAATGGATCTTGGCGTCACAACATACTCTCCATCTCCCACCGCACGACCGCTTGGAGAAAGTGCATGCAGCTGATAACCTGGTACATCGTTCCAAACCACTTCTTGCTTGGTAAAATTAATCAACACTAATAGCTTGGTCCTGGCAGGATCCAGATCCACCAGCGGAGATTCATCACTCATAGTAAAAGCAATAACTCCTGGTATTTGATCAGGCCCAGTATTATGAAATTTCATACGGGCCAACACCGACTCAGCATCATCCAGACGAAGCAGCGGAGTGCTATACCGTAGTTTTAAAAAATCTAGAAAACGATCCCGCACCAATTCTTTAGCGGCCCGATCAGGTGTAATCGATGGGTCTCTAATCACCGGCAGCATAAAAGGCCAGTTAATCCCGTCTTTATCCGCCCGCGGTAAACCACGATTCCAGCGGGATGTTGCCAATGATAAATCCACCAGATTGTACCAATCCCCCGAATCATAGCTATCACGCTGGAGTGATTTCGAGCGCAACAGATCCGCTCCAAACTGGAAAAAAGGAATACCTGCCGCCATCAGATTAACCCCTAGCCCAAGGGACTGCACATCAACCCGCTCATTCATAGGCGTGCCAGGCGGTAGTTTCATCTGGTTAATATCAAACAGAGTCTGATTATCATGTTTTGAAATATAGTTAATCACCTCTACCGGCGATCCTGTCCACCCTGCTGCCTGGTCACCATAGCCGACCTGATCTCCTCGCACCGTTTGTCCCTGGTAGTTTTCAAAAGTAAAAGACTGCAGCGAACCCGCAAGACTCAGCCGCAAGCGATCCATCGCTGACAGCAAGGCGGCCTTCTTATCTGCTAATGGTAGCGACGCAAAATCTTCAGGTTTCGTACAGTCAGCCCCAGGAATGCGACTGGTAAACAGCCCACCCCGAACACTATCATCGTAGTATAAACCATTCAAGATACCCTGCTGATACAGGAGCACCCCACAATCAAACACCCCACCCCCTCGCAGGGCATCCCGAAACCGATCGTTAAAAGCACCAATACCACTGCCTGCAAGATTACGTTGGATCGCATTGACACCACGGGGGTTGTCTTTGAGTTCACCAAAATCCCAGCCTTCACCATAGAGATAAATCCCCGGCCCTAGGGCCTGCTGAACTTTTTTCATATTACTCAGCATATGATGCCCCATCAGGTCAAAGCGAAAAGCCGAAACATGATAATCATCAGCCCAGCGTTTTAAGGTATCCACCATGAGCTTTTCCATCATCAAATGCTCACTAGCAGTATTCTGACAACAAGAAGAAGTATAGATTTTACCGGTAACAGGATCACGACGATGAAAATAACCAGGTACCGCACGATCCAGAACTCCCAGAGGATCAAGTCCTGACTCCATCATGTGGTTATAAACCACATCAAGTGAAACCCGCAGGCCAATATCATTCAGGCCCTTAACCATTTGTCTGAATTCTAGAACTCGGGCACTGCCATCAGCATCAGAAGCATAAGAACCTTCGGGAATACCATAGTGCACCGGGTCATACCCCCAGTTAAACCCATCCTGCCCCCGTAACCACTTATTCCATGCCTGCACCCGGTCAGACTCGGGTCCTTCTTCAGCAAAAACCTCGGCAATCGTCTTACCCTGATAGCCCTGACACATGCCAGCAGGAGCCTTCGCTCTGGTGCATAGTTCAGAAAATAAACTGTTCAAATCAAGCCGGGCTGTAGTAGATTCATTCACGCTGCCAAAATCAGATGCGGGAAGAGTTTGAATATGAGTAAGCCCTGCTTGCTGCAGCGCTTGCAGATGTTTCATACCG
>Ga0099800_1016_pt1 | contig 58149 bp, 60 predicted proteins | sample Uncmet6_SortRC_1_FD_89868 | JGI IMG/M metagenome (GOLD analysis project Ga0099800, IMG submission 89868) | Marine eukaryotic communities from CALCOFI LINE 67, Pacific Ocean - CN11_C50_N6_SortRC_1 | ecosystem: Environmental > Aquatic > Marine > Oceanic | place: Pacific Ocean: Monterey Bay... | reverse complement strand
GTTACTGTGTTATCAGCCGCAGATGCAGTTATTAATAAAGAACCTGAGAATGCATTAGGGGATAATGCTGATAAGTCTATTGATTGAGAAGTATTAGGGTAATAATGTAATTTTAAAGTATTACCATCTAATGAACTAGAGTAAAATAATGAAGAAAAATTCCCATCAACTTCAGTAAATGTTAATTCAGATCCCTTTATATTTCTAAGAATAATAGACATACGCTTTTATTATAAATATTATTTAGTTAGTTTTCGTATGTATTCAATCATTATTATTTGGCTCTATTGTATTTCTAGGAATAGGAGGGGTTGTTGATAGACTAGTAACTACTTCATTATTAATATTTACTACTGATTTACTACTGTATTTTGAAATAGATGTCATACTTTTTTGTATATTTTGTGGAATTAAATACCCATATAAATCTAATTGAAATGTAGCTTTTACTGTTCTTTCTCCACCTTGGACTATTTCTACAGGTGAATTTGCAATAACAGTAAATACAGGTTCGGTAAGTGGTGATATATTTCCCCAATATGAATCAGACGCGTATTGAATATTTTCAATCAACGTGTTTAGTTGTTCCACGTAGTACGTTGAAACTACAAAGTCATACGTTATTTTCACGTAATCTGGCATAATAACCGCATAATATTCTTTGAGTGGTGTTCTATTATTTAATAGATTAAAATTACTGTAAGCATCTTTAACACTATATGGTTTTTCAAAAACATGAATGTTGTTTGGGTTATTAGAATCTAATTTAATTGATAAATTCCTTAATTTTTCAAAATTATTTCTTTTAAAGACAATAATAGGCATCATAATTTTACCTTTTAGATCTCTATAAAATCCATCTTTTTGGATTTGTTTCCATCTTTCAGGATTACCATATATAACAGGGACATTTAACCTTGACCCATTCTGTAGTACTGAAGGTTTAATAACATTATCAAAATAATAAAATATAGCTTCATCAATTTCTTTAAAACCTAATGTTAAGGGTTTTGTATTATCTCCTTTATATGATATTTGAGCACCTCTATTTTCATTAAAAGGAACTTCACTATTAGGGTTACCAGTAGGGGAAAAACCAGGTGCGCCTAAAGGAGGAACATATGGAGTTTGTTGTGAAAGACTTAATTGTCTTTGAGTTTTTGGTATTGGTTTTCTTCCTTTTTCTGTCATTATATATATCTTTCTCTAGTAATACCTACTTTATCAGCGGGTACATAATGAGTTTCACAAATAATTGAAATACTACTTCCAAAATTTTCTAATCCTGGATTAAAATTTCCAGGTTCATTAGGGTAATCTGGGTTTTTACCTGTAAAATATTGGTTTGATACTATTGTATCTACTTCATAATATCCTTCTTGGTATAAAATAATATCACCTACTTCAGGGACTAAATTAGCTCCATAATTATGGTCACCTTTATCAAAGTTTTTATTAAAATCTTTTGATGCTTCTAATAAATCATCTCTTAAAAATTTAAACGTAGCTCCCCAACTAAAATCAGTACCTAAATCAGTTTCTGGGTATTGTTGGTCTCGTCTTTCTATTATACAATTTAATAAAACAGGACCCATATAGTATTTTTCTTGTGCGGATTCACCATAAATGTTAACATTTGTTTCTTCTACTTTATATTTGTAGAATGCACATTGTTGAGTAATGATATTACCCATTAATTCCCTATTTATATACCTAAATAGGCTTATATCTCTTTGTCCACCGTATAATGCCATATTAACCTATGTAAATTACATTAGGAACTTCTTCAAGTTCTATTTTCCTAAAATTTGTTTCTAGTGATCTTCTTTCGAGTAATTTTTCTCTTGAAGTTTCATCTAAGTATGCTCTTAATCTATCTATTAATGCTTGTTTTTCTGTTGTAGCAGCTGTTATTAAATCAGCTTCATTTAATTGAACTTCAGAACCTGGTATTGGTACTGTATCGTATTTACCTCTAATATAACCTAACATTTCTTTACATAATGCTAATGTATACTCAAATATCCAACTTCTACCTACTGAATTTATCTTAGTATATGTTGGGTTAACATAAGGGACTCTACTTATATCATTTATCTTGCCAGGAAGATCTTTAATAGAATTTGCTATTCTTTCTGATTTAAGTAAAAAATCAAAATATAAATTAGGAGCGTATACTGTGCTGTTTGCTGTTGGTATAGGGAATATTCTTAATTTATTATTGTGAATTTCAAATGAAAAATTAGATCTTCTAATCATATCATTTAATTCTATCTGTTGTATTACTTGTAAATCGTAATTTATAGGCATTAATACAAAGTTAATAGCAGGAGAATAATTACCCCACCCAAAACTATCCATTACATTCATAATGCCTGCTCCTGATCCTACATATGGATCAAAAAATTTTATAATAGCAGGATCACCTTCAAAAAATACTTTTTTAATTTCTAAATCACCCTTTAAATATCCATTTTCTACAGCCCAAGCATCTAAATCATATTCTTGTTTACCTGTTTCTAAACGAATTGCTCCTTGTTTCCAATCTACATTACCACCTGTTCCTGCTTCAGTACCATATTGTTCTGATAATTCTATTACTCTAGCTAAACTAGGAGTTACTATTGAATTATTAATATCTATTGTATCATCCGCCCCATCTAGGGATAAATAGTTTTCTCTAATTTTATATGCATATACTTCATTACCGTATACTGTAACTGCTTCTTCAAAAGCAGCAAAAAAGTTTAAATCTTGTAATTCAACATCTACAATAGGATATCCTAGCCTTCTTGCTGAGAAAACTGATACTTTATTTGCATCTGTTTGAAATTCTATGTCTGTATCATAAAAACCAAAAGGTGTATCTCCTGGGTGAAATGAACTAGATCCGGGCCATATTGGAATGTTTGCCATTGTTTTTTTTGTTAAGCGTTTACAATTACGTATTCAACATCTATACTGCTACTCATTGGATAGACTTTTATTGATGTTAAATCTGAAGAAAGTGTACCATTAAATGAACTACCACTTACTTCTGCTCCTGACCACACTAAAGATGTGGTTGGGTTTAATTTTTGTGACCAATATTCATCTCTTGAGCTACTAAATGTAACTGCTAGAGAACTTGAATTATCTAAATTAGTAATTCTTACATATTGAATACTACTTGATGGAAAAGTACCTGCTCCTGGTACTACACCATTTATGTTAATTAAATCAACTGATGATGTATGTGGAATAGTAACTATTCTTCTATCAACGTTAGTAACATTTTTAATTTCAACTATATTTTCATATAGTGTGCTGATATTTCGAACTACGTGCTCTTCTTTAATTTTAACTTTGAATGTAGTTGGTGTAAGTGTTGATGCCATACTTATTTTTATTATAAATATGCGGAAATTATTACTTCCTTCCCTTAGAGCCGGAAGTTTTTAATTTTATTCCACCTAATATTTTTTCTTCATAATATTCAATTAAATCTTCTACAATAGGATCTCTATGATTTTCAAGTAATTTAATAGATTCTAGTTTTTTTATTTTGCAAGCTGCTTTATATATAAATCTAAATCCAGAATCTGCTTTATTTTTTAAATCAACTTGGTGGTCATCTCCACATATAATCATTTTACTTCTTTTACCTATTCTAGTTATAATCATTTCCATTTGTTCATGAGTAACGTTTTGTGCTTCATCTACTATAATGCATGAATCTACAAATGTTCTACCTCTCATAAATGATACAGGTACAATTTCTATTTTTCCTTCTTCAATGAATTTTTCTACTTTAACTTTATCATAAAGTAAAAACATATTTTGGTAGATAGGTTGAACCCAAGGATCCATTTTTTCTCTTAAATCACCAGGTAAAAATCCAATTTCTTCTTTTGATACTGTTGGACGTGTTATTATTACCTTATCATAAATTCTCCTAAATAGACCATCTAACGCTATTTGACATGATAATAACGTTTTACCTGAACCCGCTGATCCAGCAAGTAAAGTAATAGTATTATTTAATATTTTTTCTTTTGCTAGTTTTTGTTCTTCATTTAGTTGAAGTTTAAACTTAATTGGATTTTTAGGAATTCTTTTTTCCTTATAAATCTCATCTGTGTGGGGTTTTGATGCCATATATTTGTAAAAACTGTTTATTGATTATAAATATTTAAGGAAAAAAAAGAGGCGCAAATAGCGCCTCTCTTTATTAAAAATTATACAGTTACTCTTATAGAGTGTTTAATCCACCTATTTGGATTTTTCCGTAAAATTCTGGTCTTACTACTTTCTTAGCATATCTAGTTAATAGACCTTTTCTTGGTGTAAACGTATCTGGATCGTATACCATTGGAGTCATAATTAATGGAATGTATGGAGCAAATACTGCACCAGCTTCCAAGAATTGTCCACCTCTATATCCCATAAGAATTGTATTCTCTGTCATATAAGGGTTTTTATATACATCATATCTACTGTTCATTTGTCCAGCTTTCTGAACACCAAACGCATACTTCATCTTAGCAGCATCACCATCAGAATTTGAAGCAAATCCTGGGATTGATTCAAGAATAGTTGCTACTTTTGGAGAAATTACCATAAAGTTAGCACCACCTCTTAAAGTTTTCTGGTGAATCTCGTTAGATAGTTTTTGCATTTTAGTTCCTAAAGTTTGGAACCACTGACCTTGAGAGTTATAGAATCCTAAATCAGCTTGTACTACACCTGTTGCAGAAATAGCTTCGTTATTATTAGCACTCCAGTACTCTGTAGTTGGAGCAGCATCTAATAGCATTGCTAAAATTTCTAGATCAATTTCTAATGAAATGTATTCACTCATAATTGATGTTAATTCTGCTTCTGCATCTAGAGAATGGTAAGCATTTAAATCTTGAGCAAACTCAGGAGTCCAAACAGCTTTTAATTTTCTAGTTTTAGCTACGATAGCTTCACTTCTCATTTGTACATTTACTTCTGGGATAGTGATTGGGTTGTTGTTATTGTTTAGGTTGTTATTACCTTCTTCAAAATCACCTCTATCAGCATCAGTTGGTTGTAATGTATATATTAATGAAGCAACACCTGCAGCACCTGCTGGATCAATAGATCCACTAGTAACGATAAAGTCAATAGTTGTAGCAGTTTGTTTAGTAAACTGTGGGAATTGTTGAGCTACTGTTGGACCATTTGAACCTGAAAGGTAAAATCCTTGAATAGCTTCATAATCAGCATTTACACCTAAAGCTGCTTTTTGTATTGTACATACTTGTACTTGAGTAGCACCTGAACCAGAGATTCTTGTTAAAAAATCACTATCAGCATCTAAATCTGAGTAAAAGTTAGCGGAAGATGTTGCCATGTTTCCAGCTGCTATTACTGAAGATGTGTTGTTGATTGAATAACCAAATCTACCAGCACCATAAAGACCACCTGTATTTGTGTTACCAAATCCTGGAGGAGTTTGACTTGGATCACCGTATAAAGATGAACCATCAGCAAATGGAGTTTTTGTAGTACCATATTGGAAATCTAGGAAAAATACTAGACCAGAAGGTAAGTTCATTGGTTGAACAGAAACAAATTCCTTTGCTGCTATTTGTCCAAATACTTTTCTTACCAATGGTAAAGCTACACCAGCCCATTGTGCTCCTGTTCCAGGAGTAAATGTACCAGCACCAGCGCCACCACCTGTGCTACTTTCTTCCATAACTAATTGCTTAGCTTGGTTTTCTAGGATCATAGACATATTGTTTTTGTTGGTTTCATTTCCGATACCTTCTAACAATCCTGTCTTATCCCACTTGTTTGCTAATCTAGCCGCATCACTTTGTAGCGACTTATAAGGATTAGCACTTTCTAAAAGGGAGTTTAATTGACTCATTTTTTAAGTTTTAATTTTAATTTATAATTTATTTTATACCTGCAAGTTTCTGAAATCTAGAAACCATTTCATTTGATTCAACTATAGGTTGTTTTTTCATAGTTTTAACATTACTCATGCCCTTAGAAGCGGAACCTACGATTCCTTCAGTAACTGAACTCTTATATTTCACTTTCATGTTTTTATCTAGAGTTTCGTATACTAATTTTACTCCTTTGACGTCATTTGCTTTGTCAAACGCTTCTAAAACTTTACCTTTTTGTTTCTCAGTCAATGATTTTGATTTAAAAATCTTGTTTGTGTATAGAAGTTTTGCGTTAAGTAAATTTACTTCGTGTAATTCAGACCTTAAAGTGTTGATAGTATTATAAGCTTCATCTAATTCCATTTCCTCTTTGAAGAGACCTTTCAATTTGTCTTTTAAACCTTGTGATAGTTTTGAAATATCACCTTTAAAAGCCTTCATGAAATCTTCATCGTATTTATTTCCTTTAGTATAGCTTAAATTCATACCTGCACTAGTATTGATTTCGTCAAGATCTTCACTAAGTCCAAGAGCTTTTTTCATTGAAGCTTTTAATTCTGATGATAAATTTTTAATATCACCTTTAATAGCTTTCATGAAATCTTCATCGTACTTATTTTTAGATCCCATTTTGACAGAAGTGCTAATAGGGTTACCTACTGCTTCTTCCATTTTATCTTCGTCTTTCATTTCTTCCGAAATTTCTATTTCGTCTTCAACTTCTACTTCGACTTCTTCGTCTTTTGCTTCAAATTCTGTACCAGCTTCTAATTCACCAGCACTAACCATATCAGCGATAACGTCTTCAATGAATGATTTTAAATCATCATCTGACATATCGTCAAGATTTAATTCATCATCTTCCATATCTTCTTTTTCATCTTCCATACCATCTTCATAGCCTTCTTCTTCGGCATCTGTTCTGGCGTCTTCTGAAACCTCGTTATCAATTTCAGCTAAAATTTCATCTAGATTAACTTCTTCGTCCTCATTTATTTCTCTATCCTTCTCTGTTGCTTTAAGAGCACCAGCTTCAGGTTTGCCATCTTCGTCTTCTCCATGTCTCATGTCTGGATCAGTCATTTCTTCTCTCATTGTGTCGTCTTCTTCATAAGATGAACCACGCATTTCTTTTACGTCGTCTTCATCTACAGAATCCATTTCTTCGAGCTTAGCAGCAAGCATAGATTTAAGTTGGGGAGTGAAAGCTTCTTCTAGAGCAACTTTAGCATTTGCAATTGCTGATTCTTTGACAGCTTTTGCATCGGCGATAGCCTCTTTTAAAAATTCTCTGTTCATTCTTCCTAAATTTATTTTTGTTGGGAAAGTACGTTTATTGTGTTAAACGTAATAGTAATTAAACATTTTGTCTAATACCGTATAGAAACGGCATATTTACGAGTATACGTATATGAAAATTATTTAAAGTCAAAAAAAACCCAGAAATTTCTTCCTAGGTTTTTGTGCTAGCAATTATCTCTTAACTCCTACTTTTTATTTGAAAAAAGTTGAATTAAAATAATTAGGGCTATGACCCCAACAAATCCTCCGTCACCTAGGGCTTTAATAAGCTCCATGACATTGGCTACTACACTGGTACCAAATACTCCTACCCCGAATATTACTTCAGCTAAGATACTTAGTGATACAAAGGATAATAGAATTGTTGTTATCCCGCCTAAAAAACCTGTTATTTTGTTCATTATTTCTTCCATGATTAAAAGTTTAGTTAATAATTGAGTTAATGCAACTATTGTTGAAACAAGTTAAATTTTTTTGTATGTTGTTATTGCTTGAGGAAAACTATAAAACTGATTAGTTTTTTATTTTCTTTTTTTACTATGGGCCGCACTTTTAATTATACGTTCTTCCATTCTAGCTACCTTGATTTTTAGCGCTGTATTTTCCTCTATAAGTATGTTTTGTTTTTCTTCTAGATTTTTTAGTTTAGATCTTAGTTCTTCTATAACTTTTAGAGATAAGTTATCTTCTCGCTTAATTTGATCATTTTTTTGGTCCATCCTCTTTTTGATGATATTCCAAATTTCTTTAATCCCTAAGGCTGATATGAGTGCAATTAATATTGGTTCATCCATAGTTCTATATAATGGGGCAGCTGCCATTTGAGCATAATATTTCCGTTATAATAGAACTTATTTTTTTATAGGGGTTAGTATTAATTTCTTTTCCTTCTTTAATAGTTTTCATGTATGAACCCGGATTTGAAGGGGTTGATACAAAATCCCAACATAATAGTTCAAAATCATCTTGAACTTCCATTAATTCTCCTCTTTGTTCTAATGAACCCATTCCTCGTGATGATACACCACAAGTAACTCCACTATCAATTAAAGCTTTTAATATATTTCCAGATGGTGTAGGTAAAATTTCTATCTTACCCATTACATTATCTCCATCCCACCACATATCTTTTATATTGTGTGAAACATTTTTTAAATTTACAACTTGAGATTCTGGGTGGTCTAATTCTCCCATTGCTCTATTTTGGTCTACTAGTTCTCTGTATTTGTCTATTTCTCTGTCCCATAGATCTTTAGAATAATACCTACCGTTACCATTTTTAATTTCAGCTGTAGCTAAGATACCTTCTACTAAAGGATTACCACTTTCAGACATTTTACCTTCTGATAGCATTCCTTTAACAGGTTTAAACATTTGTGTTTCTATAAGTACTTGCTTCATAATTTCTTATTGTGGTAAATTCATTCCTATTTCTGCATCTCTTGCAGGATTATCTACGTTTAAATCAACTACATCGTCTGAACCTAGATCTTCTTGAACTTCAGTATCCTCTTCCATTACCTCTTTCTTCTTACCACGCATTTTTTCGTAAAGCTTTTCCATTTTAGCTTTTTCTTTCATCAAAATTTTAATTTCTTTTTGGATTTCTTTAATTTTACCTTTATCCATTAATTCAGCAAGATCTTCATCTTCTGATATCATTGAAATTCTTGTTTCTTTTGTTGAAATAATTTCTGCTAATGCTTCAATTTTTGCCTCTAAAGCAACTACTTTTGATTGTTTATCTATTTCAGCAAGTTTAGCTATGTATCCTGGTTTTTTACCTTCAGCTAAGTACCCTGTTCCTACTTCTCCTTTAGGAAAGTCTTTTTTAGTAGCTTCTCCATATCCACCACCTTTACCAGCGTCTTTAACCATTTTACCTTTACCTAATCCTGGGTAGTCTTCTGTGTAACCAATTCCTTTAACACCAAATTGAGCTTCTTCTACATAGTAAGATGGATTTTTATCTAAGTTTTTAATTACTAAATCAATTAATTCTTGTTTAGTTTTATCTGCATTGGCTTCATCTGTAAGTTCTGTGTAGTACCCTTGACGGAATTGCTCACCTGCTACATTATTAAGAAGTTTATCATCTTTATAATCGTATCCTTTTTTAGGCGCTTGTAATTCTTCAACTTCTTTAGATGTTTTCTTTTCTATTGCTTTAGCTTCTTCTAGAAATTTAGCAAATGCTGTTTCATATCCTTCTTTTTTCCTTTCACTAAGTGGGTTATTTAAAGGTTTTAAATCTACATAATTTTCACTAATAATATGATTACGTTTTAAACTATCAATAGTTTCATTAATGTTAGCTGATGTACGAACAAAATTAGGGAATTGTCTCTTAGCATCTTTTATAAATGAATTATCGTGACCTTTTCCTTCTTTAATTAAATTATATTGTTCTTGTAATGTTTTTCTCTTCATTATGTTGGTTTTAGTAGAGATTTAATATCTCTTAAATAATCAATGACTAAATCAGTTGATTTAACAACTGCATATGATGAAGGATTATCATTGTAATAATCTAAAGTTTCATCTTTTGCGTTGCTTATCATCTTATAAATATCGTTAAGTTCTTTCTCAATTACACTAAATGCTTCTATTCTTTGTTTTTGGAATTTAACTTGTGGGGTATCATCTTCAAATAATTGTTTTACTTCAATACCTGAATTTTTAATTTTTTTAGGAACTAATGAATATTTAAATTGTTTTACATATGCACTATCTTTAACCCCATCACTACTTGCTTTAGGTCCTGGTCCTAATGTAGCCCCAATGTCTTCTTTAATTTCGTTTAATGGTTCTTTATTTTCAATTAATAATTCACCTAAAACTTCAATTTTACCCATAACTTCTTGAAATGCTATTGGGTCAATGTCCATACCATCTTTGGTAGATTCACTTAGTTCTTCTAAAAATCCTTTATACTCTTCAGTAAATTTGTCTTTATTAAAATTACCATCTGATGCTTCTTTATAGTAAGGTGATTTAACCTTAAAATGGTGATACGTTAACATCGAATTACCACCTTTTTCTTTAGCATTTTCTGCTATTTTATCTGCACCTTCACCTCTACCTTCAGCAAATTCTTCTATTTCCTCTAATGAAATGTCTTCTTTTACTTCTTCATAACCCATTTCTTTATATGCTTTAATGTTTGGTTTTTTACCTTTTAATCTAAAAGCATAAGGTGTAGCGTATTGCATTCCTGTACCACCACTAAATGAAGCAGCTCCGGCACCACCACCAGTTGTAGACATTTCTTCTACAGAAAATGTTAATTCTTTCCCTAGTTCATCACTATATTGTTTTTTTAATGCTGATATGTAATTTCTAAATAAAGTAAAATTTTGATTTAGTGTAGCTCTCATATCAATTGTATTGCTGTTTTCAGCATTTAAGCCTTTAGCAGCTTTTAAAATATCTACAAATCTATTATCTAAATCATCTAAAAAATCTCCAAAAGTCATGTTTTTAGCTTCAGTAATAGATTCTTTTAATCTTGATACACGTTCGTATTCTTTTGGATATGTCTTTCTAACGTGTGTTCTGAATGCATTAAATAATTTGGCTATGTCTCTAGCGAATCCGTCTATTACAGTATCATCTTTAGCTTTGCCTTCTTTTTCTAATGTACTTAAAAAATCTTTTGCCTTAGATAGTGATTTATATACAGATGAAAAATCAGCAACATCTACTATATCCCATTCGATTCTACCTGTTTTATCGTCAATAGCAGAAACCGTAGATTTTTTACCCATTCTAATCGCTGTATCACCTACTTCTATTTCTTTAAGCCTATAATGATGCATGAACTTTGTTTAATTCATTTAAAAGACTGTGGTATTGGAGTAGGTCTACTAAATGGTCGGTTTTTACTTTATCTTTTTTATTTAATTCATTTATTAATTTAGAAACTTCTTCTAATTTAATTTGAATGATTTTATCTTTAGTAACTTTAATCTGTTCTGATATTGTCTTTTTAATATTTTGTACTTCAGTATTATAAAAATCCTTTAATGATGAAGTATTATCTACAGAATTAATAAATTCTTTTAATATTCTTTTTTGTGTTGGAGATAAATCTGAATATTTTTCATTAAACTTTTCTAATAGTATTCTGTAAGTTAAAATACGAACATCCTTATCATATGATTTAAATTCTTCTATAATATCACCCTTAACATTATCTCTTTCTATGGGTGTGCTTGTAAGATGTTCTAAAATAATAACTTTATTATCAACTATTTGGTTAGGATCTGTTGGATTTTCAGTATTGTATACTTCAAATAAAGTATAAAGTGAAGCATATGTTTTATAATCTGATATTTTTGTTTTGAATAAATCTGCTGTATTATAATTTTCCTTAAGTTCTTTAATTAAATTATATTTTTCTTTTCTTAATCTTGTTCTATTAAGTTTTTTAGAAGATTCAATCACAGTATTTAATATAGCATTAGCTTTATTTTCTTTGACATTTTTCCCCTTAAACACCATTTCATATAGTTTATATTCCTTACCTAATTCGGTATTAACAAAATATTTTCTTAATGTGTTTATTGCTGGCGAGTCACCATTGGATAAAGTGTCAGCTGTTATCCTTTTTACTAGTATTTCAAATAATATACCTGTATTTTTGAATTTTGAGTGTTTTATATACATCAATGATTATTTTTTTATAAATATATAAGAATTCCTATTCCTTAATATTAGATTCATCTAAAAATGAAGGTTTATCTTTTTTCCCCTCAAATACTAGGGTTTTTTTGTTAGTAGGAATTGCTTTTAACATATCTTTTTGTTTTAAAAATTCATTATTTTCTAAAGCTAATGGTGATTTTTTAGTAGTATTATAATCATCCTTTGTACCTTTTACTCCTAATCTGTCTTTTCCAAAATTATCATCTTGTGTATTTCTTTTAGATGCTTTTTCATTTGGTCTACCCAATACAGATTTTTCATCATATTTTTCAGGTTCTGGGACATTTCCAGGTTCGTCATACATTCTACCTTTTCCATATAATGAAGCTAAGTCATGTGGTGTGCCATAAGATTTACCTGTTTCTAATGGATCATTACCTTCTGCCTCTATTTGTGCTATTCTAAATTTACGTTTAGCATCTTCTCTAACTAAGTCTCTATATTCATCAAATTTATCTTCACTTAAATGGAATAAATGATCGTAAATAAAGTCTGTTGGGAAAAGATTAGTGTCAGTCATTTGAGTAGCTAGATCCATCTTTTCTTTCATTAATGCTACCCTTTCTTGATCGTAAATAATAGATGGTGTAGTTAATGATAATTCAAAATTAGATAATTGTTCATCTCTATAACCTTGAGTATATAAATGTACTAATGCTATTTTATATAATTCTGATGTTATAATTCTTTGTATACGTTCTATAGTACGAGCAAATCTAATGTCTTGAGCTGCTAATGTAGCTTTACCATCTGTTGTTTCATCATAACCCATAAATGCTTTAGGAACTTTAAGAGCAGCAAATAATTTATCTCTTAAATATTCTACATCTTGAATTCCATCCCATTGTAAACCATTTACATTTTCAATTTTAGTAGATTGATCATTACCTCTTACTGGTATATAAAAATCTTCTAATAGGTTTTGCATGTTGTACTTTAAGTTATATTCACCTGTATTTTGATCTAAATAAGGAGTACGTTTAAGTTTAGTAATTGTTTTTTCCATGAATGCATCTACTTCATTTGGAGGAATAGATCCTACATTCATATAATAAATTCTTTTTTCTGGGGCTCTTACTATTCTATGGATTAACATAGCGTCTTCCATTAAAGTATATTGTTTAAATAATTTACGAGCAGGTTCTATATATGATCTACCATAAGGTAAGAAATTAACATCTGTTAATAATCTAAAATGAGCCATTTCATAATTATCAAAAAATATACCTCTACCACTATCTTGATTAGGTGCATTGTAATAGCCATAATCAGATGCAGCTACACCTTGTGGGTCAAATCTGTATTTTATTTCAGCAGGATTTTCTTTATCTTGACCTTCTAATCTTTCAATATGGAATGCAGTGTAAGGGATAACATTATATACACCAAATTTTTCTGCTATTTCTAATTTTAAGAAAAAATCACCATATTTACACATATTTCTAATCCACATCCATAGATTAAATTCTACATTTAATACATCATAAAATAAATTATATAATATTTTTTGAATATCTTCGTCAGATGATTTAATTGCTATTACTTCACCCATATCATTTTTAAGAGTAGACTCATCGGCTACAATATCTAAAGCAGAAGCTATAATAGCATCTGTATCCATTGCATCATAATCAGAATATAACGAGGGTCTTAAATATTGATAATTAAAGTTAGTTTGTTCACCATATAGCGAAGTAGATGAGTTAGTATAAACTCTATTGAATCTATCTATAAGAGCATTTGTTTCTAAATTCCCTGTTTTTTGTATAGAATTTACATCAAATACTTTAAGTTGATTGCCACCTACATTACGAATCACTACATCTGTAGAGAATAATCTTTTAAGTCTAGGAAATAGTCCTTTATCTGCCATTTTATTATTTATTTATAAATATCATAAGAGCCATTTTATACTCTCATTTTTACCACCTACGTCCATTTTATATGGATTTTCAACACTATTAGTTGAATATCCTCCACTCCAAGTTGTGCTATTAGACTTAACTGCACCTAAAGCGGCTCTAGCTCTGTCTACACTTTCTTGTTGAAATTTTAACGACGTGTCTCGTAGGAACATACCAATCCCAAATGACATAACCAAGTCATCATTGTAACCTCTTTGAGCTTCTGGTCTTCCATTACGCCAAATGAATACTTTCATTTCTTCTAGTAAACGTTTTGAGCGAATAGTTACACTTTTATCGCCAATAAATTCTCTCATTTTATTAATACAAAGAGGTCTTGTTCTCATTGACATTGTAAAACCCGGAGTCATTTCACTATTGCCCTCGTACACTCTAAGATAAGATTGTGCCGTTAGTTGTTCTGATTTAGGAGAATGATATAAGTTTCTATACCCTCTCTCAATTATTGCATCTAGTGTTGCCCACCCTATTGAAGCATTTTCAACTACTAACATTGCATTATTATATTCTGTAGCTAAACCAGTTAAAAAGTATCCAAATTCCTTAGGTGGCATCTGTCCTTTATATTCTGCTACTTGAGTATTAGTTAATACATCCATTACATGGCATGCCGAAAAATCTTTACCATCACCTCTAGCTACATCAGCTGTAATCATATATTCTCTTGAATAATCAGCTGGTTCCCAAATCCATAAATTTTGATCAACACCTCTTCTTTCGGTTGGTTCTGATATAGTGGTTTCTTTAATAAACTCCATCCACTCTCCATAAAATACTACATCACCAGAAGTACTAAAATCACAGTCACATTCTTGTGCTGCCATTCTAGGATCACCTAATAAATCATCTTGTCGGTTTCTCCATTCTTGATCTCTTTCGGGATGTACAAACCATGGTAATTTAATAGGTAAAAAATCATTTTCTTGATTTTCTGCAGCTACCCATGTTTTATGAAACCAATTTCCAGTACCATAAGGAGTACTTAATACTATTGCCCCACCACCAGTAGCTAATGTTTGTTGAGCTGAAGCCCATATTTCACCTATATTATCAATAAAGGCTGCCTCATCTATTATTAGAAGTGATACTGCTTCTGATCTACCTGCATCAGATGCCGCTGAGGTTGCTTTTATTTGAGATCCATTTGCTAACCGTAAAGATAATTTGTTATTTTCAGGTGCTGTAATTTTAAGCCATGAAGGTAAATTTTCAAACATGAATTTTACCTTTGTAACCATGTTACGAGCAGTTTCTTGTTTCGTTGCTATACAAAGTATGTTTTTATCCTTATGAAATAACATTAACCATAAAGAATAACCTGCAGACAAAGTAGATATACCTAATTGTCTAGATTTTAAAATAACAGAATATGGGTTATCATTAAATAAGTTTAATACTCTTTCTTGAAATGGGTATAAATTAAATATAACTCTACCTCTTTGAGGGTGTTGTATAAAACAATATTTTTTCATAAAATGTACAGGATCTGAAGCACATTTTAAATATTCTTGTCTTATTATTTTTTTAATATCGCTCATTTAATTGTTGGGTCTATTAAATCAGTAATAGTAGGTTTTTTAATTTTTGGCATTTTAATTTTCCAATACATTTTACCTGATATAGTAGGTACTAAATTAATGTCTACTACAGTTAAACCAAAACCAATACCATACAATGTTTGTTTTTTAGTTTTTAGTATTAATTCTCCTCCTATATTGTTAAAATTACCACCTGCTAATCCTAATCCAGCCCCAATATATAACTCTCTTTTGTTTACTGCACTTTCTTTTGAAATTATTGTAGTAGGGTAAACTAAAGAATATTTTATTCCTCTTGATATTATTTTATTTTGCGTTATAGTATCATTTATTATAAAGGTAACACTATCTTTTGCTAATGTGTCTGCATACGCGTATGCTTTAAAATAATCTTCTAATATAGATAAAGTATCTATAGGGATAGTATCATGTACTTCTATTGTATCATGAATAGTTCTAATTCTCCATTTTACTTCTGTTCTGTATTCTGGGACATAAGTTTTTAGAGTTTTTACAATAGTATCGTACTTAGTTTCTATCTTTACTACTGTACCTTCTTCTGATGGAGATGTAATTTTAGTTCCTTGGCATTCTCTTAAAAAAAGTATAATAATAAGTAATACAACTATTGTTATAGATTGTATATTTCTAAAGAGATTTTTCAAGTTTCTTTAATTCTTTAGTCTTATCTACCATACTATCAAATAATGACTGCTCAGATTTTGTTCTTTCTTTTCTGTCAATTTTTGATATTTTTAGAAGTTCAGACTTATTTTTTTTAAGATCTTTTTTAATTTTATCAATTGCTTCTTTTGTTTTTAAAGCATCTGCCTTTTCTTTAGCTATTGATTTTTCTTTTTTTAAATCTGCTGCTGTTGGTTCTTCTTCTTCTCTTATATTTAAAAATTTTTCACCTTCTCTTTCTGCAGCTTTATAGTCGTCATCTATAAATTTAACTAATCTATTTAATACTTTTGGATATGGTACTCCATCGTATTCATCATCCATCATCTCCTGGAATAGATCAACTATTTGTTCCATTTTGGATCTAGTTTGGTAGACTTCTTCAAGATTTTCTCCTGCAGCATCTATAGCTGCTTTTAAAGTATTAACTTTTTCTTGATTTGCATCTAAATCGTCGCCTATACCTTCTGTAAGGATACTTTTAATTTCTAACTTTATTGCATCTTTAAGATCAAATTTTTTCATTGTGGGTATATTTTTGTTATACATATTGCAAAGAAAGTGTTTCTTGTATAGTCTTAATACGTTCTTTTGTAGTACCCTTAATTTTAATTAAATTTTTAATTCTATATTGATATCTATCTAAAAACATATTAATAGTAAAATCTATTAATTCTCTATATTTTGAATCTGTTTCCCTTACACCATTATCTTCTATTCCCACCCCTTCAGGTGAAACATAGAATATATAATCATATTCATGTATTAAACTAGCTGATAATTGTGTAAATTTATCTTTTTCTAGATAGTTCATTGAATCCGAACATTGGGCAAATGCCATAACATCTATAATAGTTCTATCTGTTATAATATTATCCTGCATTAACTCAGCTGCTCGTTCTGATAAGAATATTGTTTGACCTTTTAATGTTGAATCTGTATTTAATGGAATACCCATTGACATTAAATGTTTAGAACGCTCTGTTCTAAAGTTATAATCTTTAAATTCTTCTAATTCTTTTAAGGCATTAACAAGTGTAGTTTTGCCTACACTCATTGTACCACAAAATCCTATTTTCATATTAAAATCTTTCAACCCCTTTCATGGCTGGGTTTTTATACCAAGGAAGACCTTCTCTTTCTTTTATAGACTCACTGTATAATTCTTTATCATATTCAAATCCATATAAATAATATCTTGATTTTTTTCTAACTCCATCTGTTGATCTTACTGCTGGGCCTTCCCAATTGTGAATTTTCCAAGAATCTTCTCCTTCAAATCTAATTAAATCATATTCAAGGTCTTCAACCGTAATTGTTTTTGTCTCACAAAAATAACCTTCTTTTCTTTGTCTTGCCATAATAATGTTTTAATGTAATATACGAAAGATTTTTTAAACAAACAAAGCATTTTCAAAAAACTCTGGGTGTGGGTCTTTTGTTTCTTCTAATATACTTTCTGCAACATATATTCCTTGTGCTCCTGATACTGTAATACCTCTTGCACTTAAAGCATCGCCTACAAAGTGTATGTTTGGATAATCTTCTAAACTTAAATCCTCATAATCTACTAATGGTTCAGGTGATAGATATTTTACTTCAGGCATGTATATTCCCCAATCGTCTCCTAATGTTGGAAATACTTTAGTCATATCTTCTATAAAATCCTCTATGTAAAAAGCATATTCACCCAATGCATTATATAATGGGTCTATACTATCTACTACTTCAGTTTTAACATAATCTCCTTCTGATGTTTTAGATGGTACTCTGTGTGATGGAGAATAATATGTACCCTTACCATCTTTTTGTAGTTTTTTAACTGCATCTCTAGACCAATCAAATGGTTTATCTATGTTTTTAATCTCCATTAGTATACCAAAATTGGTCATATCATTACGATATGCTTCGTCTTTTTTAGCATGACCATTGTAACTATAATCTCCATATGTGTGTTCTGCTGCTACATAAGCTGCATTATTATTTGTACAAAATGATCTTAATGAAACACCTTTACTATCATATTTTCTATATAATTTGAAATCGTATGATATGTCTATTAATTTTTGGAAGTGTTTTTGTGGTGCTTCAAATCTAACACCTATTTGAACTGATTTAGGTTCAGTTGGTAACTTATATTCTTCAGCTAGTGCTTTACCAAAATCAATTCCAGATTTACCTACACCAAAAATTAAACGGTCATAGGACATTTCATCAACTACACCTAGAGATACTAATTGATTTTCAAAATCAATATTAGTTACTTTAGTCTCCCATATAAATTCAACACCATTATCAACTAAATACTTATACCAATTTTTACCTATTTCATGTAAATAATCAGTCCCAACATGCCACACTGGAAATAATCTTAAACCAAAGTATGGTTTGATAAATTCTGGTTCTTCTTGAGGATCTGAACATTGCACTGCTTCTGGTTTAGGGTGAAAACGTTTAAAATTTTCTATAACCTGATCCATTAATTCCATTGCTTTTTTATCTCCACAATATTTTGATAATTGACCTCCTATTGATGTGTGGTATGTTAATTTACCATCTGACCATCCTCCTGCACCTAGCATTCCTGTCATTACTTCTTCAGGTAATCTGTTGTGTGGGTCTTTGCCCATGTCTATGATTGTTATTTTACCTTCATATCCATTGTCTATAAGCTTAGTAGCTGCGTTTATGTTTGCTACTCCTGCTCCTACCATTACTGTTTTCTCCATTTATATTTGAGTTTTTTGGGTTAATATACGAAAAAAAAGTGACGCCTCCAAAGGAGACGCCACAACTGTCTAATTATTTTTTTAAAGCGACTGGTTATGAATCAGTCTATATAAATTTATTTTAAAAAGTTTCTATTTTAAGTGATTTTAATTTTTTTATTCCATCTTTTATAGAAGCTACATCTTCATCTGTAACTTTATCTTCATAACCACTTCCAACATGGTATTTTTTACCCATTTCTTCTTTTGAATTTTGTTCTGCTATAAAATCAAAACGTCTTACAAAATCATCTTTTCTTTTATCTATATAAGCTTTAACTTTACTATCATCAAGATTATTTGCTCTATATTTAATTGAAGGTTCATCTCCTACAGTTATATACATTTGAAGATTTCCATCTCCTTTTTTATCTGATAATTGAAAATAATAAGTTAAACTAGTTTTACCTGCGTCGGCTTTGGATCTAAGTTTTAGTTCTGGTCCTTTTGAGAAAGTAGGCTCTTCCATACCTAACATATCATCTGCCCACCCACTAAAAACACCAGCAAATTCTTCTTTTAATAGATTGTTTTCATTTACATCACGTGATATAATAAACTCACCAACTTTTGCACCTGCTATTACTTTTTTTATTTGAGCCAAATCTGCGTCTTTAAAATCCATCCCAAATTCTCCTCTATTAGTGAATTTAATACCTTTATCTTTTAAAGCCTGTCTTACTATTTTAGTATCTTCTTTGGATTTATCACTTGATCCTTTTCTTATGATAGCGCCATTAAATTTTTCTTCTTTTAATAGCTTACCTTCAGCTAAATATTTTTTTAAATCGAAATTATCCATTTTATTTTGTTTTTTTTAATTTTTAACCCATTCTAGGTCCTATTGCTTGTCTTATTTTTGATGTTATCATTTCTAAAATGTCTTCTTCATCAAATTGTTCTCCAAATCCATCTAATTCAATTGCTGCCTCAAAAATATCAATAGCACTACTTAGCATCATTTCCATTGCTGGTTCAAGATTTCCATCTGTAAGGTCTTCTTTTAGGTATTGTTTCTTGAAATATGCGGTTATATTAAAGTTATTGTCCATTTTTAGTGCGTTTAATGCGTTATTATTATGTTTGTGTATAAATATGTGGTTATATAAATATATTAATTTAAATCAAAATTTTTTATTTTTAAATAATATCTTTTATTGTGTCAAATTGGTCCGCTGTTAAAATATCAAATTCATAATCTTCAAAATCACCACCATCATATGTGTGGGCTGATACTGCTGCAGCAATGTCATTTCTTAATTCTTTTGAGTCAGCATTTAAGAATTTAACTGACTTAACGTAATCCTTAAATGAATTCATAGTTTCATCACGTATATTTTCAAAGTCAGCATCAACACCACCAGCATCAATTACATCATCATTTCCTACTTCAATTTCTCCTGCTGCCCATTCTGACCAGTAGTCTCTTAAATTATCTTCTTTTAATAGCTTGTTTTCAGCTAAGCCTGATAATTTATCTTTAGCCCATGCTTTAGCAAGTTTAACCGCTTCTTCAGCACTATAAAATCCTTGTTCTACAGCATTCATTATCTCATAATAATCATCACTTACAATTTCTTCAGCAGATGCATCTATAATATCTTGAAGATATACCTTAGGTTCTACTACCATAGCATCCATTGCACCTTCAAATTCATCTTCTAGCTCTGGGAAGTCTATGTTTTCTTTTAATAGCTTGTTTTCAGCTAAATATTTTCTTAAATCGAAATCGTTCATTTTTCTATTTTTAGTTTTAAATCCGTAGAACCTTTTATTACTCTATGGATTTGACCCTTGGGTATAAATATACGAACTCCCTCTGATAATACCAAGGGTAATTCGTTGTCTCGCTGGAATTGCCATCCTTTGCCTTCTAATACTGTTACTGTTCTGTCTTCTTGGTCTGTGTGCCATATTAAAGACATTTCGTCTACGTTTTTAGAAAATGTTCTTATTGTATTTTCGTCAGTGTAAGGGTTCATTTTATTAACCCAATAGCTTTTGCTATTTGTATTAAGACTATATTAAGTTTTTTACATACACTTAATACCGTAGTTAGTATCATTTTTCCTAAATTCATTTTATTTTGGGTTTTTTACAAATTGTTTACCTTTTTTACCTTCACGTTTTTTCTTCTGCGCTGATGATTTACGTTCTGCTTTAGTAAGTCCTTGTGCTTTTTTTCTTGGTAGACATCTGGATGGGTTTTTCTTGTTTTTCATCGTACCACATTTGCCACTTATGTTGCCTTGTGTGTCGATTCTTACCCAGTCTTCCTTTTTAAACCAGTCACGTAGTGATTCTGAGATTTTATCTATATTTAGTATTTTATATCCTGAACCATAAGGGGAAGATTTACCTTCAACCTCATTTGTTTTTTTTTTCTTACCGCTCATTGTACCTTTGCACACTTTGACTGCGCGACCTGATAAGTAGGCGGATGATTTTTCACCTGCTGCCATTCTACGTTTGCGGTATGCTTCGCCCTTTTTACAGAGTTTTTCTCGTATTAAACCTTCGATTCTGTTTTCTAAAATAGTATTCATAATATCTTATTTTACCAAAATGTGTTCATTTTAGAACCTAAACCTAATTGATCAGCGTATCTAGGTAGATTACATGACCAGTATCCAGCCATTGTTCTGTCTTTTTTGTTCTTGCAGTTGTGACGTGCTGCGAATGCGTTTCTAGCTTCTTTATTTTTAATTTTAGCTCTTAAACCACCTGAACCAAATGATACTTTTTTGATTTTTTTAGTCTTTGGGTCTCTAACATATACATAATATGCTTTTGAGCCGCCTCGTTTTGGTTTGTTTAGTGGTGGGTCTTTTTTTTCTTTTTTCTTTTTCTTTTTGGCTTCTAGAATAGTGTTTATTCTTTCTTCTAAAGAAGCTCTACCTACTTTAGATGGGTCTATTTTAAATCCCCTAATTTCATCATCTGTAAGTTCTCTGCCTAAAGCTTTTTCAAATGCTTTAATCATTCCTATTTCACCACTAGCTCCGCTTTTAAGTTGTTTAATAACTCTAATTAGTTCTTCTTTTGAAAAATCATAATCAACCATAGCTTCGTCTAGTGATTCTCCAAAATTAGATGATTGTGTTCCACCTTGGGGTTTGATTAAATCATCAGCAAAAGCCATAAGAGATTCTGGTGTTCCAAATACAGGTGTGCCTTTAAGTTCTCCACTTTCAATATCGATTACTCGGTATTTAGCTCTTCCTGGTTTATCTTGGTAAGTTGGTGTAACTTTTTCTAACTCAAATCTGTATTCATCACTGTATCTGGATGTAAGTTCTTTAGGCCATTCACCCATTTCTTCATTTAATGATTCTACCTGAATAGTTACTCCTCCACCCATATTAGGTTTAGCAATATATCCTGCTTCTTTAGCTCTTTTAATTATAGCTTCTTTTTCTCTATCCTTCATTGGACCTGATACAATTGCTTGTCCTTTTCTACCATCACCAACGTAATCATAAGGCCTACCACCAACAACTCTATCTATTTTACCTTCGTTTATTCCTCTCATATCAAAACCCGACATTTCTCCATGTTTTTTAAATTTGGATTTTTTTTCTTTAACATATAGGTTATTATCTGAGCTAAATGTATAGTCGTCTGCATTAAATCCTTTTAATTTTTTAGCTTTTTGATATTCTTCAGATGATAATTTAGCTTGTTTGAGTAGGTTATTTTCGTTTATTTTACCTTGGGCTTTAGCTTTTCTAACTAATGCATTCCAGTTAGATAAATCATATTCATCCCATGGTTCAATTTCACTTCTAACTCTATCTCCTTCTTGACCCATAACTGGTTTAGAGTTAAGATAATGCATTTCATTTTGGGTTATTGAGAAAAATTTATCTACCTCTTCTTGGCTTGGCATTTTAGCTTCTTCATTTACCATAGGTAAATCTAAGGGCACTTCTACGCCTTCGTATAATCCAAAATGACCTAAATGTGTTTCAAGTATTGCTTGATCATCTTTAGATACATCTATTAATCCACGTGTCCATAATATTCTAGCTTCGTTTATTAAAGCAAGATGTTTTTTGGATCCTATTCTGTATACTGATTCGTGTAATGGTATTTTATTATCAACATGATATTGAAAATCTTCTGATATGATTTTTTTAACTTTACCTTCTGTTAAAACAGGAGATTTACCTTCACAAGTATTACAACCACATCCACAGTCTTTTTTCTTGGGTGGTGTGGATAGTACTTCATTTATTAGTGTTCGCAATCGTGTCATGTGTATAAATATTAATTAAGAATAAAATATTTCATTAAAATTATCTTGGTATATTTTAAAATTTGATCCTTTTTGGGATAAGTCAGATGTGTATTGTCCTCCTTCACCTGCAAATCTTAGTAAGATATCAAATTCAAATAAAGGTAAACCTGATTCTTTATCCTTTACTATAATGTCTACTTGATAATTTGCACTATCAGAGTTTACTTTTTCTTCAATTTCGTAATCGTGAGAATTTATTCTTTTCTTAGAAGGAATAAATGTAAATTTATTACCACCTTCAGCTACATAAAGATAACTATTGTCCTCATCTGACCCTAATATATATCCTAATAAAGATTTTACTTTTTCTTGGTCTTTATCTTGGGATTTATATTGTTCTAAAAATTTTTCTATAGTATTGTTAATAGCTATTTGTTTAGATGGAAGAAAATCTTCTTTTTTTAATGTTGTTAAAGGTTTAGAAGCTAATGCTTTCCTAAACGCTCTATGTGATGGGTTTTTTAATTTAATCCATTCAGGCCAAGTAATAGTATTAAGTAAACTTCTATCAAATTCATCTAATACTTTTTTAAGTTCAGGGGTTAAAGGAGAATCTTCGGTGTTTATTTTTTTATAATTATCTATAATAAATTTTAAATAATCCCTAACGCCTTTATCTATAGATTCCTTAAATTCTGAGTCTTTATCATAAATTTGTTTAAGTAAACCCTTACCTAATCCTTTAAAATCTTCTTCTGGGATATTATATAATAAGCTTAGTACTTCAGATCCACTTAAACTATTAAATTGCCCTTTCCCATATTTTAGAGAAATATCAACTTTATCTTTAAACCCATCTATATTTTGGTATGATATTATATCTACCTTTATTTTTTTTCCTGAGTCACCTGATCCAAATACTCTTTCTACCCCAATTAACCCATTAGGATATCCTAATTTTGAGTTAATTTGGGAAGCTGTTGATTGAGCATCCTGATATAATTTATAGTATTCTGGTTTTTGAATTTTATCTTTCCCTATATAAGATTTAATTACATCACTATGCAATGATTGCTTATTTAATTTTGATAAATTAACTTCTTTATCCCAATCTGTTGTGTAAAATTCTTCTTTTGATACAGGTTTATGACCTGCAACAAACATAGCAGTAAAAATTTCATGTAAATCTTCAGTTGCTGTTGTTTTAGCTTCTTTTAAATTTATTTCAACATTTAATTCTTTTAATATACTTTCAAGCAGCAAAATATCCTGCACATCATTCATGTCAGGATATCCTTTTGGGAATTTGTATGCTATACTATTTAAAAATTTATTTAATACATCCATAATTTATGCTTCTACATCTACAGTATCGTCTACAGTTACATCAACTTCTTCTCCACCTCCTGTATCTGTGTCAGCACTTTCACTTTCACCAGAATCAGGCGCACCATATCTTAATATACGAGCTATAGCTTCAGCAGCACGTTGTTCTTCATTTAAGTTAAGTAAATAATATTTTTTACCTTCCACTTGTGCTACCCAACTTCTAGGTGAGTAAATTAAGTAAAATTCTTGGTCATTCCTAAGATTAATTCTAAATGTTGTTGGTCTTGGTGCTACCCAATCTATACCTGCTATAAATGGGTCAAAATCAGATGTTAAAAGAGATACAATGATTTCTTTAAGTTCTGGGAATTTAGTTAGTTCATCGTATTCAGCAAATGAAGCTTCAGCATCTTTTTTATTCTTAAAGATTTCAATTGCTAATAATTTGATTTTATTTTTAAATTCGTCTTTTGTCATTTATTTTATTTTAACTTCATATAGTCCAGCATTTTTATCTGCTAAATAAGCTTTTCTAGCTAATAAAAATAATCCAACTCCTGCAGCAGCACCTAGTAATGCGGGTCCTGCAAATATACTAGCTACAGCGGGTACAGCTGAAAGTATTGTACTACCAAAAGCAGCTCCTAAACTTCCACCACCAACAAAAGATGCCATACCTAATCCTACATCTACACTACCATCATCATCATCTAAATATTCTTGTTTCTCATTTATACTTTTAGATTTTTTAGCTAAATTTAAAGCCATTTTTTTCATGTCTCCCATATCAAGACCACTTTCATCTTCTGCTAATTCAACATTTACACCTGCATCTTTAACTGCTTTTTCTAATTGGGCCATTAATTTTGGATTTTTGGCTACTTGGGCAGCTAATTTATCCATTTCAGGAGATTTTTCTAACTTATCAGCAAGTGTTTTTATTGCTTTATCTGCTGCAATTTGAGGAGATACTTCTGCTTCATTTATATTACTTCTAAGTTCTTTAAGAATAGTTTCTGCCATTCTTTTCTTTTGCTTAGCAGTTGGACCTTTACCTGCACCTGCTCTTTTTTTAGCTGCTATTGATCCTGCTACTTTTTCTGCTTCTTTTTTAGTGTAGCCTTTTGATTTGTCTACTTTTTTTACTAGTGAATCAAAGCTTTCATTTGTAGCCATATCTACTATAGCATCTATTTCTGGTTCTTTTAATTCAAATTCAAGATAATGCTTAGCTCCTGAGATCATGTTTTTAGCAGTAGTAATTTTTGACTGCCACCAAGCAGGAAAATCAACTTCCCCCATGTCTTCTAGATCATCCATTATTTTATATAATTCCATAGCATAAGTACCAATATGGTAAAGTTCTGCTTTAATCATTCCAGGTTCATTATCTTCATGGCCTATATCTAAATCTTCGGATACTGATTTTTTAATAATGGCTTTTTGTAAGTTATCTGGTAATTCACTTTGTTTACCTTTTAATGCTGGGTTGTCATCATATTTATCTGTTGATGTTTCTTTCATCAAAGCAGATTTTATTAATTCTTGGAGTCTTGTATTTGCCATTGTTTTGTTTTCTTTAAGTTCAGGGTGAAATTTCATATATACTTCTTTAGCATCTGGTTTTATTTCTTGCCCATCTACTAATACTTCTACAGGATATACTTCAGCATCATCACCATACCAGTAATTCATCTTATATCCACCTTCATTTGTAAGTTCTACGATTAAACCTCTATTGTAATCTTCATCTTCAGCTTGTAAAATCATTTTTTTACCTCTTGGAAGTACAAAATCGGTTTTTTCAATAATATCTTCTTGTAATTTCTTTTTTGATATAGCTGTGTCTTTACACATTTCATCAAATTTAGGTTCATCTTGAGCACATGCCCATTTTCTTTGTTTTTCGGAATATACTTCTTCTATTTCTTCTTCAGTATCTTCTCCTTTTTCTTTTTTAATTTGGTTTTTAGCTTGAGTAATTGCTCTACCATGAATTACTTTTTCAGCTTCAGGACCGTATTTTTTAACAATTTTATCCCTGTTTTTACCAACTATAGTATTTTTAATTAGTTCAGCTCTTTTAAGTACTTCAGGGGATAATGCTTCTTGTATTGATGAGCCTGCAGGTGTTAATTTATCTGTGTTTTCGGGATCGATGTCACCGTCTTGGGAATAACCGCAAGTACCTTCTTTTAGTTTCTTTGACTTAAGAATTTCCTCAATATAAGATGATAATTGCGATTCATTCATTTTTTTATACTTTGCCTTCAGCTACTGATGCTTTTTTATATTCACCAATTAACTTTTTAATTTTTGTAGCTGCACTTCTTGCTCGGCCATGTGCTGCCTTACTTGGTTTTGAATGTTCTAACGACATTTCAGCCCATAACTCGGCCATTTGCAAATAGATTTCATTTGAGTCCATAACAATTTAATTTAATAAGATTAATGCTGAGTTATTCAGCAGATTTAACAACGTGTTTTCTGGTAAAATATGTGATTGTGTTACCAATTTGATCCATTAGTACTTCATCATTCATATCTTGAGCTTCTTCTTGAGCTTTAGTTAAAAGACCTAATACTTCTGATGTATCTGTACTTTCACCTGGAAGTTCTGATTTAACTACAGTAGTAGATTCTTCTGATTCATCATCAATTTTAACATCTTTTTTTATGTCAATTTCAACATCTTCATCTTCTTCAACGTCTACATCTTCAGCTTCATTTAAGATAGAAGTGATTTTTTCTTTAATCATGTCTTTAAGACCTTCTTTAGTAAGTCCTTTTTTTCTAGCATCCTTTTCGATCTGTGCTTGTTCTTTATCTCTTATTGATTTAGGAAGTTCATCCATATCTTCTTTAACAGATTTTTTATCTTTTTCTTCTTCAGATTCATCTTTAATACTATCTAATGCTTTTTTAGCATCTTCAATGGCATCATCATATCCATCTTCATATCCTTCTTCTTCAGCTTCTCTACGAGCTTTATCAGATACTTCTTTTTCTGCTTCTTTAAGTAGATTACCTTCAGCTAAATATTTTTTTAAGTCAAATTCTTTCATGTTGTGAGTTTTTAATATAATGATAAATATACAAAGGCCTATTATCTATGCGCCCCATGTACATTTTTTTTTATTTTATTTTTTTAGTGAGTTTAAATGTTTAATAGTTTTATTTAAAGATTCTAAAACTCTTTCTTTATTTAAACCTCCATCCCATTTTTCAACATCACCTGCTTCAGTGATAAATGAATTATTAGATTGGGTTAATTGATCTTCAACATATTCTTTAAATGATTTTGCGAATCCATCTATTTCTGAGTTGATGATATTTTTTTCATATTCTTCCCATAGACCTGCCTTTTTTATTTCAGATTCAAATATTATAACACAATCAAAACATTTTTTATGGATTTTGTAATAATCACTATCAAATCTTTTTTTCATTATTTTAGTACAATTAGGGCAAAATAAAGGAGTAACGTGTGCTTCTTTAGCTTTATCTAATTTAGTTACATTTTGTTTAATACCTTCTTTAATAGTCCATTTACGACCATCTTCTTCCCATATATCACCTTCTTTACGATCTATGATTTTTTTCTGGTATCCTACACTTTGGCCTGTTTTTTCACCATACTTACCTTGTACTAGATTTCGTATACGCTCAACATCATTTTTCTTAAATTCTTTTTTTAGTATATTGTCTTCCATAACTTTATTTTTTATATCCTTTTGATAATGTACTTACTTTACCTTGGGTAGGTTTAGCTCGCTTAGGTTCTATTATTTTAGGTGTAACCTCAGTTAGTATTTTAACAATACCTTCTATCTGTTGGTTTAAATGTGCAATTGAAATTGAACTATTATTAAAAATAGTTTGTGTAAAATTAGCTACTTTATGTAATGATTTATTATTTGGGTAATGATTTACAGGTGTTGATGATTTAAAATGATTTAAACAATCTATATAACATTCTAAGTCTTCTTTAGTATAAATAGTATTTAAATATGAATTGCTTAATCCTTCTAGGAAAGTATTAATATCATTTACTATTTTTTGTTCTTTGCTTAAATTGTAAGATATTGTATCTTTTGAACTAACACTACCCCCTTTATAATTCTCTTTTGATATTTTACCTTGTTTTGGTCTAGTTCTTGAAGGTTGTATTTCCTTTTGGGTTAAATCTAATAACATTTTCTCAAGGTATTCTATCTGTTGAGTTAAATGATTTGAGAATAAATTACTTGATTCTAACGATCTTTCTATAACAGGAATCATATATTGTAACTTAAATGACTTTACCATACCAGTATTAGAACTACCTGTATTTTTTAATTCTTTCAAACATTGAATATATATTTCAATATCATTTAAGGATAATTCACTATTAATATACCTATTTTGAATTAAAGTAAGAAAATTATTTTGATCATTTTGTATATTTTCTTCAATTGGGTTTTTTGTTATTTTTGGTGAGGTTTTTATATTTCCTCCTTTATATCCACTTGATTTTAACTTTGTCATAAACCTGCTTTTTGTAACTGTGTTATTGCACTACTGTAATTATTATACCATATACCAATACTACCTTTATCTTTCCAGTTAACTATAGTACCATAATAATCATCTATTAAAACGGTATTATCATTTGTAGCATAATCTGGTTTATTAAATCTAGATGCTAATTTAAGAGTAACACCAGGTAGATTTTTTTCTACCCATTGTCTTTTACCTAATCTTGATGAGGGATCATTTGAGGGTGCTGATAATAATATTGGGTTGTATTTTTTTATATATGACCATAATTTTTTTCCTTCGGGAGTCCAAGGCATTTCTGACCAAAATTTTTCTCCTTGGTCTGTTATTATTTTCCAAAACCCATTTACTCCATTTTTTGCTTTATATTCTTTAGCAGATATACCATTTGTTAATTCTTTAAATTGTAACTCAAAATCACATAAAACACCATCCATATCACAATATACTACAAAGGGTTCTTGATCTTCATCAAATGCTTCTCCTACTAATTCTCGAGCATATTGATTTAATCCAAATGGATCTTTACCTAATTTGTCACTAAATCCAAATTTATGTTTGTAGGGTTTTGCCTCGTTTAATGGAGTATTGTCATACCCACATTTATGGCATATAAATAAATCATCCCCACCATCTACTATTTTCCAACTCCAACCACAACTATCGCATACGATTTTATCACCTACTATTTTTTCATTTAGACTAGTAACTTCTTCTCCATCTTTATTGTCAGTCCAATTTCTGAATGTCATGTTACCTTTTGTATATGCTTCTCTTTCAATGTCATTTAGATTATCATCTTCCATTGTATTGGTAGTATTAATACCACCTAATCTGTTTTCTAAATTTTGAATATGGTGAATCATTTCATGTGAGAATGATCTAACTATGTCTTTTGGATGTCTACCTTCTGTGTATAAAACTATTACCATATCACTAGGATTATAATATGCTGTTTTACCTAAAAATTGAGATGCATTTTCTTGGTCTCCGTGTTTAAATATAACTTTAGGTAAAGGTAATATATTCATACCTTTTTTTATCATATGTTTAGTTAAATCTAAAATTTGTTGTTTATAATCGATTTTATTAGAATATGTAGCGTTTTCGTTTAATTTTTTGTTTTTTAACCTTTGAGTTTTTTTCTTAGACGCCTCTTTTTTCTTTGTAATATAATCTAATCCGGTTTTTAAACGTTTTCTTACAGCAGGATCTTTTGCTCTTCCATATGCTGCTCTTACCCTTTGATGAATTAAATTTATAATTTGAGATTGTCTAGCATGAGATTTAGATTTAAATGAAGTTTTATTTAATGTGTCTACTATATCTTGTCTAGTAGAAAATTTTATACCTACTGTGTCTTTTGGGTCTTCATCTGTGTATAGTCTACGTTTTGACCCCTTAGGTTTTTTACCTGTACCTTTTTTAGGATCTTTTTTCTTTTTCCTACCTTCTTTAATATCTTTTTTACCTAGTATTTTTAAAATTTGATTATATTCATCGTCTGATAGATTGTCAGGGAACATATTTCTAAAGCTTTTAATATTATTTTGGAATAAGTCTCTTGCTTCAGTTCCACTTATACCACCAGTAGTAGCAACTTCTACAGGTATAACATTATCGCTATATTTTTTAACATATTCTGATCTTTCTTTTACATCAAATTGATCATCCTCATCTCCTTCTCTTGAACCTATAAAAACAAATACTTTATCATTTGGGTTTTGAGTAAGGTAATCTTTGTAATATTTAAAAGGACTAGCTTTAATTATTTCAACATCAACTGGGATTAAGTTAGCATTTCTGTAGATTTCCCAAATTTTGACTGATTGGATTTGGTTAAAATCTCCTCTTTTGCCTCCACCTACTATAATTTTTACTTTATTAATTTCAGGATTTTGTCTTAATCCATTTATAATAACATCTAAATGACCTTTTGTTGGTGGTTTAAACCCACCGCCAAATAAAGCAATGGTTTGTTTTTGATCTTCATTTAATATGCCGTCTACCAAAAATTTAGTTAATTCATTCATTTTATAAATGCATTTATTTTACTTTGTGCTTCTTCTTTTGATATTGAAGAATTAATTATGTTTGATATTTGATCTGATTGTAAAATGTCTTGTACTTCTTGGTTTAGTTTAGCTTTTGAAGCATTAGATCTTGCTTCTTCTTTTTCTGTTTTTTCTTTACCGTCTTTAACTTTAAATGGTTCAACATAGGTTTGTAATATATTTTCTATGTCTTTCATTGTTTCATCTTCACCTGTATTTGCTACAGATATAAAATTGGACCCAAATAAATCTTGGTAGTCTTTAAAATTTTGTGTTACACCTTTCCATGTACTTAATACAGCACCAGGTAATAAACTTCTATCTTCTCCATCTGATTTTTCAAATCGTTCTTGATTACGTTTTAATGATGTTTCTAAATCAGTATAAACATATAACATCATTACTTCATATCCTGCTTCTTTTAACTCGTTGGTTAATTTAATAGTTTGATTTTTAGATGCAGATGTGCCATCTAATATAAAAGATTCACCGTTTGCTATGGTTTGTGGGATTTTTTCTGTTTTAAGATCCTTAGTGGCTGCTGCCATTGCTTTCATAAATTTACTTCTATCTTCAGCATCTGCTGATTTTTGATTTAATGTAAATCCATCTGTTTTAGATAAAGCTGCTATTGTGTCATCTAAATTTAGTGTTTTTAAACCAGATAAATCTAAATCTCTTAATATAGTTCCTTTACCTGCACCTGGGGCGCCTGCTAACAGTATTGCTATTGGTTTGCCTTGAACTTCTCTTAATAATTGTACTAATCCTATCATATGTTATAAATATACGAAATCTACCTTAGGAAACCAAGCATATGCGCATTAGTCTTTTTTCTTCACTTGTGTTCTGAATTCTGTAAATATTGGTGAGTGTTTTGGGTTTTCTAGGTCAAATAGTCTTTTAACAGTATTAAATATGTCTATGTTTTCTTCTTGTGTACGTTTTGATTCATACATTTCCCAACCTTTCCCTTGAATCTTACCTTCTTTAGGTCCACGTTTGGATGATTTTAACCATAGAACTCCTAGCTTGTCTACTTTTTTCCCAAAACACTCTTCATAACATTTAGCATAAACAGCGGTCTGCAAATCATAAGTCGTTTGTAAGTGGTTTGATGTTTTAAAATCTATAATCCATAGTTCATCATCTATTTCACATACTAAATCGCATGTACCTGCTACTTTAAGTTCATCTGAAAATAAATGTACTTCAGCTTCTAGTAGTGTTGGTTTATATGTTTCCCAAAAATCTACGAATTTTAGAAACATTTGCCATACCATTGGATCATATAAAGGGTTGCCTGCTTCAGATAAGAAATTTAATTCCTTACCGTTTAGGTAATCTTCACACATTTCATGTACTTGAGTACCTTCATCTGCTGCTTTTCTAACAATGTAGTCAGCACTGTATCCTACTTTTTTAAGCCAGTCTTGGAAAAATTTACCTTTTGGGTAGCAGCTTAAAACGTATGTGATAGATGGATAGTATTTACCATTACGTCTGTAATATCTAGAATCTGGTAATGTTATTTGTTTAGCATCTTCAGATATTTCAAGTATCCTATTGTATTTCTTTTTTATATTTCTTTTACTCATATTAATGAGATTTTCTTCTCCATTAAGTCTGAATAACCCATTGGATAAGTGGTTTGAATTAAATTAGTGAAATGGGCAAAACCTAAATCACTTGGATCTTTTCCTTCTAACTCAACGAAGTATACTTCTTTACCCTCGTTTAAAAACTTTTCGGCAAAATTAAGTGCCTGCTTCTTAGCATCTGTATCTAATGCAATATATATTTTTTTAACTGCTGATGTAATAATCTTTTTTAACAAATTTGTTTGTATATTTTTTCCTAATAATGGTATAGCATTTCGTTTTATTGCCATTGCATCAAATGGACCTTCACATAATACTAAAGGTAAATCCCAATTAATAAATAACTCAAATGGTATTATATCTCTTGAACAATCAGGATTTCTGTATTTAACATATGGGTCTTTTTGATATGATCTTCCTGTAAAATAGTTTAAATCTCCATTTCCATCATATGAGGGTATAATAACCATATTAGCATAAGAACCATAATCACAAAATCCTATATTGTATTTTTTAATATCTTCTATGGTTAGTCCCCTACGTTTTAAGTATGATAATGCATGACGAGCTGATATGTCTGTATTGTTAAGGATAGATGTGAATTCTTTGGGTAGTTTTAATTCTTTGAATGTTTCTTCCTTCTTGTATTCTTTTTCTTCACCTATTAATTTGGTTAGTTTTTGAAAGTTTTCAGGTGATGCTTTTACCTTTTTAAATAATGTAGATACTCTATTTCCTTTTTTATTACATACCCAACAGTGCCAAGGATTTAAGCCCTTCTTTTCTTGGGAAAAGTTGATTTCTAATTTCTTTTTATGATGGTTACAGTAAGGACAATGATGTGCTTGATTGCCACGTGCAGTCCTTTTACCTGTTCCTAAAACCGTATTTACTAGATTGACTAGTAGCTCATTTATCATATGGTGTAATATACGAAAAAAAATTCAGACATCAAAGTCTTTTGTGAAGAACTTTCCAAGAATGTTATCGTTAAAATATTCTTCGGGTTTTTCTAGTACTTGATGTACAAATTGATATTGTGTTTCGTAGTATGTTAATAGTTTTTTGGTAGATGCTGTTTTAATAATACTACGTTCAAAATTTTCTAGGGGTTCTGCTTCCATTACCTCTTTAAGTATTTTATTTGAACCCCAATATGTTAACCAGTTTGATTCTTTTATTGCTAGTTTGTATGATGGTTTCCTACCTACTACACCTTCATATAAAGCTAAATCTTTTTTAGTTAATTTAACTTTTCGATTGTAGTATAATACTTTTTTACCTATATAGGCTTTGCCTGTGGGTTTATGCATTATTCTATAAACGAATCCGAATGTGTTATCTGGGAAATCTGTGATGGTTGATATTGGTTCTCCTTTGAGTCCTATCCATTCCATATATTTGTTTTGGTTAATATTAAAATTTTAAGTATCAAAGTTTACTATAATTGTAGTATCTGTAAATTGTGAAACTGGGATTGGAGAAGAGATTTTACCTACTACTAATAAATCATTAGTTTCATTGTATAATCCTACTGTAGTTACATAAGGTACAAAATAGGAACCAGTAGCAAAATCATAATAGACATCATCACTACTTCCTGATAATATTGAGGGGTTTTGGGAATATGTAAACTCATTATCTCTTATACCACATTTATATTGATGTTCATATATTCGTATAGTTGAGTCAAAATTTATATTTAACCCAGGTAACCTATCTGTACTTACAATATTATCTGCTATATTATATAAACTTCCTGATGTAAACGTTACTATACCATGAGAATAAAATATTTGACCTTCAACAGCATTATTAACAAGAATATTACCATCACCATCATCTTTAATAGAAAATCTTGAACCATTTGATGCTGTATATTGTGCATTAAATGTTTGGGGTATTATCATTTCTCCATATAATGTTGAAGGAATTGATATAACTGAAATTTCACTATTTGATGCTGTTGGAAAAAATCTAGATTGTGTTAATGTACTTTGTAAATAATTTTCATATATGGGGGAGGAATACTGACCTACAAATCTTGTATCATCTCTACCTGCTCCAGGTATTTTAAAGGGAAGTGAAATATCATCTCCCATACTTGAAGAAATGTAATTAGTATAGTATAATTGCTTAATGCTATTATAAACTAAAGATTTTTTTTGCTTATAAACGTAACCTGTATCTTGATAATCTAATGCGGGTTCTCCCGGATATACACTTGATTTTCTATTAAGACCTTGATATATTTCAATTCCTATACCAGAACCAGTTATTTCATTACCCTTAAGCCTGTATTTTTTACTGGCATCAAAAGGTGTGCATACTACATCTTTAGTTGTTAATTGTTTGAACGCGCTCATTCATTTTAAAAATCAAGTTTGACTCTTACCAACATTTCTTTTGTAAAATCTTTTGGTAGTGGTCTTGATAATTTAGCTACTGCTAATAATTCGTTTGAATCGTTATATAATCCTACTGTAGTAATATATGTTAAAGGGTTATCTACAAAACTACTTTGAATTAATTCTCCTGTTGACCCCGATATGAATGATGGATTTTCTGAGTAGTTAAATTCATTATTTCTTGCTCTTACAAATATAAAATCAGATGATAACACTTCTTCATTATTAATAGTAAATCCTGTAGTTCCCTGATTACCCGCAATTTGACCCTTAGCATTTAAAGAATTAACTAATTTAGCAGGATTATTATTTGCGACATTATTACCTCTTCCTGTGCCTAAACTAATACCACCCGCAGATTGAGTTACATCTAGAGCAGCTCCATTTAATAAAATTAAACCTACATCAGGTAAAAGATAACCATAAGAACCAGAAACTGTTGTATACCCATTAATTTGTTTACTTGTATCAATAGTACCTGCAGAACCCGATACTATATTATATACTCTACCTGCATCAGTAAATGTTACTGAAGTTGCAACTTGACTATCATCTGTTAGAACAATACTTCCAGAGAGAATATCATTAGGATTTGATAAGTTTAAGATTAAAGAACCTGGGAGGATACTTTGTTTATATCTTGCTCTTTGAAGGTTTATAACATAAAAATAATCAGATGTTTTATTACCAAATGTAAAATTTGCAGTTTCATCAGCTAATATTAATGTTTGGAATTGACCATAAGTTGTTCCTGTAGGTGAGTATCCAGGTGTTAAAGCATTATAATATTGACTTCCACTTCCGTATCTATCAGCATATGCTATATCAAATTGAGTAGCAGCTGTTGTATCTGTTGATGCTGTTTGATATACGGTATAGTAAAATTGTCCTATATTACTATTAATTTGGTTTGAAGAAGTAAAAAAGCTATTTAAAGTTGGGACATTATTTGACCATACTGTACCAGCTACTGAATCTGTGCTTATTACTAAATCTTCGGGTTGTAATCTTTTATATGACATAGTTATTTAATTATTCTTAACCTATTGGTTCTTTTAATAAAGTTTGGGAAATTGATACTGGTATTTGTACTCTTGCTCCACTATCTCTACCTACTACAGTTAAAGTAGCATATAATACACTATTTTTACCAAATAAGGTATTAACACCAGTTGCTCTCATTGTTAATGTAGTACCTATTACTGTTTTAGATACATTAGTACCGGTTGTTGAAGTAGAAGTTTGAGCTAATGTTTCTGGTTGTTCAACTCCACTTCCTATAAAATTAGTAAATAATCTTGAATCTGAAATAGTAAATGTATATCCTGAAGATTCGAAAACTGAATTGTTTCCTAAGAAATTTAATGTTTGTGGTGTTATTGTTTTCTGAGCTGTTTGTCTTAATTTTACATTTCCTTGACCTAAATCTAATATTGGCATTCTAGCTGTACCTCTTGGTAAAGTAGCTAATTTATATTTCATTATTTGATTTTCATTTGGAAAAGCTTCTAATAAAGGCATATTTTCTATAGCTTGACCATAAAATGCAGACCCTGATGGATGTTGTGGATTGTATAATGTGTAATCAATTTCGTCATCACCTAATGCGAATTGTGTTATATTGAAAGTACCATCACCTTTAGCTAATAACTCTCTTCCTTTTTTAGTTAAAATAGCATCTATTGTTACTACTTGGTTATTTAAGTATCCCATTTGTTTTAATTTGTTTAATTATAAATATACGAATTTTTTATTTTTATTCCAAGCTCAAAATCAAGATGATTAAGAATCTGTTTCTTTATCTGTTTCAAATGCGTTTTTACCTCTTAGTTGTGTAATTAAAGATTCAACATTTAGTTTTTGAACTGCAGATAAATCATTAGGTATTAAAAATCCAGGTCCACTTGGTGTTAAAGATCCTTGTGATTTAGGAGGTGCTGTTTGGTAAATAATAACTCTATCATCTGCATTTATTCTTCTTTTTATTTGAAATCCATCTATTACTTGAATAGAAGGAGATATTGTTGTCGGGTTAGGGGTGACTTCGATTTTAGCAAATATATTATCTATAATTGGGTTAAGATTTTGAGCATTAGCCTCAGGTGTTTGTTGTAGATAATTTTGATTGTAATAACCAATTTTATCAAGAAGAGTTGGAGCAGTTGGTAATGATCCAGATGGGATAAGTAAACCATTTGTTTTAGGTACTCCTGTTACGAAAAAATCTTGATAATAAATAATATTTTGACCCGCACTTTGGATAGTATATTTTATTGTTATTTCATCCCCTATTTCAATTAAGAATGGTTCTTGAGTATTAGTATATTGAATTATTGGAAGAGAACGACTTCCACTTGGGGAATTAGTACCTATAGTATTAGGGTTTTGTGCGTAATCATTTAATTTAGCAGATGAGCTTGGGTCAAATGAAAAATATAAAGATTTATCTTTTATATTATATTTTAAATTATCATCAGGTACACCTGGAGATAAAAATATAGATTCAGTAGATAATACAGATCCAGGATTTGGGATTTGAGTGTAAGATCCAGTAAATGCTATTTTACTTTGAATACATTTATTAATAGTATGAATTACACCTAATGATGGACCAAACCAATTATTTACCATTGAACCATTATTAGTTTGAGATCCTATACTTTGGGAAAAAAATAATTGTCCCCCTCCTAAATAAAATGCATCACTTCCAGTATATAAATAACTACTTTTAAGTAATGAATTTGGGGAATACAAACCGGTTTGTGGATAATCAGATCCAGTTATATATTGGAGACCAAAACATGGCCTTCCTAATTGTATATTAGATATTACATCTTTAAAATTGACATTATTTTGAATATTTGCAGCTGTTATTCGTAGACTCCCTGAAATTTGATTTAAAGTTGCCCATTCAGGTCCAGAAGTTCTATCAAAACTCATAGTAGGTAAAACTGAACCAATAAACCCATTTGTGTACGAGGATTGATCTATATAATTCCACATTATATTTTGTAATTCTAACCCACCTTGAAATATACTATTTTCACCTACTGATAATTTAGAATAATCAACATTTACTACAGCACCATTTGTTCCGGTTTTTGTAATAGTTTTATCATATGCCACTGATGCTTTTCTGCCTACTTCAAATGAACTAACTGTAGATTGGAGGTTTTGGTTACTGCCATCTATTTTAATAATTTCCGGGAATTCTTCTTTACCAAGTTTTGAATCAAAAGGTGCGGTAATTAATGAATCTATATTAAATGTGTAAGTACCAGGTATATTTTTATTTTCGACTGATTCTCTAAAACGAGCAAAATAGATAGGATGTTTATCTATAGTTGCTGTATTACCAAATGAACTATCACCTCCCCAACTACCAGTATCACCATTTAAAAATTCAGGCAATACATAGTCTTTTAGTTCCTTAAAATCTTCTGCTGTACCTACTTCACCTGCCGGTGTAGGGAAATTAAAATTAGCACTTGTTATTTTACTACCTTCATATCTAGGTATTATTGAAGATTTTGCAGTATAGTTACTATCTGGGATTTCTGCTTTTATTGCGGTACCCGCTATTAATTGAGCTTGATTTACAGGATTAGTAGGAGATGTTGAGAAATCAACATCCATTAAATATGAATTATTTCTATTTGCATTAAAATTATTTAATAAAGCATTATATTGAGAATTATCAAAATTAACACTTCCTGCGGGTAATAGTGGAGAAAAGAAAAATGGTATCGATCTATCTGTAAGTACAGGTAATGCAAAAGATGCAGTATTTTCACTTTTATTCTGTTGGTAATTTTGTGAAAATGGGAGTTGGAAATCTGTTGGGTAATCAAAATAATAGATTGATTTTAAATCTAAAGTTGTACCAAAATTTTCTAACGGTAATGTAGATCCATTAGATAAAGGTGCAGGTGTTCTCCCATAAATTTGAACAAAATCAGTATTGCGGGTATCATTAAGAATTTGGGAACCACCTTCCAAAAAGTAAGTAATAGGAGGTACAGAAGGAGTGTACCAGTTAGTAGGGATTTCTGGGTCATCCTGACCGGAGGTAGCAAAGATGAATTTGTTATTTGCAGATAAAATAGATGTTTGAAAACCTGTTTGATCTGGGTTAAAAGAAGCAGAAGTTGGGAATGATACGGGACCAAACTGGAAATTAGAATCTAATAATGTTGCAGATAAATCATTTATATTACCTACAATATCTATTGAGGTTTTACTAATTCCAACTCCTATTATTTGTTTGTTTGGAATATAACCTGAGGGAACAGGGGTGTTTTTACGATAATTTGTAATAAAACTACCATCTGTTGCGAATGTATTTACCATAGGATCCCATGGTTTTGTAACTGAACCATCAGGTTCATAATAATACACCCACCCTGCAGGGTATGTGTGTATACTCGCAGTTGATATAGGGATTGGAGATGTTTTAAGGGCTTCTCTAGCTGTTTGTTTTGCTTTATTTGATTGACCTAAATGCAATAATGTTCTAAAAGTACCTCTATAATCTAAATCACCACCTGGAGCAAATACATTAGTAGTTGCACCTCCATAAGTTGTTGTTATTGGAGATCTATATCCTAAAATAGCATTACGGGAATTCATCCATTGCAAATCCGTAGTATTTTGCCCAGATGCAACTTGATCTACCAAATTTTCACTTGTTGGTGTAACTGACGTTATAGGACCCTGATTTGTAGTTTGTAATCCATAAGGACCTCCTACATATTGAAATACTCTATGACCAAAATCATTTATTCTGTTTGGTGGTAAGGTCATTCCGTATTCAGGATTAGTAGGTTGTCTCATTGTAGTTGAAACTATAACCCCAGCGTTTAAAACTCCATTTACCCCATTATATAAATTTATTGGATTTTCATTATTCAAAATATCTGAATAAGTAAATGATGGGTAATATCCTAATTTACTACCACCACCATTTCCTGGGTATTCTTGTGTAGTCGCGAAGGGAATACCTGAACCTGTATTTCCAGTTCCAATAAAATCATTATTGACCAATGAACTGTAATAACCTTCACCTAATGTCCCATTGGGTCCACTTAATTGGTTTGAAAAGAAATCCTGACCACTACTGTCGTTCATTTTTGATCCAAAACCTGTAAATGTATCATCTAATACTCTACCTACGGGTGAGGTCTGCCAGGTCCCACCAGCATTTCCACATTGTGTTTGATTTTGAATTGCAGAACCAAATCCAACTGTTTGATTATTTAAGCTACACCTACCTATTGTAGTTCCTGTAGTTTTACCCGTAGTAATACCTAAATCCCAATAAGCTGCATTTGAAGTAGGGTCTATTGCTGAACTTGCTGAGTATGCTATAAATTGGAAGAATGGTGCAGCTAGTGTAGGTTGTGATATTCCATTAAAAGGTTTATTTTTGAACATAACATTTTCTGTTCCTGATGAAACTTCTACAGAATTATTATAATAAGAATCTACCCTATATGCATATAAATTCATAAAGTCAACTCCAAATTTACTAACTCGAGAAGGGGGGTAAGGTTTATTTGCGCTCGTGGCTGGGAGTGATGATGAAAAAGCAGTTCTAAGGGGAATTTGTTTTTGTTCCCCTATTGTAGGATAAAATATTTGTTCTCCATTTATACCTACATTAGTATATTCTGTAAGATCATTACCATTTAAATCTTGTTTAGGTAATACTACAGCCATTATATTACAAAAATGATTAACCCCATCTGTTCCACTACTTCTATAAACCGATGAAGTTCCCATCACAATTAAACCTTTTCCAGGTGTATTCCAAGAATTAGTTAACGCTTCTACTGTTAATGATGGTTCATAAGGATCTACAGGCTCGAGCAAATAACCAAAACCTGCGTATTGTATTTCAAATTCTACCTTAGCATGGATGTGATCATAAACTGATTCAGAAATATGATAGGTTGATTCTAAAGAAGAAGGAGCTGCAAATGGATTATTAAATAGTGATTGAGTTACAGCAGGAAATTCTGATCCACTAAACTCTCCAGTATAAAATTCGGGTTGAGTTGACGCTGTTAAATTCTGCTGACCTGCAATAGTATCAAATCTATCAATATAGGATTGAGTGAATTGACCTACATTCATAGGAACATCACCATAACTAGCAGTACCAGCATTTCCAGTTCTTGGGTCTGTAGTTGCAGCCCCGTAATAATTAAAACTATCCATTGTACCTCCTGTACCCCCAAATATTAGACCATCTTTATCTTCACCATCTAATAAATCTGATATTGAAGAGGTTAATACTATGTCTCTTTTTATTATAGGAGTGCCCCAATTTGGTGTTGGAGAAAATGCTATTGTAGTATCAAAATCTATAGTAGTAGGAATATTTCTACTCCTATCAAGCATGTTTTGCTTTATAATAATACCTGTTGTAATACTTGTACGAGCGGGAACATATGCTTTTATTGCTTTAAATAAAGAATCATCTACATATTTAATTAATCTTATGTAATCTTGAACATTACCCTTAGTATATTTTCTAAGATAATCTGCTTCTGTTTCTCTTAATTTTGGGTAATCTGTTGTTTTTAACTGTCTATATCTAGGATCGGCTATTCCATCTCCTATAACACCATGACCATATGTAGCTATAATATCATCATTTACTTCATCTGATGGAGCAAATCCTACTTCTAAACTAGTTAAATCATCTGTGTAACTTCTACTTACTACATAATCTTGTTGAATACTCATTTGATTTGATAAAATATTACCAAATACATTACCATCACTTATTTGAATTTTATTTGAAATCCTATTAGAAACCCCTATAGCAGGTTGATCTAATAAATAAGGTTGTCTATTTAATAAACTAAGTGTTTTATTATATGATGGTGTTGGGTTATATAATCTTAAAGTATAATCACTTGATGTAGCTGATGTTACAGGATTATAAAATGATGAAGTTATTACGTAACTAGACATTCCTGATACTGCGGGATGTAATGATTTAAATGATTGAGTAGCATTAATTGAACTTGCGGATACAACAAAATTACTTTCTAATTCGTTACCTAAAGGAGCTCTAAAATTAACTATATCAAAAGAACTTTCTGAACCTGTGATTTTATTACCCTCTATACTTTCAGGATTCATTACAAAATCATTAAATATTTCAGCAGAGATATCATTAGAATAATATCTAAATTCTTGAAAAGAACCTCTAAACATTCTTCCATCTGGGTTTGAAATGATATTTCCTACAGTAGAACCAGAAACATAACCACCTAAATAAATTCCATCATATTCGGTAGTACCATAATTATTCCATGATGTATTATAGGTACTATCAAGAGGACCATATAAAGCATTTCCATATAATCCAGAACCATATAAATTAGAAAGATGGGAAGAAGCAGATGTCCCCCCTACAAATCCAATTTGATCCCCATCATCTCCATTATATATGTTATTAGCAGCTGATAAAGTATAAATTGTATTAGAGCCAGTGACATTAACTGCAGCATGTAAATCTCTTTGAAGCATAACACTCCACCAACCACCATCAAAAAATGGTAAATAAATCCCAGACCCACTTAATACGGTTTCATTTGGACTATTAGATCCTGATATAAAGAAGTTTAATGTGCCATATTTGTTACGTTCATCATTTTGGGCTCCATTATATGAACCTGTTTCTTGTGGCTCATATGTTAACCTAATACCAAAATCAAAATCTGTTGTAGTAGCATCTCCATCTGATTTTTTAACTAATAGAGATTGAGTGTAATGGTTTCCTATAGCAGCATTTGAACTAGTAGGAATGCCGAAAGTTTTAAACCTAAATTGTAAGTTGTCTGGTACTATTTCAGCATTTTCTGCTGTGTAATTTCTTGTAAGAGGCATCCATGGGAATACCATTGAAGCACTTGGAAAGTTTTGTGTACCTGTTGGGGTATAGGCATAACTATATCTATCGTACCATAAATCATAATCATCAGAATTATCTTTATCTTTACCTCCAAATTCGTTTATTCTTAATATTGTACTTGGTATACCCCATATATTAATAAGTTGTCTTAATCCAGCTGTTGTACCTTTTTTCTTAACAAGATAAGCCATATTATGGTAAAGACGTTTATAAATTTCTTTACTTACTTTATCTATTGCATAAGGAAAACCTTCTTCTATAATTTGTTCAACATATCCCGAAAATGAATAATTATCTGCCCAGTAGTTAATTATAGAACCACTGTTTACAGCTATGTAATTTGTAATTAATTCACTTCCTGTTGGTGGTAGAAAATCACCATTATTTTCACCTGTTAAACCTATATAATTATCTTGATTATTGTAATTATTTCCAAATCCTTGATATCCCAAACCTTCTATAGTAGGTTGAGCTAAATCTAAAGGAACACCTTCATCTAAAGTATTTGTAGTGTTAGTCTTTTGACTAACTGCTTTTGTATAAAGCCAAATCTCATCAAAAGATTGGCCAACCATATTACAAAAAGTTAAATAATTATCATTATTTTCATTCTCTTTAATAAAGTCAGGTACAGTATAAAATAACCAATTTTGATTATCTTCATCATAAAATGAAGCACTTAATAATGTACCACCATAATATTGGCTGCTTTCATTAGAACTACCTAACCAATTTAATACTTCTATTGAACCTGTATCTTTTAATTCATATGGGAATTTAGTTCCTGTTTTTGGATATGAACTTGAACCTGTAATATAGTATAAATAATATTCATAACCATCAAAATTTTTAATTAAATTTGTAATATTACCTTCAATAGACGCTTTACTAGAAGTTACAGATATTGATTCTGATGAGTTACCAGTAATTGAATTTAATATACTTAATTCATCTTCATAACTTTGTATTTGAGATACTTTATGGTAAAAGTTTTGTACTCTTTGTTTTGCAGATGAAAAATTAACAAATTCATTAAATTTAGAATAATCAGGGGTAATTGTAACACCTTTTTGATTTAAATAATAATCAAGATTATTTCTTGATGATGTTGAAGGTGAAGATAATAATTCATCTTTAGTTTTATATACTGTAGAATTATTAACAAAATCTTTTATTTCTAGGTTAGTATTAGGTCCTCTTAAGAAAGTAGCATCACCATATATTTCACTGTTATGCCATATACCTCCTGCCGCTATACACGCGTATTGTGTGGTATACTGCGGTCCTAAAGTACAGACACCGGGCTTGTTGATCGACCAAATACCGCCCGCAGCTGCGCAAGCAGTTTGAGTTGTAAATTGTGGGCCTAATGAACAAGAACCATTACTTGGAGTCCATTGTCCTCCTGCAGATAAACATGCTTCTTTAGTTGAGAATTCAGGTCCTAATGAACATGAACCATTTGTAGACTCATTATTTGATGTCCAAATTCCTCCAGCTTCAGTACATGCTTGTTGTGACGTATATTCAGGTCCTAATGAACAAGTACCTCCATCTGTAGATGTCCAAGTACCTCCTGCTTCAGTACAAGCTTGTTGAGTTGTGTATTCAGGTCCTAATGAACATACTCCTTCTCCTAAATTTGATTCATCTTCTAAATCTCCCCCATTTGGGTCTGTAATTGTGTAATCAGAAAAACCTTGCCATTTACCATCTGGGCCTAAAACTCCTAAATCTGATGCTAATAATCCTAAATTTACATCATATATGTAAAGTTCAATGTTATTTTCATCTGGTGTGAATGTGCTATTAATATTTTCGTTTGGTATTATAGATTGGTTATCTAATTCAAAACCATCTTCAAATAATACCCCAGGATTTATTGGGTCAGTTGATGGACTAGATGGGTCTTGATTTACTTTATATACTTTAGTTTCTGCTGTTTTAGTTACAACATAAACCTCATCTTTATCTTTAAATTGAGTTGGAAGAGCATCGTATAATTTAACAAGTAGTGTGTATTTTTCTTTAGATGTATCTAAAAAACAATTAACACCTATATTGTAGTTATTTCCAGCAAACGCAATGTAAAATTCATCAAAATAATCAGTAGAATCTAATCTTTCTTTAAATTCTTTATATACAATCTCTAATCTAGCATTATCTATAAAATTAGAACTTAATCTAATTTCAGTCCTATCTGATGATATTTCAGAAATGAAATATGTATTTTGAGGATTAGAGTCTAGCTCATGATTTACAAAATTATAAAGAGTATATAATATCCCATTATCAAATCCTCTTTTAAATAAATCTTGGGTTGGGTCTAAGTTTAAAATTTGTGTGCTATCTATTTCAGCCATTATTTATACATTACTTTAATTTGTTAAACTTATAGGATCAGCACCTGCTGAGGTTAATTGTTGATTTAAGTCAGCTGCTCTTAATTCTAAATTCTCTGCTCTTAATTCTGCTATTTCATCTAGTAATACTTGAACCTCATCATTAATTGCATCACTATTGGCATATGCTCCACTTTCTTTAGTTAAATATTCATGAGAATTTATTTCTCCTTCTTTAGGTATATCATAAAAAAATCTTTCATATAATAACCAAAAATCTTCTAAAGTAGCTAAATTAATGTCAAAAAATCCTAAATCTTCACCTGTTGATAATTGATTAAACCCAGTATCAATTGTATCCTCAAATTTCTTTTTATCAAATACCTGTTTGTTTAAGTCAGCTTGTACCTTCATGGGTTTATAATTTTGAAATTAATACCTTCATCAAAAACTTTTGTTGTAGAACCTATTACGGATTTAATTAATATAGTATAGTATCTTTCAGGCTCCAAACCATTCATGTAGAGATCAAAATAACTTGAAGTATCATCTGCACTTAATTTTGTAAAATTAGGATCAAAATCTATAATAAATTCATTTGTATCTGTGTCTTTGACAGCATATAAAGAAGTATTTTCTGGTAGATAGTAATTTTCACCATAATATGAAGATGTTATAAATGTTCTATCTGGGAATTTTGGGATAGCTGCTAACCTAAATCTTGGAATACTTTGAGGGTAATATACTTCTACATTATTATATATTGAGATAAAGGTTTCTGGTGTTTTTAATATTTTATTTGAAGATGAACCTGTGTTAAATTCTGAATTGTCCCACTTAAATTCTAAAGACGGAGGATATATAGTATTAGTATCAATGCTAAAATATCTCAATGTATGGGCATTATCTATAGAAATATTAAATTCATCTTCTGGTCCTTGTTTTACTATAAATCCTTCATTAGGAATACCATTATTATTATCTATTGAATGACTATACCAAGTTCTAACTGTATTTGTAACATTAATATCAATATCTTTAGATCCATAATAATCAAATGATCTAGAAGCTTCTACATTTAAACCTAAATTTGAACCTGTAAACCAACATCCACCACCTGGGATTGTTGTAAATGAACCTGTTGCGTATTCTCCAAATGACGTTGTAGGCCAATTAGACCCTGATAGGTTAGAATATTTCCAACATACTCCATTTTTTGTTGAGGGATTATTATCATATTGTCCAGTACCCATTGCCCAACTCCCCGAAATAGGGTAAAAATATAAATGAGTAGTATTATTTAATCCATCAGCTAAAGCTAAGTAATTTACTAAATTAACTTGGCAAGATGCAGTACCTATTAAATTTGAAAATGTACTTGATATCTCATTAGTTGAAAATTTTATTAAATATCTACTAAGGTAAGGATCGTTATTAATTAAATAAGTAGAAGCTTCTAGAATTGAATCTAGCCCTGTGTTCATTTCTACATCTTGAGTGTATATAGAAGCATCTTTTGTGGGAAATAATTTATAAATTGCCATTTTTTAATTTTATAGTGGTACTACTCTACCTTTAATATCTTGGTTTGGAAACTTTAATTCAAATATCATTGGATCAATTGAGGGATAAATTACATGCTTATAAGTAGCGCCATATACATCATAAGCAAAATCACTATAACCCATGATTGAACCCGCTTTATTTACTACTCTTACATCTTGTACCGTTTGTACCCCCTCTATTTTATCAAGTAAAACTGATAGTTCTTTTAATATAATAGGTTGATTAATTTGCCATCGATTTCCATCAAAATATGTTATAAGAGAATTTATACATTTAGTTAATACTAAATTATTATTGTAATTAGGTAATACTATAATTTCAAACTCAACTCCTATATTAACAACAAAAGCATCTTTTATTTTAACTGCATCATTTATCATTCTATACTGTGATAAATAAGTTTGTAAATTACGTTTTAATGCCCTTGAAGCTGTTCTTAATTTTTTATTTATATCATATGATAAAATATATAAATCTAATATTGTAGGTAATTCACCTACTTGATATTGTGATACTGGGGTTGGAGCTGAGTATGCTTTTGCTATAACTCCTAAGTTAGCAGGCATAGATAAAGCTCTAATCATATAATCTTCTTTAGTAACTGTTCTTAATTGGTTTTGGAAATTACCTAATGCATTTTGTCTTAATTCTTCTACAGTATCACCATCTTGACCACCGTCAGCTGCTAACACATTATTAGCTGCTACGGATGCAAACGTTACATTTGCTACCGCACTATTTGCTAAATTAGGATTATTAAATGCTATCCCAGAATCATTAACTTGTGTAAGTTGGCCAGATTCTACATTAGATGCTACTCCTCCACCTGTTAAATATCTTACTGTTAAAGTTGTATTATAAGGAGCTAAACCATAGGTATCTGTAAATACAAAATTAGTTGGAGAGAATGCTGTTGTTAGTTTTGTTTTTTCAAATGGTAAGCCTAAACCTACATTATCAGGATTAGGTATTATTTCTTCTGTTGATAAACCTGATGAACCTGCTCCAAATTGTAATTGAAGAGTAGTTTCATTCATAAATCTAGTAACAAATCTTCTTTGTATTTGTTTAGTTCTAAGTAAATAAGGAACTTCCGTATCTGTATAAAAGTTAGGATCATTAGGATTAGTATTTCTAATTGAATCCATAATAACATCTTGGGATAAGTTAGGAACTTCATACCATTCATTACCATTACTATCAAATATATCTAAAACACCTACAATATTACCTCCTGTTAAATTAACTGTGTCAAATTTTTTAGCTCTTGTAAATGTAAATGTAGTAGTATTAATAGTAGATGATATAGATTTTCTTGTTTTCTTTAATAAAAATGTTTGAGGTAAATCTCCAGCTACTTCATATACTGTTATAACAGTAGGATCCATAGAACTTGAAATTGAAAAATCACAAGCATCTTCCATTATAAAAGTTAAATCTGGGTTTTGTGGATTATTTACTGTTGTATTTGCGGGGATTGTTAAGGTATAATCTAGATCAGGGACAACTTCTGTACCTACTGTTTTTGAAGGTACAGTTTGATATAAATCAATATCAACGGACGCTACCGTAGTAACTTTGGGTGTATATCCTAACATATATGCGATATTAAACAAGTTCTCTGTTTGTCTAGCATATTGTATGAAAGTCTCTTGTACTTGGTTATCTAAGTAAAATGATAAAACATCCCCTACATATGATGCCATTTCTATAAATAACATTCCTGTAGATTCTGGTGTAAAATCATTAAAGGTATTTGGGAAATATGCCTTAGAATAATCTATTATGGAATTTTTTATAGTATTAAAATTCCTATCAATATAATTTATGTCTCTATCTAATTCAGCCATTATTGTAATTCTATATTTAATTCATCTTCTATACCAAATAATTCAATTTTGTAATTTAATATAAAATTAATAGTATTTAAGTTGGGTTGATTAATAAATTCTACTTTTTCAACCTTAACTTGAGGAAAACTACTTGCAATTCCAGAAGAAACTACTTCTTTTAATTCATCTAATGAAGTATCAGTTACATTTTCAAATAAAAGGGATCTTAAATTTAACCCAAAATTTGGATTAAACACTCTCTCACCGGTATTAGTTAAACAAAAGTTAATTAAGTCGGCTTGAATTTGGTCTTTTGATTGGTATGTAGGTACAAACACAGCATTACCATTTAAAGGGAAACCAAAACCAATTGCTTTTCTTTTATTTAGATCAAGTGGGTTTTTATTTGAAATAATCTGAGCCATTATTTAGGTAGAAGATTTGCTATTTGGTCTAAACCTAATTCACCTTGGGGTAATGTACCATTTGTTGAATCAAATCCAGGTTGGGGTTTAAAAGTATTAGGGACATTTTGAGATGTAAATTTCATTGATGTTTCTCCTAATGCCTGTTCATATAAACTTCTTTTATCAGATAAAGTTTTTTCTGTTTGGGGAGTTTGTTTATTTTCTATAACTGGTGAAGGTACTGATTGTCTTGGAGCTCGCACAGCTTCTAGGAGAACCTCTTTAAGTTCTTCTTGAATTGCCTCTTTTACAGCTTCTTTTATCATTTTTTTTAATTCTGTGGACTTCATTTTTCTTATAAATATTAAATTATTATGTTTTTATTATGTTATTTTTAAATCTCCTATCTGTTGGTCTTTCTTTTTAGGAAATTTATCTTCTAATGTTTCAAATGTATAACTATATCTTCCTGGGGTTGTGATTGTAAATGTTTCTACAGTTGTTTGGCCAGGACCCGCTGTTACTATTTTAGATATAGGAGAACCACCGGCATCTGGTGTAGCTATGAATTGAACTATAGTAGTACTTCGAAAAGATATCCCTAATGGCAAATTAATATTTATATTACCTGTAGTAGCTTTAATTTCTACAGTTGCTGGGGGAGTTGTTACCATTAATTTAGCACTTACATTACCAAATTGAGGGGTTAATATTCCAGGACCCATAAGTCTATTTGGACCCTGTGAATTAAAATTAAATGATCCAAATTGAGTTGTATCTGATGATGAAGCATTTGGATTATTAGATGTAAAAATACCACCTGCACCCTCACAAGCAGCTCTAGTAGTAAAACTACCTATAGAACAAGTTCCAGTTTCAGTACCACTATTACTTCCACTCTGATTTCCATCCATTTGATTTAAAAGAGAAGGATCAGTAATTTGTAATAAATCAATTCTAAATTTAATTTCTTCAATTAATACCGTAACTGAAGATGAATATGAATATCCTTCATCTGATAAGTTATATAATTTTTCAAGATCTTTAGTCCCTTCAATTCTTCTAGATGGAAAAGAAAAAGTATTATTAGGCTCATTTTGAATTACTAATTTCCACCCTTTATAAAAAAGAGGATTATTAGAATTAGGTTGTAATTGTAATAATAATTCAGCTTCTGTTGCTTCGTTAACACTAGCATTTGAACTTAAACCAGTTGAAGCTAAAACAGTACTTAAATCAGAGTTATTAATGGAGCCATCTAATCCGGCTTCTAATAAACATGGATTTAATAAACCATCAATTGCATTTAACTTAGCTATTAACGCAGCTATTCCATCTGCTATTTGTTTTAAAGCACCAGGTATAATACCTACTGCTCCCTTTCCTGCTTTTACTAAATCTCCTAATATATCAACTACAACCGCGGGGCCTGTAGCTAATAATGCAGGAGAAAATGGAGGTAGAGGAATAGGAAGGAATTTAATTATATTTACAGCTATATTTAATCCTGTTAATATACCATTTAAAGTTGTACCTATTTTAGTAATAGTGTTAATAACACTTGATACCTGCGTTAAAGCTGATATAATTTGTTGTTTTTGAGCTATTATTCTTTGAAGTTCACCTGCAGGAGGGCACCCTAATTCAAATTTTTCTAACATAGAATCAGCCATAGCATCAAACCTAGCTGTTCCTTTTGCTAACTTTACAATTTGTTTTATGATAATAGGAGTTAACATTATTTAGTTGTAGTTACTTTTGATTTATATTTTTCAATTTTATTTATTATTGTTTGAGCCGCTTGTGTTACATTAACCGCAGGCACAGGTATTGCAGCATTAGGTACAAAAGGTGGACCTGCTCCTATAGGGGTTTGTAAAGCTGTTCCTAAAGCTACTAATTGAGTACATAATTTTTGCAAATCAGCTAAAAATTTATTACCTAATATAATGGGTTCAGTTGCATCTTTATCACCAAACTTTATATCTTTACATTCTACTACTGTTTTATTTGCTGCTGTTATATTAACTGAGTCATTAGATCCTAAAAATATTGATTTTTCAGCACTTAATAATATACTGTCTGTACGTGAATTGAATATTAATCTATTTGAATTTAAGATTACTTGAGAGTCAACATATTCATTAGGTATTATTGGTTCGTTATCGTATGAAGAATATTTAGTATTAATAGCATTAATTGGTATTTTTTGTGTTGAGGTTAAATAAATATTTGATTTATCTTCATTAATATCTTCAACTTGAGGTACCCATGGATCAGTTAATTCTTCATGTTGACCATTTCTAATAATTGTTATTGGATCACCATCTTCACCTTCCTCAGACCATGTGTTTGTAGGCATACCATCATTTGAAGTTGAACCAAATCTAATACTATTCCCCCATCTACCTTCATGAGTAACATCACCTTCATATAACTGTAAAGCTCTTGTGTCTAATTTTTCTATGAAAGTTTCACCTAACTTAATTTCTGTATCTCCATCAGATGATTGTCTTAATGGGACTCCTGCTTCGGTTTGGGTATAATCACCATTACCACCATTACTATTATCTTCTGGGTCTGCCCAAAGTGGGTCTGGAATAGCATTATGGTGGACACTATTCCATATATTAACTGATTGGAAATAATAATATGATATTTTTGAGGGGCTTAATTGAGAAAAGGGATTAGGTAAACCAATTATATATACTATTTCATTATGAGTAGGTGGTTGTTTAAAATTTGGAAATAATGGAAGAGCAAATTGATCTTCATCTACATTTATAGTTGGTGAATCTAATGGTGAAAAAAATACTCCAGCCATTCCAGCATATCCACCTTTATCTTCCCACTCATCAGGATAATCATCAGGATTTAATAATACTCTTCTAACTCTTCCTGAAAATACCCCTTTAGGTATAAATGGTGTTGAATTTCCTGATTGATTTCTAGTAGAACCTGTAGTACTTTTAGCCATTATTTATCCTTATTTTTCTGGAGTTTTTCCATTTCTTCTAAAAGTTGAGTTTTTTCATCATCACTTATACCAAACCCTCCATCTTCATCTTGGTTTTGTAAAGCACGTTGAATGATGGTAGCCATTTTAATTAAAGCTTCATCATTTTTAACCCCAATATCTAAATATTCTTTAATCAGTGGAACTATTAAAGTAGCATCACCTATTTCTTGAACTAAAGGTTTTAGTTCTGATATGAGGGAAGATACTTGATCTTCTCGTTTTTGTTGATTTTGGTAAATTTCCTCAAGTATATCCGAAAATTTTTTTTTACCAAATATTATTGAATCTAGATGTCCCATGGTAATTTTGATTATAAATATGCTTAAAATAAACCTTTAAGACGGGAAGGCACCGGTTTCTAGATAAAATAAATATTTTTCTTTAAATATTTTGTATAAAACGTTAGCTATTTTTGTTATTTTTGGAGTTTTTACATCAACTTGCTCCCTAATATAAATGTATAGTGCTTTTTTATTAAATATGTCTATATTATCTCTTTTTCTAAATAACTCTAATATAGCATCTGCTATTTGTGCATCATAAGGTTTTTTAAAGATATCGTAAATATTATCTGTCACAAATTCTACATACTGATCCACAAATAAAGATAATTTATCTGATGATTTATATCCTTGAAAATCTAATTCATCTTTTGTTTCTCCTTCTATTATTTTTTCAACACCTAAATCCATTTTAGCTGAATTTACAAATGAAGGAGATGACATATCTAGATTAGAATAATTATTTAGATCTGAAATAGGTATATTACTTAATTTTTTGTTATAATTTTTAGTTGTATAAACAATTAACCATCGTTTTACAATAGTACCAAAATAAGAATAGGCCTTAGCTCCATTTTCTGGATTAAATAAATGGATTTTATCAAGTAAAAATATCATAATCTCATGTTGTAAATCTTCTAAATTTTCAACTTCTGTATGATAAAATTTAAATGTATGAATTATATTTTGGGTAAGTTTAAAAAAAGGATAATGTATTTCCTTTTGATATATATTACTACGTGTTTCAAAATTTTTTTCGTTATTATATCTAACTATAGCCTGTTCTGTTTCTTTTGTAAAGTAGTTTTTTTTCTGTTTTTTAGCAGAATGCTTTCTAATAATGGAATCCATAAGATTAATACTTTTTTAACTTGAAGTCATTTAAAACTTCTTGTATATTTTTGATTTGTTCAAAAAAGAAACCTATTTCATCATCACTTTTAAACGAGCCTTTAATATCTATTTTTTTAACTTTTTCATCTGAAATTTCAATCACCCTAGAGATTTTGTCTAAATAATCTAAATATCCAACCACAATATCTTCTGCTTTTTCATTTTTTCTTAGTAAATTAAAAGTAGTAAAACCTAATATTATAACTAATACTGATAAAACACATATTGTAACTATATAACCGATCATAATTTATCTAAAATATTTTTTAAACCTTCACTCTTTATTGAACCTAAAGCTTTATTCTTAATAGCTTGTTTCTTATTCCCGTTCAATGTAAAATTATCTTTTGGCTTATCCAACCCACTCTCTCCTTTAAATTTTGGTAACCATTCTTTTTCAAATTCTACTCTTGCTGACATCATATCTGCTTGGTGAAGAATAAATGGAAGTGATGTTCTTGGTTTAGTTTCTGGCATGTATGATTTCAAATATTTATCATTTGCGGGATCATATAAACCATCATGTGTTTGGATTGCAATCATTTCATTAAATGTGTACTTAATATCATGTTCTTGGAGTAAAAATAAACCTCTATCTGGAACTGATGCAAATGCAATTTGTTTATTATGCATATAATCCTCACCTAATTTATCTTTTCTCCATTTATCAGTCTGGGGGATATAAGATTCATGCTCACTATCACCCATTTTACCTAAATCATGATTAATGGCTGAAAATACTAATTCTTCAATTGTATAATTTTGTTCGGCTCCAAATTTCTTCCAGATTTTATTTATCTCTAAAGCAGCATCAACAACTCTATTAACGTGATCCACATACCCACCTGGAAATGCATTATGGTATTCTTTTTTATGGGAAGCAGGCATCATTACTATTCTGTCTGCGAATTTAGTGTAAAATTCTATTAATTTCTCCCTTCTAGGGTCTGATATGTATTTATTAATATTATTATATAACTTTTCAAAATTATCTTGAATTTGTTCTGCTGTTAATTTCATATATTATCCGTTTCTAAGAGGGTTAGTGGTTCTATCAATTAAAGATTTTAAATCTTCTAATAATTCTTCAAGATCATTTATATTTTTTTTAAATTCATCCCTTGATGATTGTCCACTTAAATTATATTTTAAGTTTGAAATTTTCCCTTCCATTTGGGATATCCTTCTATCAATTAAATCTTTATTCATATCTTATATTATTTATATTGGGTGTTCCTTAACCCCTTAATACCTAATTAACCTTATTTTCTCTAATTATCTTGTTCCCCTAAACCCGTATCCCAAACATACGAATAAAAGAGGGCGACTCCAAATTATTTTTCAAAATGTTCACAAATATCTTCGATTTTCTTTAATAGAGCGCATCTTTCATATTGTTCTTGCTCCTCAAAGAAGTTTATACCCAGCTTTATTGTGGTCTGGAAATATTCATCATTATGTTTTTTTAGTGAAGAAATATGATCTTCATTACTAAGGTTTATTTTTTGGATGTAATGCCAGGCCCTATTGTAAGTTACCCATTCTCCAGCTTCGGACATTTCATTAGCATCTAAATCAGAATTAGCATCTTTAAACATTTTTACTATTTTTTTATTAAAGTTTAAATTATTCAAGACTAATTTTTTGTACATTCCAACAAAATATGCAGGAGATTCTTTAAAATCTATATATGACTTATCATTCCCCCCACTAATTTCTTCATTAGAGGAAAATAATGAAAATATATGATCCATGTTCTTACCCACTATTTAGATATTGATTGGGTTACTTTCATAAATGCATATTCCCACCTTTCTACCGGGGTTTTATGTTTATGTTTTTCTTGTAATGACATTTTTTTTAATTGATCATCAAATCTATTCCTAATTCCTTTATTTTCTACTTTTTGGTAGATTTCATAAAAAGTATCTTCATTATATTTCCCCATAATAAAATTATTTTGTGGTGATAAATATCAAAATTTTTCTATTTTTTCTTTAAGTTCATCAATTTGTTTACTAACTCTTTCATATTCAGCAATAAGGTTTAACCCTTCCATATTATTTGGATGGTATAACCATAAATCATCTTTCCTTGATGTTAAAAATATTAAGTTATTTATTAAATCTTCTTTTTGATTTTTCATAATTTTATAGATTTGTATAAAAATAATAATAATCTTTGGGGTATCCAAGGAATTTAGAATAATATACTATTTTCCTCAAAAAATTAAAATATTACCAAATGTGATATAAACATAGGTAATTTAAATGTGTGCTATGTATGTGTAAATTGTATTGTATGCGAAATTATGCGCGACTATTGCGCGATACTAGCATAAAAGATGCATACACCATGCAAGTAATCCATTAAGTTGTAGAACTACTAAATTCCACTGTTTGCGTACTGTTGTTTGAATTAAAACACATAAAAATCCTAAAACATATAAATAAGGATTAACTGTCCATTGGGCTGCTATCAAAAACCCTACTCCCATATATCCTATTCTTGTAGAAAGTCTCTCTAAAGGGGATAGTTTTCTATCTCTAACTAAAGTCTTCAGAAAATTACCCCAAGGTTTATTTTTCCTATTAAGTATTAATTTTTTTACATGCATAGGGATAAATATATGAAAAGTAACTTCTCTTTTAAGTCTCTTAACAGATTTTAATTTATAAATACGTATATACTACCTATACATATCTTTTACCGAGGATTTGAATAGCTTCAATTGCTTCATTTAATGGGATATCAAAAAATTCCCTATTATTGCTTACTCTATAGGACTCAAGCTCTTTATGAACTTCCTTTTCAAGTTGTTCACCATTAAAGCATTGAAATGCCCATTCTAAGTCAAAGGGTAATGCAACTCCCGTAGAGGATCCAACTTGTTTAGCCCTTACATCAGGCTCGTTTTTAGTATATCCAATTTTTAAAAAGTTAGGCATAGATGGGTTGGATAAAACATATACCCATTGGTCTCCTTTACCACGATTTTTATAAATGTCTTTTCTCCTGGAGGTGTAATATGTTATTTTATCCCATCCATCATCATCTAACTCAAGTGTATAGTATCTAAGGGGGGAATTTAAATTATCTTCTTTTTGGCTGATATAATTAGATGCTTCGCTTAGGGAAATTTTTGTAATAGGCATGAGTGAGTTGTAAAAAACCCCCTTGCGGGGGTATATTAATATTAATGAGCGTATTCTAAAGCTAATTCAAATAATTCCTTGTTGATCTTTTGATCTTGTTTGAAATTTTTAATTTGTCTAGCTTTTCTTAATTTACTACCCGCTATGTAGGTAAAATCACCATCAATGATTTTTTCTTGAACTACATTAAATCTACTCCAAAGATCCGATCCACAATCTTCATCTCTAGTAGGTGTAAGTAATTGATTAAAATCAATTTTGATTCTATTTAACTCTTTATCTGTGAATCTAGTACTAAGTGCTTTTTTTGCAAACTCAACAGCTTGGTTTTCACCCATTTCTGTTTCTTTCATCTTATTCATTGATTCAACAGTTAATGGTAACTTCTCTACCATCTCTTTTATTTTAACCTGAAGCTCTTCGAATGAATAACCCATATGTCTCATCTTAACATCCTCAAATTTTTCGGTTGATATAACTAAACCATTCTCGCAAACCATTCTAAATAGACCTGCTGTAAAGGTAAATGCATTTTTACCATCATGGCTATTTGTTAATAATACTTGTGGGAAAACTGTATCTCCATCTTCACCGTTAATAACAACATCATCATTTCTGAATACTACTAAATGTTTTTGGTAGCCTTTTGTGCTATTTTTTCTAGCTTTAACTGATTTTGCATCTACTACACCCCAACCTAAGGTAGCCATATCATCAATTACTTTTGATGTTGGAATATGTGTATAGTGCTTTGATACTTCATTTGAGGCTTTACCTGTAAATATAACTGGACATTGTGTTTTTAACTCTTCTTTACTTAAAAATTCACTTTTTTCTAAATTTAACATAACTTTTATTTTTTAATTAACCGGCATTATTGCCTTATTTACCCCGTAAATATACGAACAATTCTTCGGGTATCCAAGTACTTTACCGGAAGTCTTTAATATATTTTGAATACTTCTTCTATTACTATTACTACAACAATAATAGAACTACTAATAATTAAAATATTGATCATGATATCGTTAAATCAAAAGAACCTACACCTTTTATGTAATAGGAATTAACTGCTATTGTAGCAGATGGTGTGAATATAAAAGAACCACCACTACCGTATATAGATATGGAAAATCTTCTGTTAGTTTGGTTTAAAGATCCTGATTCTATACCATTAGCGTAAGTTCCAAATGATCCTGTCATATTAGTGCCTATATAATTTCCATCTATTTTATCTGGGAATATGTCCAATATAGCGGATCGATTAGCATTGGTAAATCCTGCGGCCTGTATGTCATTTTGAGATATAGTAATAACATCCCCACTAATAAAATTACTCCCTGTCTCAACAACAATTCCTTCCTTAATCACCCCATTAACAGATGTTAATGATATAACACTTCCACTTCCTTGAGTATCTCCAACTACATCAAAAAGAAAAGTACTGTTTAGTGCTGGGACTGTTGTAGTAATATTAGGACTTGAAAATGGGAGTATCCCACCCGGAATTAAAGTTCCTACTTGTGGGTTTAATATAGATAAGTTTTTATTCGCAATAGGATTTCCTTCTAATGTAAGATATCCAATTGGGTATGTGCCTGTTGAACCTGTATGGTTAGTGATTGTGAATGTTTTAGCACCTGTTAGTACTTCTCCTAATGATCCACTACCTTTGGTCTGAGCTGCTGTGTATGTTGCCATTTTTTATGATAAATATTGCAAGTA